>JACCDG010386046.1_pt1 | contig 16290 bp, 22 predicted proteins | sample 7442471 | NCBI WGS metagenome assembly JACCDG01 (sample SAMN15323444, study PRJNA562643) | freshwater metagenome | isolation source: river surface water | place: USA:Blue River Watershed | collected 2017-08-17 | reverse complement strand
CCCCAAACGAAGTTGCTGCAGATGAAAAGATTTTTGACTGTGGTGCAGCGACGGTAAACCTCTTAAAAGAAAAGATTGCTGTAGCGGCCACAGTGCTCTGGAATGGTCCATTTGGTAATTACGAAGCAGGCTTTAAGCAAAGTACTGAAGATACAATGCGAGCGCTCGCTGCCTCAAAAGCTTTTTCGGTGGTGGGCGGCGGCGATACGGTTGCAGCAATTGAGGACCTTGAGCTCAATCAAAACATTGGTTTCATTTCTATTGGCGGTGGTGCGATGCTTACCTACTTAGAGCACGGTAGTACACCGGTGATTGATTTACTTGAATAAAAATAGCGGCACAAGCCGCTATTTTTAGAGTAGGGCGCTGATTTTTTTTGCTTGTTCAGTCAAGTCTTCATCGTGCGCTTTTACCCGCTCACACATAACATTACCTAGATTTGTGGTGGTGTTTGGCATCGGGTAGATTTTGATATGGACGTGCGGTACCTCAAAGCCTTCAACAACTATACAGCTACGATCAGTTTTAAATACGTGGTCAGATGCCTTGGCAACTCGCTTGGCGACTGAAAACAGGTGAGTATACTCTTCATCTGTGATATCAAAAACGTACGGAGCTTCTCGACGTAAAATAACCATTGATTGGCCAACTACAGCTGGGTACTTATCCATGATAACAACGCACGTATCATCTTCATGGACAAAGAAGCCAGGTAGTTCTCGGTTGATAATTTTCGAAAAAATAGTCGACATACGGGGATAATGGTACCATAAGCCATACTATGGTCACCTACCGTTTTTCTGATTCTGTTGTTCCGGTGGTTGCACCAAACCACTCAACGCTCGTAAATCGGCTTCTGTTTCATCGCGGGATTGATGCCGCCGACGATTTTTTGTTTCCGAATTATGAGACACAGCTTCATGACCCAATGCTTCTTAACGATATGCCGAAAGCTGTCAATCGCATCAAGCAAGCAATGGAAGGAAATGAACGAATTGCCATTTTTAGTGATTATGACTGTGATGGTATTCCAGGAGCAGTTGTTTTGCATGATTGTTTTAAAGCCATAGCGTTTTTGAACTTTCAAAATTATATCCCGCATCGACATTACGAAGGCTTTGGCTTGAGTGTAGGCGCTATTGATGCATTGGCTCAGGAAGGAGTGACACTAATCATTACAATTGACTGCGGAACTTCTGATGTGGAAGCTGTCGCGTACGCAAACGAAAAAGGGATTGATGTCATCGTGACCGACCATCATGAGCCAGGTGATGCACTTCCAGAAGCCTTCGCGATTGTAAACCCAAAACTCGGGACGTATCCATTTACCGAACTCTGTGGAGCGGCGGTGGTATTTAAGTTAACTCAGGCACTCTTGGCACAGGTGAAACACTCGCTTGTTCCGGGATATGAAAAATGGTGGCTTGATATGGTAGGGATTGCGACTATTGCTGATATGGTGCCACTGGTTGGTGAAAATCGCGTCTTGGCTCGATTTGGACTTCAGGTATTACGAAAGTCTCGCCGTCCTGGCCTCCAAGCGTTACTTCGTAAAAATCGAATTGACCAGCGTTTTTTAACGGAAGAAGATATTGGATTCACTATCGGTCCTCGTATTAATGCTGCCTCTCGAATGGATACACCTGAAGATGCGTTTCGAATGCTGGCGGCAACTGATGCGGTTGAGGCGGGAACAATTGTCGATCATCTCGAAAAACTTAATCGGGAGCGGAAAGCCGCAGTGGCTTTGATGACTAAAGAGATACACAAGCGACTTCTGCATCTTGAAGAACTACCCGCGGTATTGGTTATGGGAAATCCCGAATGGCGTCCGGCACTCGTGGGGTTGGCAGCAAATAAATTAGCTGAAGAATATCACCGACCAGTATTTTTATGGGGTAGGGACGGAAATGGTGTGTATAAAGGTTCGTGTCGGGCAGGAGGAGAAACCAGTGTCGTAACACTTATGAATGCAGCAGCCCATGTGTTTATTGAGCATGGTGGTCACCATGCTTCGGGCGGATTTTCTGTAAAGGATGAACATATCTTTACGTTTGCGGAAACACTTAATCAGACATACCAAGATCTGGGACAGGCGGCCGCAGTCAGCTTCGAAGAAGTTATTGATGAAAGTTTATCTTTAGACACCGTAACACACGCCCTTACTGAGGAGCTGGCTCTTTTGGCACCATACGGTGCCGGTAACAGAAAGCCGCTATTTGCTTTTAAAAACGTTACGCCGCGGAAGGTTGAACAATTTGGAAAAGCTAAAGAGCATCTTAAGATAATTTTTGAGACTAGTAGCGGTCAGATCGAAGCAATTGCCTTTTTTGCTGATGGCGCAACGTTTCAAAAAAATCCTCACTCGAGTGAAGTCATTACGCTGATTGCCCACGTTGAGCGTACTTATTTCATGGGTCGTTCACAACTTCGCTTACGAATGATTGATGTTATCTAAGATGTAAGCTGCCACAGTGTGCAGGCAAGGTCGTTTTCTGTTACTCTTACTGGTATGAAGAGAATCACTATTTTTACCGATGGAGGCTCAAGAGGGAATCCGGGACCGGCAGCGGTTGGGGCTCAGATTGTAGATGCTCGCGGAGCCGTTATTAAAGAGCTGTCAGAATCAATCGGAAATGCTACCAATAACTTTGCCGAGTATCACGCCGTAGTGCGTGGTCTACAGACAGCAAAAGAAATTTTTGGAAAAAGTACAAAAGAGATGGAGGTTGAAATTAAGCTAGATAGTGAGCTGGTCAAAAAGCAACTCAACGGTGAATACCAAATTAAGGAGCCAGGTCTCGTTCCCTTTTTTATTGAGATTCATAATATGCGCGTGGCCTCATTTCCACATATTGTGTTTACTCACATTAGGCGAGAGTTTAATAAAGAGGCTGATAGGTTGGTTAACGAAGCTTTGGATAGACAGTAGATAAAAAGCCGCAGTTTGGACTGCGGTTTTTTATCCCCTTGACTATATTGTGTCTCGTAGTAATATTTTGCTCCGACTACCATTGGGGTAGCTTGGGAGTTTTGAGGGGATGGTCCTTGAGCAATAAATATTCTGAACTCGCTGAAATCGAAGAGCAAATCGCCACGCTTGCAGCACAAAATTACAAATCAGATTCTCCGCAAATGCGATCTCTTCATCTGAAGCGGTCAAAAGTTGCGGCTATGGTGGCGCCAAATATTGCCACCATGAGCCTGGCTCAGCTGAAACAAGAGCGAATCGAACTTCGCGCGCTTATCAAAAAGCAGCGGCGCAACCCAATTTTGTGCACTGCGACGCTGGCAATGTTGAAGCGTCGAAACCTGGCGCTGAAAGACGCCATTGAATTGCGCGAGCGTGAATCGCAAGATGTCAAAGAAGCTGCGTAGGGTATCGTGCCTACTGCCGGAGGATGTATATCCTCCGGCAACCCCCATAGTGTTGTTCTTTATTCGCCGTCATGAGTCGCTCTGGCGGCTTTTGTTTTTTATACTTAAACAGTGAGGCAACACACAGTATATATTTTTCTCAGCTCGTTTCTTATTGGAATCGCAGTAGCAACCATCGGTACGGTTACGCTCGCAACCATTACCTGGTTGTGCCTTATTGCCTTCGGAGTGACGGTGGTTAGTTATCGGAAACATACGCCATCACTGGTAGTTATTAGTTTCGCAATTCTGTTTTGTGCACTAGGAATGCTCCGTTTTGAAATTGCGTCTTGGCAGTTCGGTCACTCACTTCTTGCTGAATCGGTTGGGAGAGAAGTCCAACTAAAGGGGGAAGTAGTTCAAGAGCCAGATGTTCGTGAAGGAACAACACAATTGTATGTTGCGGTAAACGATGAAGTGTTGTTGGTCGGTACCGACTCCCATACCACTATCGCCTACGGTGACAAGGTTACCGTTGAAGGTGTGTTAAAAAAACCAGAATCATTCACCACTGATTTGGGACGAACATTTAATTACCCTGCCTACTTACTCGTTCGCGGAGTCGAGTATCAAGTCTCATTTGCTGATGTCAGGGTTGAAAGTAGTGGTCATGGAAATCTGTTACTAGAGCTTCTTTATTCAATAAAATATGCACTGGTAACTTCAATTGAATCAGTGATTCCTGAGCCCTACGCCGGATTGGGGGAAGGGCTTTTGCTTGGCATTAAGCAGGGACTTGGCGAGGATCTTGAGTCAGCATTCCGAACAAGCGGCATCATCCACATTGTGGTGCTTTCCGGGTACAACGTGATGCTGGTTGTAACGTTTATCTTATTCTTGTTATCGTTCTTCTTTCCTAAACGAATTCGAATCATTGGTGGTCTGCTTGCGATTATCGCGTTTGCACTTCTGGTTGGTTTATCTGCAACGGTTGTTCGGGCAAGTGTTATGGCGGGGCTATTACTCGTGGCGGAGTATCTTGGACGAAGGTACGATTTGCCACGGGCGTTGTTATTTGCTGCCACACTGATGGTGTTCCTAAATCCGTACTTGCTCGTATACGATGTTGGATTTCAGCTTTCGTGTATGGCTACACTCGGACTTATTTTGGTTGCCCCAACATTCGAGTCGTTCATTTCAGACGGCTTTTCTAAACTTCGAATTAAAGACTTCTTGGTTTCAACCATTGCTACCCAGATAGCAGTATTGCCACTGTTGATGTACCACATTGGTGAAGTGTCTCTTGTTGCTGTTGTCGTCAATGTGCTTGTTCTTCCTGTGGTACCCCTCGCTATGTTACTGACATTTTTATCAGGAGTGATGGCTATGGTTTTTGTACCGGTAGCAATGCTGGTAGGATTTCTTGCTTACAGTGTTCTAAGGTATATCACTGAGACAGCGTATTTTTTCTCACAGCTTCCCGCCGCTTCGGTGGTGGTTCCGGAAATATCAAGTGGTGTTGTGGCAGGGTTGTACGTCATTATGGGGGTAGGAGTGTATTTTTTTCGTAATAAAGTTACCCGAGACACCCTGACTTCAAACTGGATTATTGAAGAAGAAAAAGAAATAGCACCTAATGAACAAAATCCTTCAGATGCTTCAGCAAAAATTCCAGTTTTCTTTCGCTAAATACGCGCTGCGATAATCTCCCAGTTTAGGGCGGCAAAGAATGCATCAATGTATTTCCCTTTATCTGGAGACGCGTAGTCCATGAGGTACGAATGTTCCCACATATCAAGTGCGAGAATAATATCGACATCAACGAGTTGTCCAATGTGTTGCTCGTCTACCCAAGTTTGCACCAGCTGATTGGTTTGCTTGTCGTAGTAGAGCATTGCCCAGCCAATACCACGAGCTTTAGCAATATGTGTAAATCCTTTTAGCCAAGAATCAAAACTTCCCCACTGTGTTTCAATACGTTCTTTAAGTCTACCTTCAGGGAGGGGCGTAGCTCCACCTTCAAATTGTGTGAAGAAATACTCGTGGTTTCGCATGCCACAAAATTCAAAGCCGAGACGCCGCTGAAGCTCACCGATTGCGTACGCATTTTTTTCGGTATCGCTGCTCAAAGCTTTGATCTGCTCATCGATAAGATTTACATGTTTCACATATCCTTGGTAAAGACCAAGGTGATTGACCATAGTGGCTTTTGAAATCCCCACAACTTCTGGGAGATTAAATACTTTGGCTTCGTATTTCATAGTGGTTGCATTGTATCATGTGTAAGTGTCTAAGGCAGAACAGCAAAAACTTCTCACTCTCGGCCTTTTGTTCATACTTAGTATGATGAGCTGGTTACCTGACATGTCTTTTGGGTATGGATCAGATAAAGAGTGTACCTGTCTTAGGGTTTCGTTTCTTGATGTAGGGCAGGGAGATGCAATTTTGATAGAGACGCCGGATGGTTTTGAAATGTTGGTAGATGGTGGTCGAGATAGTTCGGTACTGCGTGAACTCTCAAACATTCGAAGTTACTTCGATAGAGAGATAGATGTAGTAGTGGCGACTCATCCGGACTTAGATCATATCGCTGGGTTAGTTGATGTACTTGCTCGCTATACCGTAGGGACTATTATCATGACTGAAAACGAAGGTGAGTCTGGTGCGGCGGCGGCTTTTGCCTTAGCCGTACCCGAGGAAGGAGCTGAGATAATTCTGGCTGATGCTGGGCAATTGTTTCAACTTGGTGCCAGTACCTCTATTCAGGTGTTCGCGCCAACTGGCGATGAATCAAAGCTCGAGAGCAACACTGCTTCGATAGTACTTCGGGTGATATATGGCAATACATCATTTATGTTGACTGGAGATGCGCCAATGGAAATCGAAAATTATTTAGTCGACACCTACGGCTCACAGCTTGATAGTGACGTTCTCAAGCTTGGTCATCATGGTTCAAAGACTTCAACGAGCGACGCGTGGCTCGACACAGTGACGCCTCAGTACGCAGTGGTTTCAGCCGGTATTGATAATCGCTATGGCCACCCACACCAAGACGTCATGCAACGAGTGTTTAAAAGAAATATTCAAACTAGCCACACCGGTACCGATGGTACTATCACATTTTATTCCGATGGGCTAAAGGTGTGGAAATAAAAAAGCCGGACCTTCCGGTCCGGCTTTTTCTAGATTAGATAAGTTTTGCTTCTTTGAGAGTTTTGTAGGCACCGTTCTTCGCAATTGTGCGGAGTCCCTTTGTTGAGGCTTTTACGGTCACTGTCTTTCCGATTTCAGCGACGTAGATTCGCTTCTTCTGAAGATTTGGTGCACGCTTAGTCTTACCAGATGGGTTAAACTGCGTCGCACGTGTGCGGTTGCTGTACTTCCCACCAATTTGGGTCTTCTTACCTGTGATGTCGCATTGCTTTGCCATAAGTGGGGCTATCGTATCACACTATGCATAACTTGCAAGTCAAATTGAAGTCCTGGGGCTCTTTTCTCTCATATGTAAGTACGGTAGTATTGAGACACTATGGAACCAACCCAGATTGCGATGATTGTTATCCTTATAATGTCAGTCATTATTCACGAAATGGCTCACGGCTACGCTGCCAATTGGCTCGGGGACCCAACTGCCCGCTTGATGGGTCGACTTTCACCAAATCCGCTAGTGCACCTTGATCCCATGATGTCAGTCATTTTGCCCGGACTACTCCTTGCAACTGGCTCACCGATTCTCTTTGGAGCTGCTAAGCCAGTACCCTACAACCCGTATAACTTTACAAATCAGAAGTGGGGTGAGGCAATTGTGGCGTTTGCAGGTCCTTTGGCAAACTTTGCTATTGCCGGTATTTTTGCCGTATTGGTTCGCTTGGCCGATGTATTAAGTCTCTCAAGCTCTTTTATCCAGCTGGCAATTGGGGTCATTATGTTAAATATATTTCTTGCCTTTTTCAATCTGGTGCCGATTCCTCCACTTGATGGATCAAAGATTCTTCCTCGATTTTTACCCTACAGTCTTAGAATGAAGTATGAAAGCTTTCGCACCTACTTCGAGCAGAATATCGCGCTTGGCTTTGCGCTCGTGATTATTCTCTTCATGGTCTTCTTTGCAGGGCCACTGTATTACCTAACCCAGCTTCTCACAGCGGTGCTTGTGGGATAGTGAAAAAGAGCTATAATTAAATTCGGAATACAGCCGGGAGCCCGAGGTGGGAGCAAAACGTGCGGGGTGCTCCTACTTTGAGCAATAGCTCATTCGGGCTCGGGTCGCCCCCGCACATATATATAAGGACAATCAGCCGCCATATGCGGCTTTTTCCTTGCAAAAATAATCTAAATCTGGTGGTAGTGAGCTGCAAGAATGTTACACCACTTGCATAAATGCTTATCTATAGTAGAGTATGCGGGCTAACTTATGGCAACAATTCAACAATTAACCCGTAAAAAGCGTGTCGACCGCCCTCGAATTACAAAGACAGCGGCTCTTGAGTCTGGTTTCAACAAGATTGAAAACAAACCAAACAGCTACTTCTCACCATTCAAGCGCGGCGTCTGTACAAAGGTAACCACCAAGACTCCACGTAAGCCGAACTCTGCGATTCGAAAGATTGCTCGTGTTCGTCTTTCTAACGGTCAGGAAATTACTGCGTACATCCCAGGTATCAAGCACAATCTTCAGGAACACTCTGTTGTACTCGTACGCGGAGGTCGCGTGAAGGACATCGGTGTGAACTACACCATTGTGCGAGGTAAGTACGATGCTACAGGAGTAGCCGATCGTCGCCGAGGACGTTCACGTTACGGAGCAAAGCGACCAAAGGCAGCTAAATAAAAGCCTTTGAACTGAAGCAAGCGAGCTTCATTAATTACAAATAGTTTATATTCGCTACAGATAACGATTGGTACTCTCCGGAGTGACCATTATGCGAAGAATGAAAATTGACTTGTCATACCCCAGAGTATCCTCTCTGCGCGGCATCCACTCATATTTCTCATTCGCATTAATCACAAAACATTATGCGACGACCAATCAAAAACCGACCAACCGTTTCACCTGACGTGGTGTACGGATCAGTCGATGTCGAACGGCTCATCAACTACATCATGCTTCGCGGTCAAAAAGAGACTGCTCGCAAGATCGTGTACGGAGCGTTTGAAGTAATCAAAGAACACAAGGACGGAGGTGATCCGCTTGAGGTATTCAATACTGCAATGCGTAACGCTGGTCCACTTATGGAAGTTCGTTCACGCCGCGTTGGTGGAGCAAACTACCAGGTACCACGTGAAGTGCGTCCAGAACGCCGTATGGCTCTCGCGCTTCGCTGGATCATCGCTGGTGCTCGAAAGCAAAAGGGTGTGCCTATGCACAAGGCTCTTGCAAACGAACTTATCCTTGCGAAGAAAGAAGAAGGAAATGCTGTGAAGAAGAAAGAGGATACGCATAAGATGGCTGAGGCTAACCGTGCGTTCGCCCACTTCGCTTGGTAAGCAGACCCAAATTTGAGCGACTCACTTTGTCGCCCTACGAAAAAAGACCCTCCTTGGACACTTGTCCCAGTTGGGTCTTTTTTCTTGTGCTCCGCGTGATTTATCTCAAATTCGGGTCTGCTTTATTCGCATTCTGTCCTCGAGAATGAAAGTTTCCAAATTTGCTGGTTTCGTCTGAAGACATATAATTATTTAAATGGAATATCAAGATTTAGAGAAATGGAAAGATGAAGAGTTAGTTAGGAGGTCTGGTTCTGCTGGACCTTACGCAGAACTCGTGCGTCGTAACACAGAAGCGCTAAAAGAATCAAGGGAAGCTTCCAATCGTTCGTCAGGAATTATGTTTGACCTGACACTTATTTTAATGCTAATAGCTATAATTCAGATGGTAGCCGGAATATATTCTTTGAACATTGAAAAAAGCTTGAAAATCATTATCATCATTGGCGTATGTGCTCTACTCATATTTCTTTTTAAAGATCTAATTAATGATTGGAGAAGAGACTAGGGTTAGTTTACAACTACCAGTACTTCCTATAGAGTTGCCATAGAAAGGGGGTTCTATGCAGAGAATTCGCATGTGGGTACGGAAGTGGCTTCGGTACTGGGTGCCGGCCAAGATTCCATTTAAAGAAAAGCTGGTCGAAGAGGAAATGTGGGAACCGTTATATGAACGGGAAATGAAAACCCTTGTTTCTTTTTTGGGCGACATGGAAGGAAAAGAGGTCTGTCACAGTTACATAGATGGTGGCTATACAGCGCGAGTTTATTTTGAGAAATCGAACGAAACCATCGCTTTGGTAAAGCCTTTCCCGAAGGGTGAGCGGAAGTCACAGATTTTCATTAAAGTTGAGATTGAAACTGCTCACGATAGACTGAAAATCTGTTTCCAGGTAGCCTTCTTGGGTTTTAAACTGACTTTTTCACGACCGGTGTTGCAACTACATCGTCAACAAATCGAACATCCGCGCGGACCGTAAGGTTCGCGCGGTGATTTTTTATAAATAAGATACAAAAGGAGGGTGAGCGCAAGCACACCCTCCTTTTCCGTACGGTACAATATATGCATTACAACCTAATCCAAAAGCATATATGAACGAAGGGCTGGAAGGGGTACAGCAAGAGCAACTAATCGAAGTAGATGGAGTGGTGATGTCAGAAGAATTGGCAGATATATTGGAAATGCCAAAAGAACATCGTATCCCAGCCCTCGAAGCGTTCGTTGAAACATACGAAAGAAAAAAACTCAATGAAATGTGCGAAGGAATCCTCTGGAAGGCAGAGTTATTCCTTAAGACAGACAGGGCCTCGGTAGAAGTTAGTCAGTTGGCAGGATAGTGTTTGGTATACTTAAACATATGAGTAATCGAATTCTTTACATTGTCATTGCCTTCGCTGTCGTTCTTGGTGTTGTTGCTTCTTTGACCCATTACCTTATGCCAGTGGCTGAAGCACCGGTTGATGTCGCTACCACTACCACAGACGTTGTCTGTCCGGCTGACGCTATGCAGTGTCCTGATGGACTTTTTGTTGGTCGTACTGGTCCCGATTGCCAGTTTGTCTGTCCGGCACCAACTGTTCCGGCAGATATTCAAGCTGAAATTGATGCCAAAGCAGATCTTATTCAAGTGACTACCCCTCTTGGTATGGGTGTTATTGTAAGCCCTGTTTCGTTTACCGGTAAGGCACGAGGCAACTGGTTTTTTGAGGGGAGCGCACCCGTATCGCTTGTCGATTGGGACGGGAAGATTATTGCTGAAGGAATTATCACTGCAGATGGCGAGTGGATGACAACAGAGTTTGTGCCATTTAGTGGCTCACTTGAATTCACTTCTCCGTATAAAGAGGGTGATCCAGATTTTATGAAGCGAGGCTCTCTCATTTTCAAAAAAGATAATCCATCGGGACTACCAGAGAATGATAATGCGGTAGAAATTCCAGTTTTGTTCGCGGGATAAATAAAGAAAACGAGCGGTATCTTTAGTCCCGCTCGTTTTCTTATTGTGAAAAATAGTGTACAGTGGGCCCCACATGTCACGAGCCGAAGGTATCATCGTCTTTAAAGATGTTTCATATGAGTACAACATTACTCGTCCTATCCTTAAAGAGGCAAACTTTGTCGTGCGTCGCGGAGCAAAACTTACTCTTATGGGACAAAATGGGGCTGGGAAGTCAACTATCTTTGCACTTATTACCGGAGCACTTCAGCCTGACGAAGGGAACATCAATCTCGAGCCACGAACAACGATTGCTATTTCGCGGCAGATTATTCCTCGTGACGAACTCACTCTGACCGTACGAGAATTTTTTGAGCGTTGTTTTAGTGAAAAGGTCTATAACATTGATCCGAAAATTGACGCTGTGCTCGAAGTGGTTAACCTTACCCCAAGCGAGGCTCAGCGTGACTCATTTAAAGAACGAATTGTGGGCAGTTTCTCTGGCGGGCAACAGGCCAGGCTTCTCTTGGCCCAAGCACTGATTCAGGAGCCAGACGTACTCTTGCTTGATGAGCCGACAAACAATCTTGATACGGCTGGGATTGACCATCTTACTGAATTTCTTCGTGAGTATCGAAAGACTGTCCTCGTGATTTCCCACGATGCAGATTTTCTTAACGCCTTTACCCATGGCGTCTTGTACCTTAACACTCAACGTCATCAGGTTGAACAGTACAACGGCAACTATCATGCGGTGGTAAAGGATATTGCTGCACAGGTAGAAAAAGAAAAACGCCAGAATGCCCAGATGGCAAAAGAGATTCAAGCCAACAAAGACAAGGTTAACTACTTTGCTGATAAGGGGGGAAAGATGCGACTGGTTGCCAAGCGGCTTCGAGAAGAAATCGAAGAATATGAAGAGAATAAGGTAGATGTACGACGTGAAGACAAGGCCATTCGTCCGTTTACTATTGAGCCACACGAAGATATCCCGCTTGAGGTGGTTCGTATTGATTCATTGTCAGTGATTAGAAATCACGAACCAAAAGAAGTTGAATGTGAGGTTGTTTTGAAACGAGGGATGCATCTACAGATTGTTGGTCCTAACGGTATTGGAAAAACCACTCTTCTCGAGAAACTAGCAACCGGGCACGCTAAGGGCGAGCATGTTTCAAAAGACGTGAAGATTGGATACTACCGTCAAGACTTCTCAAATCTCGATTTCGATAAGTCTGTTTTTGAGACTCTTATGGACTCAATGAAAGAGAAGCTCGAAGAAAAAATGCGTTCGATTGCTGCAGGATTCCTTCTCTATGGAGACGTAATGAAAGTAAAAGTAGGGAATCTTTCTGAGGGTCAAAAGGGTCTTGTTGCGTTCGCAAAACTTACTATGGAAGAGCCGGGACTCCTTATTCTCGACGAGCCAACAAACCATATTAATTTTCGACACATTCCAGTAATTGCTAAAGCACTCAATGATTATAAAGGTGCAATGATTCTCGTGTCACACGTGCCTGAGTTTGTGGAGCAGATTCGGATTGATGAAGTGTTGGATCTGAGTAAGTTAAAATCAAAAAAGTAGTAGTATGACGGCGTCTCCAACAAGAGACGCCGTCATACTTTATAATAAACGTATGAGCCATTACGTCTATATCGTACGTTGTTTTGACGGCACTTTGTATACTGGGTATGCAACTGATGTTGAGAAACGAATACGTCAACACAACGGCGAAGTGAATGAAAAAGCCGGTGCACGGTACACCCGCGGTCGTCGGCCAGTCACACTTCAGTACTCAGAAATGTGTGTCTCAAGGAGTGCTGCTTTGAAACGAGAAGCAGTTATAAAGAAATTAAAGAAACCCGAAAAGCTATTGTTGATTGAGCTGTTCAACAACAATATTTCTCACAAAGTCTCCTAGGTAGGGTACATTGGCAATACCAAGAGTTTCGACCGCAAGTGCAATCATGCTGCCAAGCACAGCCAACAAAAGCGTTGCACCAAGAACAGTACCAAGACCGTAGAGGGCGCCGCGGATAAATACGTGTTTCCAAGAATTTTGTTTTTCCACTTCGTCTTCCAACTCGCCAAGAACAGTGATAAGCCGCTGTTGCTGGGTCTCACCCTTGTCGTAGCCTGTCTCTAAAATATCCGACTCTTCTTTCATGGGGATATTGTACCAGAAGTTTCTTTTTTGTATGGGAACATATTACCCTTGTGTATCTCCAAAGAACGTTAGATGATAGTGATATGTTAAAAACACAGCGGTTTATTATGGCGTGTCTTGCGCTAGCTACCGGAGTAGGGCTGGGGTGGCTATTTTCACTACTCTTTACTTTTGATACGGCTCATATTCCTGCACCTATGCCTGTCGTCGTTACTACTGAACAAAAACAGCAAGAGGTGTACCGTGCTCTTAAGCAGGAACTTGAATTAAAAGGGGTAAAAGCAGATGGCTTGTCACCGTACCTTCTCTTGGAACATTTTGAACCCCTTTTGGAGTCCGACTTTGATGGTGTTGAGGCAATCGTTGGGCAGTACGAAGTGTCTGAAAACACCCTTGTCTACAAAAATGGTGAAGAGGTCGGAACGGTCGCCGTGGCGGACATGTCTGAGGCAGGATTTGCTTTATTTCTTCGAAACTACAGCACGCGAACAAGTCTCGACATAGGCGCAATGTCAGCAACTGATATCGCCGCACATATTGTTGGTCGTGCTGGTATCCCTCCCCCAGACACTACTGTCGATAGTGACGAATTTGTAGCGTGTACCGTGGATGCGAAGATGTGTCCTGATGGCTCGTACGTTGGACGAACGGGCCCTACGTGTGAGTTTGCCGCCTGTCCAGAGGAAAAAGCACGAAAGGATACGGTTGTTTGTACCGCGGAACAAAAGCAGGCTGATGCGTGTATTGAAATATATGAACCAGTCTGTGCTGCCGTGCAAATCCAGTGCATTACTACCCCGTGTGAGCCAATTCCCAAAACCTTTGGTAATAGTTGCCAAGCGTGTAGTGAGGCCAGTGTCACAGAATATACAACCGGTGCCTGTGAAGCCACAGCTGAGTAAATGAAAAAAGTATCATATACAATGAAAGAAAAGGTGTGGCTGTATCCAGGCGATATGGCAGCATGGCATTTTATAACCCTCACAAAGAAAATTGGTAGAGAAATAAAAGAAACAAGAGGGGCGCATGCTCGAGGATTCGGGTCACTACCGGTTGAAGTTACTATTAGAAAGACAATATGGAAGACATCGATTTTCCCCGACAAGTACTCTGGTAGCTACGTACTTCCACTCAAGGCAAAGGTTCGAAAAGCAGAAGACATCGAAGCAGGAGATTCCGTGACATTTATCATCACACTGCTATAATTCGTCGATAATTTTTACGGTATGGCAAAAGGAATGGATAGAAGAAAAGAAAAAAAGAAGCCAAAGAAAGATAAGCTTCCAATTTAAAACAGCGGCGCCATGGCGCCGCTCTTTTATGGTGCTGTCGGTCACTAGAGACTAGCGCCATCCACATCTTTCATAGGCAGTGCGTATGAGTCGAAGTCCTCAAGACAATTGAGGTTAATAGCATACATATAGTTACCGTTTCCGTCACCGCCATAAGCAAATGATTGTACGCCGCAGGTATTGCAGAAAGTGTGATCAATATGGTGTTTATTGAAATGGTAGGTAGTTTGAGCGCTTGCTCCAGACAAGAGAGTAAAAGAATCGACTGGTACGAAGGCCAGTAAAAACCCTTTGCGTTTACAGTGGCTGCAGTTACAGCGCATGGCTTCGGTAAACGCAGCGGTTACTTCATACTGCACAACGCCGCAGTGACAACTTCCTTTATATGTTTTCATATGGTGCCAGTATAACAACCACTTGAAAGAGAGTCGAACGAGGGAGAGTATAATGAATATATGACTACCACCATGCTGCTTGAGGGTTTAAAAACTAACTACCCGCACCAAGGAACCTTCTTACAGGCCGCCGAAGAATTGTTAGCAAGTGTTGCGCCATACCTTGAATCTATCAACGCAACTGAAGCAGACTATAAAGTGCTTGAGCGACTCCTTATTCCAGAGCGCATCATTACATTTCGGGTGGATTGGGTCGATGATGCTGGAGTGATGCAAACCAACACTGGCTATCGTGTGCAATACAATTCAGCACTAGGACCATACAAAGGCGGGCTTCGGTTTGATCCGTCAGTAAATGAAGATGTACTGAAGTTCCTCGGGTTTGAGCAAATGTTCAAAAATGCCCTGACCGGACTTCGTCTCGGGGCAGGAAAGGGCGGCAGTGACTTCAATCCGAAGGGCAGGAGCGATAACGAGATTCGCTCGTTTGCTCGCGCGTTTATGCTTGAGCTCCATCGTCACATTGGCATCGAGCGTGATGTGCCAGCCGGCGACATAGGGGTTGGTGGACGTGAGATTGGGTATATGTACGGCATGTACAAAGAAATCACCAATGGCAGCGAAGGTGCGCTTACTGGCAAGGACCCCCTACATGGTGGCTCGCTTGGTCGGACCGAAGCAACCGGTCACGGCATCGTGTATTTCGCTGACGCGATGGCAAAACACCACGGGCTATCCCTAACTGGTATGAAAGCAGCGGTATCAGGCTCAGGTAATGTGGCAGAATTTACCGCTCGCAAATTAATTGAGTTTGGGGCTGTTGTGATGACATTGTCTGACCGAGGAGGCTATTTATATAAAGAGACTGGTTTTTCAGAAGATGATATTTCATACGTCATGAAGGTGAAGAAGTTAGGACAAAACCTCGACGTCGTGACACTTCCCCATACTGAGTACAAGACTGGCTCATTGTGGCGATTCGTTTCTGCTGAAGCATACTTCCCGTGCGCGACCCAAAATGAAGTAAATGAAGATGACGCTCGAGCAATGGTAAATAGCGCGAAGCTAATTGTCGAAGGTGCCAATATGCCACTTTCGCTTGAAGCCGCACATGTGGTCCGCGAAGCTGGGATTCCATTTGCACCAGGCAAGGCAGCAAACGCTGGCGGGGTAGCGGTGTCGGGACTTGAAATGGCGCAACACGCAGGGCATTATGCTTGGACAAAGGAACAAGTCGACGGAGAACTTCAGAACATCATGAAAAATATTCACCGGCTATGTGTTGAAAATGGCCAGGCCGAATCAGGAAAAATTGACTATGTTGTCGGAGCCAACGTTGCAGGATTTAAGCGAGTCTTTGAGGCTATGAAAAAATTAGGATGGTAGAAAAAGGGAAAAGGCGCGCCTACGGGCGCGCCTTTTATTAGCTCATGGTGCCATCGCGCCATCCACCAGCTTCTTCCGGTTTGGGTTCGTCTTTTTTCTGTGGTGGTTGATCACAGACCACATCAATTCCTTGGGTACTACTACCATCACGCGTAGTAGTGCTAGCAGGTTTAGGCTTTGGCAAACCAGGATTTTTAACGAACATAACTCCTCCTTTTCAGGTAGTGCTCGACTCGCGGGATTGCGAGTCGAAGTGAGACGAGAAGAGTTT
>JACCDG011729018.1_pt1 | contig 16296 bp, 34 predicted proteins | sample 7442471 | NCBI WGS metagenome assembly JACCDG01 (sample SAMN15323444, study PRJNA562643) | freshwater metagenome | isolation source: river surface water | place: USA:Blue River Watershed | collected 2017-08-17 | reverse complement strand
GATCACGCTGCCGTTGCTCAATTCAACGGACAGTTCAGATTCATTTTTTCTGGCAAACATTTCGGGCGGCACCATGGCACGAAGCTGACGCCATGCAATTTGTTTTGCCGATTTATAGGTTTGCGTGACGTACCAGTTCAGGCTGCCGGGGTGCTCAATGGCCCAAGCGACAAGGCGGCTGATGCATAAATATGTCTTGCCGAAGCGGCGGCCAGAGCACAGCAGCTTGAAACGCTGGGGTGCATCCCAGACCTGACGCTGCGGACCGGTCAGCCCTTGGTAAAGCTGCTCAGCGAATGGCAACCAGTCCTTTTGATCCTGAAGGTCTGCCGGGATGGGTGGTTCAAGCAGGAAGCCACCAGGGGCATTGGCGAGCAGGCTCAAATTTCAAGGCCGATCAGTTTGGCTTGAAGCTGGATGGCATTCAGGGCGACCTGCGTTTGCCCGCGTTTGTAGGCGGACTGTTCGTAGGTGCGAGCACGACCGAGGGCTTCAGCGATCCAAGAGGGCCGGGTCATGGCGGCGTCTTCTTCTAGGCGAATTCTTGCGCGTTGAATGTATTCATCAACTTGACGGGGAGTGATATTCCATTGTTTCGACCCGAATTGAACAATTTGCCCACGCGATTGTCCTTCGGTCAAAAGACCGTAAATAGTGTCAACACGGAAGTTGACTTCGGCAGCGGTTGAACGCGCCAATGTTGCAGAAAAACGAATGAATAAAGGATAAACCCAAAACGGAAGAATGGCGAGAAACGGGACTCAGTTGGGACGCGTTTGGGATTGGCGAGACGCGGGTGAGACGTAAAAAGATTGTGGAAATGTTCGCTGGGATGCTTGCCATGCCGAAAAATCTGGCTAATCTCTGCTCCGGCGTTTGCCCGCAATTTGCGGAATTTTGCCGGTAATTCCCGCGATCTGCCGAGATTTGCGGAAATTTGCCGCAACGTCGCCCAAACCCATTGCAATGACTGACTTTCCTTAAATCATGCCAACACGCCTTGACCTGCGTTTGCCCGACGAAGTGGCCGAAGACGTGATGCGTCACAAGCCCAGAACCATGTCCCTGTCTAGGTTTTGCTTGTTTTTGATCGAATTGGGGGTTGACAGGGAGGCTAAGCTATCCGCGTACCATGTCGGTGCGGGAAACACAGGTAACCACTCAACGGAGCAGGTTACAGTTACGCCTGCATCACCGGAACCTTCAGACGAATCAGAAGATTCAGGTTCGCAGGCTGTTGAGTCTTCTGCTCCTGAAGATTTTGGTTTTGAACTAACTAATTTCTTGGGGGATGGTGTCGGGAGGGAGTCTGAGGGAACCCCTAGGAAGGACCCTTCTTTAGTTGTACCGCAGGCAAGAAAACCTGTGGAAAAACGGCATCGAACGGAGTACGCGCAGGAGTTTCAACAATGGTGGAAGCTGTATCAGTCGTCTCCTTCTCGCGCCAGTAATCAGAGCAAGCCACGGGCGTATGAAGAGTGGAAGGTGGCCAAAGGTGGCCAAGGTGCCGATCAGTTGCTTGCTGCGCTTGAGCGGAATATCAATGATCAGAAGGCCAAGCTGAAATCAAGCGAGTTTTGCTCGCCGTTGCCTGATGCCTTTCGGTGGATCCGTGACGGGCGTTATGAGGTTTGGCTTGAAGAGCACAAGGTTCAGAAGGCCGGGCGGCAATGGAGCGCCGATATGGGCTGCTGGATTGAGAACGACTGATCCTGCCCTTTGTTAATCATTTGAGACTCACCATGAAACTGTATTCACCTGACGCCAGGGGCAAATACGTCTGGCAGGTGGCTGACGCCAAAACCCGCGCCGTGTCCTATACGGTTACAACGACGCGCACGCCGCCCCTAGACGCCTGCTACGGGCACCCGATGGGGAAGTACGACGATCAGGGCCTGTACATGACCTTCTGCCCGAACGTGGGCGCTGATGACCCCAAGAGCCCGCTGGCAGCGCGTTACGTCGTCCATCCCCTTGCTGCGTCAGAACGTGACAACGCAGACAGGGAGCGGTTGTGGAGCCACATCTGATGCGTCTTGCCTTTGACCTCACTGAAGTACGCCTTCTATTGCGCCGTGGCATTGCTGCTGGCCATTGGCGGCTAGAGGATTTGGATCGGCCATCACCGGGCTGGATCATCACAATGGAGGATGCCAAGCGCATTCCCGGCTTCATACCACCCGTCTTCCGTAACCCTCTCAGAGATGAGCCCACACCAGCAGAACGAGTTGAAGTCGTCAGCCCCAGAGACTTCCCGGTGGTTGCCGCCGTTGCCGATCCTGTTCAACGAGGAAGCACACCGCTACCAGTGGCAGCCAACGGGTCAGTGGCTGGGGCATTCGGTGACGCAGGTGTGCAAGGGCACGAAGGACGAATGGGCGATGCGGAGGATTATGGAGACGAAGCACATCTGGGAACCGCGTGGGAAGGCAGTGCACCTAGCGTTAGAGACATTTCTGACGACTGGTGAGCCAGGGGAGTATCCAGAGGAATACAAGGAGTGGGTTGAGCCGCTGCTTGAGCATTCCGTCTGGAATACGTATGAGGCAGTGGCCTGCGAGTATCGGCTGTGCGATCTAGAGCGCAACATTGCGGGCAGCTTTGATTGCTTGTTGCGGCGTAAGGATGATCACCAACAGCTTGTGCTGGTGGATCTAAAGACGCAGGGCAAGGCCGATGCCAGCCCGTATGACGTGAGCCCGCAGTTGGGCGGGTACCTTGGAATGTTGAGCCTGCACTGGCCAAAGCTGTACGTACAGAAGGCTGGTGTGCTGTGGAGCCGGCCTGGCAGCACGACGCTGCAGAAGGTGGACGTTGACGAGGCCGTGATTGAGTGGCAGGGGGCTCGTGATGCGTTTCTTCTGCTGAATCAGCCGGAGTTCTGAGGCGGGTTGCCATGTCCTCCGTTTAGGGGTATACTGCCTATGGCAGCGATGCCACCACGACACGGAACACCATGACCAACCTCTCCCGCGCCACCAAGGCGCAACTGATCGACCTGCTACAGCAGCAAGCCGACACCACCTCAACCCTTGAGCAACAGGTGAACGAATCAAAAGAACAGATCACCGTTGCCTTGTGGATTGCAGCCGTGAGCTTCTGCCTCGGCCTCCTGTTCTGATCTCATGGCCCCTCACGGGGCTTTTTTCTTCACCATGACCAACCCCAGCAGCCTGCTCGGCGTCATCGCCAGCACCAAAAAGGAAATTGCCCGTCATCAGGAAATCCTTGACCGCCTCATGGATGATCTGGCCTTGATGTACACCGCAGGCGACCTAGACGACATCAAAGACGACGAAGGCAACCTCGCCATGCACGGCATCAAGGTATCCCGCTGCACGCGCACGAGTTGGCAGTACAGCAATGCCGTCAAGGAACTGCAGCAGCTAGAGCAGTTCGAGGGCGTCGCTCAGAAGAAGGAAACAGAATACTGGAGAGTGACGCTGCCTAAAGCAGAGTTCTGATGGCTGGCTCCCCCATAGACGACCGCATTGAGGCCATCCTGGCGAAGTACGACCTATGGGATCCAGAGCAATACACAGACGCTGTGGCTGAGCTGACCAGTTACCTGCTGACCGTTGACCCCAAAGAAGAGGCACGCAGTTTGTATTACAAATCAGCCCGCGAAAAAATCCATCTTGAAAACTGCCTGATTCGTTCCCATGGCCAACCCTCATAATCTTTCGTGGCAAACGCGGCTTTTGTTCTGGCTGCTGTCGATGCGCCCTGACGTGCAAGGCATCACACTGAGCACGCCAGTCGATCACCTGAATCGTTGTCTGACGCATACGAAGTGAAGTTCGCCGTGCAGGGGATTGAGCCAGCACCCCAAGGCAGTAAGCGCCACGTTGGCAATGGCCGGATGGTTGAAGCATCAGCCAAGGTCAAGCCCTGGCGTTTTGCTGTTAGTCAGGCGGCTTTGGCGACGGGTGAGCCGATGACCGATGGCCAGGTGTCTGTGTTGATCACTTTTATGTTTAACCGCCCCAAGGCGCATTACAACAGCAAAGGTGCGCTCAAGCCCAAGGCCCCGTTTTACAAAAGCAGCAAACCTGATCTCGATAAACTGTGCCGTTCAACCCTTGACGGGATCACAGGTGTCCTGATCAAAGACGATTCTCAAGTTGTGACGTTGATCGCCACAAAGCAATACGCCAACGAAGGCGAACTACCTGGCGCACTGATTACCATCAACACACTGTGAAAGACTCTAAGTACACACGAATCTGCAAGATTTGCGGCGCTGAGTTTGACATCAAAATAATGCGCAACGGTCGGCCATCAGTACGGAAGACCTGCAGCCGTGAATGCAGCTTCAAATTCAAGCCAACAGTCAGGCCATGGACGAAAGAAGAAACCGACAGCTTGCTTGACTTGGTGCAAAGCCTGCCGCTAAAGCGTCTAATTAAGGCGTTCAATGCATGGAACCGATTAAGGGGGCGCCGAGATAGAACAGCCAATTCAATCGACAAAAAAATCAGGCAGCTGGGCTACTCCACTCGAGCCGAGATTGTTTATTACAGTTTGAGCAAAGTTGCCCAGATTTTAAAGGTGCCGCGTAATACGGTTGCTGGTTGGAAAAAGCTAACTGTTGATCCACTTGAAACCTATCAACACGACGGCAAAAAGTTTGCGTTCAATTATGTGACCAAAAAAGAGCTGTTGAGGTTTGCCAAAAAGCGCCCTGAATGCTTGGGCGGGGTTGACCAGGTTGGTCTTGGCCTGCTGCTGGAAGACGCTGACCTGGCGCGTGAGATTTTGCGGCAATATCCCAAACGACCCACGCCGACCTATGCGCCAAGGCGTGTGCGCTGCATTGAGACCGGCAGGATCTACGCCAGTCTTGGGGAGGCCGCCCGTGATGTTCACGTTGTCAGGCAGGGCATTAGCAAGGCAATCAAGAATGGCCACAAGGCAAACGGGTATCACTTTGAAGAGATCTAGACAGGCTTTGCGTTTAGGGGTATACTCCTGATGGGTCCGAAGCCCCGTCCTCAACCGATCACCACACAACCCGCACAACCTTTATGACCGATTACCCCAATCTCGGGGGCGTCATCACGCAAGCAGACGTATCAACCAAAGGAACCGGCTCCTACGCCGCTGATTACGTCAACTGGTGCCGTGTTGCCCACCTACTCCATGATCATGCGCCTGGCTGGCAGTTTGCGCTCAAAGCTCACCCAGAAACCGGCCATGTCTGGAAATCTCCCGACGGAACCGCTTATGTGGTCGGATGCTTTGAGCACATCAACGGATCCGATACGCCCGCATTCCCGCAGGCGATTATGGACAACCGCAACAACGCCATCGCGTTTGAAAAGGTCACTGCCCGCGATCTCACTGATGCTCATCGGCGTTGCCTCTGTACTGCTGCAGCAGCGCAATTTGGCCTCGCATGGAAGCTCTGGGCAAAGGAACCCATAGAAAATCCGCACCGGGAAGAACCGGGTAAGCCAGCCCTGCAGCAGGACACGCCCAAGGCGCAACCGTCCCAAGTGCAGGACACTCAACCCAAGGCCAAGGCCAAAGCCGAACCCAAAACCGAATCAAAGGTTGTTTTTCTGACCGATGACGAAGTTGAGGAAATCAAAGGTTGGGTCAAGGGCTACGAAAAACGCGACGACCTGATCACTGCCTTCAAAAAGCAGTTCAAGATCATGGCGCCGCGCATTGCCGACCGCATTCAGTTCCCTGAGCACAAGGAGTTCATCTCTAAGTACATCGCTGATAATCCCGCATGACAGGGCGACGGCCCAAAACACAAGAGGAAATCAATCGGAGAAAAAACCGCACCATCGTTGCGGCCAAACTTCCGCCTGATACCTACCGGCAATTGAAGGTGTACTGCGCCAAATCAGGACAGAACATCAATCAAGCGCTGCGTCACATCATCTCAAGCTTCCTATCAAACAATGGCTGACATTGCCTTCACGGCGAAATTCCGCATTCAGGAAAATCGCAATCGCAAAAGCGACAAAGCTCCAGAGGAACAAATCATTGTTGATTTCACCTCTGATCAGGCCATGGCCGCGGCCAACTACCTGATGAGCATGGCCGAGCAGGCAGAAGCCAAGGGCCAGAAGATCCGTGTCTACACAGGCAAGGATGAGTACACCGAGCACACCGGCTTTTCACTGTGGGGTGGCAAGTGGGGCAATAAAGGCTCCTTTACGCCACTCAAGCCCGAACTCCCCGAAACCTCTTTCTGATGGATTCCATGATCATCCTCACCGATTCTCAGGTTGTCGAACTGAACAACCGCATTGGCCAGATCCAGCGTTTGATTGAATCTGCTCAGGTCATCAAAGCTGGCGGTGCTGCACAGCCCAAGGCCGTGACCGAACACAATCAGCCCAACACCCTGACCAGCAAGCGTCGTAAGGCGCAACGTAAGCGCGGTGCTTTGAACCCCGACAAGGTGGCCGACATTAAACGCCGTCTTGCTGCTGGTGGTGAATCGGCTCAAAAGATCGCCAATGATTACGGCGTGCACGTCACAACCGTCAATCTGATCAAATATGGCAAGACGTGGAAGGACGTTCAGGTGCCTGCCTGACGGTCTGTCTTCATCAACTGCAGTTCTAGGGCTGCGATACGGTTGGTGGCCTGCTGTAGCAAGGTCTGCTGCATAGACCAAGCGCGATACAACTGAGCGGCAATGGGTCCGGCGTTTGGGGTGTTCTCTAGGCGTCGGGCTTCTTTTTCGACTTGAAAGGCGCTGGTGGCATCAGGTTTGAGTTGCATCCACCGCCAAGCTTCGCTGTCCATGGGTCGTAGTACATACCACATTCACGGTAGACACGAGGCAAGGTGACGAATTGCAACAGCATGAATTTAGGGGTTTACTCCGCCTGAATAGTCGCTACCATTCACCCAACCGGAGCGATCCGGCCAACCGACAACCCACACCACACCATGAAAAACCGCGCCTTTGGGATGCTGCAAATTCTCATCCCTGGCCTCATCTTTGGCGCCATCATTCACGATGGCCTCACTCTTAAAACCGCTCACCACAGCGGTACTCAGCACGCCATCTACACCACCACAAAATGAGCCTCATCGTTCTCACCGCCCAATGCTCTGGCATGGTGGCACCCGTCATTCCCACCGGTCAAAAGGTCTACAAAATGTCGCCCAATCCACGCGGCGTCAGAGTTGAACGTGACCTATGGCGCTTCCATCCCGGAATGCCCTGCTACGTCCGTGGCTGGCCTCAAGTTGAAGCCACAGTGATCAGCAAAGTAGAAGGCTGCTCATGGCCGACCTATCTCGTCCAAAGCTTTGCCACCGGCGCAACCTATCAAGTTTCACAGCTTTACCTCTCAAAGCGCCCCATCGAAACCCGCTAATCATGCAACCACAGCCACGCCGTTTTTACTTCGCCATTCCATCACTCAACGTTTACGACTGGGTGGTTGCCTGTGGCTTCCCCGAGGCGAAACAACTTGCCTTTGAAACATGGGGCCCCGTCTACAACGATCTGCGCTGGATAACGCCCGACAAACACAGCGAAGTAAAACTTCCCACGCTCAATGGCGCGCATAAATAAAAGCAAGCTCACGCCTGCCAAGGTTATCTACATTCTCCAGTCAACTCAAACCAATCAAGAGCTGGCTGATCAATTAGATGTCACTCGGCAGGCGATTTCCTTGATACGCAACGGAAGGTCATGGAAAGATGTCGCCCCTGAAATTCCACGCATCCCGGTTCGTGTCAAAGAATCAGTCCGCCGTGATTACGTTGCCCACGCCAAGCTTTGTACAAACTGTGCAGAATTTCGACGCGGCGAATGTTCCTACGGCTTCCCCGAGGCCATAGATGAACCATCCTTCGCAGCAGCCTGCCACCTCTACCAGCGAAATCCAAGCTGTACTGGTTGAATGCCTCGCTGAATACTGGTCGCCACGGTTCAACAATCACACGATTGACGACTGTGCCCGTATGTACGCTGCGCTTCAACCATTCATCCGCTATCAAACGGCAAACTGCCCGATAGTCAATGCCACCGATCAAGGCAACAACCAACCGATATGACAGCCCACGGCATCACTGCTACGGAGCCGACTGGGTTGGTTACGGTGTCATGTCTGCCTTTCAGCCTTGGTGCTGGGATGGCAATTCAGTCTGGTACGGCCCGCTCTGCGATACCCGTTCAGAAGCCCTCGCAATCGCTCAAAACTATGCTGACCGCCATTGAACTCGACCAACGCCGCGCTGATTTTATGGACATGATCTATGAACGGGCCGGGCGCAATGATCAACTTTTCACCGGTCTTTGGGATGAGTTTTCACGCGAAGTCGCCAGCAACCTACGTGACCTTGATTACAACGTTTTCCGTTCTGATCTCATCCGTGCTGCTGGTGGTGCTGACAGCGAGCTGGCTAATCGGTACGCTGATGTTGCTATCACCCTTTTAACAACGTATTTGGTTCCGCCAAAACCCTGAACATGGCCATCAAAGTTCCTTTCCTGAATCGCTTTGAAAATTGGTGTTTCAGGGTACTGGCTAAAAGCCCTCGGGTTGGGACCATTCAAGTCCGCCTGCGTCATACGCCTGTCACCTACATCGTGCGTGATCTAAACGATCCGTTCCGTGAAGGGCAGACGCCAGACGAAATGTCGCCTGATCATTTCAACCTTGAGCGCATCTTCCATATGCCATCCTTCGGCGAGGAAGACTGATCGTGATCCACCTCTTCAACAACAGGCTGATTCTTGAACGGCACAAGCTGTTTGATAACTGGCGCTGTCGCATACGCCTTGGCCCACGGCCAGAGCAGCAGGTGGAGGTGGATCTTCACACCAAGGAACTACGGCTTGCCTTTGTGCGGGCCAACAATATCTACCAAGCCTTTCGGTCAGGCAGAAAGCTTGAACCATTAGAAGATCCTGAACCTTCAGGCTTTCGTTGCTGGGATTGCATTCAGTGGGCGCCAACCCTGACCCACAATGGAGGAAACGGTTGTTCGCTTGGTTTCCCCGAGGCCAAGAGCTTCCCGAACGGTCGTTTTGCTAATCAATGCAGCCTCTACAACGATGGAACCGACAATCTTAAGCCGGACTGATTTTGAAGACGGCAGTTACATCGAAACGCTAGAGCCCGCAGGCGGCGGAGAGATGTATTACCGCACTTGTTACAAAGGCGTTTGCCGTTATAGCGCGGATCTTTTCCAAGCTGATATTTATCTTCACCAGATGACTTCGCCCTAATCTTTACTGATCCAATCCATAATTCTTGCCTCCCCGATCTCCGACCAAAACGGCAAACTTCTGTACCAGACCCGCCATTCTTTATGCCCCTTTGACATATTGCACCCAAAGCAACATGCAACCAAGTTGTTCATTGCGCTAGTGCCGCCCTTGATTCTTGGGATCACATGGTCAAGTGTTGGGGAGCGCCCTAAAGGTTCAAAGCAATACGCGCAGTGGTAATTGAAATGCAACAGGATCTGATCACGGAAACGGCGTTTTGCTTCGTGCTTGCGTACAAGCTCTGTACCGTCGATGTGTTCAACCACCAGGCGACTGCTTGGTTCATTAAACGGTAGCTACTAAGACCGAAATGACTTATTACGTCAAGCTTCCTGACGGAACACGCGTCGGGCCATTCCGCACAGTACAAGGCGCTCGTAAATGGTGCACTGATCGCCATGCCGACGAGTTCAGCCTGCATATGATGCAGGACCCTGATGTCCCTTGCTTCCTAAGGCGTGAACAGGGGCCAGATCACTAGGCAATAAAAAACCGCCCAGCCTTGACTCTGAGCGGTCGTCCCCATCTTTCCCTGCAAATTCTAGGGAGCAACCACAGTTCAACCCTTAAAGGTTTCCCAAGATGGCATTACGGTTCTGTTTTTGTTGTAGTGCCCCTTGACCGAATAGCTCTGCTCAACGGCTTCTGACATCATGAAAACGACGATCTGACCGATCAGCATTCCGGGCCAAACAGGCAGCCGGTGCTTCTGCCGAACGTTCTTAATCTCAAGGGTCAGTACAGAACCGTTAAAACCCGGATCTATCCAACCAGCCAGCATGTGCTGATAACCCTGCCGAGCGCGGCTGGATTTAAGGACAAACTGCCCAGCAACGTCGTCGGTGAAATTGAAGGTTTCCTCGGTTTCGGCAAGGATAAATTCACCAGGCTTCAGCCAGTACGGATCCTCTTTGCTGTGCGTCTTAATGCTGTGCCTGATCAGCTCGGGGGTTTCAGCCACCTCAATCATGATGTTGTCCCCTAGCGCCACGTCGTAGCTGGCAGGGTTCAGGCGATCAGGATTGAACGGATGAATCAGCGCGTGAGATTGGCACAGGGCGCGGATCTCGGAATCAGGCAGCAGCACAAGGCATCAGTAAACCCACTCGACTTTAGGGCGACCAGGGCGGATTCCACAGTGGACAAAACCTTTTGGCGCACCTAGCCCCAAGCTGAACGGCCAGTGAGCTTTGCACCATTCCTGCAGGTCGTAAATGTTTACACCATCAATGTAAAAATCAACGGCTCCAGTATCAGGCGCGTCATAAAGATGCTCTGACCTAGATGCGCCGCCAACTGATGCGTTTATTTTGGGGCTTCTATAGCCACTGGTGATCACAATCGGCTTATTACCAAACGCAGCGCGGGCTTTTTCAAGGAAGTTACACAGAATAATTGCCGTATCGCATTGATGCTGTTTGGTGAAACGTCTGGCCTCTTGATTTAATGCCAGCTCGCCATAGGCAATATGTGGCGTCACTTTGAAACCAAAAGGCTTATCAGGCGTCAGCTTCACGTCATCCGTCAAAGGTTTCACGCCACGGCAAAACAGATCAACCTCTGCCTTGCGACGCCGCACCAAGCCTTCAAGAATCTTGCCGTCGCCTTTATTCCACCGTGGCAACTCCTCCATCGCCACCTTTACGGCATCCTCGCCATTGTTCAGGCGTTTACGCAGTGTGCTTTCTTGTAGCGCACCAATACCCACATTGAACGTAAAACTGATCAGGGCGCAACGTTGGTTGTTGCTCAGCCTTACCTTGATCCAAGTATCAACAGCGCGGGCGAAGCGTTCGACGTCGGACAACAACAACGCCTCAGCATCAGCCTCTGTAATCTTCAATCCAGGTTTCACGCTTGGCCCAGTATGCCCGTAGCCAATGGTCCAAACACCAGCAGGGCATAAATACGCCTCAAGTCTCAGCCCTTCCCATTGCTTGATCAGTTCAAGGGCAAATTGTAGATCGTTCTCGTCCTGCTTGCCACTTTGGCTCCACGTCTTAAACCACTGCTGGTCACGGCCCAAAATATGCGGATTGGCCTTGTTGATTGCCGCCTCAAGCTCCGCAACCGCTGCCATCTGATGTGGCAAGCCCTGCTTGTAAAACCTGAACAGGTCAATCAGTCTGATCGCGTTTTGCGTCATTGCTCCAAGGCGCGTGAATACTCATGGCACCGCCCAGCAAGCGGCTATCACCAGTCTGTAGCTCATCATCAGGCATTTCATGCACAATGACAGGAATAGGCGCCTGCGGTTGCGTTTTGTGCCACTCAACCTCAGCGCGATCCAGCCTCGGGCCTAGCGTTTTTTCAAACTTGTAATCCTGCGCTGCCTTACGCAGGTGATCACGCCAGGTCTTGTCGCCAAATCGCGCTAGCCATATCGTCTCGCCATTCAGCGCTTTGGGAAGACGACCTTCAGAGCCTTGACCAGTAACTGAATCCAGCCGTTCTCTTTGATCGGCAGCAGGCTGATGATTTCAGAGCCGGCGGCAATGATGATGGCCACAACAGCGGCAGTGGTGGGATCCATGACGGAATCGCGTTTGCCTCAGTGTAAAGCTGCTATTTGTTCTTGCCAATTGTCATCTCAAGCATCCGCACCCGCGTCTCAATATCCGAAAGCCGTTCTTTGCTGTCAACCTTCAGTTCTTGAATATCGGCCGCGACGGTATTGACCGACTGATCCAGTTTGGCAACCTGAATAAAGAGGCCACCTAATCCGATCACAGCCGTGGCCAACAGTGCCGGTACAGCTTGATTGATCGGGTTAGGTGGCGGCGGAGGCGCAGCGTAAAACTCCTCGTTCGATTCCATTGCGAGGCATACCGCCGACCTTTTTATTAATTTAGCGACCCTGACCGACCCGAGGTTTTTTACCCCTACGACGTGGGCGGGAGTGTTGGCCAAAACCCTGACTTGTCGTTTTGGGGCGACCAGGCTTGTGGTCAACACGTCCCAGTGCGGTCTTACTCTTTACAGCCACTACAGATCATCCGGTGGGTTGATTGCCACCAAACAGTAAGCCATAAAAATGCCGGCGCACCAAGCACCGGCGAAGACGAGCATTGTCACCAGTAACGGTCCTGCCAATCAGATGTGTGGCACCACTGCCAGATCATGCCAGCGAGGATGAGACAAGCCAGCAACAGCGCTAAAGCGACGATCACCAAGGGACGCCTGCAGCTTTGGTGGGATGGCGCTGCTCCTCTAGCTGGTTCAGCAGGGCTTGACCGATTTCCAGCACCTTGTCAGTGCCGAGGGCTTCTTTGACCCACTGGACCACCAGATCCTCGGTGAGATCAGCGAAGGGGATTAGGTTCTCGGGGCGCTCAAACGATGCGCTTCCATAGGCACCACTGCGATAAGCGCCATCTTCAGTCACGGCGTCGACCGTGTAATGGGCAGTCATCACAAAACCGTCAATAGTTTCGCGTTCCATATTGGCCACGCGCCACGTAATGATTGGAGCCATCTGCCTGCGGGTTTTCTGTAGAATAGTGGCCCCGGCGTGTTAGCGCACCCGGGGGATGACCGCCCTACCTACATAGGCCGATGCAAAATTTTAAGCCCTTGCCTTCACGCGAGGAGATTTTGTCTGTCGTTTCTTACGATCCAGATTCAGGGCATTTCACGCGGAGAGACAGCAAGCAGTGCCCATGGCTCAAAGGCAAAAGAACGGGCTCGGTAGTACATAAGGGATACCGTATTGTTTTCATAAACAACTGTTACTACATGGAACACAGGATTGCATGGGTAGTCATGCATGGTTCAATCCCAGAAGGAATGACAATAGATCACATTAACGGCGTAAAAAGTGACAATAGAATAACAAATTTGCGTTTAGCCACTGATTGCGAAAATAGTTATTACAGACCCAGAAAATCCAATAACGTGAGTGGGTGCAAAGGTGTCTATCAGCGAGAAAATGGTAAATACCGGGCGGCCATAACGGTGAATAAAAAGAAACACAATTTGGGTTGTTTTGCCACAAAAGAAGAAGCCTACGCCGCCTATTGCGAGGCTGCACGCAGGCTACATGGAGAATTCGCTCGTCTTGAATAGGCCGGTTGCCCGCCTAGTGGAGGTGACTACTAGGCGTGGCCTTGGTACACAAAGCGATCCGGGTCGTCGCTTGATTGGTCGTAGACGTACTCCCGGTAATTGCAGCCAGTGCCGACTGGGTAGGCAAACGTGGTGAAGTAAGCAGGCACCGTCAGCCGCCTTTTGTCTCCGGGACCACCGAGTAGGTGAATTTGTTTTGTTGGTAGTTTTGGCATTGGTAAAAGCAACTACTTTAATTCAAAGGATTTCCTAAACTCCTCCCAGTTTTCATCGAGCATCTGTTCGGTCCAAGCTGCTACACCATGATCGTATAAACCATCAATGCCAGCTAGTTCAATCTCTTGCTGAATAATAAATCGCAGCATTTTAATTTGTTCTTCAGTCATAGAAGTGGTAATGGCTAGCCGATCTTGACTTCGCCGTCAGACATTTGAATCACGGCATCGCCGGTCATCTTGATGCTGCCACCCTCTTTGGTGGTGATGGTGACGCCTTCGACTAGTTCAGCGGCGCGCTTGACCAGCTCGGTCACGTCTTCAGCGTTGTCTTGGGCGCGGATCTCAAGCTTCGTCGCAGGAGTCCGAGTCTTCCACTCTTTGTTCCCGTCAACGCGGGCGTACTCTTCGCCGCCTGAACAGAGGACGAGATCGTTGTCGTAATCTTGTTGGGTCATGGTTTCTAGGGAACTGTGGCCAGGGGCAGGAGGTGCAAACTCGCTGCCCCACCACTATACGCTTGGTCGGCAGTAGAGAGTAGGACTACACGACTCAGGTGGCAATCAATCCAAGATCACGCATCCGCGCCAGCAACGCATTGAGTTGAGTGATCACGCTGGCTGCATCGGTGGCATCAGCAACAGCAGTGGGCTGAACCACTGGCGTCTTGTTGAAGAAGCCCAGCTTTTGCGTAGTAGCAGTGCCAATCTTGGTGCCAGTTGTAGTGCCAACAGCGATGTTGCCAGCGTCAGCAATCTGGAGGACACCAGCGGAGGTGATACGCAGCCGCTCCGTCGAACTGCTTGCTCCGTCGGCGGTGGTGGAGAAGACAAGCCTGCCGGGCATATCATTTGCGCCGGGGGTGCCGTCTACTGCGCCGGTAATGCTTGCCGCTTGTACAAAGTTTGTGCCGTCCGACCCCTCAAAGCTGAGTTGTCCAATGCCGTCACCACTCTGAACAATGGTGTTGCTTCCGACTGTAGTGCCTCTCGACTTTGCAAAAATGTACTGAATAGCATTTGAGCTATTAGCATTTTGGATTTGACTGATTCGCGCTGTATCGCCAGTTGTTCCTTCTATTTGAAGACGCGCACTTTGCGCTCCGCCGCCAAGATTGCTACGCGCAGTAGACGTGCCAACTAACAACCTGCCCGAGCTGTCGATGCGCATGCGTTCGGTGGTTGCTCCTGCCAAGAAACGAAGAACACCAGCGTTTGCACCAATACCACCCCACCGCAATGCGTTTCCATTAGTACCATCGGGGATAAAACCCATTAGCCCACTTGCGCCTGGGCTGATTCCATACATGGCATAATCGCCATCGGCATCTACTGCCACATATAGTTTTTGCCCTGCGGATGCTGCGCCACCGATGCCAACATTCCCACTCGCATTAACAAACAACCGCCCCGTGCCACCAGTTGAGATGGCTAGCTGGTCTGCGCCGGGAGAGTAGATGCCGGTGTTTTGATCGCCAAACCAGCTATATGCAGGTGCCGCAGCACTACCTAATCCAACTGTTTCAATTTGACCGGCAGCATCAATTACAAATCTCGATACTCCGCCTGTAGATACACCAATACTATTGGCGCCAACTCTGTATATTCCGGTGTCGGTGTCTGCTAAAAACGAAATTCCAGGAGCGGCTGCAGTGCCATCTTGTGCGCCAGCAATTGTGCCAGTAGCGCCAATAGGCCCCTGAACGCCAGGCACTGCAATGTTGACCTGATTGTCATCGGGTGCAGCCAGTGCCAGCTGCGTATTCTTTTGGTCAATGACCGCGATCTGTACGTCAGCTTCAGTAACAGAGATTTGTACGTCAGCCATGGATCAGATCCGTGAGTAGGTTTTTTGGACAGTAGCTACACCCGTGAGCCAGTAATACCGTTCGCCACCACCGGATGTAAGGCTTACGTCATACCCGTAGCGACCAGTGGCAAACGCCTCAGTTGTTACCGGGGTCAGTGCCAGCTCGAAGGCACCGTCCGTTGCAGCCGTAATGGTTGGGGTGAACGTCCCAATCGAGGCGCCGTCGCTCAGACCTTTAATGTCCGAGTCCACCGTGTAGCCGGTCAGATCGAGCGGAGTGGCCACATAAAAGGTGCCGGTTGCGCTACCGCTGAGCGTAATTGCCGCGCCGCCGCTAGTAGCTGACAACTTAAATGCGCTGGTGGTCAAGCCAGTGCTAATTACGTAATAAATCTGATTGAGTGTCAAGCCGCAGGGTTTTACGGTGCCGCCGGTGATGACAACCTTTGTGCCAGCAGTCAGACCGTGGCAGTCACAGGTAAAGGTTGCAGTGGCAACGTCAATGTCGCTAACCACCTGGCGATTTTGCGTGGCGCGAAACGTGCCTTTCCACGTCGCATTTTGCAAAATCGTTATGTCGTATTCAGCTGGATACAGCATGGGTCCGGCGGCAATAGCACCAGTTTAGGCGAGCCGCTCCCAACGCAACAATCCTTCGTTCCAGGTGTAGACAGCACCGTCAGTTGGGTACGGCTTTGGTGCTTCCCACTGACAAGTTGTGGTGTTCAGACTCCAGCTTGAGTAAGGCTGTGGTGCGATGAAGGCATCGAGGGTGGCGTCGTAGCGGTAACCAGCGCCAGCGTAATTTTTGCGGAAGGTGGCGTTGTACGAGGTTTGTCGCCAGATCGTTTCGGCGCCATAGAGGGACTGACAAAACGCAATGCCAACGGCTTCTGATTCGTTGCCGTGTTCGTCAAGAATATCGCTGTTGTTGATGACGATGACGCGCTG
>JACCDG011214689.1_pt1 | contig 16296 bp, 21 predicted proteins | sample 7442471 | NCBI WGS metagenome assembly JACCDG01 (sample SAMN15323444, study PRJNA562643) | freshwater metagenome | isolation source: river surface water | place: USA:Blue River Watershed | collected 2017-08-17 | reverse complement strand
TTAAAAGGTTTTCTGTTTCGATGCTCAATTACATCATCATCAGGTTGAACAATAGTCCAACGACAGTGGAGTTTTTATAAAGAACTCCATAACTTAAATAATTTAACGCATTAAAACCTTCACTAAAAGTGATAAAAGGGGGATTTCTCCCCTCTTATTACATTGCTAATGTAAGACCAAACTCTTGAGCTATCTCTGCTCTCTCACGCATAAGAGTACTACGAGATACTAAAGGATATGAGTCGAAGATATTTCTATTACCTTCAGCATAAGGATGCTCTGTACCGTTGCTGTCAAACCACGAAGCTTTAACCTCATACAATACAGTGTCACAACCTTCAGGCATACCTGCAAACTGCTCTTTTGTTAAGAATACGTCTCCTGCTGGTGTCTTGAGGATGATTGCATTTCCTTTTCTTGAAGGAGAGATGCCATTAATAGTTGTCTTTAAAGTTGCCATAATAATAATTGGTTTTTAAACGATGAGGGGGAATCCCACACCGCAATTTTAGAGAGGGGTCATTATAAGGGGGAAACCCCTAGATTTACACACATAATCAATTTTTAGGTATAACCAATTTTCAGGAATACCTAATTTTAAAAAATTAAATTCTACCCCCTGGGGGCTTTATACAGGGATTATTCCTTATAGGGGGTTGTTTTTATTTAAGTACTTGTTTGCTTCTTCTTTCTCCTTATATAAATTATATTTATGTTTTTATTTGGTATTGTTATTTTTATTGTTTAGTATTGGGGTAAAATTTATAAATGAAAGAGCCTAACAGAGAACGTAAGAATGATATTAAATACCTTATTACATTAAATGAGGAGCAAAAAGTTGCTAAAGGATTAATACACAATAATCAAATTGTTATTATTACAGGTAGAGCTGGTAGTGGGAAAAGTTTAGTTGGAGCTATTACAGCTTTAGATTTCCTGAATAAGAAAATGGTAGACAAAATCCTAGTTACTAGAGCAGCTATTGAAGTGGGTAAGTCTCTTGGGTTCCTCCCAGGAAGTCTTGGGGAGAAATTTAACCCCTATATGGAGGCTCTTATAGAGAATTTATATAAGTGTTGGGATAAAGCTAAAGTTGATGATATGGTTAATAGTCAGAAAATTGAAGCTCTTCCTTGTCAATTTATTCGTGGAAAAAATGTAGATGATGTTCTTATTGTAGAAGAAGCTCAAAACTTAACTAAGCAAGAAATGTTAGCTATTCTTACAAGACTTGGTAAGACAGGTAAGATTATTATTAATGGAGATAATGAACAACAAGATACAAGAGAAACTATTACAGGGTTATCTTACGCTATAGAATTATCTAAAAAGATTCCTGAAATTAAATGGATTAAGTTACAAGAAAATCATAGATCAGATTTAGTTGGTAAAATTCTAGACTATGAATATGGAAAGTAATTGTCTTTCTTATGCTTTAAGGTATTGGAATTTATACCCTGAATATAGGCTTTATTATAATTCAGACCATGTAGTTAACTTACCTGTTAATGCATGTATAGGATTTCTTCCTATTGAATATTTTGGTTATGATTATTTCCTTAATTGGTATAAGAATGGTCTTATAAATGAAGAAGATTTAGTATTATTAAGTAGGTATTTTAGTAAGTAATTCTAATGCTTGTTTAATAATTAATGGGTGGTAGTCAATTTCTTTTGAACTGCCTGGTCTAAATATTGGGTGGTTTGGATGGTTAATTTCTAAACCTATAATAGCTTGTTTTTCTAATACATCATATTCAACATCTGTTAATATTGGTCTATTTACTACATAGTATAAATACCTATGCATCATACATTGATTTGCTAGTTTTAATACACTTCTATGTGTTATTTGTTTTACATCTTGTTTAAACTTTTCAGAATTAAAGTATTCTAATTCTTCTTCATCTGTTAAATATTTCTTACTCATAATTGTAAATATAAGTATAATTAATAGTATATTATGTTAATTAATGTTAAATATATATAGATAATTTGGTAGTGTACAAAAGAGTATACATATTTACCATATGTTAAATTATTCAAAATGTCGTTTGAACAAGAATTAAAATACTATTACTATTTAGGATATGAACATGCTTCAGAGGAATTTCCTGTTGCAAATTGGTTTACTAAATACTATCAAAAAGTTGCTTACATGCAAGGTAGAGTAGATTATGAATGTAATGCAGATTTTGAAATTAAGTATGTTAACACTTGGGAAAATATATTTGAAGAATTGTATAATAGAATTAAATGAAAGGTATACAAGTACAAATAAAGGATTATAAAGTAGCTAATACATTTGATATGATAAAAGCTACATTAAAGTTAATTACATTAAGTAAGGAGTTGTCTCTGTCTGAAACAGAACTATACACTCTTACTTATTTTGTAATCAATGGGTTTAACACTATTACAAGAGAAGATTTAATTACAACAAAGATAATTAAAACAAAGAATGGTGTTTCTAACATGGTGTCTAAATTTAGACGTATGGGTATATTAAAGAAAGAACACCACAAAGAAGTTATATCACCAGAATATAACATTCCCTCTAAAGATATTGATGCAATTAAAATTGATTTAATAATTAAGAAATAATAAAATGGAAATTCAACTTATTACAGAAAAACTTATTAGTGAAGTTTTTTCAGAATATGAAGATTATTGTAAAGAAACAGATTGGTTTAACTATGAAAATTTTAATAATTTCTTAGCAGTTAAATTTAATATTGAAAATCTGTCAATAGATTCTTTTAAAGTACTTAAACAAATTTTTTATTTAAAAAGAAGTTTAAAAATAAAAGAACAAAACACAGAAGAATGGTTTTTAGAAGCTAAAGGTTATCAAGATGAAATTGATTATCTAAACAAAAAAATAAAAAATTTTAATAAGTTTCTTTTAATTGGTAAATTAATAGAAAATAAAGAAGGTTTACTTGCTTTATTTAAAGCTTTATTAGACTCAGTTAGAAATGATGATTTAGTACCAAGACAAAACAGGCATTTAGAAGCTTGTGATTTATTTGGCACACAATGTAATGACCAAGTTATAGAAAGTTTTGAAAGTTTAGCAATAAAAGAATTATTGAAATGATTGGAAATCAAGCTATTATTAACTCCACTATTAATGAACATGAAGAATGTGTATTACCTGAAAAGGTAGGGACATTTAAAAGAATTGATGCTTTAACAGTTATTAGTGATGAGTATTGGAAAGAGTGGAGACGATTAATGAGATATGCAGATACCCCTGTTATCTATTGTAAAGAGTTAGGTAAGTTTAAGATTAGATACCATATGCTTAGAAAATACCTTTATAAACTATTAGCTTCTATGCGTTATAAGATTGCAGAAAAATCTGAACAACTGAAAGTGGAAGGTATGTTTTCTAATATATTAAAAAATGATAGAATAGCATTTAAAGCAGCTTGGAAACAAGCAGATACATTTAAGAAATATATGAGAGCCAAAAACCTTAAATGGAGAAATAAAAAAATTCAAAAATACGGAGATAAAGCAATATTATGATATACAACAAAGAAATAACAAGAGAACAAGGATTTGAAGATCATAGACAATGCTATGTAACTACAACTACTACAAAACATTATGTATTTGGAATACATATTTTTACAACAGGTATAAAAACAATTGGTTAATATATGAAGAATAAATTGATGTTAACAGAAAAATGGGTTTTAAATGATGTTGCTAAAGTAGAGCCTTTAGGTTTAAAATTTAAAATAAGAGAAGATTGTCTTGATGAGTTTGCTGAAGATAAAGAGATTTATGAACAATTAGTTAAATTAACTGGATTTAAAGAGTATATAGAAAATATCAAAACTAATTTACTTACTAGTGAGTTTTTTCAACATAATACTGAAAGGTTAAACCAACAAATGCAAAATTGTCATACAGAGATAGAAATAACAATTAAACTAGTTAAATATGAGTAAATACTTAGAATACATTAAACTATTACCTAAAGGGTTAGCAAATATTGATAAAGTATTTGAAGGTATAGTAAATGAAACAAAATTAAAATATAAAACCCTTTCAGAAGACCAACAAGCAGAAATTATAAGAAGACGTGTAATATGTCAAGCTTGTCCACTAAATTCTATAAATGCTTTAGAATCAAAAGAATATAAAGATTTATTTGGAGTTAATTATAAGACAGATAGAGAAGATGAACATTGTTCTATATGTAGTTGTAATATAGCTTTAAAAACCTCTTCTTTAGGTTCTGATTGTGGATTAAGTTATTACAATGAAACACACCCTGATAATATACAAGAATTAAAATTTACTAAATACAATAAACAATAAAATGACACCTAAAGAACAAAAAGAAAAATTACAAAAAAGAAATATTCTTATTCAAAGACTTTTATTCTTATTTGAACTAGATCAATATCAAAGTGTATCTAGAACATTATGTAACTTAGTTTCTCCTATTGGAGAAAATGTCCATCCTTATAAATGGACAGATAATGAGTTATTAGGTAAAGTGGAGAAAGCTATTCAAGAAGCAGAAGAAACAAATTTAGAAGATGAGCGACTTATTTAATAAACTGAAAATTAGACTTTTAGATAATTATAAAGGTATTATCTCTTTATCTTCTAGCATAGAAAAGAATGTGCCTAATGTTAAATCTAAAGCAGGAGAACTAGAGTGGGGACAAAAAGTAATGGAACTACAAGCTTTAAATGTATCTTTTCTTGAAAAAGCAGAAATAATAAAAGAAGATTTAGGTATAGATTTATCTGAAGTCTCTAAAGAGGTAAAAGAGTATTATGACTTGTATAAGTTATTAATCTTACCTAACACTGACACAGATACAGAAGAGATAAAAAAGATAAAGGAGTATATACAAACAATAAAAAATTAATTGAATGGCTACTAAGAATAAATTCATAATGATTGAATTGGACTTAGCTGAAGAGCAGTTAAGCATTTATAAATCATGGCTATTAGCTAATCCTTATGATGGTTTTGTTGATAGAATTCAGTGGAAAGAAACTAAAGGTGGAGGAGCAATGCCTTTAACAGTAGCTACAATTGAAGCACAACAAAAAAATCATAGGGAAACTATGAAAGATTATTTATCTTTGCTTGATATTGTAAAAAAATTAAGAGAGGTTGAAGCTAAAAAAGTAATTTCAACTAGGGGTGATATAGATATACCTGATATAATGAACAGATAATGAAAATAATGTATAGAAATATACCAGAAAGAGAAATACCCTTCAATAAAACTGATGAAGGGTATATTGCTTTTTGGGACTATGAATGGGAAAAAGTAAAAAATGGTGTAGAAATAGATGGGTTTAAGTTGAGTGGTTGGTTGTATTGGCATTTAAATCATTGGAAATTAACAACTGATGATACAGACAATCCAGATAATATTAATAGTGATATTAACATTATTACACCAGATTTAAGGGATAATGAATTAGTAATTAATAATGCGCTATTAAGAGCAGAAACAGAGAGGAAGGGTATTTGTATAATGGGACTTAGACAAATGGGTAAAACCAGTTTTGAGTCTTCTTATGGAGGTAGGTCTGGAGTCGTTTTTAAAAATTCACAAAATCTTATAATGGGAACAAGTGATGATGACTTAAATAACATCACTGCTTCTATAGATTTTGGATTATTAAATTGTACACCTTATTTTAGAATACCTAGGATTACAAGAGACTGGGGAGCTGAAAGGGTTCAATTAGGTGTTAAAAATAAATCTGGAGATAATTTAATATATTCAACTTATGTAATTCGTAACACTGGTGGAGGTAAAAAAACTGAAAAAGGTGCTGGGGTTTCAAACCTAAAGTCTAACTTATGGGATGAAATAGGGAAAGATGATTTTCTCTCTGCTCTAACTGCTACTAAACCAGCAATGTTGGGAGTTAATGGTTGGAGAACAATTCCAATATGTACAGGTACAGGTGGTAATGTAGTGAAAGCTCAAGACGCTAAAAAACTGTTTTTTAACCCAAGTACACATAGTTTTTTAGAGTTTACTCAAGAGGATGGTACAGTGGGAGGTTTATTTATGCCTGGTTGGTATAGACAAGATTGTAAGTATAAAACAACTCTTGCTCAATACTTATTAGACACAGGAGAATTACAATTCATACCTGAAAACTCAGAATTATGGGAAATCTCTATACAAGTTTCTAACAAAGAAAAAGCTATACTTAAAATTAAAGAGGAATTAGATGCTTACCAGAAATCTAATGATACAGTAGAGTATAATAGATGGAAAGCTTACTATCCCTTAACAGTTGAAGATGTTTTTTTAACAGAGTCTAACAATAAATTTCCTAAAGAAATAATAGAACAGCATATTAAATGGCTAGATAATCACTATACACCAACTTATGTTGATTTATATAGAAGTTCTAAGGGTGTAGTTGAATGGAAATTTTCAGAAGATAAACCAATTAGTATATTTCCTGTTAGACCTACTCACAGAAAAGAAGCTCCTGTAGTTATATTTGAACACCCAATTCCAGATGCTCCAAATTTTACATACACAATTGGGATTGACCCTATTAATAATGATGAGTCTAATGATAAGATTGTTTCATTAGGTTCTATTAATGTATATAAAAGGATGTTGTCTCCTTTAGATGAGTTTAAAAATGAAATAGTTTGTACTTGGGCTGGTAGGTACAAAGAGACAAAAGACTTTCATGAATTAGCTTTAATGATAGCTGAGTATTATAAAGCTGTTGGTTCTGTACTGCCTGAAGCATCTGAAAATACTTTAATACAATACTTTAACTTTAAAAGAAAAGGTCATTATCTTGCAGATAGCTTTGATATTCAACGAGATATAAACAAATTTACAAAAGCTTCAGCTAAAAAAGGTTTACCTCCTTCAGTTCCTAATCAAAGACATTACATGAATTTAATGATTGAGGAAGCAAATGAAGAAATATTTTATGTTAATGAAGAAGGGTTAGAAGAAATGACATATGGAGTAACAAAAATTAGAGATGTTATGTTACTTACAGAGATGCTTCAGTATAAAGGTAAGTCTGAAGGTAGAGGTGTGCATGATGGTAACTTTGATAGGATTATTTCTTATGGTTGTGCTTTAACATTAGCTAAGCATTTTGATACAAAATACCCAATACTTAATACACAGATAAAAAAACAAGAAGTTGATAATCAACTATTTAAACAAATTAAAACTATAATAAAAACTCCCTTTGGTACATTTGGTGGAGGTAAAACAAACTCCAATATGTTTGGCACAGAAAAAGGTAAATCTAATTTACCTAGATGGATGCGTTAATAATTTTAACTTAATTCAGTTAAGCTTTTTAATATCTAACCTTTATTGATTAAGTTACATTAATTACTAATAAAATTAAATTTTAATACTTTGCTAAATCGTGCAATAAATAGCTCTTTACCAAGGCAGCAAGTGGGCTGGCATGTTAAGTTTGAAGAGGGTAAGGACAAAAATGGTATAACCCCTTGGATGAAGGATTCTATTGATGCCTTAGAAGGTGTTGGTAGATACGTGTTCTATAATAACTTAGAGCTTAGGAAGAACTATGATATTATGCAAGGGAGGTTTAATGTAGAAGATTACATTGACAACTTTGAAGCATATGACCTTTCTAGTATTATCTACCAAGAAATGAAGCTTCCTTCTTTCTTGAAACATTATGACATCACTACAAAAGCTGTTAAATTACTACTTGGAGAATATATAAAAAGACCTGATATTCACCAAGTTATAGCTCAAGATTTAGAATCTACAAATGAAAAATTAAGATTTAAATCAGAACTTGTACACACTTACATACAATCTTCTATTAAAGAGGAAATCACAAAAAAACTTATAGCACAAGGTATAGACCCAAATAAATCTAACTTTAACACAGAAGAAGAATCTAATCAATATAAAGAAGAGATACAGAAAAAGTATCAAGAAATGACTCCTGCATCTATTGAAAGATATATGCGTTATGATTATAGAGGAGATGCTGAATCTTGGGGACAAGCTGTGTTAAAGAATGATATACAAAGACTTAATTTAAGAGAACAAGATCAATTGGAATTTTACCATATGCTTGTTTCTGATAGATGCTTTACACACTTCTTTTTAACTCCTGATGGTTATTCTACAGAATTATGGAATCCATTAAGTACATTTTATCAATATTCACCTGATTTAAGGTATATTGAAGAGGGTAATTATATTGGTAGGATTATGTACATTTCTAAATCTCAAGTTATAGATAATTTTGGATGGAGAATGACAGTTGAGCAACAAGAAGCTATGTACCCTGAATACCTTAAAGGTCAAAAAGATGGTAATATATTTTCTGAATTCTTTAATGCTACACTCTACCCATTCCAAAATTATAGAGAATATGAAACATTAACTGAAGCTGTAGGTCAAGGTGTTGGTTACAATCCTATGGATGGATTACCTTATGGTCAACCTGTATGGGGAAATAATCCTTCTACAGATGGTACAAACTACCTTTACACACAATCTGATTTAGTCCAGCTTACACAAGTATATTGGAAATCACAAAGAAAGATTGGTAAATTAGTTATACAAAATCCTGAGACAGGTGCTATAGATGTTGAATTAGTAGATGAATTCTTTAAACCTAAAGATTTTGGTATTAAAGAAGTTATAGAAACATTTAAAGACACTAATCAACCAAACACTATTTGTTGGTCTTGGACTACCCAAGTTTGGCAAGGTATTAAGATTAATGTCAATTATGGTAAAGACCAAAACCCAGAAGAAAGAAATGCAATTTATATTGATGTTAGACCTTGTGAATTCCAATTCAAAGGTTCTGACCCTAAATTAGCTTATAAAAACAAACTCCCTGTAATAGGACAAATCTTTAACAACATTAATGGTAGAAGTCAATCTGTAGTAGATTTATTAAAACCTTATCAGATATTAGTTAATGCTCTCTATAATCAAGCTTACCAAATTGCTCAAAAGAACAATGGTAAGTTCTTTTTAATGGGAGCTTCTTTATTACCTTCTGTAAAAGATTGGGGAGGAGAAGAATCTCAAGAGAAGTTTATGACAATGGCTTCTAACATTGGTTTAGCAGTTATTGATGATACACCAGGCTCTGCTCAACAAGCTTCTATGCAATATGGTCTTAAAGTTATGGATATGGATGAATCTGAAAGGATTCAGAGAATGATAAATCTAGCTATGTTAATAGAGCAACAAGGATTTATGCAACTTGGTATCACTCCACAAAGACAAGGTCAAATTCAAGCCTCTGAGACAGCTACAGGGACATCTGCTGCTGTTAATAACAGTTATGCTGTAACAGAGATATATTTTGAACAATATTCTAATTATAGAAGAAGAAAACTTCAGATGATGTTAGATATTGCTCAATATGTAGCTTCAAAAGGAGAAGATGAAAGTATTTCACTTTCTTATCTAACTTCTGATTTAGGAGAAGCTTTTATTAAAGTGGCTAAGACAGATTTACTTTTAAGAGACTTAAATGTGTTTGTAAATAACACAGCAGAAATGCAAAGAAAGAAAGATTTAATAGAGCAATTAATTCTTAAAAATAATCAATCTCAAATGCCAATGTCTAAACTAATTGAATTAGTTAGACTTGATTCTTTAGCTGACATTCAGAAAAAACTTGAACAACAAGAAGCAGAAGCTCAACAAAATGCACAAGCTCAAGAAGAAGCTAAAATGAAACATGAACAAGAAATGTTACAAGCTGAACTTGCAGAAAAAGAAAAAGATCGTCAACTTAAAAAATATGAAATTGATACTAAAGCTAAAACTGAAATAGATAAAGTAACATTAGCAGCTATAGGTGCAGAAGGAAGCTACTCGCAAGATAGTAGCACAATAGACCAACTTTTAGCCCAAAAAGACTTTGATTTAAGAGAAAATGATATTAATTCTAAAAACTATTTAGCGCAACAAGAACTTGTACATAAACAACTTACAGAATTTAATAAACGTAAGTTAGAAGAAAGTAAGCAACAAGCAGATAAGAAATTAAAAGAAGCAGAACAAAAAAATAAACAAGCTATTGAAAATCAAAAACTTAAACAAATAGAAACTCAAAATGCTTCTCAAGAAAAGATAAACCAAGAAGCTAATAAAGCTAAATTAGAATTAGCTGATAAACAGTTGGAACTTAAAGCTTTAGATTTAAAAATAAAGCAAATGGATATAGCTAATGCTAAAACAAAATCTAACATAGAAATTAATCATCTTGAAAAGAAAGTAGATATAGAGCAAGAGTTATTTGATGTTAAGGCAGAAGCTATTAAAAAATTAGCTAAAGCAAAAGAAGAAGAAGTAAAACTTCTATCTAAAGCTAAAGTGAAAGAAACAGAACATAGCACTTCATTAAATATGAAGGAGAATGAACATGCACATAAGCTTAAACTTGTTGAACAAAAAGAAAAGCATAAACAAACCTTAAAAGACATCAAAATTAAGCCAAAATTAAAAAAATAATGTTATCACATAATGATATTAGAATAGGTTTTAAGAAGCTTGGTAGAAAGAAAGTTCTTGGGTTAGCTTATAAAGATGAAAACAGAATTGAAATAGATTCATCTTTAAAAGGTAAGGATTTTATTAATGTAACTATACATGAGTTGTTACATATTTTACATCCTTATTTACTAGAAGAAGAAATAGATAACTCTGCTAATGTCATTACACATTTTCTTGATAAATATGGAGTTATTAAAACAGAAGAGAACTCAAATAAAATTGTCTAATAAATGTAACAGATAGTGCTGTCTATTTTACTATACATCATATTTGTTAATCTTATATAATTTTCTTAATATTGTTTCACAAACCAAAAATAATACATAATGTCTGAAGTTAAAATAACTCCTTTCTCATTCGGGGAAAGTGATGAAGATATTGCACAAATACAAGCAGATACACTTCCTGGAGCTACAGAACCAAAAAAGGAAGAAGAAGATAAATCCCAAAAAACAGAGAAGGAAGAAGTTAAACCTGAAAAAGGTGGTCTCTCCTTTTTTGACCCAGGAGAAGAAGAAATTGATGAAGAAGATGCTTCAGATTCATTAGGCTTATTTGGAGATAAACCAAAAAAAGAAGAAAAAGTAGAAGATAAAAAAATTTCTACAGAAGAAGTTGAATATTCAGCTATTAAAGATTTCTTAATTGAAAATGGAATCTGGCAAGATTGGGAAGGTTCAGAATCAACAGTATTAAATGCAGAAACTTTTCAAAAACTTTGGGAAGCACAAGCAGAAAATAAAGCAAAACATTATGTGACAGAAGAAGTTTCTCAATTTGGAGAAACAGCAAGTCAACTAATGGAATATCTTAAAGCTGGTGGAGATGTAAATCAATTTCTAGATAACCACAATCAGCAATTAGATGTAGCATCAATTGATGTGACATCAGAAGACGGACAAGAAAAAGCTATTTCAACATTCTATGAATCAATAGGTAAGTCTAAAGAGTGGATTAAAAAACAAATCAACAGACTTAAAGATGATGGTGAAGATACTTTTAAAGAAGAAGCAGAAGATTGTATTGCTAAACTAAAAGAAGAACTTGACTCACAAAGACAAGAATTAATTAAAGAGCAACAACAAGCACAAAAAGAAAGACAACTTCAAGTTGAAGCTTTCAATAAAAATCTTAGAACAGCTATTCATTCTGACCCAGATGCTGCTGAAAGAGAAAAGAAAGAACTAGATAAATTTTTATTTGATTATAAGTACCAAGATGATGGAGGTACAAAATATTCAGAATATTATAAGAAATTTATTGAAATTCAACAAGACCCTAAAAAATACCATAAGCTAGTAAGATTCGTAAAAGACTTTGAAAACTTTGAGGATAAAAAGAAAACAGAAAAGGAAGTGAAAGCTAAAACATTTAAGTTCCTTCGTACTTCACAAGAAACTGTTTCTAATTTTGATGAAAAAACTCCTGTAAAGGAAAAAACAGAAAAAACTAAAAATAACCCACAACCTTTTAGATTCTTTAATTAATAAAATTAAATAAAACATACAATGGCATTAGGCACATTTAAAAATTTTGGTAATAACATCGTTCTTGAAAAAATGGATTACCGCATGGCTGGTAATTTTACAGATGAGAACAAATTACTTAACTTGCTTTCAGGTAATGAAGCTGTAAAAAGAAGTCACTTAGGTATTCTTACATTATTCAATCAATTCCAATTGGTAAATACACCATTGTTGAAAATGACTGAATTGGCAGGAAATACTATCTATGTAAATGGAGATGATGGAGAATTTACTTTTGATGTGCCATACACATTAGAAATGCCTACAGTGCGTCAAGACCTTACAGGAGATAATCCTAAGCCAGGTGTAGATGGACAAACATTTGAAGTGATTATTGGTGATGGTAATCTTGACCCAGTGTTTTCTAAAAATGAGCAAATTACTGCTGACTTACGAGATGGTCAAAACTTCTTAGTAATTGATGTTAAAGAACGTATTGATGCAGGATTTGTGTATGTTTTGAAATTGATTACCAATGACAGAACAGAATGGGTAGACAAAAAAGCTTTGGCTGAAGGAACTCAATACTTCTCTGTTGGTTCAATGATTGGACAATTTGATGAATACTTCCCTGGAGTAAATCAATCAGCAGGTTTCATGCGATTGTTACATAAAATTGGTTCTAAGCGTGGTGTAGAAATGACTATTACAGGAAATGCACAACGTCTTAAATTGGATAATATTGGTGGCGTAGATAATGTAAATACATTTAAAAACACTGTTGCTCCTTTCTTAGATCCTAAGAATCCTCAATTCCTTGCAGCTATTGGGTATAACAATGGTCAAGGTGGAGTGGATAGAAGCAAACCTGTTTCTTTTGTTCCTATGATTGAAGTTATGTTGTATAAACAACTTATGCTTCAAGAAGAAAGACAATTGATGTATGGTCAAGGTGGTGTTGTTCAAGACCAAAGAAATACAACTAAAATTGCATCTCAAGGTTTGTATCAACAATTAAAAGCTGGTAACTGGGTTAAAATCCCTAAATACACTAAGGGTGTTATTGTATCATTGCTTTCTCAAGTATTTAAAAATAGACCTGATATTGCAGACGTAGATAGACATATTCACTTGCAAGGTGGTAGAGGAGCTGTTAATGAGTTGACAAGAATTTTTACAGAACAAGGTATTGAAATTGCAAATGCATTAGGTACAGTGTTAAACAATGCTTCTCTTGGTGGAGGTATTATCAAAGGTAAAGATGCTTATAACTTGGAAGGTGGATTCCGTTTCAATAAAATTTTCTTCCCTGGATTTGGTCATGTGAGCATTGAACATAATGCTGCTTTGGATTCTGAATTCAACAGAGCTACGGACGAAGAATTGATTGGTGGATTACCTAAATTCTCTTACACTTGTATGATGTTAGACTTAACAGATAACATGACTACAAATGCATTTGAACCTTCTAAACAAGTTGAATTTGCTAAAGGTTTTGATAACAAAGCAAACATCTACTTGGTTAAGAATCAAGGAATGCCAAATGTTAAGTACACTTATATTAATGGTAGAACTTCTCCTTATCCAGTTTCAGTTGGTAAAGGTCAATTAGCAAGTTCTCGATTTGATGGTTCTACTATCATGCTAGAAAGCCAATCATCTGTTTGGTTGCGTGACCCAGGTAGAAGTGTTCTTGTACAGTTGAAATAACTATAAATTTTAATTCAAACCAAAAATAAAACCAAAAATGATTAACGAAATTGATTTCTCTCTCAACTATAGAATTGAGGCTATTCCAGACAAAAATCAGCCAGATATGGCTGCAAGAGGTATAGGAGTTTACCCAGGAACTGTGCAAATTATTTATGCTGGATATAATGATACTTTAAAAAGATTTGTAGGGACAGGCTTAGATGAATTTGATCCTAAAGTGTTATCACTACCTGCTGATAAAAGAAAAGAAGTAACTGAGAGAATAAAAGAAAAACGAGAGGAACTAGAATTTAAAATTGGCTCTCCAGGATTTCTCTCTCCAACATCAGAAGGTTGGGTTAGTGATTTAACTACAGTTAATATTAGTGTAGGAGAAGATTTGAAAGTAAGAGTGAATGGTCATTCTAATGTTCTTAAACCTTCAGAAAACTACAAAGATGCAATTGCTCTTTTACTTTTATTTGCTGATGATAAATTCCCTAAGTCAAAAGAAGATACAGGAAATCCATCTTTTAAAGGAGCAAAATTCTATCTAACAACTGATGCAGAATTAGGTAAGATTTCTAAAGAAGGTAAAACTAAGAAAAGAAAAGCTTACGCATTCCTTGAGGATATGTTTGATGAGAAAAATCCTAAAAAAGATAAAGCATGGGAAGTTGCATACTTCTTAGGTTTAACTAATAAACAACCAGATGCAGTGTCTGTAGATGAACTAGATTCAGCTTTAGATAAAGCAGTGAATGGAAGTGAAGAGTTAAGAAACAAATTCCTAGAAGCTTGTGAGATGGATAATACAAAACTTCTTGTATTTAACCTTTTAAAGAAAGGAATTAACTCTAGTGTTATTAAAGTTCAAAAAGAAGGGTACTACCATTTTGGAGCAACTAACTTGAGAACTACAAAAGAAGAATCAGTAGATTTCCTTTTAAAAGCTGGTAATGAAACATTACTTGCAGAATTGAGAAGTGAAGTGACTAAAAAAGCAAAAAATAGAAAAGCTCTAGCTTAATGAATGGTACAGCCAGATATTATATATGTAAAACTCTTACTAAAGGTTAATAAAGGAAATAGCTTTGGAAACATTGCTATTGACAAGGCTAGATTTGTTCTCTTATTTAATGAATGTAAAAACAGATGGGTTGAAAACCACCTAAAAGAAAAAGATAGTATTTTAATAGATTCTTTATGGGAAACATTAAAAACTATTGAACTTACTCAAGGTGTTGATAAATCAACTTACACTGAATTCCAAATCCCTGGTGATTTTTACGAAGTGGTGAATGCCACTTGTGTAGCAGAAAGAAAACCTTGTAAAAGAGAAATCTTTCTTAGGGAAATAAAAAATCAAGATAAATCAATATTAAGATTTGATTATAATCTTAGACCAGATTTTGATTGGGAATGGAGTTTCTTTACAATACAGAGTGGTTCTATAAATGTTTATAAAACAGACTTTGATGTAAATAAAGTAGCTCTAGAATATTACAAAGTAATTCCTGATATAGATATAGAAGGTTACATTAGACTAGATGGTACAGCTTCAACAAACATTGGAATAGATATTTCAGAACAATATGTAGACCAAATTATTAACCTAGCAGCAGAAGAGTTTATGAGAGACTTCCAAGATCCTCAAGGACTTCAAATAGCTAAAGACAGAACAAATTCAGAAGAATAATTTTAATAAAACAAAATAATAAAAAATAAACAATGGTAAATAGTTATCGTTATGCTTTTGCAGCAACAACTCCAGACCTTCCTACTTCAGGAACAACTGTAGATTTAGGAATTGGACAAATTGGTATTTTTGATGCTAAAACTTGGGTTGCAACAGCAACACCAACAAGTAAAAGTATTGTAATTGCTCAAGGTACTCCAGATACAAAATGGATTCCTGGTGTTGCAAAAGGAAATCAAACTTATAAATCTTTAACTATTAAAGGTTCTAAAGTTACAGGTTGGAAGGCTGTTAAAGCTAGAAAACCACAAGGTCAAATCTATACAATGGGATTTGATGGTGTAGATGTCACTAAAACATTAAATGTACCAGTAGGTAAAAACTTTACTTTCTGGATTACAATGTCAGGACAGCCAATTGCAAATTTGCTTGGTGATACACCTTCAACACATTATGCTACTTGGACAGAACAGTTTTCTGTAGTATTACCTTGTGCTGAGGCTTGTTCAGATACTTGTGGAGATACATATGATTGTAATGTTGTTGCTGATGCTGTTATTACAGCAGTGAATGATAGAAAAATAATTGGTGGTCAATATCTTACAGAGTATGTAAAATTTACAAAACTATTATCTTGTGACACTCCAAGTGGTTTACCAACAGTAGCTTATTCTAAATGGAATTTAACTGTAGCTGATACAGGTGATACAGTAGCTTTGGCAGGTGTTCAAGCACAATACCCTGGTGTAACAATTAAACGAGTTTCTAGAGATGGTGTATTTAGTACTTATGAAGTAGTTGTAGCAGGGTCTTCTAAACCAGCAGCATTTAATAACTCTGTAACCCCTGTAATCCCTAACTGTAGTAATTGTCCTTCTGGATA
>JACCDG011095649.1_pt1 | contig 16302 bp, 14 predicted proteins | sample 7442471 | NCBI WGS metagenome assembly JACCDG01 (sample SAMN15323444, study PRJNA562643) | freshwater metagenome | isolation source: river surface water | place: USA:Blue River Watershed | collected 2017-08-17 | reverse complement strand
GGCGCTTCGCGCCCACCCTTTTGTATGTGTGGTAACAAGAAGTATGGCTCCCCATAAACCAAAGATTGTGTTTCAGGCATGATGTAGTATATTGAATTAAATCTTTAAAATCCCAATGTTATGAAAAAGAAACTACTTATGCTTTTTTTGTGCTTAGTAACCACAATGCTTAATGCGCAGGTTGCTGCGTCATTACTACCGCTGTCCGATTCAACGACAGAGTACACATTAATCAACATGCAGGGTCAAACGATCCAAAAAGGTACGGTACAGACACTTTCAGCGGATGTACCAGACGGGTTATACATTATTTACCCTACACGCCAATTGATTTTAGTAGTAAATGGAAAGATTCAGGGTTATAGAACTAACGACTCTTTTGATCAGGAAAATTCCGATGAAAAGTGTGCGTATGTATTTGGCCCAGAACGTCCATACAGTGATTCGGCCTCAATGCTCAATTACATTCACGAACGGATAGACTACCTCGCTTCAGTGGAACAAAAGGCTGTTGAGCTTACTAAATTTGCCACAGAAGCATATCCGCTTTCCGGCCACGGAATTTGGGTTGCAGAAAGTTGGATGTATACCTTCGATCAAGTGGTGAACCATTTTTTACAGACGGATTCTATGGGCATGTGTGGGGACCAAACCACATTCCTTGGTAATTTTATGTACCAATTGCTAGGAGTTCGCAGCTGTGCAATTTCCATCGCAATGAATCCTGATTTTGGTGTAGATACAGCAGGGAACGGTCATGTGCAACTTCTTGCTGAGATACCAAATGATAATGGCAGTTTCACCTGGACGATCTTTGATCCACAAAATGGCGTAGTATACCGGGATTCAAGCGGTGCGCTTGCTGATTTTAGATCCATCTTTTATAGAATGACTCAGCCTATTGCGGATGAGCTAGCTCCCGTAGGTAATTTCTATGATCGTTGGACTTGTACCAACAGCGAAAACGCTTGGGCATTTCCTTTTGAGACAATGCAGGTCTATTACCGCCCAGACATTGCCACAAATGGTATTGATACCATTTTAAATAAAGGAGAGCGCAAACTTTCATTCATTATGCAAGATCAATTCTGGGGTCCAGAATACAAAGATATTGCTAAAAGCCATGGATTTAAAACCGATCAACTAACCCCAAAACAATTGAGCGATATTATTCCGCTGTTAACCATTGGTATCTACGAAACCACTCATTATGGACCAACTGGTATTTCAGAAAATATAGCGTTCGCAGAAGAGGTGAGACAGTCGTTAGGTTTACAATGGCTTAAATGGATTGACTACCCAGCAAAGGCACGGGCTCGCAAATATGAAAATTTGATTATGAAACGTTGATATTTTATTTGTATAAATACGGTAACCGCTCACATTCGTGGGTGGTTGTTTTTTTTAAAAAATAGTCTATAATAGAAGTATGAAATCCCTTGTCCGAATCCTCGCAGTAGGAATATTCTTTATTAGTGCCCATACAGCATTGGCAGCTACTATTACTGTAGATACAACAGTTCCTGGAACGATGTCGAACGGGGAATGCTCGTTATCGGAAGCTATTACTAATGCTAATAACAACACTGATACATCAGGAGGCGATTGTATTTCCGGACAGGCCCTCCCTACTATTGATCGCATTGAATTTGCAATTTCCGGTGTTGGTCCGCATACAATAGCAGTAAATAATCAGCTTTCAATTACAGAAGCTGTTGTTGTCGATGGAACAACACAATTTGGCACTGTTTGTACTCTCGAAGGAGGTATTCGTGAACTCAAGATTAATATTAACGGAGCAGGTATTTCTTTTCCGTCTAACATATTCAATGTTGAATCTATTGCGGACAATGTAACAATTAAAGGATTAGCAATTTACGGAAATAATGATGGTTTAGGCATTGCCACTTGGGCAGACAATACAACTGTCCAATGTAATAACATTGGAACTAATACTGCAGGCTTGGTGTCTTACCCTAACATAAATGGAATCAACATTTATAATGATGGATTAGTAGAGACATCAGGCCATGTATTTGGCGGTCCCAACCCAGGAGACGGTAACCTCATTTCTGGTAATAATGTTACTAATTCAGGTAATGTTTTTGATGGTGCAGGTATCAGCGGTATTGGCAATGATGTTTTAATTCAGGGGAACTGGATCGGAATTGATATCACCGGTCAATCAATTTTAGCTAACAAAAGTTCCGGTATTAACTTTGGTAACGGCAGTTCCGCATTATTCACCTTCGACAACGTTCAGATTCTCGACAACGTTGTTTCTGGAAACGGTACAACCGGCAATTTAAATTTCTCCGGAGGAATTGTGATTGGAGGTTCTGAGGATGGCGGACGGAATGAATTGATTACTGATTTGATAATCAAAAGAAACATCATCGGCCTGACGGCTAACGGTCTTACTGCTATTCCTAACGAAGACGATGGACTGTTTGTTGGTGCTTCTGCTGCGGGGGTGACTATCGGTGGAATCGGTGATGGGAATATCATTTCAGGAAACGGCGCTAATGGATTAACGCTTGGGTATGATATATCAAATGTTCAAGTATTAGGAAATATCATTGGATTAAATGCTGCAGGTACAATCGCTAGACCCAATAACCTGAATGGTATTAGTTTCACTCAACCTAATCTGGGTGGTGGTGGTACTGTGACGAATATTACTATTGGTGGAGCAACACCAGGACAGGGTAATACTGTTTCTTGCAACAATAATGACAATATTTTAATTCAGGGAAACATGAGTGTTTTTTCAATTATCGGCAATACAATTGGACCAAATAGCAGCGGACAAAATTGCGATACTGTACTTCAAAATTACGGAATTAATCTTGCTGAAATAACTGGAGTTACTATTGATGCAAATACAATTAAATATCAAGAGACCGCAATAATAATGTCTGCAACTGCGGGTGCGTCGTCAGTAAAAAACAATACCATTACTGATAACGGGGAGGCTCTAATTATAGTTGCGTCATCAACGGTTAATCCTATGGTAAGTATTACCGGCAATATGTTTACTGGTAATAGTGGACTTGGGATTGATCTTGATATAGATTCTGATGATGATGGTAATGGCGACAATAGAGGAGACCAAAATGTAAATGATGCTAGTGACACAGATACTGGGCCAAATAATTATCTGAATCATCCTGTTATTCTCATGACAATGCAAAATGGGCTTGATACGGACGTTTTGTATGGACTCGATGTTCCTGTGGGATATTATCGAGTTGAATTTTTTACTAATCCAACGAATGGAGTACATGCATCAGGATATGGAGAAGGAGAGGTGTATAAGGGTTTTTCAGTTATAACAAAATCAGCGTTGGGTTTCGAGACTTTTAATAGAACCCTAACAAGCACAGACCTTGATGATAATGTAACCGCAACCGTTACTGAGTGTACAGATGTGTCATGTACAACCTACGTTGGTACTTCGGAATTTTCAAACACCGCACCTCCAGGTGTTGACTATGACGCAACTGATTACACCGCATCACACATGCTTAATACAGTGTACTTGGGTGCCTGCGTAAACGGTGACAATGGTTCAAGTAGCAATACTGATGCTGATGGGCCAAATCAGACGGGTGCATATTTAGGCACTACGCCGTGTACTGACGACCGAGATGGTGTTGAGTTTGGAAGCGCGACTTCTGGTGGTATTACTCCTGCATCAATTTCTGCGGTCACCTTGCTTTCAGAGGGTGGTGATTTTAGTGGGGCACTCAACGACATGACCGTTTCAGGAACATATGAAGGTACAATCAGTCTTAATGTATTAATTTCGATTTCTTCAGTCTCTCCGGGCAATTCCGACGATGCTGACTATTTTCTTCCGGTATTTAATATAGGGTCTGACTATTTCCCTGGTTCGCCTACTAAGATTACTCCAGGGGTCCCCCAATTACTTGGAGATGGGGTATCAATTATGTTTGAAAATGGCACGGGTCATACGGTGTTTGATAATAATACTCAGTCAGGTCCAGTATTAACTTTTAGTCTTACTCCAGAGTCTGAAGCATTTACCTTTACTGAAAATACAGGAACGTTTCTTCCTTCAGCGGCAATTGCTGTCCAAGTTACTGCATCTGCGAACGGATATGTTCATGTGTGGTTGGATGCAAATAATGATGGTGATTTTATTGATACGGGAGAGCATAAAGTTGAAAGTACAGCTGTATTTTTGGGCGAAAATACTGTTAGCTTCACAGGACCAAGCCAAGCAGGAACCTATCCTATACGTGTACGATATACCTCTTACCAAGATACCAATCTTGGTCCAACAGGTCTTGCAAACGATGGTGAAGTTGAAGACTACACCATCACTGTAGCCACCCCCGTGGTTGTTGTACCTGCTATAAGCGGCGGCATCGTCCACTTTGGTAAAGTTTGTAATGATACCAGAGCTTTCAACTTTACGAACGGTCCTGGGTACGGAGATGTTTCTGTGTGCGTATATACTCTCCAAAAACCATCATCAACAAATACCACTATCACTAATCCAGGCATTCCTTTTACCTACAAGTTCAGCCGCACTCTCCGTCTCGGCATGAAAGGGGAGGACGTCCGACAGCTCCAGATATATCTCAATACCCATGGTTACCCGGTCAGCACTACTGGTGCAGGCTCACTTGGTAAAGAAACAATCTACTTCGGTAAAGCAACCATGCAGGCCCTCATTCGCTTCCAAGAAGCAAAAATGGCACAGGTATTGAAGTCACTTGGCCTCACTAAGGGTACTGGTCTCTTTGGGCCAGCGACGATGAAGGTGGTGAATTAGTGCTGATTGAGCCCTGTTGCGCTTTGTCGGTATTCATGGTAATCTAACCCCGTTACGCTTTAATCAGGCGGCAGAAACGCTTCTCACTTTTTGCCCCAATTTCAGTTTAAATTTTATATTTTATGGCAAAGAAAGTTACAAAGAAAATCAAACTGCAGGTGCCAGCCGGAAAGGCGACACCAGCTCCACCACTTGGTCCTGCTCTCGGTCAGGCTGGTGTAAACATTGGTGACTTCGTCACAAAGTTCAACGCAGCTACTAAAGACATGATGGGTGATCTCGTCGGTGTTAAGCTCTCGGTTTACGAAGATCGTACCTACGATTTCGAAATTAAGACTCCACCAGTTATCACGCTCCTCACTAAGGCAGCAGGTGTTGAAAAGGGTTCAGGAAAGCCAAACACTTCAAAAGTAGGCAAGATCACGAAAGCTCAGCTCCGTGCAATCGCTGAAAAGAAGATGCCAGACTTGAACGCTAACGACATCGAAGCAGCAATGAAGATCATTGCAGGCTCAGCTCGCTCAGCAGGATTCACGATCGTAGACTAATACGATTCACAAAAGCCCCGAAAGGGGCTTTTGTGTTATCATTATGGTGTAAATACTAATATCGAGTATCTCTTTAGATATATGAAAAAACAATCATTAATTCGATTCGTAGCAGTAGGTCTTTTTGCACTAGTCTTTCAAATATGTGGCAGCACTGTTTTTGCGCAAACTTCTTTTCCTGAGCAGATAGATTTTTTTCGGTCCGATATTACGCTCAATAAAGACGCCACCATTACCGTAGTAGAGACGATTAACTATGATTTTAAACAGCTTGAGCGCCATGGTATTTACCGTGATATCCGTCTTTCAAAAGTTGTCGGTTCTTTGCGCAAGCTAGAAATAAGTAATGCTATTGAGGTCCGAGATGAAAATGGAAAACAATATCAATCTACTATCGAGAATGGTAATCCACTGCGTGTCCGAGTTGGGGATCCTGATGTAACTATCAGAGGTAAGCATACTTATAAGATCAATTACGAAGCAAAAAACGCCATTGGTTATTTCGACGATCGAGATGAACTATATTGGAATGTGACCGGAAATGAATGGGATGTGCCGATCACGGCAGCGGAGGCGCATATCTATGTTCCTGGAGACAGAACAGCGAAAAATTTTATTTCATCGTATTGCGGTCTTGCTGGCTCAACATCGCCATGCGTTGCACTTCCGCCTATTTACAATCAAGCTACAGATACAACAGAGTTTATTTTTACTTCTCCGCAAGAAACACCCTTCTATAGAACCGCAGGTATGACGATCGCCGTTGGATTTGAGAAGGGAATTCTTGCATCGCCGACGCAATGGGATCGAATACTAAACTGGCTCAATAATCATTGGTTTTATCCAGTGCCGCTGATTGTTGTCGCGCTTTGGTTTGCAAAACCATTCAAGCGATGGCTTCACCGTAGAAAGTTTTACCAAAATAATCCTCTTGTTGTTGAGTATGATGCCAGCGGTTTCGATCCGCTTCAAACAGCAGGCATTCTTCGTGGGGGAATTGTTGGAAAAGACCTTTCTGCTGAAATTATCTATCTCGCAACTCAAGGATATTTAGTAATCAAAAAAACTGATGATGTATATTCGTTTGAGGGGACGGGTAAAAATACTGATGGATTGAACCACTATGATCGTGTCCTTTTGGATGGGATTTCGGGGCGCACTGAGATTGAACTTACTAATACGTTTTATGTTACTGCAGAAACTATCTGTGCTGATGTTGGAGAAGTCCTAGAAACAGAAGGACTTATTGAACCACGAAAAATGAAAATGAATTTCAAAGCCGGATTCAAAGGCATCTCATTCTTCCTTGCACTTTTCCTTGCCGTCAATCCTGGTATTTTTATCTGGTTCTTGGCTGGTTGGAAGTTCGGTTTCATTTTTTCTGTATCCTGTGTTCTGATCGGCATCCTGTATCTTTTCTTTCCTTCCCGAAAAGGCAATCTGACAGATTCCGGTTTGGAAGCAGAACGCAAGCTACTTGGTCTCCGGCACTATATTTCTGTTGCTGAACAGGAACGAATTACATTTCACAACGCTCCAGCAAAAAATCCGGAAGCATTTGAGAAACTTTTGCCATATGCGATGATTTTTGGTCTAGAAAAACAATGGGGCAAAGAATTTGAAGGCATCTATACTGTACCGCCGCAGTGGTATTCAGATTCATCAATGTCGCATTTTTCCGCTGCGGCATTCGGCTCATCGCTCGGCAGATTTTCAGCAACCTCTTCATCAGCAATGTTTTCATCCCCGTCGAGCTCGTCTTCTGGCGGTGGTTCATCGGGAGGTGGTTCTTCTGGCGGAGGAGGTGGTGGTGGAGGGGGAGGAAGTTGGTAATCAGTATTAATATAGTCATTTATTGAAATGAAAAAGAAGAAAAAAGAATCACTCATCCTCGGACAAATGCTCCAGAAAATCGCTCCACGAATTGGAGCGACAGTTGTTGTCGAGCCTGAATGGGGGATTGTCGGGCAGATCACTTTCAAGAGTGGCAAGCATTCATACTATCGGTATAACACGCTCGACCTCAATCCTATGGGAGGTTCGGAAATTGCCCGCGACAAGGACTACTCTAACTTCTTTATGAAGACTATGGGGTATCCGATCGTCCCAGGTTCAAAGACATTTTATTCTGACGATTGGGGTCGAGTGATAGGCTCTCCGCGCAGAAACATCGATGCAGCATTCCGTCATGCCCAAAAACTTGGTTTTCCAGTTATCGTAAAACCAAACAGCGGCAGCCAGGGTGTTGGTGTTTCTCTCGTTCACAACAAAGTTGAATTCTATAAAGCTGCCCGTGCTATTTTCAAGAAGGATCGGATCATGTTGGTCCAAGAACCTGTTCGCGGTAAAGATTACCGTATTGTTGTGCTTGATAAAAAAATAATTTCCGCATACGAGCGCATTCCTCTGAGTATCGTTGGAAATGGAAAATCCACCATCGCACAATTACTGAAAATAAAGCAGCGTGAATTCATTGCTTCAAGTCGCGATACGCAAATTAGAACAGATGATCCTCGAATTCCTTTAAAGCTTAAGCACCAAGGATTTACTTTTAAATCTGTCCCTGTTCAAGGACAGAGAGTATATTTGCTTGATAACGCCAATCTTTCTACTGGCGGTGATTCGCTTGATGTGACTAATGCCATTCATCCTGCATTTAAAAAAATCGCAATCCAGCTGACTCGCGATATGGGATTGCGACTTTGTGGTGTAGATCTCATGATCGATGGCGATATCAGTCAAAAACCAAACAAGTATTGGGTGCTTGAAATCAATTCTTCTCCGGGACTTGATCACTATGTAAAGATTGGTAAAACCCAAGAAAAAATTGTGGAGGATTTGTATTTGGAAGTGCTCAAGCATATGGAAAAATAATGTATGGAAACTTCTCTTCGAGAATTGCAAAAAATACTGTCTGATTCCCAAGGAGCAATCTTGTATAAGCCGCTTGCGGGGGAGATTGATTATTCCGACCCCACATTTCCTTTAAATATAGATTTGGAAACAATTATATTGCCAGATGATAAAGAAGCAGATCCATTTATGTGGGCGGAACACTGCGCTGAACAATTCAAAAATAAAAAACCGTATATCTTAATTCCTGGAACTCAGTTTGATATACACGGTACTCGCCATGGAAAGGGAGGAGGATGGTATGATCGATTCCTTTCCAAAGTACCCAGCACTTGGCTAAAGATAGGAATTGCTCACGAATCTCAGGTTTCGTTTTCTCCGATTAAAAGGGAATCGTGGGATATTCCAATAGACTGGCTTATCGTGTTTGGTAATGGAAAGTGGATAGTATATAAGAACAATTAAAATAATCATCAAAAGCATTTCTTTTCTTAAAATTGACAAAATACTAATTTACATGTATTATTTAATTAATTAAATCTTGCAGCAGCGTGCTGAAGTAAAAATTAAATAAAAACAATATTAAATTTTAAGTAATGGAAAACAACGCACCGAAAGTTATTGTATTTATTATCTTCATTATATTTATGCTTAGCCCATACCCGGGTGCTTGGGTAAATGAAAAAGGTGCGATTGAAGCACTTGAGAAAATGGGGTATACAGAAGTGAAGATTACTGAGAGAGATAATTACTTTGTAGGATTTAGAGGCGGAAGCGCTGGTGATGAAGCGAGGTTTGTTTGCACTGCAAAAAATTCCGCTGGTCAGCAAGTAAACGACATCTATGTATATGGAGGATGGCCTTTCAAAAATTACACCGTAAGGTTTTAAAACACTACTAACTGCTACAAGTTTATATTCTTAAGGGCTCCTATCGGAAGCCCTTTTTTCTTGTGCGTAAATAGGGTAGACTACCCCTATATGACAGATGTCCACAAGCGCCCTTCCTGGGACGAATACTTCATGGAAATAATGGATGCCGTAGCGAAGCGTGCTACGTGCGATAGGGGCCGCTCAGGCTGCGTTATAGCCCATGACAAGCGTATTGTAGCTACCGGTTACGTCGGCTCAGCTGCAGGTACCAAGCACTGTGACGAGGTGGGTCACGAGATGGCAACCGTTATTAACGATGATGGAACTGAGAGCAAACACTGCATTCGTACAGCTCATGCCGAACAGAATGCTATCGTTCATGCTGCCCGCGTCGGTGCAGCTTTGGAGGGCAGCACACTTTACTGCAATATGACGCCATGTTATGCCTGCGCAAAGATGATTATCAATGCCGGTATTGTTCGTGTCGTCGCAAAAAAGGATTACCATGCAGGCGGACGATCGAAAGATATTTTCAAGGAAGCAAATATTAAATTCGAACTTTTGAATGAAGTTATCGAAGCTTATTCCAATCAATAGCATGAAAAAAGTTATTATCGGTTCAGAGAACCCAGTAAAAATTGAGGTGGTACGTCAGGCGTTCGAGCAAGTGTATCCTGAAGACCAATTTGAATTCGTCGGCTGCAAAGCAAAATCCGGTGTTTCCGATCAGCCAAAATCAGACGAAGAAACATTGTCGGGCGCATTCAATCGCGTCAATCACTGCAAGGAACAATATCCTGATGCAGATTTTTGGGTTGCTTCAGAAAGTGGCGTAATCGATGTTATCCAGCACATGTTTGAAACAAGTCATATTGTTATTGAATCCAAAGACGGTACCATCGGCCGCGCAAAGGCAGCTTCATTTGAAATTCCAAAACCAATTGCAGACGACATCCGACGTAATGGCGTTGAGCTTGGTGTTGCTGCAGACAACCTCTTTGGCGTATCAAACTCAAAACAGCAGGGAAGTATTATCGGACTTCTTACCAATAATTTGGTAAACCGAACGAGCACGTATATTCAAAGCGCGATTTTTGCACTGATTCGCCACAAGCATCCCGAACTCTACAAATAGTTGACTGATTTGCCGAGCATGGTAGAGTGAAGAAAACATTCTATATGCTAAGCAAATATGTAACACCCAAAGACATCGAAGACATCAAGAATACTTCGACATTCGAACAACTGCTTGAAGTTGCCCTACGAATTCTCGGCAGGATGCCTAACGGCTCTATCGGAGTTTGTGACCCAATTTCAACCAAATCTATACCACCGAAAGAAAAGGAAGCAAACCATATACCGGAACCATATGTAAGGGTATGCCGCAAACTTATGGCTGAAGGTTATCCGATTTTTGATGAAAGTATCTATTACAAAAAGATAGAAGAACTAAAATCAAAGTTTTTTATCGCAAATCCGGGTAAAGAAGTTTGCGATGATATTGTTAAGAAATTCTTCAAGCCGCTTCTGCTTACTGGCAAAATTAAAACATTACTCATTTTGCCAAATTGGGAACTCATGTATTTTTTGTACTGGGAAGAAAGCTTTGCTACAAGTAATAATATTGAAACAATAACCTTACCTATTAATTGGGAAACCACTGATAATTTAGGCAAAGTTATTAAGCTGCCTTTACCACCTACTGAAAAAGATACCGATGCCGGTAATCTGAGGGTAGCTTAAAAAACTACAAAATACAGCAAGTCATTATATATAGTAGCCGACCTAACCCGTTGGCTATTTTTTTATGTATTCAGTGAACGCAAGTCGGTATTGATTTTCACTATCAGCTTCCTGAATTTTTTCTGAATCTTTTTTCCAGCTGTCATTTATTTCTGGAAAGAAGCTGTCAGCTTCGAACGCTTGGTCTACATGAGTAATGTAGAGCTTGTCCGCAAAGGGAATACCGGCTTTGTATATTTCCGCTCCTCCGATATTGAAAACTTCTTCGGCGGTATTTTTAAAAAGTTCCAATGCTTCTTCCATTGAATGCACAACCTCAATTCCTTCAGCTGAATAATTTTGATCTCGGGTAATGACAATATTGCGGCGGTTGGGAAGTGCCTTGCCAATAGATTCAAATGTCTTGCGTCCCATGATAACTGCATGCCCGCGAGTAGTGTCTCGGAAATGTTTCATATCGGCGGGAAGATTCCAAAGAAGCTGATTGTCTTTGCCGAGTTCGTTGTTTTTGCCGATTGCGGCGATGAGGGAGAGGGTCATAGTTTCCATACTACCGTTAAGGTCTTTGTTTGTCGAGTAAAAATGCCTTTGCGTAAACGCAAAGGCACTAAAAAATAAATCCATCTTTTATTCAATTTCCAAACGTAATCCTTCCAAGATATGTTCTGGTACTCCAATAAGTAGTTTCCGCATGTTTAGTAAAGCGTAGCGAACTCTCCCCAGTGCAGTATTTAGTGGTATTTCTTCAATTTGCGCGATCTCCTTAAAAGGAAGTTTGAAAAAATATCGTAATATCAATATCTCGCCTTGGTCTTTTGGTAGTTTATCGAACATTGAAAAAATTGTTTGTCTGATATCGAAATTAATACTATTCAGAATTTGAATCAGTTCGTTGCGAATCAGGGTTTCTTCAGGGGATGCTTCGTGACCCGGCAAGAGAAATACTTTATTAATTCTGCCGCCTGTTTCGTGGTCTGCGTTTAATGTAGGGCTACTTGTCGCGCCTGAGCTCGTTGAAAGCGAGGGGATACGATACTTTGAGCGATGGTAATCCATAGTGCGATGGAATGCAATACGTTGAATCCACTGCTGAAGGTTGTTTGTATGGTTGTAGTTACCCTTTTGAATACTGTCTAAAGCCTTTAAAAAACTATCCTGTAAAATATCTTCAGCACAAGCAAGATCATTTTGCAGGCCCGATTTAAGGATAAGTCCTAGTACTTGGGGGCGGTAGCGTGTAGCGATTGGATCGAAAGCTTCCAATTCACCGTTCTGAATACGTTTGATCAATTCTGATTCTAGTATGTTTTTTCGCATAGCAAGGTGTTTTTTTCTATTTAAACACGCTTGTATGAGGAAAGCAATATTACGCCACTTCCTTTTGGTAACAGTCTACGCAGTAGATTCTCTTATTTGTATCTTCAGGAAAAGCAGTCGTAATCGGCTTTTCACAATTTGCGCACATGCTTTCACGAAGGATTGGCAGATTTAACTTCTTGAAGCGATCACTTTCTCGGCACTTTGGGCAGCGAGTAGGAAGAGGAATATTTAATTTTTGTAGAATCGAAAGCTCAAGGGGAGCGATGCGGTATTTTTTGTCGCAGGTCATGCAAGCAATGGCCTCATTGGTAATCTTGTCAGTGACTTCTGCAATCGTTTGAGGTAATTCATTACCGGCAATAGTTGCTTCAACGTTCTGTACTTCTTCCTCGTTCCAGAAATAACCCTCGCTAAGGGCTTGTTCTTTTGTTTTCCAGAAATACTTCGAAGCATTGGCGCCATTGTATGCAAACTTCGAAAATTCAGTCGGGAAAAATTCGCCATACAAATATTCCTTACCAGTTTTGTCTACGTAGGGACGTACTCGCATATCCGCGATGATTTCCTCAAGCATTTTTTCATATGTTTCTTTGTCGTATTCTTTGTTGAGAATGGCGTACTTTTTGCGCTTGAGGTTAACGCAGCCAAGGTTGTACTTTGCGGCTACACACCACATAGAATATTCAGTTTCCATAACATCAGGGAAGCAATACACGGAAAACTTTACTTTGCTGACGTTGTCGCCAATGTTCGCTGATTCGTAAATCAATTCAGCCCCGTTGCCCCAACCGGAGTAATCTTTGCAGTCTCGAGCAGGCGCGACGGTAATGAACTGGCAGTCGCTACAATCTTCAGCACCGGTTGAGATATACATGTTCTTGGAGTTCTTGGATTGATACGTGTATTCTCCAGTTACGTTCACGTTCATGGTATTACCGCTGTATTCACGGTATGGGTAATGATCCCAAAATTCCTGAATCTGCGCCTTGAGATTTTCAATACCTTCACGAGTATCGAGTCTGAACTCTTTTATTTTTTCAAAATACTCTTCTTTGGAGTATTTCTCATTAAAAATGCAGTATGAAGCGCCACGCATATTTACGCAGCCCACGCAGTTGATGCAGCCAGAAAGGTTTCGTGAGAACCATACGTCAGTACATGAATCACATTCTTCGGAATAAAACGTGCGGTAGCTTTTGTTCTGGCCGATCGATTCATAGCACAACTCAGATTCCTGCATGCGCATACAGTCGGAGATGTCCTTGCTGTTGTTTAGATACGAAGAAAAACAAACGTTCTCGCAGTAGTCGAGCCAGGTCGCGAGCAAGCAATTCTTTCCATAGGCGATGGCATTGCAGTAATCGCAGTCTTTAAGTGTGAGATAGGTAGTTTCAAGCGCACAATAAGGAGTCTTGTCAGAAAGTTCTTTTACCTGCTCCAAAAATGGCCGTGAAGGATCGTAATCCATCGCATACTCAGTTCCATCCCATTCGTCTGCCCACCAACATGGTTGGCAATATACGGTAATGTCTTGAGTCGGCGGATACATTGAAAGTGTTCGCTTCGCGCATTTGTCGCAATTTCTCCAGAACAAAGACCAGCCGTTTACAAATGAAGTTCGTCGGATCAATCGACAGAGGGAACACCAGGTAGGTGCAGGTACATTTGCCTTGGAGTAATAATCAAAATCTTCTGAAGAGATTATGAAGTCGGCGTGGCAGTTTTTACATGTTTTGGTTTCCATAGGTTATACAGGTATTGTCTCATAATTAATCCGCAAGTGATAGCTTGTGAACAAAAGAATGAGGTGACGAAGTAGCTCAGGAGTTCAATTTAACTAAAAAGTCGTCCACCTTTTTTTGGTACTCGTCTCGTGTCATTGTATTTGCTCTTACTTTTTTATAATCGATTTCGTCAAACTCACGGAGAGTTCCAGTCCCGATTACTGAGTCTATTCTTCGAAGCGCTGTCGTTGCGCCTTTTAAGTATGCTTGTTGTAGCTCTGACCATTCCTTTATTTGCGCTTCTTCTAAAGAGATATTTTCCTCTGCGGCACGATGTCGAGCCAGTTTCTCAAGCATTGCGTCAAAAATGTTGATTTCGTTCTGGTATACTTTTTCCACATCGACTAATACCTCGGGATTAAAAGGAATTTTGGATTGTTCTGCTTCAAAATTTTTATCGAACTCCTTTATTTTAGAATCATAAAACTGTTCATACGTTTCTCCAGGCTCTGCGACCCACTCATACATGTCTTTACTGCCAGCATCCCATTCCGACTTTTGATTGTCGTAATATTTTTTTAAGAATTTCTTTTTTTGGTCAACTGATTCTGGAAATTTCTTTTTGTATTCTTCTTCAAATCGATCTTTATTTTTACCAAGAATTTCACGGGCCATTTTTTCTGTGACTGCTTCATTCAAGCTTCGGAAATTACTATGAGAGCTTGCCTCACTTTCTCCCCACGTGGAGACGAAGCCAGATTTTGAGATACGTTTCTCTGGAGTAACGCCTTGTTGAGCAGCATTTTTACCCGCCTCACTATTTTTTGCTGAGGCTGCATAATGCAATTCCTCATGAATGAGAACATGTAGGGAAGAGCTCTTAGTCATGATGTGATTATAAATATAGCTATAATGTGCCTTCGCACCTCCATTTGCAATATCCCAATCAATCACATCTTTCGGCAGGGATCCTACCTCAACTCCCAATGCCTTGCAGTGTTCACGGATAAAGTCGTATGCGATTTCACCAGTTTCCTGCAATTCCTTTTTTTGCAACTCAACTTTTTGTTTCCAAAAAGGAACCGCTTCGCCTGTTGTCGTAGAAGCAGGTGGCGCCTCCGGAGAGGCAGTAGCAATGGCAGCAGCAAATTCAGAATTTATCTCATTTAGTTTATTACTATAGTCAATTTCATTTTTCGTTTCATTGATTTCTTCACTTGAGTAGTTATTTGCTAATTTCTCCTCGAACTGGACTTCGGCGGTAACAAAATTTTGTGCCTCCAGCGCAAGTTCCTTTTCCAGTTTTTCTATTGGAACTTCCGCTTGTTTCTCTAGAGAAGAGACATGTTCACTATTTTCTTTTCCGATTTTATTGTCTTCCATTGATTTCATTTTTGAGTTTCTCTATCTTTTTCTGCTCAAGCTTTAGGCGGACGTCCTTAAAGATTTCCTTCTTTTTTGAGAGAAGAGTTTTGACTTGGGAAATCATTTTTTTATATGTTTCGGTAGTGAGTTCCATTTGAAAGTAATTACACTGCAATCGGTGCCTTAATCGAATCATGCGGATTGTAATCAACCAATTCGAAATCTTCTATCTTGAAGTCTTCGATATTCTTGATCTCAGGATTGATCTTCATTGTTGGCATCGGGCGGATATCACTTGCGCGAGCAAGCTGTGTCTGCGCTTGTTCAAGATGATTCATGTAGAGATGTACATCGCCGCCGGTCCAAACGAATTCGCCTGGTTCTAATCCTGCGATCTGCGCAATCATCATGGTAAGGAGGGAGTATGAAGCGATGTTGAATGGCACGCCGAGGAATGTGTCACATGAACGCTGATAGAGCTGGCAGGAAAGTTTTCCGTCGGCAACATAGAACTGAAAGAGACAGTGGCATGGAGGAAGTCCTGCTTTTGCCATCTCGTCGATGTCTGCAACATTCCAAGCCGAAACAATCATTCGTCGTGAGTCAGGAGTTTTTTTGATTTGTTCAATGACGTTTTTGATCTGATCAATATGCTGTCCATTTGGAGCCGGCCAGTTTCTCCACTGGTATCCGTAGATCGGCCCGAGGTTTCCATAATCCTTTGCGAATGCATCATCGGATTTTATTTTCTCTACAAACTCTTTGATACCCGTATTCCATTCATCGCTTCCGGTCGGAGGAACAGAAATATTGTTGCGAGTGAGGTATGCCTTGTATGGCCATTCATCCCAGATGTGGACATTGTTGTCTGCAAGATATTTCAAGTTGCTGTCGCCGCGAAGGAACCAGATTAATTCGTGCGTGATAGCTTTCATTGGAACTTTCTTTGTTGTAAGAAGAGGGAATCCTTTTGAGAGATCAAATCGCATCTGGTATCCGAAGATACTTTTTGTGCCTGTTCCAGTTCGGTCTGATTTTTCAGTTCCTTCATCGACGAGTTTTTGGAGGAGCTT
>JACCDG011012083.1_pt1 | contig 16309 bp, 15 predicted proteins | sample 7442471 | NCBI WGS metagenome assembly JACCDG01 (sample SAMN15323444, study PRJNA562643) | freshwater metagenome | isolation source: river surface water | place: USA:Blue River Watershed | collected 2017-08-17 | reverse complement strand
AATACTGTGACCATATCATTCTTACCAATGAAGACCCGTACGATGAGGACCCGGTTGAAATTATTAACGATATGGTCAAAGGAATGTCGAGTACTGAAAAACTCACTATCATTATGGACCGACGCGAAGCGATTAGAAAAGCGCTTGAGCTTGCACCGCAGGGCGGGTATGTGCTCGTGTCAGGAAAAGGTACCGACCCGTACATCATGGAAGCAAACGGAAAGAAAACACCATGGAGTGATGCTGAAGTGGTACAAGAACTTCTTGCAGAATTGAAATAAAAAGAGCGGCGCTTAGCGCCGCTCTTTTATGTAATTCCGTGATAGAGAACAATCCCAGCTGTCACTGAGACATTGAGTGACTCTTTCTGTCCAAGCATGGGGAGCTCGACGATTACGTCAGCTAACTCCAGTGCTTCTTTTGAAACCCCCTCAACTTCGTTGCCCACAATGTACGCGACGTTTTTGGGCTCTTCAAAATCTTTGAGTGGCACACTTCCGGGCGCGAGCTCCACTGCGGCCACACATACGCCGTCGACTTGTAGTCGCTCAATCACTTCCTTCGTAGTCGCCACCTGCTCCCAAGACATAGTTTTGCTCGCACCAAGCGAGGTTTTATCAATCTCGGCCTGCACCCGCCCAAAACGATCTGTTGGTGCTGGTGTATACCCCACCAGAAATACCTTAGATACTCCCGAGGCATCCGCGGTGCGGAAAATCGCTCCGACGTTGTAGGCGCTTCTGATGTCTTCGAGAATGATGTATTTCATATAGAAACTGTTGAAATGGCACACTTCTTCGTTGTTCAGCGCAAAATATTCCTCAATGTACCAATGTACACCTTGTCTTATTTTGCCTGCACGCCTCGAATTGTACTCATCTAAACAGATTCTATCAAACTCGATTTTGAATGATTTGATTTCAAATTTCATCGTGGTATAGTTTTGCCACTTCGTCTTGAAGTATCCGCCCTTAGCTCAGTCGGTAGCTTGGGAAGCACCCCATGCTTCCCAACCCTTGATTAAGAAGATGGGTCGATATAAATTACAGAAGAATATTTCCGCCCTTAGTTACGGTAGCGTGAACAGTGTCCCACACTATTCACCCTTAATTAAGGAAGGTACACAATTTAATATCCGCCCTTAGCTCAGTCGGTAGAGCGGCTCCCTTTTAAGGAGATGGTCCCAGGTTCGAGCCCTGGAGGGCGGACAAAAAGAAAAACCCGTAAAGGGTTTTCTTTTTGTTCGCCCTCAGGAAAGTCTGGGAGATTTTCCGTCAGGGCTCGAAACCCGATTGAGATAGTTTGTGAATGAAACGAAGCAAACTATCCAATTGGGGTACTGGTCGTGTAACGACCGAGCCCATGGAGAGACTTAGCAGAATCAGAGCGTAGCGAATGATTATGCTTAGTAACTTGTGACGACACATTTTTTACTAATAAACAACATCCCTTGGCTAAATAATTGTGATATTTTTCAACTATGACACCCACACGTATAGAGTTTGAATTACTACGAAATCAAGTTGAATTCTTAAGTAACAGCTTTGACTGGGTAGTAGGAGGTATTGGAATAGTTATTACGTTCGTAATCATATTGGTCGGTTATTTTGTAACGCAGTCTAACTCCAGAGAACTGCAAGTAATAAAGAACGAGGCAAAAGCCCAAACGAAAGAAATGGTTGATGTCACATTTAATCAATTGCAGCAAAAAATTGATGATACCTACAGAAATCTTGAGGAGTTAATCCAAGACCGAGTAAAAGAGGTTGTTGATAAAATGTATGAACACGTTGATGGTAAACATTCAGAAACTGAATCTATTATTTATAATTTTAAGAGCTTAGCTGAGGGTGAGCTTGCAAGAATTTTTGCACTAGCAAACGAAGATAAAGGTTACTGGGCGCAATCGTTTGGCTGGTGGTTGTCTGCCGCAACAAATTACCATGATGCAGATGAGAACGAGCTTAAAAAACTCTCTTTAAATGAAGCAAAGGGGATGTTAGAAAAGATTGAGAAATTTGATGCTGTAAATATTGATACGCTTTGGGAAAAAATGGATAAGAATAAAGACATTCTAACAAAATTAAAAGTCACAAACTCTATTGCTGAAGTAATAGAAGTACTGATGCTTGAAAAAGCAAAATTGGAAAAGGAGAAGACTCCGACCGTCTAAAATTTGTATCTTCGTCACTTTATTGTAAGCACCCACTCCTCCAGCGCCACATCCATATCTCTCTTCCCTTGGTGGCTTTCGTGGTAAAGCTCAAGGAGTGAACGCGATAGTGTTTCTATCTCACCATCTTTAAAATTGCGAAGAGACTGTGATGCTTTCTTGTAGGGAAAATCTTTCATACCAGCTTCTTCAGCGCTTCTCGTCACCTTTGCCAGGCGGAGGCTCTTGAGCTGCCACCAAATAATCCCGATGGTTTCTTCATCACGAATCCCGAGTGCGCGTGCTTGCTGTAGGAGTACCCATATTTGTTTTTTATCTTTTTTTGCTAATGCTTCAGCAATTTGAAATACATTAAAACGCTCCTCCTTCTCAGCTGTAAATTCTTCTAAAGTGGTAGCATGCTTTGCGTACTTTTTTTTGGCATCAGCCAAGAGTTGACCTTCAAGGACTACAAACACGTTCTCTGAAGCAGCCATTTCGGCGAGACTATTCATCACTTCAGTTTCAAAATTTTCATCACTTGATGGTGTGTCCAGGAGAAAACACTCCACTCCTCCAAAGAGCGAAGCAGCTCCTACACTCGCAACTACTTCTCCCGTCACATAATTTGCTTCTTCAACAACCGTCACTGTCACTCCGATATTATCGGTGTACTTTTTGCCAGCATCTCGCACCGCTTTTCTGTCTGTTCCGTAAAATAATGCAAGCATACTAAATCTTTCGTTTCTCCATATCGCGCCAATTATGACCGACCTTTACCTCTGCCACAATCGGTACTCCAAAAGTCTCTTTATCTTCGAGGGAACTCTCCATAATACGTTTAAGTGTAGGAACAATATTTTCAACTTCACTTTCTTTTACTTCAAATACCAGTTCGTCGTGGATTTGCAGCAGCATATGCACTTTATCTTCGAGCTTATCTTTTTTTATATGCTCAGCAATGTTTACCATCGCCACCCGGACGATATCAGCGGCAGTACCTTGAATCGGGGCGTTGATTGCATACCGCTCTGCCTGCGCACGGATAAACGGTACGCTTGAAGTAATTCCTGCAAAATGCCTCCGGCGACCGAATAAAGTCTCGGTGTAGCCGAGTTTTCTTGCTTCAGTTTTTGTATCTTCGAGGTATTCTGCGAGACGTGTAAAAGTCTGAAAGTACGCATTCAAGAACGCTTGCGCTTCTTCACGCTTTGTTTCTTCACCCAAATTAGCCCGAAGGGCGTTTACCCCCATACCATACAAAATACCGAAGTTAATCACCTTAGCCTGACGTCGCATGTTGGGGGTCACTTCATCATTACCCACTCCAAACACTCGCATGGCCACTCCATGGTGCACGTCTTCTCCTTTTTTGAAAATCTCAATAAGACTTTTGTCTTCCGCAAGAATCGCGGCGATGCGAAGTTCAATCTGCGAGTAGTCTATGGCTACCAGTGTATAGCCCGGTGAGGCTGTGAAGGCCTTTCGAATAGCGAGGCCTTCTTCGCTCTTTACCGGAATGTTTTGAACGTTAGGGTCTTTGCTACCAATTCGTCCGGTAACAGTTCCGGTCTGCAAAAACGTCGTATGAATTTTTCCGTCTTCTTTAACTAGAGTCGGAAGCGTATCAATGTATGTAGAAACAAGCTTTTGAAGTTCTCGATAGCGAAGAATTTCATCAATGATTGGATGTTCCCCGAGCAGTTTTTCAAGCTCTGATTCTTTGGTAGATCGCTGGCCACCGGCAGTCTTCTTGGCGTTTTTAATTTTGAGCCCAAGTGTATCAAACAGAATATCGCCGAGCTGTTTTGGTGAATTAATGTTGAATTCTATGCCAGCATGTTTATAGATGCTTTTCTCAAGCGATGCTAGTTCAGTGTGGAATTTTTTTGAGAGCTCACCAAGGTACTCCACATTAAGTGTAATCCCGGTGTTCTGCATTCCTTCAATCACTGAGATGAGGGGTTGCTCAATATCGGTGAAGATAGGCTCGAGGCCTTCGGCAGCAACACGAGCACGCAGCGCAAGGACTGTTTCTGCAAAACCGTTTACTTTGAGAAATGATCGGCCATAGTCAATGATGTCGTCGTATGAGGCACTCGTCCGTTCACTTTCAAGAAGCCAAAGCAGAATTGCAGCTTCTTTAATTGCTCTTGCTGAAATGTTACTGGTATCAACAACCTCACTCGCATTCATTTCAAACAGTTTACGAACTCGGTCGGTCACTGTTCTGAAACCAAATTCTGAAAAAAGATTTAAAATTTCTGTTGTATCAGCTTGTTCCCGCCAATTAGCACCAGAAACTTCAAACGATTCGATTGCGTCAATGCGAATCGTAGCCAGCATCTTCGAGAATTCTGCTTCTTCCTTGCCCTCCTTCAAAAGACCGATGATACGCGGCGTAATTCCTAGTTCTTTGAATTTACTCTCATCTTTCGCGAGAACTTTATACAGCTTTTCAATTGTTCCAAAGTGGCCGATAAGTGTGGTGGCTGTTTTTTCACCAATGCCCACGATACCCGGGATGTTATCGGAGGTATCTCCGCGAAGACCTTTGTAGTCAGCTACTGACTGTGGACCGAATCCAAATCGTTCCTTTACCATTGCCTCGTCATAAAGAATAGTATCTTTAATTCCTTTTTTGAGAGTGTATACCTGGACGCGTTTCTTATCGACGCATTGCAGTGTGTCCATATCCCCCGAGGCAATGATGACTCGAATGTCTTTTTGCTCTTTCATAAGGTGTGCAATGGTGCCGAGCATGTCGTCAGCTTCAAATCCTGGCTTCTCGTAGATAGGAATTCCAAACACCTTGAAAATATCCCGCGACCGCTCAATCTGAGCCACTAGTGCATCGTCGGTTTTTTTGCGGGTGCCCTTGTAGGCTTCGTAGGCTATGTGGCGATGGGTTGCTTCGGGTAAGTCATAACAGGCAACGATGTATTCAGGCTTGAAGTCTTCGATGATTTTAAGAAGCATGGTGGTAACACCATACAGCGCACCGGTTGGTTCGCCGGTAGGAGAAGAAAAATCTGGCAGCGCATGAAAAGCGCGGTGCAAAATTGCATGCGAATCAAGAATGACTAATGTTTCTTCTTTTTGTTTAGCCGCCATAGTGTTTTTATTATAGCGGGTTTTGACTCACCCACACCATTTATCTATAAGCGAGAAAGTGTTGCAATACGAGTTGTTTCGTCTTTTATAGATAGCGTGAGGTGGAGAGTCCTCTCTGGCAACGCTCCTTTAATCAACTCTGCCCATTCAATAACCATGAGTGTTTTGGGTGTGTTTACTATTTCATGAAATCGTAATGGTCGCAATTCATCTTCACTTTCGATTCGATACGCATCCATGTGTACGAGATGACTAAATATGTTGTCACCAGTTTCGTATCCTTTCATGATGGTGAACGTGGGGCTCGTGATGTCTTCACTGATGCCGAGCACGCGACCGAGCGCCTGAGTAAAGGTGGTTTTCCCAGCCCCAAGATCGCCGGAGAGCGCAAGCACGTTCGTGTCGGTTGCGGCATCTTCTTTTAAAAGAGTTAAAATCTCTCCGGCAAACTCCTCGAGGGTGTCTTTGGTAATCTCGCACACAGTGACGTCATTCATACCTATGACTGTATCAAATGCGCACAGAGCTGAAAAGTCACATGCTATCATGTAGGTGATATGGTTCAGTTTAATGACGCCTTTTCTGGGAATCGCGCAGTTGATATGCGTGCCCAAGAAGAAGAACGATACGTGCAAGCTATGGCCCCACGATTCGGCTTTCCGTACATCTACCTTCGCGGGTACACCATCAATCCCGAAGCGTTACTGCTAATTCCAGAACATACCGCACGAACAGTCGGAGCGGTTTCATTTGATGTCAAACAAAAAGTTGTCTCTCTAGCAGCAAAAAATCCTGCTGATCCCGCAGTTATTGAGCTTATTGCAGATCTTACAAAGCGAAAGTACGCAACCCAACTCTATATCTGTTCAACTCAAAGCCTTGAGCATGTATACAGCCGTTACAAGGATGTCGTTGCGACAACTACTGAACGAAAGGGGGTATTTGAAATCAGTCCTGAAGATATTCTCAAAATGAAAGAGTCTATTAAGATGAAAGAGGATATTCCGGCTCTGATGGCGACCATCAGCACCGCAAACAATATTAGGCGCATTTCGGCTACCCTAGAGCTTATCTTTGCTGGAGCTCTCGCACTTCGGGCTTCTGATATTCACATCGAACCAGAAGATTCCGGTATTCGCTTACGATACCGCTTTGATGGCGTCCTACACGACATTGTCGATTTGGATTCATATATATATGAACGCATGATGTCGCGGCTAAAGCTCCTTTCTGGCATGACCTTAAACGCTAAGAAAATTGCCCAAGACGGACGCTTCACATTTGACACTGGAGAGAAAGAGGTAGAAATTCGTTCTTCTATCATTCCGGGGGCAATTGGTGAATCTATTGTAATGCGTATCCTGGATCCAAGTGTTGCAAGTTTTACTATGGAGAACCTTCACTTCAATGAGTACATTAAGGAAGCCATCCGCCAACAAATAAAAAAACCAAACGGTCTCATTATCACCACTGGCCCGACTGGCTCTGGAAAGACAACTGCTCTCTATGCTCTCCTTAGGGAAGCACATAACGAAGGTATAAAAATTATCACCATTGAAAATCCAGTTGAGTACAAACTTGACGGCATCGTTCAAACTCAAATTGATGGTGAATATACCTTTGCCTCCGGACTTCGAGCGGTGCTAAGACAAGATCCCGATATCATCATGGTTGGTGAGGTCCGAGACCTTGAAGTAGCTGAGACAGCCATTCATGCTGCCCAGACGGGACACCTTGTCTTCACAACCCTTCACACCAACAGTGCCGCGGCTGGCTTCCCCCGCCTCATGGATATGGGGATTGACCCACGGTCGTTTGGTACCTCAATTAACATCATGCTAGGACAGCGACTGGTACGTATTCTCTGCAGTGAATGCAAAGAGGCGTATACGCCAACTGAAGAAGAACAAAAAATCATGTGGGCTTCACTTAGAAACCACCCCTATCAACTCTCGGTGCCGGAAAATCCAATCATTTATAAAGCGAAAGGATGTCCGATTTGTGGCGGTACCGGGTACAAAGGTCGTGCTGGTATTTTTGAAGGCATCATTATGGACGAGGCAGTAGAAGAGGCCGTGATTCGTGATCCGCGCGAACATGTCATTCTAGAAGCAGCAAAACCGCAAAAAATTCCGACCATGCTCGAAGACGGTATTGAAAAAGTGCTCAATGGAACCACCTCACTCGCTGAGCTCGAACGAGTGGTAGAACTACCTACACTCGACACTGCAAAGACCGCCGCCAAAGCTAAACCTGAAAACACGGATGATGACTTTTATTCTCATGTTGTTTAAGTAAGTATTACGAAACACAAACAAAAAAACGTCACTTGCAAAATAATGCACGTGACGTTTTTTATTGGGTCAATATAACAAATAAATTATTTGTGATACTTTTCTAGAAGTCCTTGTCCGTTCCAGAATATAACTCTCTAAGCAAGGCTTCCGCATTGAAAGTGAATGCCGCGCTAAGGTAACGATTCGCACTCCCACTCCAGGGTGGGCGCCAAAAATCCCTCGCAACGCATCCAAGTTGCTTAGAGAGTTATATTCTTGAGTGATGTAAAGATGAATGCGATATCTAAGGAAGTTTTTGGCGCCTTGGGTATCTGAGGAACAAGTGCGTATATACTAGCATAGATAAAATATTTGTCAAGCATCTTCTGGCCTTATTTATAGGGTCATTTTTGTTATAATAGCCACATGTCTACTCCCCCAATTACCCGCGATGACGCCAGCGGCCTTGATAGAACTCTCCGACCCCAGACATGGGAAGAGTATATTGGTCAAAAAAAGACCAAGGAGAATTTACGTATCCTTCTCACAGCTGCGCGTGAGCGTGGCCACGCTGCTGAGCATATTCTTCTTTATGGGCCCCCAGGACTTGGGAAGACCACACTAGCAAACTTGGTCGCCAAGACCCTTGGCACCAACATGCGCATCACGTCAGGCCCAGCTATCGAACGCGTGGGTGACTTAGCTGCCATTCTTACCAACCTCTCGCCCGGAGACGTTCTTTTTATTGATGAAATTCACCGCCTCTCTAAAAGCATCGAGGAGGTGCTCTACCCAGCAATGGAATCAGGCGTACTTGATATTATCATTGGTAAGGGTCCTTCAGCGCGAACGGTACAACTCGAACTCCCGCCATTTACCATGGTGGCCGCCACTACTCGCATCTCCCTCCTCTCTTCCCCGCTACGCTCTCGCTTTTCAGGTGGCACATTCCGGCTTGAGTTTTATAGCGACGACGAAATAGCAACCATTCTTGAACGTTCCGCCTCTCTCCTTGGTGTTGAAACAAATCGTGAAATTCTTGAACGTATCTCTAAGCGCTGTCGTGCCACCCCACGCACAGCCAACTATCTCCTTAAACGCTGCCGCGACTTAGCCCAGCTTGAAGGTGGTACGCTATCAAACGATATCGTTGAAAAAACCTTTGGACTACTTGATATCGACAATCTCGGGCTCACCGCTCCTGACCGCTCAGTACTGGAAGCGATTATTCATAAGTTTAATGGCGGCCCCGTTGGTCTTAACACCATCGCAGCGGCGACTGGTGAAGAGCCTTCAACTATCGAGGATGTCATTGAGCCTTATCTTATTCGACACGGACTTCTTGAGCGTACACCACGAGGTCGAGTAGCGAGCGCTGAAGCATACAGTCATATTCAAAATCTATAATCATGTCCGGGCACAATAAATGGTCAAAGATTAAGCATAAAAAAGCGGCAACCGATGCAGCCAAAAGTAAAATTTTTTCAAAGCATGCAGCCGTTATCGCCATGGAAGCTCGCAAGGCTGGTGGTGACGCGACGTCAGCTGGTGTACTAGCAGCCGTTGAGCGAGCTAAGAAAGACTCGATGCCAAAAGAAAACATCGAACGTGCTATTGCAAAAGGAAGTGGTGCGGGCAGTGCGGCTTTTGAAGAAGTTATTTTTGAAGCCTTTGGCCCTGGTGGTGTTGGGATGATTATTACCGCCGTCACAGATAATAACAATCGCACCGCCCCTGAAATTAAACACATCTTCCACAAAGCTGGCTACCAACTTGGTGCACCTGGCTCTGCCATGTGGGCATTTACCAAAATCGACGGGAGATATGTGCCCCAAAGTCCCCTGGAGATTAGCGATGAAGATGGTGAAAAACTAGCAAACCTCATTGAAGCAATTGAGGAACAGGATGACGTTCAAGAAATATTCACCACCACCGACTCACTTCATGAGGAGGTAGAATAAGGTATGCGTGTCATTGCAATAGACCCTGGATACGATCGACTTGGTGTCGCTGTTATGGAATATCAAAACGGTAGTGAGCATCTGCTTTTTTCAACCTGTATAGAATCAGACAAACAACAGTCTCTTCCAGATCGGATTCATTTTGTCGGTGATGCTTTTTTACGTGTCATTGAAGAACACTCCCCTGATACTTTGGCAATAGAAACTCTATTTTTTAATAAGAATGTGAAGACAGCTATCGGTGTTGCTGAAGCCCGCGGCGCTCTCATGTACATAGCAAAAAGTGCTGGGTGCACTATTTATGAATTCAGCCCTCAGGCTATCAAAACAGCGGTGACGGGGTACGGGAATAGTGATAAGAAGGCCGTTATAGATATGGTCTGCCGCCTTGTAAAAGGAGCTCCTAAAAAAGCACTTGATGATGAATATGATGCAATTGCAGCCGGAGTCGCCTGTCTCGCCACTCATGGCAGACACGACTAACCGCCTTAAGAACAGGACACTTGCACCTTTTGACGACTCCTAGTAAAATCCCCTGCAAAGAAACGTCGCCGCATTAAAAAGCAAAGTTTCTTTGATATAAACAATTCGTAATAGAGATATATATGTTGAACATGCGAGATGATGAAGACACCCTCGAAGAAGAAGAGTTGGAAGACGATGATGCTGCTTCTCTTGATGACGACTTACTAAGCGAAGTTGGCGACGAAGATGATGCTCTTGTAGAAGATGATATGGAAGGCTTTGGTCTCATTGAAGAGGATGGGGCTGAGGAAAAAGAGGAGGAGGAAGAGGAGGAAGACGTTGAGGGAGACGAGAGTCTCGAAGACGATGCTGAGGATGTTGATTACGACAGCTTTGATGATATCGACGAAATGTAAGAATCAAAAAACCCGTTCACATGAACGGGTTTTTTGATTCTTACATTTCCAAGACAACGTAGTTCTTCTTCCCTCGTTTTAGGAGAGCAATACCATTTACAAAATATTTCGCCGTAAGAACTGTATCTATATCTGTAATTTTTTCTCCACCGAGAGTGACTGCTCCACTTTCAATAAACGTACGTGCTTCTCGCTTACTACTAGCCAAACCACTCTCCACAAGCGCATCAACAATAGCGCTCAGTTCAGCCACTTTACAAGTTGGAGCATTCAGAAGAAGCATCTGCTTTCCTACTTCATCAAGAGACCTAACCTCCCCCTCTCCAAATAAAATCTCTGACACCGCTTTTACTGAGTCTGTCATTGGGCTTCCATGAACCGTCGTGGTGACAGCTTCTGCCAATGCTTTTTGTGCCACCCGTTCATGAGGAGCCGCCAGGTGTGTTTGCTCCAGTGTCGCAATTTCTTCAAGTGAGAACAGTGTGAAGATTTTAAGGTAGTCGATGACGTTGTCGTCAGTTACATTAAGCCAGAATTGATAGAAAGCATAGGGAGAGGTTTTTTCCGAATCGAGCCACACAGCGTTTCCTTCACTCTTTCCAAATTTCTTGCCCGTGGTTTTATCAACAATAAGCGGGATGGTAATTGCATGGACAGTCTTCTGCTCCTTTTTACGAACCAAATCAACACCTGCAACAATATTACCCCACTGGTCAGAGCCTCCTACCTGGACATCACAGCCGTAGATACGATTGAGCTCTAGGTAGTCATAGCCCTGTAGCAGAGGGTACGCGAATTCAGTGTAAGAAATTCCTGTCTCACCGTTGAGGCGAGTGGCAATAGCGTCTTTTTTGATAAGTTCGTTCACAGTAAAGTGCTTTCCGATTTCACGAAGAAAATCAATCAGACCAAGCTTTGAGAGCCAATCGTGGTTATTCACGAACTTGATATTTTTCCCATCCAACAGGCGCTTTGCTTGCGCCTGTAATTTTTGTACCCGCGCCGCCACCTCTTCTGGAGGGGTAAGAGGTCGCTCAACATCAGGTTTTGGGTCTCCGATCATTCCAGTACCACCCCCGACAAGTAAGATTACGTTATGCCCGGCGTCTGATAGATGACGAAGAAGCATCCAATTAGCGAAATTGCCTGCATGGATGGAATCAGCCGTAGGGTCTACCCCATGGTATATGGTGCGTGGTGCTCCATCGACTATATCAGCTAGGCTTTCCCCTGAAATTTGATGGATAAATCCTCTCTTTTGTAGCTCTTCGGATAACGTCATAATGAAACAACTGTAGCATAAAATTGTAATAAAAAAATCAGGAATAGCCTTACACCACACAGTTTTCTTGGTACCACCCACCCCCAACCCTACCTAAAACCGTGCTATTATTGATATTACTGGTATGAAAAAACGTTTATCTCTCAAGCGAGACTCTCGAGAAATCTTAGTCGATGTGCTTATTTTTGGCTTCGCTGGCATTATTTTGCTTATGGCCGCTGTTTTAATCTGGCTTTCAACCCTTGAAATACCTGACCTTTCCTCATTTGAAGAACGCCGGGTACAGCAATCGACTAAGATTTACGATAAGACGGGGCAGGTGATGCTTTACGACTTACACCAAGACGTCCGCCGCACCGTTGTTCCGTACGATCAAATTTCTCACCATGTAAAGAACGCAACCGTAGCGATTGAAGACGATCAATTTTACAATCATTTTGGTATCGACATAAAAGCCATCATTCGTGCCGCAGTCTCAAATGTACAAGAAGGGGGACTTGGACAGGGTGGCTCAACCATCACTCAACAGGTAATCAAAAACTCTGTTTTGCAACGAGAAAAAACCTTTACCAGAAAAGCAAAAGAAGCCATTCTTGCTCTGAAGTTAGAACAACTGAAAACTAAGGATGAGATTTTGGAGATTTATCTTAACGAATCTCCGTACGGTGGAACTATATATGGTGTGGAAGAAGCGTCCAAGGCATTTTTTAATACCGCAGCAAAAGATTTGACCATCGGTGAAGCTGCCTATCTTGCAGCTATACCACAAGCACCCACTTATCTTTCTCCATACGGGAATAACCGTGATGCTCTCGATGCTCGTCAAAAATTAGTGCTTGAGAAAATGAGAAGTAACGGCTATATCACTGTTGAAGAGTTTGAGGCAGCAAAAAATGAAGTGGTTGAATTTGAGCCACAGATTGTAAGTGGCATAAAGGCGCCTCACTTTGTTATGTACGTTCGGGAGCTTTTGGCAGAGAAGTATGGCGAGGAGGCTTTGGCGGAACGTGGCTTTAAGGTTATCAGCACACTCGACTGGGAGCTTCAACAAGAAGCGGAACGTATTGTGGCAGAAAAAGTAGCTATTAACACTTCAAAGTTTAATGCCTCAAACGCGGGCTTGGTTGCAACCGACCCAAAGAATGGCGATCTTTTGGTTATGGTTGGTTCGAAAGATTACTTCAGTACTGACATTGAAGGAAACTTCAACATAGCGCTCGCAAATAGACAGCCTGGATCCTCCATTAAGCCCTTTGTCTATGCTGCTGCCTGGCGTGATGGATACCTTCCAACCACCATTCTTTACGACGTACAGACCCAGTTTTCTACCAGTTGTGAGCCAAACGACTTCAGCAACGAACTTCCTTGTTATGCCCCAAACAACCACAATAACAAATTTGTGGGTCCTATTAGTATGCGTAATGCTTTGGCACAATCACTCAATATTCCGGCAGTTAAAACCCTGTACCTGGTCGGTGTCCGAGACGCATTGAAGTTGGCCGCTGATATGGGTCTTACCACTCTCAGCAATCCAGACCGTTATGGACTTACCCTTGTGCTTGGCGGTGGTGAAGTAAAACTTCTCGACATGACTCACGCGTACGGAGTTTTTGCCAATAAGGGTGTCCGAGCAGAGCCTCGAGCAATTCTAAAAATTGAAGATAGCCAAGGAAATATTATTGAAGAAACGCAAGTAAAAGAAGAGCGTATTTTGGATGAAAACACTGCCAATATGGTAAGCGATGTACTTTCTGATAATGTCGCCAGGACACCGCTTTGGGGATCAAACAATCTTCTTCATTTCCCTGATAGAGATGTTGCTGGAAAGTCTGGTAGTACGAACAACTTTCGTGATGCGTGGATAATGGGGTATGCCCCCAATATTGCTGTTGGTGCTTGGTGTGGGAACAATGACAACTCACCGATGCAGGGACTCTCTGGACTTATCACAACCCCAATGTGGCGAGAATTTATGGATGTGGCACTTTCAAAACTACCAGAAGAATCATTCACTCAGCCGTACATACCTTCTGATGTAAAGCCGGTGTTAGCTGGTGCGTACACCGACGCGTACACCCTCGAACTAACACTAGCATCATCAACAGACCCTCAAACAGACTTCAATAACGCGTACAACAGCGTTCATAATATCCTACATTATGTAAATAAGAATGATCCTCGGGGACCATACCCAGAAAATCCTGGAGCAGACGAACAGTATCGATACTGGGAGTATGGTGTTCAACTCTGGAAACAAGGAACTCTTGGTGCGTATGCTTCGAGCTCAATAATAACCAGCTCTTCAACAGAGGAGGTGGAAGATGATGAGGAAGAAGAACCGCAGCCACGTCGCCGTCGGTCCCGAGATTAAATTATACGAAATCAACCGGACTGTTCTGTTCTCCAAGGCGCTCTATGAGCGCCTTTTTGATAGCACCCTTCTGCCTAACAATTTCATTTCGTATAACACTAGCTGTTTTCACGTACACAGTTCGTGATGAGACATTATACTCAAACTGTTTCACTCCAACTTCAACCCCCACAACCTCCTTCACAACCCCCACAACCTCTTTTAAGACTGATTGCTGGGGTGGTTTGAGGAATTGTTTATATCGTAAGAGAAGATTGCCCAACTGCTTAGAGTTCTGCGTTGGATCTTTTTTGTACATAACTTACTTATTCATTGGCATCACCAGGTATCGGAGGGATTTATCGGAAAGACCTTCCATGACCATTGCCCTCCCTATTCCAGCAAAATGCATAATGAGTGAATCATCTTGAATATGACTAAGAGGATCCATAACGTACTGCTGATTAAAGTTTAAAGATAGCTCTTCCCCATCAACATCTGCTCGCATTGTGTCTGTGGTGTGCCCAATTTCATTATTGTTGGAAGCGATTGTGAGGCTTGTTTCTGTAACAGTAAATGATACTTGTCTGAATTTATTCAAAAATATATTTGTTCGTTTAAATGACCGAAGAAGATCCTCTTTGAGTACCGTCACGTGCGATACGTACTCTTTTGGAATGATTTGAGTGTAATCTGGAAAACTCCCTGTTACTAGACGTGATGAGACATACACACTATCTTCAAAATTAAGCGCACAATGATTGTCTGTAACAACCAACTTAGCTGACCCTCCTACAAAATCACACACACGAGCTAATTCCACTGCATTCTTACTCGGAATCATAAATGATTGTTCTAAGGTAAATCCCTTTTGAGCAACAGTTTTTTCCATAAGACGAAATGAGTCTGTGGCAACAAATGTAAGGGTATGCTCTTTCTTTTGTTGAATAAATACACTTCCAAGTTCTGGTTTGATGGAAGTAACTGAAGCAGCGAAAGCTACACTTTTAATTCCATACGAAAACATCTCAGTATTGATAGATAATTCTTCCCCCTGAATTTTGTGAAGGGTTGGAAAATCATCTACAGGAAAAAGTTTGATGGATGTGTTTGAAGTAGCTGTCTCAATAAGTAACACGTGATCTTCTGTTCGGAGCGTTACTTCTTTCTCATTCAGAAACTGGATACTTTGTAGGAGAGTCTGGGCCGGTACCGCAACAACACCTTCCTCGATTACTGAGCCGTGGAGTGGGGTCATGATACTGATCTCAAGATTTGTGGCTTGTAGAGTAATTCCATCTTTTGATGCCTCTAAACGAACACATTGTAAAACGGGCAAGGTTACATTTTTAGTACTTGTCTTTCCGATAAGTTCCAGTGTTTGAAGTAAGCTGCTGTGTGGAATAGAAATTTCCATATTTCTTATTTATACACCATTTTAGTCTTTATTATTAGGGGTGTGGAAGTGTGCAAAAGGCAAAAGTATGCTGTATTTTTAATGGTTTTTTATCAACATATAAAATATTTATATGGGTATTTCACACCCACTACCTGGGTGTAGGGACGGGTATAGCATTTTTGGTTTATACCTCTGTGTATAAACCACCAAACAATCCCCCGCTTTTTATTACCAATCAGAGGTTTTCCGACAAGTTATTTACACCTGTACCCAGGTTGTCCGTATTGATATACCGGGTGCAAAACACTCCCTCCCTGGATTCGTCTGTTTTTACTCTAAGAAAGGAGTAAAAAACATGACTCCGTCTCGACTTAATTTTTAATACGTGAAGCGACTATAAAAATGGAAGTGCTCTTGTAGTGAAAACACTAAAAAACCGCCCGAAAGGGCGGTTTTCCTTTATGTGTTTTGCCTAGCAGGCACCTTTATTTTAAAAGCATTCGTACTTGGGTTATTTCTTCTTCGATTTCTCCACCGCGCTTTATTTCCTCTTTAATCTTTTCACATGAGTGGATCACAGTAGTGTGGTCACGACCACCAAGTTTTTTACCGATAGCAGGGTAAGAAATTTGAAAGTCTTCTCGCAGCACGTACATTATTATTATTTGACGGGGTTTAACCACCTCTTTTCGTCTTGTTTTTTCGTAAATACTTGCAGGCTCAATGTCGTAGTATCGAGCAATCTTATCTACCACATCAGTAATAGCTAGTGTTTTACGTGGCCGAGAGCTATTTTTTATAATTAACCGAACTTCATCCACACTAAGGGTTTTACCAAGAAGCTGCGACTGACACATGATAGTGTTGAGTGCCCCTTCAAGTTCTCGAACATTT
>JACCDG010457446.1_pt1 | contig 16313 bp, 12 predicted proteins | sample 7442471 | NCBI WGS metagenome assembly JACCDG01 (sample SAMN15323444, study PRJNA562643) | freshwater metagenome | isolation source: river surface water | place: USA:Blue River Watershed | collected 2017-08-17 | reverse complement strand
TATTCTTTTTACATCTCCATTAGTAGATCCAATTTTCTGATTTTGTGTAAAATATGGGCAACCAATTTGTTTTGCGCAATTAAGCAAATTTATTTTTCCACGAGTATATTGAGCTACTATTCCTGTTACTTGTTTACCATTAAAAGGAGAAATAATATCTGTAAAATATTTTTGTTGAAAACGTTTTACTGCTTCAAAATCTTTTTGTTCATAAATACCGTTCACATCTAGTTTTTCTCCTTGAAAATCATTTAGGAAAGTTTCAAGTTTTTTAACATCATCAACATTATTTATTTTTCCTAAAACAATATTAATATTAGAAGTAAACAAGCTTACACAAGTAGTATTTGTATTAGGTTGTAGTTGATTATATTTTGGTAAATATCCATAAGATGAGTAATGATTTTCTGTAACAGTTGCAATGGTGGGAGCGGTGGTATCTATCACCAATGCTTTGTTAGCAGCAAGATTTGTCGTAGGAACAAAGTTTGACATGGCATTTAAAGCAACATCATTGATTGTTCCTGAAATATTATTCACAGTCAGATCAGAAGTTGTATCTCCTGATTGAACAGTATAGTTACATGTTCCTGTATTACTTGAAGTAACAGTAAAAGTACAGGTTCGATCAGTTGTACCTGTTTCTAATGTAACAGTAACACTACCAGTTGAAGTGACTATTTCAGAAAAAGTAATATCAATATCAATTACTTCTCCTGTTGTATAGGATCCGTTTGTTTTGTCAGAAGAAACGTTGGTGATGGTGGGAGCGGTGGTATCTACCTCAAACTCTGTCACAGTTAACGGATCACTAGAATTAGATGAAGCATCGGTAACAGTAATTGTACAATCATTGTAAACACCATCTGATAATGTATCGAAAGTGATAGTGTTGTCGCCTACTGTTGCTGTAGTAGTAGCTGAAGTACATGAACCACCGTAACTAATGTCACCAGCTTCATCAGTGTTAAATGTGTAATCTGGAGTATGATCATTTGTTGGTGTTGTAACTGCTGTAACTTGTGAGATTACTGGAGCAGTTGTGTCGTCGGTTAAATTAAAAATACTAACACGATTAGATGTACCTTGATCTACATATAAATAATTATTTCCTGCATCATACAAAAGTCCAGCCGGACCACTAAGTCCTGCTTGGGTTGTAGCCGAAGTACCTGTAGTAAATAAAGTTTGTCCCAAAACATTCACAGCATTTTCTCCATCAGTTATGGAAGCGACGTCAAAAACAGTAACACGGTTATAAGTAGAATCTGCAACAAACAAAAGATTATGGTTACTATCATATGCAAAACCTCTAGGGGTTTGCATTTTAGATTGAGAATTGGCTGAAGTACTTGCAGTAAATGTAGTCTGTCCTAAAACGTTGATTGCATTTTCTCCGTCGGTGATAGAAGCGACGTCGTAGACGATTACACGATTAACAGTAGAATCTGCAACAAACAATCTATTATTAGTAGAATCATATTCTAGTGCAAGAGGAGATGATAATCCTGCTTGTGTAACAGCTGCACTACTTGAAGTAAAATTTGGTTGCCCTAAAACATTCACAGCATTTTCTCCATCAGTTATGGAAGCGACGTCGTAGACTGTGACTCTACGAGAATTTTGTTGAGCAACAAAAAGTCTACTATTAGTACTGTCATAAGCCATACCCACAGGTGTAAACATTCCAGCCTGTGTTGTAGCACTAGAACTTCCAGTAAATGTAGTCTGTCCTAAAACATTTATTGCATTTTCTCCATCGGTGATAGAAGCGACGTCGTAGACTGTGACGCGGTTAATTTGTTGAGAAACAAATAATCTATCATTGACACCGTCATATACTACACCAGTTGGAGAATTCATACCTGCTTGAGTGGTTGATGAACCATTTGTAAAAAATGTAGTTTGCCCTAACACATTATCTGGAACTTTGTCTACAAGTTGATTACTTGAATTTAAATTAAAAACTAAGACACGATTGTTTGTAGAATCAGGAATAAATAAACGATGATGTATAGAATCTAATGCTATATTATATGTTGTACTATTTAACCCTAATTCATTAGGACCATTATTCACTCCAGATTTTGTATAGTTAACTGTAGTTCCAGACAAATCACTATATTGACCTATTAAATCTGAAGCAGCTTGACCATCAGTAATTGAAGAAACATCAAAAATACTTATACGATTAGAACTAGTACTTTGTAAAACAAAAAGTTTATCATTTGAAGTATCATAAAAAACACTAACTGGAGAATTTAAACCTGCTTGTGTAACAGCACCAGTGCTTCCAGTATATGTAGTCTGTCCTAAAACATTCACAGCATTTTCTCCGTCTGTTATGGAAGCGACGTCGTAGACTGTGACGCGGTTATTAAAAGGTTCTGAAACAAATAATCTATTATTATTACTATCATAAGTAACACTAGAAGGACTACTCATTCCTGCTTGTGTAACAGCACCTGCATTTCCGGTAAATGTAGTCTGTCCTAAAACATTTATTGCATTTTCTCCATCAGTGATTGAAGCAACGTCGTAGACTGTGACGCGGTTACCATTTTGAACAAATAATCTATTGTTATTGGCATCAAAAGCCATACCTTGCGGTGAAGTCATTCCAGCCTGTGTTGTAGCACTAGAACTTCCAGTAAATGTACTTTGTCCTAAAACATTCACAGCATTTTCTCCGTCAGTGATTGAAGCGACGTCGTAGACTGTGACGCGGTTAGAATTCACAACAAATAATCTATTGTTATTAGCATCAAAAGCCATACCATTAGGATTACCCATTCCCGCCTGTGTAATACTTGAGGTACTTGAAGTAAAATTTGGTTGCCCTAAAACATTTATTGCATTTTCTCCGTCTGTTATGGAAGCGACGTCGTAGACTGTGACGCGTCTAGCATTTTGATTAGAAACAAACAACCTATTATGATTACTATCATAAACAACTCCATTTGGATTACTCATCCCTGCTTGAGTAATCGCGGCAGTTCCAGTATTAAAATCAGTTTGTCCTAAAACATTATCAGGTACTTTATCTACAAGTTGATTACTTGAATTTAAATTAAAAACTAAGACACGATTGTTTCCAGTATCACAAACGAACATTCTGTGGTTTGTATAATCAATAGCAACAGATACAAACGCAGCTGAAGCATTTAATCCTAATTGATTAGGGCCGTTATTCGCACCAGATTTTGTATAGTTAACTGTAGTTCCAGACAAATCACTATATTGACCTATTAAATCTGAAGCAGCTTGACCGTTAGTAATAGCAGAAGCACTTAAAGTGGAATTTAAAAAAACAATCATTATAAAAATAATTAAAGTAATTTTTGATTTTTGGTTTGTTTTTTTAATAAAAAAATTCATGTTTAAATACTATCATTAAATACGCAAGTACGCAAGGCTTCATAAATAAAGCTTAAGGTAGAAATCATCAAAAAATTTTACACAACATATATATTATATCACAAAATAGAGTTGAATAAATAGCCTTTTTGGGTTAATCTTACAGTGTAATAGTCTTAAAGGAGTTTAATTTTGCCAGATCGTCTAATGGTAGGACACCTCCCTCTGGAGGAGGTTATCTTGGTTCGAGTCCAAGTCTGGCAGCAGCTAATTATTTATCAAATCTAAAAATGCTTTTTGTTTTGGATTTCTGCCGAGATATTTTTTGAGATTTTCTTTTTCTGGTATAGTACCACCGAATTCGAGCATTTTTTTGTATTCTTTTATTTTTATATTATTTGATGTGAGTCCTTTTTTTACGAATTCATCCCAGCAATCTTGTGCATAAACACGAGACACAGAATAACTATAATACTTTGATTCATAACCACCTGTTATGTGTGCAAAATTTGAAACAAATTGTTGTTTTGTAATAGAAGGGATTCCGATATATTTTTTAAATAATTTTTCAAACAAATCGTCCATCAAAATTGGATTATTTGCATATTTAAAAATATTTTTACCATGAATTTCTAAATCAAAAAGAGATTGGACTGATTGTCTAATCCATAAAAAAGAACCAAAATAATGGTCTGCATATTTTATTTTCTCTAAAAGATTTACAGGAAGTAATGAATTATTTTGATAATGTTTAGCAATTTCATTTACTGCTATTTTTGTCGTAGGAAAATTCTCTAAAAACTGAGAATGTATTTCAATAAAATCAACAGAAGTATTAAATGATCCTGCTGTAGAATAATTATTTTTCCCTAATAATACATGCAGTAAATGTCCTCCTTCATGAAACAAAGTAGAAACACTTTGCATATCAAGCAATGTTTTGCCATTTTTATTCTTATTGAAATTACATATCAAAATAGCAGTTGTGGAATGTAATTTATTTTCTATATCGAAATATCTTTGATTTATAGATTCAACACAAGCATGACCATATTTCCCTTCTCGTGGAAAAAGATCAAAAATAGCAGTACCTAAATTCTCACCAGTTTTTTTATCTTTAAAACTATAAATTTCCACATCATTACCAAATACTTTCAAATTTCTTTCGAATTTAGCTACTACTCCAAAATATTTCTCCCAAATACTAAACATTGCTTTTAAAGTATTTTCATATTCAAAATATTCTGACAATTCTTCTAAATTCAATTTTACTTTTTCATTTTGTAAGATATTTTCTGCAAATAGAACATTTGATGAATTTAAATTTTCACCAAATCTTGCTAATATCTTTTTTGCATCTTCTTTTTCTGTTTTTAATTTTTTAGACAAATTTTTTGCCAAATCTTCTAAGAATTTTTTTGCTAATTTAGGATCACTCACCATTTGCTCATTCATAGATAGATCAGAGAAAGTTTTAAATCCTAATATTTTAGATATTTGAGAGCGGAGCTTAAGTATCTCCCCTAATCTTTTTGTATTTACTAGCCCAACACCTGCTTCATTTATTTTTGTAATTCTTATTCTTGTGTTTTTATTTGTGGCATATTTTTTAACTACAAGATATTGACTACTCAAAAAAGCAGAAACAAAATATTTATTCTTTTCAAATTTCAAACCAGAAATAATGCTTTCTGGCACACCTGAAAGTTCTTCTCTTGAAAACCAAACTCCTTTCTCATAATTCTTCGTGCAAGCGAGATTGAAATCTGAAGCGATTTTGTCTATTTTGCTATTTAATTTTATAAGTAAATCTCTTTTTTCTTTCGGTAAATGCATTCCTTTGTTTTTATATGAACGCATTGTTTCATCCACTATTTTTATTTCTTCTTTTGTTAGAGTATTTTTTTCTTTTTTATAAAAATTATCAAAATATGCTTTCAAGACTTTATACAAATCTTCATCATAAGAAAGAATATTGAACAAATTTACAATACGCAAAACCTCTGTACGAGAAATTTCTCTTATTTTTTTATCACCATGAGAAAGTTCAAAAATACGTAAAACGCCTATCTCTCTTGCCAAGAATCCATTTAATAAATCAAGATCTTTATATATTTTTTTGAAAGTTAAATCTTTAGAATTCTTACTTAAATCTATTTTTTTAACATTTTCTAAATACTTTTTTATCTTATTTTCTATATTTATATAAACATTCTTTACGTCTGTTTCTGTATAATTTTCCCACACAAAATCTTCATTTAAAATCATATTTTTATAATTAATTTTATTTATTTTTAATACAAGCTTTTATAAAAGCTGTAAAAAGCGGGTGTGGTGTAAGTGGACGAGCTAAAAACTCTGGATGAAATTGAGTACCTAGGAAAAAAGGATGCTTGGATTTTGGTAATTCTGCTATTTCCATAAGCTTTCCATCTTTTGATTTACCAGAAAAAACCAAACCTTTTTTCTCTAAATTCTCTACATAGTAATTGTTGACTTCATAACGATGACGATGACGTTCGACTATTTCTGTTTTACCGTAAGCATTTTCTGCAATAGTATTTTTACCCAAAACAGCAGTGTAATTACCAAGTCGCATAGAACCACCATAAATATTTTTATCTAATAATTCTTTTTGATTTTCCATAACATCGACTACAAGATTTTTTGAATTTGGGTCTATCTCTCTTGTTGTCGCATCTTTTAATCCTAAAACATTTCTAGCATATTCTATTACAAGTAATTGCATTCCATAACAAAGTCCAAAATATGGGATTTTGTTTTCACGAGCAAATTTAATAGCTTTTATTTTCCCTTCGACACCACGAGCACCGAAACCTCCAGGTACTACAATACCATCATATTTTTTTAATTCTTTTATTTTAGCAGGATTTTTTTCTAAATCAGCAGAATTAATCCAAGTAATAATAGGCTTTTTGTTTTGCGTATAAGCAGAATATTTCACTGCTTCGATAACAGAAAGATATGCATCTGAAAGCACAAAATCTCCTGTCTCGAAATATTTACCTATCATAGCTATATTTACAGTATCTTTTGAATTGTGTACTTTTCTTACAAAATTTTTCCATTTATCCCAATTTTTTTCATCGACTTTTTTACAAACAACACCAAGTAAATCACAAAGTCTCTCTGAGAGCTTTTCTTTTTCAAAATTTATAGGAACATCATAAATACTCTCTACATCTGGTGCAGAAATAATCCTATCTACTGGAATATTACAGAACATTGAGAGTTTCTCTTTTCTTTTTTCATCTAGAGGCGTATCAGCACGAGCAATTAAAATATCAGCTTGAATACCAGAACCATTCAAAAGTCTTGATGCATGTTGTGTAGGTTTTGTTTTCATTTCTCCTACTTTTGAAGGAGTCGGCAAATATGAAACCATAACAAATATAACATCATGAGGATTTTCAATTTTTAACATTCTTGCAGCTTCGAGATATAAAATATTTTCATATTCTCCGACAGTACCACCAACTTCGATAATCACAACATCTGCATTTGCATCGCTTCCTGCTTTTTTTATTCTACTCACAATTTCCATAGGAATATGAGGAACAACTTGCACGCATTTACCTTTGTATTCCAAATTTCTTTCTTTTTCTATAACTGTCTGATACACACGACCAGTCGTCATATAATTCACACGAGTTAGATTGATATCTAGAAATCTTTCATAATTTCCCATATCTTGATCTGTTTCATCTTTGTCACCCAAAACAAAAACTTCTCCGTGTTCTGTCGGATTCATAGTACCTGCATCCACATTGATATATGGATCTATCTTTATCGCTGTTACATTGAGACCTCGATTTTTTAATATAAGCCCGAGTGAAGATGACGTAACACCTTTTCCTACTCCAGAAATAACTCCTCCTACCACAAAAATGTATTTACGGTTATTTTTCGCCATCGGTATATAAAATCTATTTCTTTAAATATCTTCTGACTGCGAGAGAGCTCGAAATCATTCCTAATAAAACTCCTGATAATAAAATAATTATGAAAATTTGAAAGAAATTTGATTTGTAATATGAAAGTAAATTCATACCAAGGAAAGAAGACATATTACGACCAAACCAAGCCATAGCTGGCCAAAACATAAGCATTGTAGCAATTGTAGCTATTACTCCATAAATAGCGCCTTCTATCATAAATGGGCCTCTTATACGCATATTACTTGCTCCGACTATGCGCATAACAGATATTTCTTCACGAGCAGTAAATATTGCAATACGAATAGTACTAAAAGCAATAATTACAGAAAGTATTATTAAAATAAGTGTAATAAGAAAACCTAGTTTGTCTGCGCCGTTTATAACAGAGTTTAAACGATCTATCACAAGTTTGTTTTCATGATAATTTATTTTGTCGATAATAGATGAAGAACCAAGTACAAGTGCATTGTCAGACTTCAAGAAATTCGCAATGCTTTCATATTGAGAAACTTCTTTTGCTTTTACATTCAAATATGCACCGAGTGGATTTTCTGATATTTCATCAAGCGCTGCTATTGTAGGATAATCATCACTGTGTCTGTCACGGAAATTTTGAAGGGCTGTAGCAGAAGAAACATAAGAAACTTGTGCTACTTCCGGCAATTTTTCTATTGAAGATTTTAAAGTAAGAATTTTTTCTTCATCTGCACCAGTATTGAAATAAATAGTAACATCTACTTTGTCTTTTATTTGATCAAGTGATGAATGAAGGACTGCTTGCAAAAAAACAAGAGAACATATAACAGAAAGTGTAATTGTAACTATTAAAACTGCTGCCCAAGAAATAAGCCCGTTACGAGCAAAGTTTACAAATCCTGCTTTTATAATTCTTTTTAATTCAATCATTTTAAAATTTAGAAAAATAAATTAAATTTTTATAGTCTGGTGACTTCCCCCAAGAACTTAAAAATTTAAGTTATTTTTCTACTCCCATTATATTATATATTTACCGTCTTTGTCATCTCGTACAACTTTTCCTTTTTCTATCGTTATAACTCTCCTTCCTATTGAATCCACCACTGTTCTGTTATGTGTTGTTAAAATAACCGTTGTACCCAAATCATTTATCTTTTTTAATATTTGAATAACTTCAAAAGCATTTACTGGATCTAAGTTGCCAGTCGGTTCGTCGGCTATGATAAGCTCGGGTTGGTTGATGATCGCGCGAGCAATAGCAAGACGTTGTTTTTCTCCACCAGACATTTGATGAGGGAAATTCATCATTTTATTGCTTAAATCTACAAGTTCAAGAACGTGAGGAACATCACTTGATATTTCTTCATCTGTTTTACCTGCTGCTTCCATAGCAAAAGCTATATTTTCATAAGCGGTTTTATTTGGAAGCAATCTGAAATCTTGAAAAACTGCACCTATTCTTCTACGAAGTTTTGTAAGGTCACTATTTTTTAATTTGTGAACATCGAGAGATTCAAAAAAGACTGTACCTTCTGTTGGGTGTTCGTCTGCAAGAATCATTTTGATAAATGTCGTCTTTCCTGCACCAGAATGACCTACGATGGATACAAATTCACCTGAAGATATCGTAACATTTACATCATATAATGCTGTTGAATCTTGATTATAAATTTTTGAAACTTTGTTGAAATAAATCATAAGGAATATACATCCCATTATATCAGAAATTAGAAATTTAAGACAAGAAAGCTATAAATGTTTCTCTGCCTCGATAAATAAATCTAAATCTCCATCAAGTACGGAGTCAACATTTGAAGTTTCGGTATCAGTGCGGTGGTCTTTGACCATTTTATATGGATGCAAAACATATGAACGAATTTGACTTCCCCATTCAATGTCAGTATTTTTAGAAATCTTCATACTTTCTTCTATGCTCTTTTTTTCCTCCTGCGCTTTTTTAAAAATCTTTGCGTAAAGCATTGAGAGTGCTTGTTCACGATTCTGCTCCTGAGATCGTTCATTTGAAGCAGCAGCTGAAAGACCTGTCGGTATGTGTACGACACGCACCGCAGTCTCACGCTTGTTCACGTTCTGCCCTCCTGGTCCACCAGCACGAGAGAATTCTATTTTTAAATCAGCAGGATTCACAGCAAAATCTTTCTCATCCATTTTTGAAATCTTCGGCAATACTTCAACAAGGGAAAAAGAAGTATGGCGCATTTTTTTTGCATTAAATGGTGAGATACGCACAAGCCGATGCACACCGGATTCATTTTTTAAATTTCCATAAACATTTTTACCTATAACTTCAAAAGAAATATTTCGATATCCACCAGAATCATTTTTATTTTCAGATAAAAAGTTTATTTTCCAATTCTTTTTGTCAGAATATTTCAAATACATTTCTAAAAGAATTTTTGAAAAATCTTCTGCATCATCTCCACCTGCTCCAGAAAAAATAGTGATAATTGCATTACCCTTATCGTATTTTCCTAATCCATCTTTTTTGTCTTTGAGTTCTGCAAGTTCTTTTAATGTAGCTTGGGCTTTATTTTTGTCAGCCCAAAAATCTGCACTATTCATTACATTTTCTAATTCTTTTATCTTTTCTTCAATTTTTTCTTTATCTTGATCCATGAGCCAAAAGTGGGAATCGGACCCACGTTCCTACTTTACGAAAGTAGTGTTCTGCCACTGAACTATGTTGGCTAAGTCATTTTAGAGCCGTCGGTGAGAATCGGACTCACGCTCTCTGTCTTACCAAGACAGTGCTTTACCACTAAGCTACGACGGCTATTTATTTAAAACATCACTCTTTATAGCACCATCGGCCATAGTAATTGTCCTATGAGCTAAAATAGCATAATCAGGCTCGTGTGTCACCATTATTATGGTTTGTCCTTCTTTATTTAAATCAAGAAAAACTTTTATAACTTGATCTGAGGTTTCAGAGTCTAGGTTTGCTGTAGGCTCATCAGCAAAAATAATTTTTGGACTATGTGCAATAGCACGAGCGATGGAGACGCGTTGTTGTTGTCCTCCTGAAAGTTCACTTGGTAAATTATTTACTCTATCAGAAAGTCCTACACGCTCGAGTGCTTTGAGTGCTTTTATTTCTGCATTTTTAAAATCAAAACCCTGCATAAGAAGAGGAAGTATAGTATTTTCTAATGCAGAAAGTGAAGGCAAAATAGCATAATCTTGAAATATATATCCGAAATCATTTAGTCTTATAGCAGTACGTTCTTGTTCAGAAACTTGCACCAAATCTTGATTTCCTATAATTATTTTTCCTTCTGTTGGAATATCTAAAAGTCCAAGTTGATAAAGAAGTGTAGATTTACCAGATCCAGATTTTCCTGTGATAGTGAGGAATTGTCCTTCAGGCACAGAAAAAGAAACATCATCTACTGCAACAATTTTTTCATCTCCACTTTTGAAACTTTTTGTTAAATTTTTTACTTGTATCATAAAATTACCTTCCTAAGATCGCACTTAATGTATTTTGTTTAATAACGATTCTCGCTGGTATATATCCAGCTATCATAGTCGTAAGTAAAAGTATTCCTGCACGTATGAGTGAAGTAGGTAATGTAGCAACGAGTATACCATCAGAAAAAGGAAAGTTTATAGGATGTAATGCAAAATATGGTTTAATCAAAAAGAAAATAAGCGTCATACCAAAAATAATTCCGAAACCAGCATATATACAAGCTTGATACATATATGAATACAATATCGCTTTTTTATTTATTCCAATACCTTTCAAAATACCGATAAATCTTCGACGAGTAATAGCATTTACGAATATCACGATGAATATCGTAATAGAAGCCACAACAAGACCAATACCAGAAATAGCACTACCCAAAATTCCAAATGTTGCTTTTATATCTTTCAAAAACTTTGGGAAAGCTTCTTCAGCTGTCTGCACACGAGCATAATTTCCTACTCCACTATCCAATAAAAAGTTTTTTGCAAAAGTCGGATCAGTACCAGGAAGTAATTGTATTGCAATAGTTCCAGCATCAAGATCGCTTCTTCCTGTAAGTTTGCGTACTTCACTTGAAAGAGCTACGACAGAAGTATCGAATTCATCTACTTTAGAAGACAAAATTCCTTTTATAAAATATTCTTTTGAAACATCACCAACTGTTATCTTTACTCTCGCACCAATACTAATATTTTTCAAAGTTTGAAATCCTGGTGCTTCGATAGGTGTGAATTCATATAATAAATTTTTACCGATAAGTACACTATCTTGGTCTGTGCTATTTAAATATGATCCACGAATAATAAATTTTGAAACTCCAGAAAATTTTTCTTCTTGATCAGGATCAATACCTAAAAGCGAACCTCCGACGCCGTCACGTTTATCGCCTGGTTTTAATGTATCTCGATAATTTGATTCAACACGAGCAGAGCCTGTGTAACGAACAGTATGATCTTTGTACCCTGGTATTGTCTCTACTATGTGTTCTACTTTTGGAGTTTGTTCTATTACATTTCTATTTAGAAAAGGAGAAATAACAATATCACCGATGGCATATTTTTTTTGAGCATCTTCAGAACCTTGAATAAGACCGATCAAAATACCAGAAACAACGATAAGGTTCAAAAAAGTAAGCGTCATCACAAATATGATAAGTAATGTCGTCCAAATATTTGCTCTTTTTATATCACGTTTTGCTAAAAACCATCCAACAAGAATATTTTGGTAAAAAGAATTTTCTATTCTTATTCTTTCAGAAATTTTTTCAGACATTTTAAATTAATGTAATGTTATTTTTGAACAAAGATTATGTGATCATTCACAGTAAGACCAGATATTACTTCTACCATATTGCCATCACTTACAAATCCTGTAGTAATTTCTCTTTTTTCGTATTTTTCTTTTTTCTCATTTGTGACAAAATTTACAAATGATTTGCCATTTTCTTTTATAATAGCAGCACCTGGAATAGCTAAAACGTTTTGTTTACTTCCCGCTTCAATGTTTATATTTGCATTCATTCCAGGACGAATCAAATCGTTTTGTTCATTTATAGAGACTTTTATTTTATAATTTACAACACCATCTTTTGTGTCAGAAGAAGGATCGATATGTACTACAGAACCAGTAAAAGTTTTATCTTTACCAAAAGCATCGAAACTAACAGCCACGTCTTGTCCTATTTTCAAGTACGCAATATTTGATTCATTTATTAATGCTTCTATGTATAAATTTTTAACATCTTGAAGAACCATAACATTTGTTAAGGCTTGTGCAAGCTCCCCTATTTTTATATCAACTTTTGTAATAGTACCGTCTGCTGGTGCACGAATAACTGTATTTTCATAAGTTGCTTGAGCTGATTGTAATGCTCCTTGTGCATTCAAAACTTCTGCATTTGCTATATCTAAATCAGATTGATGAGTCTCTGCAGATTTCAAATTAAGTTCAGCAATTTTCTGATCGACATTTGATTGAGCTGAAGATACAGCAAGAGACTCTGTTCGAAGTGCATTCTGATAAGTATTTAAATTTGTAAGGTAATTTGATGCTTGAACATTTGGTATATTTATTTTCCAATTTATTGTAGAAGTATTGTCGGAAGTTTCTGATGGAAGTCTTATGTAAAGACCAGAATTTCCTAATGGTTGTGGAATATTATAATTTAAAGTTCCAGAACCATTAGCAAGACCTGAAACATTGAAACTATAACCACTTGTAGATTTATATGTTTTTATATTAAAAACTCCTTCTTTACCTAGTGTATATGTACCAGAAATAACAGGACTAGCATAATCGTTTGTATAATCTTCAGGAACAGCTTCAATAGTAGAATTAAGTAAAGTATTGTAAGCATTACTCACTAATATTTTTTGACTATTTTTTGTATTTTCTAATTCTGTTTTTGCACTATTCAAAGAAACTTGTGCTAAATTTAATTCTTGATTAGAAAGTACTTTATTGTATTTTGCTTGAGCAGAAAGAAGATTTCCTTTTGCTTGTGTAAGAGAAGCCAATACTTGACCTTGATCAAGATTTGCTAAAATTTGTCCTTCTTTTACACTGTCACCTACTGCGACTTTTAAAGATTTCACAACACCACTAGCATTGAAAGATAAATTTAAATCTGTTTTTGATGTTACTTGTCCTGTAGCTAAAACGTTTTGTTTCAAATCTGTATATTTTACAGTATCGACTACCATCGTATCGCTCACATCTGTAGGCATTATTATTTTTACAATAATAAAAATAACCAAAAGACAAACAACTCCGTAAATGATTTTTTTACGAAGAGGTAATATTTTTATTTTATTAATTAAATCTAAAGAAAAGTTTTTTATTTTTTGCATATATATTTTTAGGATTATATCCTTCTTGTATTATAACAAAATCTGCAGGAAAATCCATCATAGATTTTCCTGCAGATTTTTAAAAAAGATAAATAATTATTTCTTAGAAATTTTCTTTACAGCTTTTTTAACTTTTAATGCACCTTTTTTTGAAATAGATTTCCAGTGACTCTTTAATTCTTTTGCAAGCATTTCAACTTCTGCTTTACTCCCAGAAGAAGTATAAGATTTTGCAACAGTATCCACAATATTATGATAAGTATCTTCTGTTACATCTTTTACTTTTTCAATTTTCTCTATTACATCGCCTTTCATTTTTATCATCCATCCTTTTGTTGCTTTTCTATTTTTTGGACCATTTGGACCAAACAAAAAATATCCCGCCGCAGCTATAGCAGCAGCTCCCGCACTTATAGCTAATATTTTACCTGAATTATTTGTATTTTTTTTCATATGTTTTATTATTTAATTTATAATTACAGAAAGACGATCATCCGACTATTAAGAATTCTTTTTCTTCTTTTTCCTTTTTGGGAATAAAAAATTAAAAATAAAACTTTCTTTTATCTGATTCGTTATATCTTTTATATCATCACTTACATTGTCTATATTATTTTCAACTTTATCTAGAAGTATTTTTAATTTCCTAAAAGATTTTATTAAGTAATAAAATAAAATAATAATAAAAACAGAAACAACCACCACTGAAATAGTAGTAACAAAAAAGAAAATATCCATTTTCATTAAGCTGTCCATAATTTTGTAATCGACTTACATTACAATTATAGCACGATTCTGCGCATCTTAGTCAAAGAAGTTGTTTTACAAAATAAATTACATTAAAAATATTTATATAACGAATTTTATTCTCTAGAAGCTAAATAAAAAACCCATCCTTTTGGATGGGTTTAATCTTATTCACAAAACAAATGCTTCAAATCAGAAGCAAGGGATATCTGGCCTACGTTGATATGATCCAAATATCGTGTCCTAATTTTTTCTGGAAAAAAAAGTTCTTCTTTTATCTGAGAAATATATTCTATTTGCTCATCTAAATAAACACTTTTATAACTATCCCAAAAAACACGCAAGGCATTCTTTATAACGCCGTTCTCAGTCTTAAATATGTTTTTACATACATACGATATAAGATTCGTAGTTTTCAAGATTTGTACAAGATATGCTTCTCTTATACCAGAACTAGGTTTGGATGATTCAGGTGCAACTGGTTTTCCTGTAAATTCGGCTAAAAGTTTACTTATTGATTGTTTAATGCGAGTTTCATCACTATGCTCTGTTTTAAACAAACCACCAATATCCATTACCACACCAGATATCGTAGTATCAATAAGTGTACAGTGTTCTGAATAACCTGCATGATAACCAATAGAACTCTTATGCAAAACACCATAAAATTCTCCGAGCTTAGAAGAAAATTTGTATAATGCATCATTTATATTATTAGCATTATTCGCTTTCATAAAATACCACTTACGAGCAGAAAAATCCATTATCATTAAATCTAGAATACGTGTGTTAGGTCCTTCAACACGGTATCGATATACGCTCTGCTGGGACTTTTCCAAGTATTGTTTGTATACCCATGAGAATGGCTTTCTCTTAATATCTTCACTGGCCTCTTCACTCATAGGATAATAGATATCTATTCCAAGAGCCAATGCGCTTTGTAAAAGATTTATATTTGTAAAACCTAATTTTCCCAATCTTCCATCTTCTTTTTGTATTGCAATTTGAAAGAAATCAAACAGCTCCAAAACATTATTCTTTTTATGAAGTATGTAAGGAGTAGTCTTCACATCTATTGGCTCAGGACAATTAGCTTTTTTATTCAACAATAATTTAAATTGATCTTGTATCAAGCACGCTATATTGTATTCTTTTTGTGCCATTTCAAATGAAATACCTCCGTACAATTCATTCAAATTAATATTGTTTTTTAAGAAAAAGTTTTTCATTTTTTTATCAACAAAAAAACTTCCTCCTTTTACTATTACAGTTGAATGTTCTTGTGGGTTGTGAGTATTAATTCCATAATTATACGATCTTCCAGAACTTGGATTTTTATACCATCCATCATTCCATAGTAAAGTTGGCTTAGCTTTTATTTCTGTAATATAGGCCATACCATCTTTTTCCTCCCAGTTTTTGATTTGTTCTAAATCTAAAAAAGAGTTTCTTTTATTTGTTATTTGCATTTTTAGTATATCTAATTGGTTTCCACAAGAGGCGAAACCTCCTCTGAAAACCAATCAAATATGAATGTAAAAGAGCGATTACTTAATAAAGTAATATCATATTATGAGTTAAAAGTCAAGCGCGACCGACCGGATTTGAACCGGCAACCTCCCGCGTGACAGGCGGGTGCTCTAACCAGTTGAGCTACGGTCGCAATTTATTATTTTCGAATGCCCTGCCCCAAGCGAGCACAGCAAGTCGAAGGGTGTCGGCGACAGGGATTGAACCTGTGACCTGAGGCTTATGAGTCCTCCGCTCTACCAACTGAGCTACGCCGACATTAAGCCAACTGCTTGGCTTAATGTCGATGACGTTGCCACCGAGTAAAGCATGAGAGCTATGTGAGGCTTTCGCCGAACAGCTCTTTCAAACATTGACCAGTATAATCTATCACATTTAATAGCTTTTTTCAAATTTGCGGAG
>JACCDG011596858.1_pt1 | contig 16320 bp, 17 predicted proteins | sample 7442471 | NCBI WGS metagenome assembly JACCDG01 (sample SAMN15323444, study PRJNA562643) | freshwater metagenome | isolation source: river surface water | place: USA:Blue River Watershed | collected 2017-08-17 | reverse complement strand
GTGCTGCATACATTCAGCACCAAGTACTTTGAACACCTGGCCCACACGCACCCGCGCCACGCCGGTATCTGGCACCTCCTGGGCGAGGTTGAGGTGGTATTTGGCCTGTGGGCCATGGTATTGGCCATCGCCATGTTCGCCATGGTGGGTAGCGTGCCCACCCTCGAATACCTCGAATCCCGCGATTTCACGGAACCGCTTTTCGTGTTTGCCATCATGGTGGTGGCAGGCACCCGGCCCATACTGCAGTTTTGCAGCCAACTGGTCCACCAACTTGCAAGCCGAACACCGCTGCCGACGGCGATGGTGAATTACTTTCTGCTGCTGTCGGTGGTGCCGTTGCTGGGTTCGTTGATCACCGAACCTGCGGCCATGACACTGGCCGCCCTCTTGCTGCGAGATTCTGTTTTCTCCCAACGGGTGAGTGAGCGTCTGAAGTACGCCACCTTGGGGGTGTTGTTTGTCAATGTCTCCATTGGTGGCACGCTCACCCACTTTGCGGCACCGCCTGTGCTCATGGTGGCCGACACCTGGCAGTGGGACCTGCCCTTCATGTTCCAGACCTTTGGCTGGAAGGCAGGCCTTGCGGCGTTTTTTAACGCAGCCCTTTTGACCCTCATCATGAGGCGCGAACTGCGTGGTTTGGGCAAGCCCGTGGTTACCCGCATGACGGTTCCTTCCATCGTGGTCGTGATTCACCTGGGTTTCCTCCTTGGCGTTGTTCTTTTCGCGCATCACCCCGTGGTGTTCATGGGACTGCTGCTGTTTTTCATCGGCTATGCCAATGCGTATGTGCTGCATCAGGACCGGCTGATCCTTCGCGAGGCCTTGCTGGTTGCTTTTTTTCTGGCCGGTCTGGTGGTTCTGGGCGGGCAGCAAGTCTGGTGGCTCCAACCGCTGCTCATGGGCCTCAGTGCTGATGCGGTTTTCTATGGGGCGACGGCACTGACGGCTATCACGGACAACGCCGCACTGACCTACCTGGCCTCGCAGGTGCCTGGGTTGGATACCGAGTTCAAGGTGGCGGTCGTGGCAGGTGCGGTGACCGGGGGAGGTCTTACCGTGATTGCTAACGCGCCGAACCCTGCTGGGGTCGCGATCCTCAAGGACAAGTTTGACGAAGGCGTTATCAATGCGGGCAAGTTGTTTGTGGCCGCACTGCCGCCTACCGTTATCGCGGCGTTGGCGTTCCGGATGCTTTGACCACATCGCTTCCTATCTAGAGGCAAGCCAATCTGCGGTGCCCCCCCCTGCAATACCTCAATCCTTTCACCTCATAATTGGCATACTGTCTCCAGTTACGTGCTCTGTCGAACCAATCGATAGCGGGAGAGCTACTTAGGATGACGCTGGCGTATTGCCCCTCATTCCAGGAGTTCTTCGTGAAGTTTTTACCGACCGTGTCTTGGTTCTCATTGATTGCAGCGGCGGCCATTGTCGCCGCCACCCCGGTGTCAGCGTTCGCTCAAACAACCGGCGCACCAGCCGCCACTGGGTCTGGCACACAGAGTGCTGTAGCGGCCGATAAAGACAAAGTCGCCGCTGACAAAGCCGCCATCGCAAAAGATAAAGCCAATTTCAACTCAGACAAGGCCCAGCTCAGAGAAGACGAAAAAAAGGAACGTAAGGATGCGATGAAAGAGCGAAACAATAAAAAGTAAATTTCTAAGCATCAACTCCTGACATGTCAATGCTTTCGAGTCACTGGCGTCGGGGCTCTGCGCTACACGGTGAGCGGGGAGTCGTGAGCATCTTATTTGCGTTGTTATTACCGTTACTGCTGGGGTTTGGCGCGCTCGCCGTTGACTACCCCTACCTGTGGGTGACTCGCGCTCAAATGCAAACCACCGCAGACGCTGCCGCCATGGCTGGTGGTCGTTATCTGGGCGAAGGCGGAACGCCTAACTGGACCACAGCAACCGCCCAGGCGCAAGCCATGCTGGCCAGCAATCTGGTGGATGGCAAGGTCATCACAGAGGCATCGATACAGACCGGGTATTGGGATACCTCAGGGAATCATTTGGGACTTCAGTTGCTGCCCATGACACCGGGTAAAACTGATGTGCCAGCCATCCGTGTCTCTATCTCCCGCTCAATCGATCAAAACACTGGGGAGATCAACACCTTTTTTGCAAATTTTTTGGGCATCGCGAGTTTGCCGGTTGCGGTGACGGCCGTTGCCGCGCGCGCCGGCCCTTCCACCATGGGGGCCAATGTCGTGTTTCCCTTGGCGATTCCCCAGTGTATGTATGACAACTACTGGAATGCCTCTAGCACACCACCGGGTCCCAAGATCGACCCGAGCACCCAAAAATCGTATGTTTTCCAACTGGTGTCTAAAACCTATGCGGGCTGCACTATCAAGGGTACGAGCTTTCCTGCGGGCGCTTGGGCCGCGGCAATAAACGAAGACCTTAATGCAATTCGGTTGACCACGCTGGTGACTACACGCATTGAAAAGTCGATGTCGATTGGGGAACAGATATTCGTGAATTCAGGTAAATTCAGCAATCAGCTGTATACCGCTGTCAACAATTGCAGTGCAGCGGCAGCCACGGCCAAGCAAACCTGTCGTTATGTGACAGTCGCGGTATTTGATAACGACGCGACGACCGGCTACAACAAGATCACAGGGTTTGCCTGTATGGAGATATTGAGTGGAAATGGTCCGTCAAAATATGTAGACGCCAGCATGAGTACCCAATGCCCGATCAACCCCTCTTCTGGCATTGGCCCCAGTTACGGGGTGTCCGGGCCACCCAAGTTGTTCCTTTGAACCAGGTGGCGAGAAATTGCCATCTGTTTTGGCACGCCTTATGCTTATTGAATGGCGATTGGCTGATTTCCCGACATTCAATCTTTATTGATATATAGCTTACTGGTCTAGAGATTTCAGCCAATCAACGAATCTTTTCTTGAGAGGTAGTTGGCAATGAAATAACGGTCTGTAGGAGGTGTCCATGGAAGCCACAAGCTATTTCCGTGTAGAGAAGGGTGGCCAAGGCTATGGCAAAAACAGCCAGGGCTTTGAGAGCCGTCAGCATCACAAGCGACAGAAATTCCACGCATTGGTGGACGCCATTGGCTCGGCAAACCTGAGTCTGGCCAAACAACTCCTGCAGATGTTATTCAATTTGGAGCCCATGCTGCGCTCGGACCCCCTGTTTCTGAAACTGGGGCGGGCACTGGAAGAAAACAATGTGCATGCCGCTGAGCATTTCGTCCAAGAACCTAGAGGCAAGACGTTAATGTCATTATTCAAGAGGCCAACTTTTGAAATGCGTGACGCCAAGAAGCCCATCAGCCTTGATCGAAACCATGTGGATCTTCAAGCCTGAGAATCCCACGTCATAGGTCCAATTCGAACGTGCTCAACTTGTCGGGTGTCCAGTGGATACCTGTGCCCGCATCCACGCGATGCCAATGGTCAGCATCGCCATCCATGGGTTCTGAAGCGATCGTGTTGAATGGATTTAACCCCTTCTCGGTCGCTCGAGTTTGAGGCGAGCCATAGTACAGGGTAGGCGAGCGTGCATCGCTGGCACAGCGAAGCGCCCAGATATCCTGTCCATTGGAGATGGCCAACGTGGCTCTAAGCGGCTCCTCAGCCCCATGGTCTTGCATGGTTCGCAGGGCGATTTTCAGCGTTTGATTGATTGCCTTGACAGGATTCTGTTCCAGTCCAAGGCTGATGGCCAACAGAAACAAGGCTTCACTGTCCGTGGTACCTTCGCGGTGAGGGTAAATATCCCCGTGGATGTGCGATTCGAATGACTTTCGGCATTTTGCCCAGTTACCAATTTGGCCGTTATGCATGAAGGTCCAATTGCGCCAGATGAATGGGTGACAGTTGGCCCTGTTCACGGAGGTACCGGTGGTGGCTCGAACATGCGCAAAGAAAAGGCGAGTACGAATATGTCCGGCGAGAGATCGTAAATTGGCATCATTCCAGGCTGGCAACACGTCCTTGAAAAGCCCCGCTTGTGTTCTCGCCGTATACCAAGCTACGCCAAAGCCATCACCATTGGTTGTGAATACAGACTCTTTGGCGGAAAGACTCTGGCTCACGATCGAGTTGGCCTGGTGAAAAAGGATGTCCTCGAGATAAATCTCGGGACCTGCATAAGCGACCCATCTGCACATGCATCACCCCCTGTCTGAAGAAAAAGCGAGTTTATTCAATCCCACTTGGTAGACGGCGTCAAAGTTCTTAAGAAGAAAACCAACATCAGGGGGAAATCTTCCCCAAAGATTCAAGGCTCTAGTCCCAGGACTCAAGCCGCAAAAGTATCGCCATTAGAACTTTGCAGTGATTTTTTGAGTCTGCCGGACAAAGGAGAAGCCCCTCATTAGGGAATTCCCATGGTTTCTGAATCTCTGAATTTCCCGACATTGATCTGAGGTCAACCACACGCACGGGATTGAGCCATGAAAACCATCCGCCAATTTTTGGACCTCAGTCATCGCTCTGTGTACTCGGTCGGCCCCAACGCCACCGTCAGAGAAGCTCTGGAAATCATGGCTCAGCACAATATCGGCGCCTTGTTGGTGCTAGAGGGTTCGGCGTTGGCGGGTATATTTTCTGAGCGAGACTATGCGCGCAAAGTGACACTCAAAGGCAAGAGCAGCAGTGACCTGAAGGTGAGCGAAATCATGACCTCGAAGGTCATCACCATTGACGCGAACCACACCGTCGATCAGTGCATGCAAATCATGACCGATCACCATATCAGGCACTTACCCATCATGCATGGTGACAACGTGATCGGATTGATCTCCATTGGAGATGTGGTTCGAGAAATGATCGCCTATCAAAAATCAATGATTGAGCAATTGCAAAGCTATATCACCGGATAGGATCGAGCCAGCTAATCGTATTGGCTGTGGGCAGATCGGTCTATCCCCAGCGGAAGTTATTCCACCAACACGCTCGCTGCCTGGACGGTTCTATGGGTCCAACAAGATCCTTGTGTTCGGATTTGAGCCGTGAAGGTGTCACTCCCTAGACAGAGCAGAGCGTATTCCCTAGTCCATCGATAGCGAATTCACTGCGACAGTGTGTTCTTTGTTCACAAGAGGTGCCGGCTATGAATTGGACCGTTGGGGCGTACTTGCGCCGTGTGGTGGTGGCCTGTGTTTTGGGGGCGAGTGCTGTTCTTAGCTGGGCGCAGCCGTATCCTCAGAAACCAATTCGTGTCATTGTTCCATTTGCTCCGGGAGGAAACGTGGACGTGACAGCTCGAGTGGTGGGGGCGGCGATGACCAAAGTGTTGGGGCAGCCCCTGGTCATTGAGAATCGAGTCGGTGCGGGGGGCAAGGTGGGCGCTGAAGCTGCCATGAAGTCACCCCCCGATGGATACACGCTGATGATGGGCTCCAACAGCTCGTTGAGTGTAGCCCCAAATATTTACAAGGATTGGCCGTATGACCCACTGCAAGGGGTCGTCCCTGTCACGAATCTGGCGTCGGTGCCTTTTGTATTGGTAACCCGCCCGAATTTAGGTCCTCGGTCACTTCAGGATCTCATCGCATTGGCTCGACAAAAGCCGGGTGGTTTGACCATGGCGTCCGCGGGCAACGGTACCTCGAACCATTTGGTGGGCGAATTTTTCCAGGCGTTGACCGGCACGCAGTTGCTGCATGTCCCCTACAAAGGGGCTGGGCCGGCGTTACAAGATGTCATGGCGGGTCGAGTTGATTTGTTGTTCGACCAAGTCAGCTCATCGTCTTCTTTCATCGAGCAAGGCAAATTGACACCGCTGGCCGTCTCATCGGTTCAGCGATGGCCCTCGCTCGCCACGGTGCCCACCTTCGGTGAGTCCGGGGTCAGCGGTTTTGTGATTCAGAACTTCACGGGCTTGGTCGCGCCAGCAGGCACCCCCCCCGAAATCGTGGCCATCTTGTCCAAGGCGGCGGTTGAGGCGCTAAAGGATGAGTCGGTGCGCAAGAGTTTCGCCTCCATGGGGGTGGAGGCCGTGGGCAGTTCCCCGGCGGCATTCATGCAAGTCATCAGGGACGATTTGCAGCGCTGGTCGGCGCTGATTCGAGACAAAGGGATCAAGGTGGATTGATGACACAGATCGAAGACCCCTGGAAAGTCAAGCTAGACAGGCAATGACCGATCTGATAGCGGGTCATGTTTTGGTATCACTGGCCACTGCGCCATCAGCCGTACAAAACGTCAAGACCGGAAAAGTCAGAGCTTTGGGTGTCAGTACGTTGAAACGCATCCCCGCCTTACCGGATGTACCCACCATCGCCGAATCAGGCTTGCCCGGCTATGAGGCCAGCGGATATTTTGGACTGGTGGGTCCTGCCAACCTGCCTGTTGCGATCGTGAACAAGATACACGCCACCGTGAATCGCATTGTGCAAGAACCCAGCGTTGCTCAATACTTGAGCGACCAGGGAGCAGATCCCTACCTCACCACCCCTGCCCAGTATGCCCAACTCATTCGAGACGAGGTGACCAAATGGGGGCGTGTGGTGAAATCGACCGGAGCACAAATTGACTGAATCTTCTCATTTTCAGTACGTCGAGTGTGAACCGCACGATCCACATCCTCTCTCACCTCTGATCAAGTTGCCGCCTGGCGCTTGCGATACGCACGCACATGTCTGTGGTCCTCAGTCGATCTATCCTCTGGTGGCCAACCGTTTGTATAACCCTCCAGTGGCTTCTTTGGAGGAGTATCGGCACATGCTCGATACGCTAGGGATCGAGCGCGCGGTGTTGGTGCAACCCAGCGTGTACGGGACGGATAACCGAGCGATGCTAGATGCTTTGCAACAAGACCCCATCCGTTTGCGAGGTGTAGCAGTCGTGCCTTTCGATATCTCGGCCGACGATGCGAAGACCCTGCATGCACAGGGCGTTCGTGGCGTACGGTGCAATATTGTCGATCTCAAGGATGGCAAGGGCCGACTCCCGCTTGACGGGTTACGTCAGCTCGCCCACACCATACGGCCCTTGGGCTGGCATATCGAATTTCTGATGCATGTGAATGAATTCGATGACCTTGACAGGCAGTTGGGCGATTTGGGCGTTCCGTTGGTGTTCGGGCATCTGGGGTATGTCCCGGCCGAGCTGGGATCCACCCCGGGTTTTCATGGGCTGTTGGAGTTGGCGCATGCGGATAAAGCCTGGATCAAATTAACGGCGCCCTATCGATTAACCAGAGAGCCTTTTCCCTACAGCAGCACCGCGTCGTGCGCGGACCTCCTGTTGCGGGAGGTTCCCAACCGACTCGTTTGGGGCAGTGATTGGCCCCATGTGTTCATCAAGAGTCCCATGCCCAATGATGGGGACTTGTTGAATCTGTTTCTGCGCTGGTTGGGTGGACGTGACTTGATTCATGACATTTTGGTGGCGCATCCCTGCGAACTTTACGGATTCTGATATGGCACTTTACGACGCTCAACAACGACTGCGTGCGGGTCAACCTGTGATCGCGGTCAATCTGGCGGGGCGTAATCCCGATGTGATGCGACCGCTAGCCCAGTTTGGTGCCGACGTCGCTTTTATTGATTGCGAGCGAACCGGGTTGGGATTGGATGCTGCCACCGAGCTCATTCGTGCAGCGCATGTTGCGGGCATATGCCCCATGGTTCGGAGCTGGTCCAAGGATCCTGCGGTCATGGTGCGCTACCTGGATCGGCAAGCCAGCGGGCTGATCGTCCCGCATATCACCACCGCGCAGGATGTGCGCGAAGCCGTTGAACTGGTGCGTTATGCCAGTGGCGCTCAGGTGGCTGAAAAGACCCTGATCGTCCAGATCGAGACGGTGTCAGCGGTTAAGAATTTAGCCGAGATCCTTGACGTGCCGGGTGTCGATGCTTATCTCATTGGCCCCAACGATTTGGCTTACGACATGACGGGACAGCGTGGGTCGCAGCCCCCCGAACTGCTGGCAGCCGTGCAAGATGTTGCCGCCCAGTGTCGCAACCGGTCAAAGCCATTCGGCATGCCTGCCAACTGGGATCAGTTGCCCCATTTCCGCTCGATGGGGGGCACTTTTCTGTACTTTCCGCTGGAGTGGTTGCTTCAGCATGCCTTGCACGATCTGAATGCCCGTTTTAAGCAGTAAGCGTTCATTCAAGTTTTGGAATCAACGGCGTTTGCACTACCACCGTCGACGCCGGCGGCCCCCTCCAATTGCGATACCATAATGGGTGGAAGCATTCAATTTTCGGCCAACGCCCGAAAAATTTTGAGCGCATGTCAAAGTTAATTCAGTTGTAGCTATTCCCACACCCCTATGACCAGCGTCAAATCATGCTTAGCGCAAAAACCCCAACCCGCAGCCACCATCAGTGTGAGGTCCGACGACAAAGTAGTGGTAGCGCTCCAACTGATGCGCGACAAACGCGTGCGAGCGATCTTGGTCATTGACGATGGTAAGTTGGTGGGGATTCTCACGCAAGGCGACTGCGCCATCAAAGTCCTGTTACCCGGCCTTGATGCCAAGCAAGTCGAGGTCAAACAAGCGATGACGATCAATCCTGTGACGGTCAAGCTTGAAGATCCTATCGAAGCATGCACGGGTTTGATGGCGACCCGCAACTTTCGCCATCTGCCGGTCGTTGAAGCAGGTGTTGTCGTTGGCGTGATTTCGATTGGTGATGTCGTCAAGGACAGCATCCGCCAAATGGGACAACAAATCGGATTTCTTGAAACCTATATCAAAGGGCACGGCGCCTAGCATTGGTGTTGTAGGTTTTTCGCAGGACTCCTGCTCTAGCGCAACAACTCGGTCAGATAAAGAGTACTAAAAAATTACTTGTGTGTGGGCGGTACTGACGCTGTCATCGCGGTGGGCCAGGAGCTGGATGGCAGGCCGACAGCGAGGGGTTGCAGATAGGGTGTTCGCATTGCGTAGTCGTGTCAAGTCATACAGACTCAACCCTATAGGATGTCCCTGGTGAATGGCGTTTCACGGCGCTTAATTTGCCCTCTGAATTTGTCGATCTGATCGCGAGCGTGAACATGAGCACACAACACAAAATCGTCATCGTGGGGGGCGGCGCTGGCGGTCTGGAACTGGCGACCCGACTTGGAAATACCTATGGCCGGCGCCAGCGAGCGCTCATCACCCTGGTTGACAAAAACCGCACCCATATTTGGAAACCCAAGCTGCATGAAATCGCCTCAGGCAGCATGGACCTGGGCGACCACGAAGTGGATTACATGGCGCAGGCCCATTGGAACCATTTCACCTTTCGAATCGGTGAACTCAAGGGACTTGACCGCGCCAACAAAACCATCGAGCTCGCACCCTATGTGGATGAGCAAGGGCGAGATGTGACGCCCACGCAGTACATCCACTACGACACACTGGTGATTTGCATAGGGAGCTTGAGCAACGACTTTGGCACACAGGGCGTCAAAGAGTATGCGCAAAAGCTGGAAACGCAGCATGATGCCAAGTCTTTTCACTCCAGGATGGTCAATGCCTGTATCCGTGCGCACAACCAGGCTGGGGTTATCCATAAACGACAATTGCATGTGGCCATCATTGGCGCAGGCGCCACGGGCGTGGAGTTGGCGGCGGAATTACACCGCACGACGCGCGAGGTGGTGTCGTTTGGCTTGGACCGTATTGACGCCGACAAGGACATCAAAGTCAGCTTGATTGAGGCGGCTGATCGCATTTTGCCGGCTTTGGTGCCACGCTTGTCCCAAGCGACAGAACAACTTCTCACCCGCCTGGGCGTGCAAGTGCACACCAGTTCCAAAGTGATGGAGGTCACCCCCACGGGTATTCGCCTGGCCGATGGCCGCGAAATCGAGTCCGAACTGGTGGTGTGGGCTGCTGGTGTGAAAGCACCTGATTTCTTGAAAGACTTCAGTGGGCTGGAGACCAACCGCATCAACCAGTTGGTGGTCCATGACACGCTGCAAACCACACGCGACCCCGATATTTTTGCCCTGGGTGACTGCGCTGCATGCCCCTGTTCAGATGCCGATGGTGGCCGGGCAGGCATTGTGCCGCCTCGTGCACAAGCCGCACATCAGCAGGCCACGCATATGTGGCTGCAAATTAAACGCCGCTTGGCCAATCAGCCGCTCAAGCCGTATCGCTACCGAGATTTTGGTTCCTTGGTGTCGCTGGGCAAGTTCAGCACGGTGGGCAACATGATGGGCGGCTTGATTGGTAAGAGCCTGATGATCGAGGGGTACTTTGCCAAGCTCATGTACCTGTCGCTTTACAAGCTGCACGAACTCGCCATCCATGGAACTCTCAAAACCACGCTCTTTACCCTCTCGCGGATGATCACCAAGCAAACCAACCCAACGGTGAAACTGCATTGAGCTCGGGAAAACCCTGACCCCTAAGGAGATCAACTGACTGAACAGAAAGGGACATCAAGGTGGAGGTGGAGTGGGTAAACTGGCTGTGCAATTCATGGTTTCTTGATTGATCCAAAAGGAGAATGGCATGGGAAACAGTACATCAGCTTTACTTCGCTCCTCGGTGAAACGCGGTCGAAGAGCGGTCACGCTCTTACTGTCTGCAGTTGCTGCGGTTTCCGTATTCGGTGTTCAGCCGTTGCGCGCGCAGGAAACGATTAAGTTTGGCGCGCCGCTTCCAATCACAGGCCCTCTGGCGCCCGAGGCATTGAAACAGCAACAAGGCTATGACTTGTGGGCCAACCAGGTCAATCGTGCTGGCGGCATCAACGTCGCGGGAAAGAAAATGAAAGTCGAGATCGTGTATGTCGACTATCAGTCCAACACCCCGCGCGCCGTTCAAGCGACTGAGCGCTTGATCACGCAAGACAATGTGCAATTCGTCTTCGCCCCTTTTGGCTCGGGTGCAGCCAAAGCCGCCAGCACGGTGGCTGAGCGTTATGGCGTACCGATGATTGCGGCGACGGCCTCGTCGGCTCAGGTCTATGACCAGGGCTACAAGTTCTTGTTTGGTACCTTCACGCCCAACGACACGCTCACCAATCCCCTGGCTGCCATTGTTCGTCAACGTGCGCCGGAAGTGAAGCGCGTTGCAATTCTGGCTCGTAATGATCTCTTCCCTTTGGCAATCGCCCAAGAGATGGAGAAATCTGCCAAAGACCTCGGGCTTGAAGTGGTGTTTTTTGAAAAATACGCCATCAACACCCTGGACCACTCGTCCGCATTGGCACAGATCAAAGCGTCTAACCCACAATGGATTTTTGCAACCGGTTACACCAACGACCTGGTGTTGATGCGTAAGCAAATGACCGACCAGCGTATCGAGGCACCTGTGGTCACGATGATCGCGGCCCCGGCCTATCAAGAGTTCATTGATGCAGCGGGCAAGGGCGCCGAAAACATCAGCAGTGCTGCGTGGTGGCACCCAGCGGTTCGCTACAAGGGCGTAGATATCTTTGGCACGACCGAAAGCTATGTGAAACTCTTCAAAGACACCTACAAAGCGGATCCTGATTACGCACACGCCTCGGCTTCGGTATCGGGTGCACTCTTTCAGATCGCCATCGAAAAATCGGGCACGATCAATCGCCAGAAGGTCAGAGATGAGTTGGCCAAAATGGATGTCACCACATTCTGGGGTCCCGTCAAATTCGGCCCGACCGGGCAGATCACCTCACTTGAGCCACCGGTTTTCCAGATTCAAAATGCCAAACCGATTGTGGTTCATCCTGCCGCTATCAGGCAGGGCGAGTTAAAAATGGGGGTGAAGTAGTCGGTCTTGGGCTGTGACCGCATGGATGGTCACGGCCCCTTGAACATACTCCCTTGAAACCAGAAGCCTAGATCATGCTGGCTTTACAAGTTCTCACCAATGGTTTGGTGCTGGGATGTCTGTATGCCTGTATTGCTGCAGGCTTCTCCCTGGTGTGGGGCGTGCTCAACGTCATCAACATCATGCATGGCGGGTTCATCGTGCTGGGGTCTTACCTGGCCTGGATGTCCTACAGCCGTCTAGGTATTGATCCATGGTTCACGCTGTTGATTGCCGCACCATTGTTTTTTGGCTTCGGCTTTCTTATTCAGCGAGGAATTCTGAATCGTGTGATTGCCGCGCCGGTATTGGTCACCTTAACCCTCACATTCGGCTTGGATCTGATTCTGAATAACGGCATGCTGATCGCATTCAGCGCCGACTATCGAAAACTGATTCTTTCACCTCCCTTGGGCACTGTGTCGCTGGCAGGCATTGTGGTGCCGGTTGACCGGTTGCTCGCCATGGTATTGGCATTGGGGTTGACCTTGGCGCTCTATGTGATTTTGCGGCACTCGCGCATGGGACGGGCCATCATTGCCGTACGTATGGACCGCGATGCGTCTTTGTTAATGGGCGTGGATATCCAATCCATTTACGCGGTGGCTTTTGGCCTGGGCGCTGCCATGGCGGGTTGTGCTGGCGTGCTGCTGGCACTGATCTTCCCGATTTCGCCCTTGTCGGCCGGTGCCTATTTGGGCAAAGCGTTTGTGGTCTGTGTCCTGGGCGGGCTGGGCAGTGTGCCCGGTGCGGTCTTGGGCGGATTGTTTCTGGGTATCACTGAAAGCATTGGCGCTGTGGCCTTTGGTCCTGAGCATTCCGTGACACTTTCTTTTGCTTTGTTGATTGTTTTCCTAATTCTTCGCCCGCAAGGCATTCTGGGCAAAAAGGGATACGAATGAGCCGCCAAAGCCTGTGGATCATCGTTGTATTGGTGGGGCTCTTAAGCCTTCTGCCCTTGTTAGGAGGGGCCTATGCGCTGCGTATCGGCACCTTTGCCAGCATGTATGCGATCCTGGCTGTTTCATGGAATGTGATTGGCGGCATGGCAGGCTATCCGTCATTTGCCACTGCTGCATTTTTTGGATTTGGTGCTTACGCTGGCGGCATTCTCTTGGCTGGTGGCGCCTCGTTGATCTCGGCCATGGCCGTGGCCGGTCTGATGGCCTTTGTGGCGGCTGTCATATTGGGGGCGATTCTGCTTCGGCTGAAGGGCCATTACTTTGCCATTGCAAGCCTTGCTGTGGCCGAGGTGCTGCGAGAGCTCACCAACGCAGCTACCGAACTGACGGGCGGAGGCATGGGCCTGAATATCCCGTTGTCATCCGTGGTGACCAGTGTTGAAGGGGAAGCGCGGTTTTTCTTTTATGTCATGTGGGCTCTGTTGCTCGTGACCTTGATCGTCGTGATCGGAATCGAGCGCTCAAAGCTGGGCTTTGGCCTTCGTTGCATTTGCCAAAACGAGTCGGCCGCCGACATGATTGGCGTGAACTCGACGCTTTATAAAAGTCTGGCCTTTGGTTTTTCAGGTATCTTTGTCGCGATGGCAGGGGTGATTTATGCAGGATGGGCGCACTACATTGAACCCCCGGATGTGTACGACATTTTGTACTCAGTCAAGCCCATCGTGATGGCTCTGTTGGGAGGTTTAGGGTCGACGCTGGGCGCTTTAATGGGCGCATTTCTTTTTCTGGGTATTGAGGAGTTCGTCTGGCGTAAATTGCTGGATCTGCACACGGGTGTGCTTGGGCTCTTGATCGTGCTGTTGTTGCTGTTCCTCCCTAAGGGGCTGGTCTCGTTTGGCAGCAGCTGGCTTGGCAAGCGACTCATTCGGCAACACGGAGGCTCACGTGACTGAGCTACTCAAGTTACATGCCGTGAGCCGGCGTTTCGGAGGGCTTCAAGCCTTGCAAAACGTCTCGCTCACTATTGGGGCCGGCGAGGTTGTCGGCTTGATTGGCCCCAACGGCGCGGGCAAGACGACCCTGGTCAATGTCATTACCGGCGTGCATCCGGCGACGGGCGGGCAGGTGATCTACCAAGGCAACGATATCTCCCGATGCAAGCCCTATCAAACAGCACGCATGGGATTGGCCCGAACCTTTCAGATTGTGCAGCCATTTCCGGACCTGACGGTCCTCGATAACGTGAGTGCAGCCGCACTGTTTTCCAACTCAGGCTCATCGATTCGTCATGCACAGGCGTTTGCCCGAGAGCAGCTTGAGTTTGTGGGACTCACCGCTCAAGTTGATGCCCCGGCAGCGAGCTTGACATTGGCGATGCGCAAACGGCTAGAGCTGGCCAAGGCACTGGCCATGCAACCCAAACTTTTGTTTTTGGATGAAGTCAATGCGGGTCTGAATTCTGCAGAGGTAGAGCAGGCGATGTCGCTGATTAAAAAAATTGCGGCCACTGGTACCACGATTGTGCTGATTGAGCACTTGATGAAAGTGGTGGTCACTGTCTGTAGCCGAATTGCAGTGCTGCACAACGGTCAGCTGATTTCTGAGGGTGATCCACGCCAGGTGGTTCAGGACCCCAAAGTGGTGGAGGCCTATCTGGGGCAGCGGTATTCGCAGGCGGCCAAAGAGCATTTGAAAAATGCCGAGGTTAACCATGGCTGAGTTTTTAAAAGTGTCGTCACTTCGTGCGGGCTATGGCGAGATCAATGTCCTGTGGGGGGTGGATTTCACGATCAAGAAAGGTGAAATCACTGCGCTGATTGGTTCAAACGGCGCCGGCAAGTCAACCCTGATGCGTACCTTGTCAGGGCTCATTCGCCCCACACAGGGCGAGATTGTCTTTGAAGGGGCCTTGATAGGCAAAGAGTCGCCTGCAACGATTCTGGCCCATGGGATTGCTCACGTGCCAGAGGGCCGTAGGCTCTTTGGCGCGATGTCGGTGGAAGAAAACCTGTTGATGGGTGCCTATTTGCGTACACAGTTATCGCGTGCCGAATTAAATCGGGATCTGGATCGTGTCTATCAGATGTTCCCTAAGCTCTTTGAAAGACGCCGACAAGCCGCTTCCACCATGTCGGGCGGTGAGCAGCAGATGTGTGCCATTGGCCGTGGACTCATGAGCGCTCCGACGCTCTTGATGATCGATGAGCTTTCGTTGGGTTTGGCGCCTGTTCTTGTCGAACAGTTGATTGCTTCGTTGATCCAGCTCAACTCAGAAGGCTTGTCAATTTTTGTGGTGGAACAAGATGTGGTCACAGCCCTCGAGGTTTCCCACACCAGCCTGGTGATGGACCAAGGACGTATTGTTCGTCACGGGCCCAGCGGCGACCTCCTGGCTGATCCCTCGATTCGTGCAGCCTATCTGGGCGAGCTAGCCTAGGGGAGACGTTATTCATGTGGAAGGAGATTCAATGACGGCGACTGTATTTGAGGCTGGTGGGTATCGTTACGTCCCAGGTGTTTCGCAATATTCGGCAGGCATTGCCGCTCAGCCTGGTTTTGCGATGCACCGCGTTCGTTTTACCGAACCCGTCCCGCTGGCGAAAGGGTTTGATCTCGTCCAAGCGCATCTGAAAGCAATGGGCCGCCCTGTTCAGGCCTTGGGTGCCTGCGAACTGCGTTCGCCAGCGCCGTTCACCGAGCAAGGCTTTCGTGACTTCAATGAGATCTACATTGGTACGCTCAAACGCTGGGGTATTTTCCTGGATGGTGTAAATCCCGTGGCCAGAAGCAACGTTTGCCCACAGATTGCTCCGCCCGCCGAACCGTGCATGCATGCCTTTTCCTATACCGTGCCAGATGCCAATGCGCGACCATCTTTTGTTGTGGCTGGTAGTGCCGAGGCACCAGAAGGGCATGGTTCTTATCGCGAGGTGACTGTGGCTTTGGGTGATCTTTCGGTTGAAGGGCTTCGTCGAAAAATGACCTTTGTGATAGGGGAGATGCGCCGTCGGATGCAGCAACTTGATTTTGACTGGCCCGATGTCACGGCCACGCAAATCTATACCGTTCATGACTTTCACAGCTTGCTGTCTGAGCAGTTCACTGCAACCCAGGCGCTGCGGCATGGGCTGACCTGGTACTTCAATCGGCCGCCGGTGGTCGATTTAGAGTACGAAATGGATTGTCGTGCGGTATTTCATGAGCAGGTCATAAAGGTGTAGAGGTCTAGACATGCAAACCCGAAAGGTTGCATTGTTGGGCTATGGCGCCATTGGTCAGGAAATCATCAAGGCCTGTCGGCGCTTGCCCTCTGGGTCTCAGGTAGACACCGTCATTGTGCGTCCCACGGCCTGTCTGGAGACAGCCCGCCTGCTAGGTTCTGGTATTAGAGTCTGTTCAGAACTGCCGGCCGACACCACCTTGCTTGTAGAGTGCGCGGGACATCAGGCCGTCAAACATGTAGTACTGGATGCTCTGCGCTCGGGGGTTGAATCTGCAATTGTTTCGACAGGCGCGCTATCGGACGCCAACTTGGCACTGACACTGGAGCAGGCGGCTGTTGAGGGGCAGACTCGACTGCATATTTTGTCGGGAGCACTGGGCGGCATTGATGCCTTATCAGCTGCACAGCGTGCCGGTTTGGAGTCGGTGGTGTATGTCGGTCGCAAGCCACCGCACGCGTGGAAGGGGAC
>JACCDG011443507.1_pt1 | contig 16323 bp, 2 predicted proteins | sample 7442471 | NCBI WGS metagenome assembly JACCDG01 (sample SAMN15323444, study PRJNA562643) | freshwater metagenome | isolation source: river surface water | place: USA:Blue River Watershed | collected 2017-08-17 | reverse complement strand
CAGAAAGACTAGTTTTAAGCCCTGGCGACAGAATTTACGCTAGTACAACAGATACTGGACAAGTTAGTGTAACAGTTAGCTATGTGGTAATTTAATTATGAAATATCTTCGTAGACAAAACTTAAATGCATCAAATGTACTAGACGATACAGTTTTACAAACGGCGTCTGGTAATATTGAATTAAATCCGACTCAACGAGTTACAATTAGAGGTGACTTAGATATTATAGGCGGTGCTATTCCTGGCCCTGAAGTTAGTAATATTTTATATGTAACTCAAGACGGCGACGATGATAATTCAGGACTTGGAGAAGGTCCTAATCAAGCTAAAAGAACATTAAAGGCTGCTCTAGCTGTAGCTCAACAAGGTACTACAATTTATGTAAGAAGCGGAACCTACTACGAAGATAACCCGCTGGTAGTTCCACCTAAAGTTTCTGTTATCGGTGATAACTTAAGAAATACTATTTTAAGACCGTTAAATGGTCCGACATCTTTTGAAATTACAACCATTGAACGATCAAATGGCATTACAACTCTAACACTTGCTACCCCGCATGGACTAAGCACAGACGACAGAATTAGAGTTCGTTGTTCTAATGATGCAGTAGACGAAACAGATGTTAATATCTATGCTGTACCAACACCAACACAGATTAGATATCGTCAAGCTGGCGGCACAATAATTAGTGCGGCAGCAACAGGTACTGTCAAGTACGGTCCTGACTTTTTTAAAGTTAACAGTTCTAATTACTTTGCTAACATGGTAATTAAAGGATTGGCGTCACCAGCATATTGTTTTGTAATTGACAGCGATGCTATTGTTGATACATCACCATATGTACAAAACTGTTCTAACATCAACGGCCCTTGGCTCAAGAACGGTACAGAATGGTTGCCTTTCCAGACAGAACAGCCTGACCTAAACGGCACCATGGTCACAGGACCTCGTCCGTTGCGCGACGACGAAATTGATCCTACACAAGTTGACGACTATGCTGTAGACGTAGAAGGCGCCGGTGGCGGAATGTTAATTGACGGTGATAGATACAATTCAGAATCTCCTATTAAGTCTATGGTTGCTGATGCCTTCACACAGGTTGCTCAAGGCGGTATAGGATTTCATATCACAAACTTTGGATACATGCAGCTGGTTAGTTGCTTTGCGGTATTCTGTTCAAAGGCATTTTACACTACTAGAGGCGGATACCTAAGTATTTCCAACTCTGTTATTGACTTCGGTACTGAAGGATTTGTCGCCGACGGATATTACTTAGATCCTTATAACTCTGGTGTTGTAAACCAAGATTATTACTCATCAGTTGGTAGCATAACATTGCCATCAACTGGTAGCGGATTTAGCTCTCCACCTACCATCGACATTGAACCTCCAACAACACCAGGAGGAGTACAGGCTACTGCTGTGGCCAGTATCGATCCTATCCTTGGCGTCATCAATGCCATTACTATCACAGATGCTGGTAGCGGTTATGACTTTGTACCAAACATTACAATTACTCCGGCAAACGGAGCCGCAGCCACTGCTAATCTTTCAAAGAATCAATATATTGATGTATATGACCTAGCCAACAAACCACAAATTGGTAGTATCATGTTGATTGGGGATATAGATCCATTAACTGGTAATGAAATCGGTTACTATGTTTCTCAAATTACCAACGAAACATTTGGATTTAACTACGACGAACAAAAGTGTCGCAGAGACGTAGGTTACATTTTAGATGCGGTGTTAGGCGACGCAGCCTTGGGAACTAATCACGCAAGTACCTATGCTGGCTTATCTTACTTAAGAAGCTATTCTAGTAAAGTAACTAGTCTACAAAAATCACAGACCATAGATGGACTAACTGAAGCAAGAGATCAAACTCTTACCTATACTTCTAACCCAGCTATGCAAGCAGCTATTACCAGCGGCTTTGATAATGTAATCAACATCATCAACATTGGTTTATCAGCAGCACCTTCGATAGTTAATAATCCTACAAGTCCGAGACGTTCTGGATATTACGAAGCCGCTGAAATTTTATTGGCTAACAAAACATTTATTCAAGACGAATTAGAAACTTGGATTGGTTATAACTATCCTACTCTTGTATATAACGTAGCCAAGTGCCGAAGAGACATTGCTTATATCATAGACGCAATGGCCTATGACTTGACCTATGAAGGAAATTCTCAAACTATTAATGCCGCATTAGCATATAGCGAAGGCAGTGTGATTGCGGGTCAAGTAGAAGAAACACAGGCAGCATACGAATATTGGCAAACAATTGTAGGCAACATAGTAAGAAACATTGCTATTACTCCTACTCCTGGTAACACCACAGTCCAAGACACAAGTTTGCCATTGGGATCTCCAGCAAGTCCAACAGGTCCGTCTACTGAAGCACAAGATCTTTTAGAAATTATAATTGATGTTGTTGATCATGGAACAGGCTACATACCAGATCCAAGATCCATGCCTGACTACGGAAAAGGTGATGTTACTCTAGTCGCAGAAAGAAATTCAATTCTAGTAAACAAAGAAGCAATACAAGACGCAACTATTGATTACTTGAATGACACCTATGGCGGCAGTTGCCGAATTTATACTTCACCTTCTATACTAAAAGTTGAAAACGGCACTGAAATAAGATTCCATAATGTATCAACTGTGTCAACTGCGTCAACTGCGTTAGAATATGTTGGAGCAGGTGTAACCTACAATGCTTTACCATTCTTTGGCGGCGAACCCGATCCTGCAAAAGAGCGTATAGAAATCAATAATGGTAAGTGTTTTACAGTTACCAGCGACCAACTTGGAAATTATAGAATTGGTGAATTCTTCACAGTTAATGCTATTACTGGTGAAGTTACTATTGATGCAGAAAATTTAAATCTTAACGGATTAGCAGCAATTGGACCTTTCAAACGTAATGGCGTACCAGTAGGTGTTCAATTAAAAGAAGTTAGTAACAATGCTAACTTAGTTTCGTCACTGGGCTATCCCGATGTTAACACTGTTCCTACACAAGAAGCAGTAGTAACTTACGTAGAAAATGTTTACTTAAACAAAGTTCAAGGTATATCAGCCCAGACAGTTGCCAGCGATGTTACATTCAACGGTAAACTAGATGTAGACGAAAACTTAGATGTTACACTAGATGGAACAATTGGAGGCGATCTAGCAGTCAATGGTGGCGACTTAACTACCACAGCTTCTACATTTAATCTAATAAATGCCAACGCTACCACCGTTAATTTTGCTGGAGCTGGCACAACCATCAACATTGGTGCTGCCACAGGCACAACTACAGTCAACAATGATCTAACCATCAATGGATCAACTAACATTTACGGAACTGCAAATCCAGAATACACTCTAAGAATTAGAGGCCAGGCTGGTAGCGGATCAACAGTTTCAATCGAAACTGGTAGCAATGCTAACGGTGTTGGTTTAGATGCTCAAGATAACAGTGGGGCAGGATTTGTTAACTTTAAATCAACTGCTAGCGAATACAGATTCAACGTCAAAGACCTAACAGGTACAACAATTCAAAACAACGCACTGGTGATTAACAGTACTGGTTACGTACAAATTAGCAGTAACATTGTTTCTTCAAATACTAGTACTGGTGCTTTGGTTGTTACTGGTGGTGTGGGCATCGGCGGTGCGCTAAATGTCACAGGCAGTGCCAACGTTGGCGGAGACCTGTCAGTCAACGGCGGAGACATCACAACAACATTTACTACTTTTAATCTAGTAAATGCCAACGCTACCACCGTTAATTTTGCCGGCGCAGCCACTACAATTGAAATTGGTGCTGCCACAGGCACAACTAGTATTAATAATAGTCTAACTGTAGATGGTAATGTAACACTAGGTGATGCTACAACAGACACAATTACAACAAGTGGATCAATCACATCTACCTTACCAGACAACACACCGGCTGCTTTGTTGATCAAAGAAGCCTCGTTGGCGTATATTAATATTGATACACTAAACGCAAATGAACTAGTTAGTTTTGGAGCAACACCAAAAGTAGCTGTCTTAAACACTACTGACGCAAGTTCTACATCAACTGGCGCTCTAAGAATTGACGGTGGCGTAGGCATTGCTAAAAAATTATACGTTGGCACTGATTTATCTGTTGAAGGTAATACTACCTTAGGATCTAATACTAGCGATACTGCAACTGTTAATGGAAAGTCCACTTTTAACATTCCAGACAACGATGCCACAGCACTGACCATCAACGAAGCTACAAATCAGTATCTAACATTTAACACAACTGATACTACAGAAGCTATCACGTTTGGTACAACACCAAAAATTGTAATTCTTAATATCACAGACAGCACTAATAAAGATTCTGGCGCATTAGTTGTTGAGGGCGGTGTTGGTATTGAAAAGAATTTAACTGTTGGTGTAGATTTAACTGTTGACAGAGATGCCACTGTAACAAGAGACCTAGCAGTCAATGGCGGAGACATTACAACAACTTCCACCACTTTTAATCTAGTAAATGCCAATGCTACTACAGTAAATTTTGCCGGAGCTGCTACTACTGTTGAGATTGGTGCTGCTACAGGCACAACCAATATTAATAACAATCTTGATGTTGACGGTGATGTCAACATTGACGGCGGAGATTTAACAGTCAGTACTGTTGCCTTTAACTTGGTTAACACTACAGCAACTACAGTAAATTTTGCCGGCGCAGCTACTACATTAGAAATTGGTGCTGCTACAGGTAATACCAACGTTAATAACAACCTTAATGTTGATTTAGATTTAATTGTTACTGGCGATGTTGACATTCGAGGTGGCGATTTAACCACTAATCAAGCTACATTCAATTTATTAAACACAACTGCTACAACAGTTAATGCGTTTGGTGCCGCAACAACTATTAACATTGGTGCTGCTGGCGGCCCTTTAGGCATATTGACTATTAGAAACGATAATGTTGTTCTAAATGGAGACTTAGAAGTTCGAGGCGGTGACATCACTACTGATCAAACTTCGTTCAACATTATTAATGGAACAGCAACCACTGTTCAAGCGTTCGGCGCCGCTGAGACATTGACATTTGCGTCAAGTACTGGAACAACTACATTCAGAAGTGATGTAGTAATTAACAATGACCTACAAGTTAAAGGCGGTGATTTAACAACTAATGCTGCCACATTTAACTTGTTAAATGCTGACGCTTCAACAATTAATTTTGGTGGAGCAGCTTCAGCAATCAATGTCGGTGCTGTTGGCGGAACAACAACGTTCAAAGGTATTGTTGATGTTGACGGCGATGTCAACATAGACGGTGGTGACTTAACAACTAATGAGTCAACATTTAATGTATTAAACAGTCCTACAACTATTAATGCTTTTGCCGCAGCAACTTCACTTGAACTTGCAGTTCAAACTGCCAGTGCTAGCTCATTAACTTTTGGCGCAGCATGGTCAGGAAACCAGTTAAAGATTGCTGGAACAGCTAGCGGAACTGTAACAGTAACCAGCGATGTTACTACCGGTACAGTTAGTTTGTTTAACAATATTACAACTGGTACTTTAGATATAGCTGGAGGCGGCGCAAGTACAATCAATATTGGTGGCACTGGATCAACGGTAAATATCAAAACACTGACACTGACCTCAGACTTAGAAGTACAGTATGGTGGTACAGGTCAAAGTAGCTTTACTACAAACGGAGTTATCTACGGACAGAATACAAGCGGTCTAGCTGTAACAGCCGCAAGTAATCCGGGTAGTAATGCAACAACAAGTTATGGAATTTTAACAACAGACGCAAGTAATGTACCTGTTTGGACAGATACAATAGACGGTGGAAGTTATTAAGGGCGGTGGGGAAACCCACCCTGACCCGCTGGGCGACGAAAGTCTTGACCCAACCTTTTTAGGATGACAACATGGCAAGTAGAATTAAACACAAACGTTCCAGTGTAGCTGGAAAAGTACCTGTAGCCGCAGATTTAGAAGCCGGCGAACTAGCATTAAACACCAATGATGGTAAAGTCTTTTTAAAGAAAGACGATGACAGCATCTTAGACATTACGTCTACAATTTTTAAAAACGATTCTAATGTAACTGTAACTGATACTGGAAGTAATGGCACTGTCACTACTACTGCCGACGGTGTACAAGTTATATCAGCAACCAGCACACACGTTGGAATAAGCCAAGATACTAGTATTGCCAACGCAAAGACTCTTCAAATGCAAGAGTTGACTGCCAACGGATCAAACTACGCAGGTATTAAAGCACCAAATACCCTAGCAAGCAATTATACATTAACACTGCCTACAACAATTGGCGGTGTAGGCCAATTTCTAAAAGTTGACGGATCTGGAAATTTAGATTGGGCAGATGCTGACACATTTGGCGGAAACAGAATTTATGTAAGTTCGCAAAAAGGTGATGATGCCAACGACGGTATCACCGCACCAGTTTTAACACTCAAGCGTGCTCTTCAAATTGCTTCTGGATTAGTATATACTTCGGGCGGAATACCTAACGGACAACGTATTAACGTTATGGTTAGTGCCGGCGAGTACTATGAAGATAACCCAATTATTATCCCTGATAACGTAACCGTGTTAGGTGATAGCTTACGTTCTGTTAATATTCGACCTTTAAATCCAGGGTTGGATATGTTAAGAACACGTAACAGCACTTACTTTGGTGAATTTACATTCCGTGATGGATTATCTAGCGGAGTTCCTAGTTATACCTTTGCTTATGCTGTGGCATTTGATGATCCATTAGACCCTAACTGCGATCGTACAGGTTATACATACCTACCTGTTACAAAGCCATTAATCAGTCAATCTCCATATATTCAAAACTGCTCTATTATTTCATTCTTAGGCGGTAACGGTGTACTAGTTGACGGCTCAAAAGTTGTTACACCTAACACTCCACAAAATCAAATTGAAGCAGAAAATCCAGTAAGCGGTCCAGCCCCTGAGCAAGGTAAGTCAATGGTTGCCAACGCCTTTACTATGTTGTCATTTGGCGGTACAGGATGGCGTGTTATCAACGATGCTTATGTACAACTAGTTTCGTGTTTCCAGATTTTCATGTTGAACGGTACTTACACACAAAGTGGCGGCTACTGTTCTATTACTAACTCTGCTACAAACTTTGGCTTGTATGCGCTACGTGCTTCAGGATTTAGTCCTAACGCCTTTGCCTTTGATAAAGGTTATATTGGAACTACAGGTTCTATCGGCAGTAGACAAACTATAACTGCGTTTGGTTTCCAAAGACCTAACGGGCCAGTTGAAGAATTTGTGGTAAGACTATACGATCCAAGTACTAACGCAGACCTCACCAGTAGCTATAAAAATAACCTACCAACATATTTAGAAAAGAGTTTTAACGCTGCCTTAGACGTTAACCCCGGTACTGATACATTTACCATTGTGGCTCACGGGTTTAATAATGGCGATCAAGTAACCTATGACACTAATGGGGGTACTGATATTGGTGGAATGTTTAACGGTGATGTATTTTGGATCAAATACCTTACCGCAGATACATTTAATTTGTGTTTAGACGATAGCCTTACACGAGTAGTAGATGTTACATTTGTTGGCGCCGGTACACAGAAGTTAAAGAAACAAGACTTTGAAATGTATGTCGGTGAAGTTACAGACAAGCATTCAAACTTCCAAACATTAACTTTAGCTGCAGGAAGTCCTAGCGGTTACACATTTAGCCCGGGGGATGTACTAACAGGTATAACCAGTGGTTTTCCAAACAATGCCTATGTCTACAGCTATAACAGCGGAACAAGAGAGCTAGTAGTCTGTATTAACAAAGTTACTATTGGACTAACAGAAACTAGAAATCAATTTGCCGCAGGTGCTTCTATTGTAACACAAAACGGATCTGGAGTGTCATATACAGTTTCGTCTGTAGACACTAGAACAGATTTGTATGGCGCAACACTTGAAGTAATTCCTACTATCACAGGTGGAGTATTTTCTAGCACAGCAACTTTACCTGGTAAGAAAATTTGGTTCCACAGACCAAGTGTTACTAACAGTTCAAGCCACACATGGGAATATGCTGGATCAGGTACTGACTATAACGCCTTGCCACAGAACGGTGGACAAACTGATGCTAGATACGAACAAGTTTCTCAGAACGGGGGTCGAGTTTATACCTCAGGTACAAACGAACTAGGTGACTTTAAAGTTGGTAGTTTTATTACAGCTTTTAACAGAACAGGTAACGTAACATTTACAAACAAAATTACTGTTGATACACTCGACGTTCTACGATTAGGTGTGGGCGGTGTTACTGTTGAAACTATTTCAACAGACGTAGACTTAGGTGAAAACGAACCGGGAGGTCCTAAAGACACAAGGATCAGTACACAATTAGCTGTGTATAGCTACGCACAAAATCGTTTAGGTAATGTGCTTGATAAAAACGTTTCTACAAACGCAGTTCCGGGGTCATTGGTTCAACTTAACTCAAACGGACAAATTAACAGCGACCTAATTCCAACTTCGAGAAGTTTTACTAACTTTAGCTCAGCTGGTTTAGACAGCAGACTTCGTCAAGTTGAAAACATTCCAGCTAACGATATGTTGTCTGGAGACATTGCTACTGAAAATTTTGAGCAACAAGAATTAACCTTAAGTTCAGCAGTTACAGCTTCCATCGGAACAACAGTAATTCAAACAACAGGTAACACGGCCACTACAGCTATTACCAGCGGTACAAATAGTTTTACAGTAACGCACAGCGGAGCAGTGACTGTTACTAGAGGTACCTACGTTTTAATTGAAGGCGTAACTCCTAGCACATACAACGGTGTTTGGTTAGTCAACAGCAGTAGTGCCGGTTCATTTACAGTATTTTCAAATGTTAATCCGGGAACAGCTACAGTTCAAGGAACAATCTATTACGGCGGTGCCAGCGGTATTTTAAAATCAACATACACCGGAGCAACCAGTGTAATTGTTGGCAGTGTAGGCAGCACATTCAATACTCCATTTACTGCCAGCGGGGATACTTTAATTATTGGCACAGACAGAACTCCTAGCGATACAAATTCTACAGTGACTTGTAGTGTTGTTACACCAGCGTCTCAGTCTTCTGCTAACTATTTCTTAAGAACAAGTACCAGCGGACAATATCTTGTATTAGATCCATCCATGAGTCCAACTTACACTAATGGATCTATTAGCAAGGCATTTAGATATGACAATAAAGCTCATATTACAACTACTGCGGCACACAATTTTACCACAGGTAATGCTGTAAAAATTGATGCTGGAACAGCAAGTTTTGATGCTTCAAAATATATTACTGTAACTAGCGCAACAGAATTCTATTACGACAACGTTGCGGCAGATTCTACAGCTTCAGCGACTACTACAGCAACTGCCACTCTAGACGGAGCATCTAATGCTTTAACTATGACAGGAAGTGTTCCGGCTGCTGCGTTAACTGGAACAATTACTCTAGGAGATTTTGTATTTGATACAGCTGGAAATATTCCTAAAGGTTCTAAAATCACATCGATCAATATGTCTATTGATCCAAGACCTTTTACAATTACATTCCCTCAATCATCGAGTGTATTAAGTACTACAACTGCTACTCTAAAATTCTTTACACCGGCAAGTGAAACTGGTACAGTTCGTTCAGTAGTTACAGCAGCTGACTCTTTAAGTCAAGGTGAATTTACTGAATATAAATCTGGGGTTATCACTTCAGTAAACAACTTAACAGGACTAACTGGCGGTAGTGGATATACCAGCGGATTGTACACTCGAGTACCATTGACCAATGTCACTGGATCTGGTGTTGGCGCACTAGCAGACATCACAGTGGCAGCAGGCTCTGTCACTGATGTAGATATTGTATTTGGCGGTGCTGGCTATTCTTCAACACCTGGTTCAAACACATTGTCTGCTAGCAACGCAGACCTTGGTGGCGCTGGGTCTGGCTTCCAAATTACAATCAGCGCTGTTGAAAAACGAGTCTATTTGAATTTAACTGGAGGTCAAACATTTGTTGCTACCAGTGGTGCTCCTGACTTTGTCGAGCACAACTCAAGTGTTGTCACAACTTTTGGTGCTACAGACAGTGTAGTAGCAACATTTGACGCAAGGTCAACCGGTGCCGGCGGCGGCATTGACACAGTGACAAATAGAATTACTACATTAGCTGCTCACGGATTTACCAGCGGTGATCCTGTACTCTACAGTCCTGGTGTTGATCCAGCAGTGGGAGGCTTGTTAAACGGTAATGTCTATTATGTCAAAGTAATTAATTCAAGTACAATAGAACTTTATACCAATTATAACTTATCAACTATCATTTCGTTGTCTACTTCTACTGGTGCTGGACATACATTTACAAGAAAGGCAGTTGATATTGTCAACAACACTTTCACAGTTCCAGGACACGGATTTAGTACAGGCGACGCCTTCCGTATTTTAGGACCAGATTTACCCTATGAAGGTGGCGTTCAAATTGGTCAAAACACATTCTGGTTCGTTGGTAGTGTAACAACTAACAGCTTTACAGTACACGCTCTTCGAGCAGATGCCCTAAGTTCAACTGCGGGTATTGTATTAGGTGCCGGTGATCTAACTGCTACTGGCAGCGGCAATATCACAGTGGTAAAGGCTAGTATCAAAGTCGTTGGAACAGTAAACACCAGCAGTACAGTTCGAGACAATTGGAACAGCCTAGTTACAACCAATATTGATGCCAGCAACATTATTTCTGGTATTGTTGCTACATCAAGACTTGCTACTGGCACAGCCAACAGTTCAACATTCTTACGAGGCGATTCGACTTGGTCAACCGCAGTAAAAAGTGCTCAAACAGCAGTTGGTAGTGTACTAAGCATTACAGGCAGTGGATCAAGTCCGTTCTATGGAGATTTAACATTTGATGTCAATAAAGTCAACAAGACTGGAGGCACTGGTGGATACTCAACAACTGGTGTAGCAAGTTTTAACACTACACAGTTCAGCGTTGGCACTGGTGACAGTCTTGCTGATGGACAAGTATTAATTAAATCTGGAGTAATTGACGCAGGTACACTTGATACCTATGACTCTAGTTACTTCTTAAATCCCGCTAACTTAACTTCTCCGGTGCCTGTAAATAGAGGCGGTACAAATATTGCCAGCTACGGCGTTGGTGATATGATCTACGCCAGCGCCCCAACTACATTAAACACACTAAACATTGGTGTCGCAGACACTGTTATGACCAGTACTGGATCAGCTCCTCAATGGAGTGCTGGCCTAACATTGGCAACAGGGTTAACTACAAATGGTTCTACTATTTCTACAGCCAGTACTAGCGGAGCAAGTTTGTTTAACACAAACGCAAAAGCTGTTGAAATAGGCGGAGACGCATCGAGTGTTTATATTGGTGCGTCTAGTGGAACTGAAAGTTTAACATCTATTGTTAAGAGCTATTTAGGTATTGGCACTAATTTTGTAACAGCCCAAGTAGGATTAACAGTTACTATAAGCACCATCGCAAGAAACGCAAGCAATGTAGCCACTATTGTAACAACTTCTAATCACGGATTAACAACCGGTGATACAGTAACCGTTGTTTGTGGCACTGATGTGTCTTTCAATACTGTTAATGCTTCAGTGACTGTGCTCAGTTTAGACACCTTTAGTTATAGTAACACAGGTTCAACTGTTTCTACAACAGCAAGTAATGGAAATGTTTATATAGGGGCTGTAGGCGCAACATTAAGCGCAAACGCCAATAGCGGAACTACGGAATTAGCAATAGCTAGTACAACTGGTATTCAAGCAGGAATGTTAGTACAAGGAACAAACATTGCTGCAGGAACAACCGTTGCGGGTGTAAACGCTACTAGAGTTTATCTAAGTACAGCAACAACCGGATCAATTACCGCAAGTTCTATTGTTGTGTTTACTAATACTAATAAAAGTCTAGGAATCAAAGTAGGGGATCAAGTTACTATTTCAGGATTTGGTACTGCTTTGTTAAACGGTACCTGGCCAGTAACTAGTGCCGGCTCAACCAGCACTACTTTCTCACTTAAACTGCCAACCTCATTTAGCGCAACAAACTTACCAATAGTTGGTACTATTGAAAAAGCAGCTACTATGGTCATTCGTAACAGAAATGTAACCATTGGAAGCAGTGAAGCAAGTGCTTCTCCAGTTAATGCGTTGATCAAAGCAGAGAGCGGAGTTGGTACAAACATTCAGGGCGCAGATCTAACTTTAAGAAGTGGTTTAGGCAGTGGAACAGCCTTAAGCGGACGTATTAATTTTCAAACAGGTACTGCTGGAGTTTCAGGAGTTGTAACGGAAGTTTTACAAACTCCTGTTACAAGAATGTACATTGACAATGCTAGCTCAGCTACCACTTTAAATTTAGCAACGACAATGACCACTGTTAATATGTTTAACAGTAATGCTACATCTGCGGCAGCATTTGCGTCAGCAATTAATTTATTTTTAGCTAACAGCGGAACTGGTGCTAGAACTATTAATTTAGCTACTACAGCCTCAGCTGGCGCAAGTACATTTACCTATGGTGGTGCTGTAACCGGAAATATTTTTAAAATTAATAGCACTGCTAGCGGAGCAATTAACTTAACCAGCGATGTAACTACAGGTACAGTTAATCTTTACACTGGAACTACAACTGGTACAATTAACCTTGGTTCTACTGGCGCTACTGGTTCTACAGTTAAGACAGGTGCTACTACAGTAGTCAATGACCAATTGTATATCACTTCAGGCGAAACAGCTTCAATCACTGATGCGTCAGCTACTGTAGTAAGTTCTTTCGCAACAGCAACTTATCGTTCAGCTAAGTTTACTGTTCAAGTTGAATGTACAAGTGGTACTGATGCTGGCAAATATCAAATTAGTGAAATACTGATGTTACAAGATGGCACAACTGCCACTATCACAGATTATGCTGTGATTAGATCTGGTAACAATTTAGTTACATTTACAGCTGATATTAGTTCTCCTAATGCTAGATTACTAGCTCAAGCAACAGCAGGAAATACCATCAAAGTGCGAGTAGTACGCTACTTGAATACTATCTAATAAATACATGATACGACAGCGGCACGACGCCGCTGTCAACCGGTGGAGAGGGAAACCGAATGGCAACTAATGATTTCGTCGTAAAAAACGGCCTCGTCGTGACTGACGCGGCAGATATTCTAAGCGCAAACGATGCTGCTTCATCATCAGATACAACAGCATCTTTATATACCGCAGGTGGTATAGCAATTGCTAAAAAAGCATTTGTCGGAGGAACACTGGGCGTAACTGGCGATGTTACACTTTCAGGTGATCTAGCTGTTAATGGCGGAGATATTACATCGACTGCTACTACTTTTAACCTACTCAATTCAACAGTTACAACTGGTAATTTGTTTGGAGCAGGTACAGCAGTTAATATTGGTGCTGCCACTGGCACTACTAATGTTAAGAATAACTTACAAGTAGATTTAGACGTTGACATTCGCGGCGGCGATTTAACCACTAACCAAACAACATTTAATTTATTAAACACAACTGCTACAACTGTTAATGCGTTTGGCGCCGGCACTACTGTTAATATTGGCAATGCCTCTGGTGCTCAGACAATCAGTATTGGTAATGCCAGCACTGGCGCTAGTACCTACAACTTTGGTACATCTCCTACAGCCACAGCAACAACAAAAACAGTCAACATTGGTACAGGTGGAGCAGCAGGCTCTACTACCAACGTTGTAATTGGCAGCTCTATTGGCGGCTCAACTACAGTCAACAGTGGAACTATACTTGGTGCGCTAACTACTCAAAACGTGTTTAACACAGTGGCCACCACAGTTAATGCGTTTGGCGCTGGTACTACGATAGGTCTAGGTGCTACTACAGGAACACTGACCATTAACAATCCCACTGTAGTAGGTAGCCAAACAACAGTAAATTTATGGAACACTACTACCACTACAGTTAATTTTGCCGGTGCCGGTACTACTGTTAATATTGGTGCTACTACAGGAACAACTACTGTTAAAAACAATCTACAAGTTGACATAGATCTTGAAGTCAGAGGCGGAGATATTACCACCAATCAGACAACATTTAATCTAGTCAACGGAACTGCTACAACTGTAAACTTTGCGGGCGCCGGTACAGCAGTTAACATTGGCGCAGCCACCGGTACTACCAATGTTAAGAATAACTTAGATGTTGACGGAGATGTCAACATAGACGGTGGTGACTTAACAGTTAGCACCAGCACATTTAATTTAGTAAACACTACAGCTTCAACCGTAAACTTTGCCGGAGCCGGCACTGCGGTTAACATTGGCGCTGCTACAGGAACAACTACTGTTAAAAATAATTTAGACGTCGATGGAGATGTTAATATCGACGGCGGTGACTTGACAGTTTCAACAAGTACTTTTAACTTGGCCAATGCTAACGCTACAACAGTAAATTTTGCTGGTGCTGGTACAGCAGTGAATGTTGGAGCAACTAGTGGTACAACCACAGTTAGAAATAATCTACAAGTTAATGGAAATACTACATTAGGTGATGCGTCTACCGACACAGTTACATTTACATCTAACAACCTAAGTGTGCCAAACGCACTGACTATCACCATAGACGATGCTACTGCAGCCAGCGTATCTTCTCCAATTACCCTAGCACACACAACCACCGGCACACCAGCAAACGGAATGGCCACTGGCTTACAATTCGTAGCTGAAACCAGCAATAACAACAACGAAGTTGGCATGCGAATTGAAGCTATAGCAACAGATGTAACACTCAACGCTGAAGACTTTGATTTTGTTGTTCGATTAATGGACAATGGTGCCTCTATAGCTGAAAGATTTAGAGTAAGTAATGTTGGTAATGCTACATTACCTGGAGATATCGCAGTCAACGGCGGAGATGTTACTACAGTAGCTTCAACAGCTTCGGTATTTGATGCCAATGCCCTTACCGTAAGTGCTTTTAGCGCAGCCACTACTTTAAATATTGGTAATGCTACATCCAGTCAAACTATTACAATTGGTGGTTCTAGTGCTTCAGCCAGCACCTATAATTTTGCTTCTGCTCCAATGCAGAACGGTGTTACAAAAACTATTAACTTAGGAACAGGCGGCGTATCAGGTAGCACTAGCAATATCAATATTGGTTCAACTGCTGGATTGGGCACAATTACTACTAATGAAATTATTAGATCAGGTCTACCTGGTGGCGCCGAAGGTATTGATTTTGCCACCAACGACGTCTACGCTAGTTTTAGAGTTATTAGAAATGCTGGTACATCTAATCAAGACGGGATGTACATTGGTTATCAAAATACTGGATCAGCAAGTACAAAACTATACGGAGGCGGCAGTGGCACCGTTTCATTAACTATTAATTCTAACTCTGTAAATTCTACAAGTACAACAACAGGCAGCGCAGTAGTTAACGGCGGACTCGGTGTTGCTAACAGAACCAGCGCAGGAGCTTTTTATTCTTCAAGTGGAGAGAGTCAAGTAATATTAAAAGATGCCACCGCAGGTACATACCTTGGTGTAGGCATCGCAGACGGAACTTCTGGATGGAGTTTAGGTACTAACTGTATTGGTATTAAGATGGACAGCACTACATACTCAGCTATGGGTATGGCAGGCAGCAACGGAATACTATACTGGGCAAGAACATTGACTACTAACGGAACTATGAACAGTTTCTTAGAAGTTGATAATACAAGAAAGTTCTATTTGCCTACAAACATATCAAGTACCAGCACTACTACTGGTAGTCTTGTTGTTAACGGCGGAACTGGTATAGTTGGTGCTCTTTATACCGGCGGTGGTATCACCAATGCCAGTGGCAGTGTTATCCGTCAACGTTATGACGGCTCTGACAACTATCTAGCAGAATTAGGTTGGCAACACCTACAACTAGGCAACAACGGAGCTAATTATATTATTGGCGGAAGAACCAACACTGGTGGCAGTCTAGTATTTGTCACTAATCAAACTAACAGCGGATCTAGTGGTGCCTTACCTACTATTAACGGAACAACTTGCTTAACACTAGCATCTGGCGGAACTGCTACCTTTGGAACTAGCTCTGCTGTTAATATCAGCATAGATACCAGCGATGCTATTGACTTTACAGCCAATTCTACCAACGATGACCGAGGTATTAGCTTCAATGGTCGAGCCGCAGTTACAGCAGACTTCAACGACGGCTATTTAAGATTAAACAACAGCAGTGAATTTGGTAACGGTGTTTATATTCCTAACT
>JACCDG012054372.1_pt1 | contig 16326 bp, 16 predicted proteins | sample 7442471 | NCBI WGS metagenome assembly JACCDG01 (sample SAMN15323444, study PRJNA562643) | freshwater metagenome | isolation source: river surface water | place: USA:Blue River Watershed | collected 2017-08-17 | reverse complement strand
TATTGCCTGGGCGGCAAGCTGGCTTTCCGCATGGCGACGGATTCGGATTCGGATTGCAATGTCAGCTATTACGGCGTCGGGATCGAAAGCGCGCTGGATAAGGCAGGCAACATCCAAAAGCCGCTTTTGATGCATATCGCGGAAAAAGACAAATTCGTCCCGCCCGAAGCGCAGGCGAAAATCAAAGGCACGCTCGCGAAAAATCCTTTTGTGACGATTCACTCATACCCTGGCGTCGACCACGCCTTTGCCCGCGTCGGCGGCGATCATTACGATGCGCAAAGCGCCAAGACGGCGAATGACAGGACGGCAGGGTTTTTGAGGAAAGAGCTGATCTAGCCCCAAGGAGATCCTTCGCGCTTACCGCTCAGGATAACACGCCTTTATGGCGTGCTAATTATTCATCGATTCGTAAAAATCGGCGTTGGATTTGCTGGTTTTGATTTTATCCAGCAGGAATTCCATGCCGTCGACGACGCCCATCGGCATCAATACGCGGCGCAAGACCCACATTTTGGATAAGGTCTTTTTATCGACCAGCAATTCTTCCTTGCGCGTGCCGGATTTGGTGATGTCGATCGCGGGGAAAGTGCGCTTGTCGGAAAGCTTGCGCTCGAGGATGATTTCGGAATTGCCGGTTCCCTTGAATTCTTCGAAAATGACTTCGTCCATTCTGGATCCGGTATCGATCAGCGCGGTTGCGATAATGGTCAGCGAGCCGCCTTCTTCGATGTTGCGCGCCGCGCCGAAAAACCGTTTCGGCCGCTGCAACGCGTTGGCGTCGACGCCGCCGGTCAATACCTTGCCCGACGACGGCACGATAGTGTTATAGGCGCGCGCCAAACGGGTGATGGAATCAAGCAGGATCACGACGTCGCGCTTATGCTCGACCAGGCGCTTGGCCTTTTCGATCACCATTTCGGCGACCTGGACGTGGCGGGATGCCGGCTCGTCGAATGTCGAACTGACCACTTCGCCCTTGACCGAACGCGCCATGTCGGTGACTTCTTCGGGACGTTCGTCGATCAAAAGCACGATCAGATAAATTTCAGGATGGTTCGCGGTGATCGCATGGGCGATATTTTGCAGCATCATGGTTTTGCCGGTGCGCGGCGGCGCGACGATCAATCCGCGCTGACCTTTGCCCAAAGGGCAAACCATGTCGATGACGCGGGTGGTATTGTCCAAAAGATTCGCGGCTTTGGATTTTTCCTTCGGCTCTTTTCCGGTCTTTTCGATTTCGAGGTTAATTTTCGATTCCGGATAAAGCGGCGTCAAATTGTCGAAATTGATGCGGTGGCGGACTTTTTCAGGATCTTCGAAATTGATCGATTTGACTTGCAACAGTGCGAAATATCTTTCGCCGTCCTTGGGCGAGCGGATTTCGCCTTCGACGGTATCGCCGGTGCGAAGCCCGAATTTTTTGACCTGGTTGGGGGAAACGTAAATATCGTCGGGACCTGCGAGGTAATTCGCCTCGGGCGACCTTAAGAATCCGAATCCGTCCTGTAAGACTTCTAGAACGCCTGCGCCGTAAATCGCGGTTCCGTTTTCTGCATAGCGTTTCAGGCAGGCGAATACCAATTCCTGTTTGCGCAAGGAAGATGCGTTTTCAATGCCCAGGCTTTCTGCCAAGGATACGACCTCGGCGGGCGCTTTGTTTTTCAATTGCTGGAGATTCATGTGTTCGTTTTCTGTTTTAAATTTGGAAAGGCTAGGCCGATCTGCAGAGCATTTTTGAATTCACAAACGAAAAGCACCCTTGGGGGCTTTCCGTTTTAAGAAATTTTTGGGTAATGCTTTGGATCTGCGCCAATGCCGGTTGGCTGGGATTACGTAAAATTTTATTGGGAAAAAATTACCAATCCGTTAATCAGGGTTGAATTTAAGAAAAATCAAGCAAACTGTCAATTGCCTACCTCTTATATAATAAGATTATTCTAATAAGGAAGTTGAAGTAGGATAGGGGCAAAATGGGGATTAAGGTAATTCCTTTATTATTCCCAAGTGGAAAGAGAGTAAGATTTAAGCCAGTGAATAACGTCAATAACTATAAATAATCATTTATTTTCAACAATTTAGTAAAATTCGAAAAAAGGATAAACCGGGGGGATAAAAAACTTATTCCTCTAATTAGATATCAAAAGTCCGAGCTTTGCACAAAAGGATAAATGCCCCGCGGTTTGTCATACTTATAGGCATAAAACCATCTTTTGTGGCGGGCCGGGGCAAAGCCTGTATAATTTGCCCGCTTATTCCAAAGTTATACAAGAATTTTCCCAAGCATAATTCCCAAGTTTAAAAGGCGATAAAACCAAAAACCCCCATGCCGAAAAAAAACAAACCTGCGTCTAAAGCAAAAGTAAAAAAAAGCACGGCGATAAAACCAAAAGCCAATGCGCGCGAAACCGCATCGCTGCGCGAAATTCATGTGCATGTGCTTTCCGATTCCACCGGCGAAACCGCGCATCGCATCGCTTCCGCCGCCTTGTCGCAATTTCCCAGCGTCAAAATGATCGAACATAATTGGCCGTTGGTGCGCACGCCGGGCCAGATCGAAAAAATGCTGACCGAGGCGAAACAGGGCCATATCGTGTTGGCCACTTTCGCCGACAGCGGGCTTGAAGACGCAGTCAAGAAAAAATGCCTCGGGCGCGGCATATTGTTTTTTTCCGTACTTCAGCCTTTGATAAAAGATTTGGGCGATTTTCTCGGCGTCCGAGGCGAAAGCCTGCCCGGCAGGCAACATATTCTGGATAAGGAATATTTCGACCGTATCGAGGCGATCGACTTCGCCCTGCATCACGATGACGGCCAAAAGCTGGCGCAATTAAAAGACGCCGATATCATTCTGGTCGGCGTATCCCGCACCTCGAAAACCCCGACTTGCGTTTATCTTTCGCATCGCGGCGTCAAAGCTGCGAACGTGCCGATCGTTCCCGGCGTGCCCTTGCCGCAGCAATTGTTTTCGATCAAGGGCCCTTTGATCGTGGGTTTGACCAACGATCCCGAAAGGCTCGCGCAAATCCGCACCAGCCGGGTGCAGTTGATGGGCGGCGGCGGCGAAACCTATGTCGACGTCGAGCAGATTAAAAAGGAAGTGCTGGAAGCCAAAAGAATATTCGCGCGCGAAAACTGGCCGGTGATCGACGTGACGCGGAAATCGGTCGAAGAAACCGCGGCGGTGATCCTGCAGATCTATCAGAACTTCAAGCAAAAAGCGGATGCGGACAATGTCTGACGGTTTGGCAAAGTCCGCGATTATCCTGGCTTCTTCCAGCGAAACCCGCCGCAGGCTTTTACGCGGCGCCGGGATCGCATACGAATGCGCCGCCGCCGATTTGGACGAAGGCGCGATGCTGCAAGAATGCGAATCGCATGGCTTTTCCGCAAACGAGGCGGCGCAAACTCTGGCCGCCGCCAAGGCGAAAAAAATCGCGGCGCTAAACCCGGACGCGCTGGTGATCGGGTGCGATCAGATATTGCATTGCCAGGATTTATGGTTTTCGAAACCAAAAGACCGCGCTAGCGCGGAAAAAGACCTGCGATTCTTGCGCGGGAAGCAACATTTTCTAGCGAGCGCCGTCGTTGTCGCAAAACAGGATACGGTGCTGTGGCGGCACACCGAAACCGCCGCAATGCATATGCGCGATTTTTCGGACGCGTTCTTGCAGGATTATATGGAAAAAATGGGCGATGCGGTTTTGCTGTCGGTCGGCTGCTATCAGCTCGAAGGCATCGGCGCGCAGCTGTTCGATAAGATCGCGGGCGATTATTTTTCCATTTTGGGTTTGCCGCTGGTTCCGCTTTTAGGAGCATTGCGCAGTTTGGATGCGATAGGAAAATAGGCGATGCAAAAACACGGCATTATCGTTTTGGGATTGACCGGGTCGATGGCGATGGGCAAAAGCTTTGCGGTCAAGCAGTTGCGCGCGCTTGACGTTCCGGTGTTTGAATCCGACAATGTCGTGCATCTTTTGTATCAAAAGCCGCAAGTGATCGAGGCTGTCGCCGCCATCGTCCCCGAAAGCCTGATCGAGGGGAAGATCGAGCGCAGCATCGTTGCCGCCGCCATCGCCCGCGATAGAGCCCTTTTGCCAAAGCTAAATGCGCTGCTGCATCCGATGGTGCGCGAAAAGGCGCAGGATTTTATCGACGCCGAGCGCGATTTGGGCGCCGACATGTTGGTTTTGGACATTCCTTTATTATATGAAACCGGCCGCGATGCGATTTGCGATTATGTCGCGGTGGTCAGTGCGCCGAAAACAGTGCAATATTGGCGGCTGTTGCGCCGGGCGCGGTTCAGCCCTTCGAAATTGCTGCGGCTTTTAGCCCTGCTCGCCGCGCAAATGCCGGATCGCGAAAAGCGCCAAAGGGCGGATTACATAGTAAAAACCCATTTTGGGGCGAAAAGCAGCTTGCGCCGGTGGCAAGACATCGTGGCGGATATAAGGGCCAAGAATTAGGCGTTTTTCTTATCTTGTCCCCCTGTTGCGGTGTCGCCAAAATTCCCTAAGCCTAGCAGTTTCGTATGCGCTATAATTATCTGCGATTACATTTGGCTCCGATTCTTGAATCGTTCCGCAAATCCCGTCTCTGGTCGCAAGGAATAAGTCTGGCGAAATAGGATAAGGATATTCTTTATGCACGCGCAACACATAGTCTTGCATCTTTTGATTAAAATCCGTCGGATACGCCAAGAAACAATCGCGCGCAGGGATTGCTATAGTAAATTCTGTGCCCAATTCAGGCACAAGCCTTTTATATAAATCCGGCATTAGAATCCTGGAGGAATCATAACTGTCATCGCAATTAATTATAAAGACTTTCCCACCAACGTCTTGGATAGGTGCTGGCTTATTTTCAAGGTTGCTTATGGCCCTTTGACAGACCTCCTCTATTTCTTTTCCCCACCCCGTCAACTGTTTCATTGCTAGAGTAATCATAGAATTTGGCATGTCTATTAAAAACACAATGACCGTATCATTGACGAAGGGGATATGGGCAATATTTTCCCTATTACATTGTTGAAAAATACTGGCGTGGCGCACCCCTGGCATGATGCGCGATTCTGCGTCTTCCCAAGAAAAATTTGCTACAGCTGGCCCTTCTAAAAACCAGGTCTTTAAGAGTTTATCGATGTTTGCTTTAGGGTCGCCGCTTTCCACGGCGCAGATTCTGCAAATAGCTTCAAAAACCGCGGCAAAATTAATATGTTGGTCCCCAACCAGCAGGGTAAGCGGCTCTTCTTGCACTACCTCAGGCTCAGCAGCAAGATTTTCCCGCATCCAGTCGAGAATCATATTCAAAACATCTTTTTGTGTTATTCCGTTTTTCATTACCGTGCCCTATAATTGTTTTCTTAAAAGAAACTAACGATTCTCAGCGGCCTTGTCAAGCGCTCGCCACCTCTTTCTCCCCCTTCTCTCTCCCCTTTCTTCCCCCCCCCCCCTTCTTCCTTAGGGCGTGTTAACACCACATAATATTTGTTCATTCGCAAAAAGCGCGGTAAGACGCCAATTCCTCCCCCAAAGGGAGAGGTAATTTTCGCTGCAACAGCGCGTAGTTGTTAACACGTCCTAGGAACGACGGGATACGCTATAGTGTTTTAGTTGACGGTCATTTCCAGCTTTTCGGCCCTGCTGCGCTAAAGCTTCGCTAGGGCGGGCCCGCGATAAACTCCACTGAGGAATCTCCGGATATAAATTACTGAAAAACAATTTTTTTATGCTTGGCGAGCCCCCATCTCCCGAGTAGGATTTGGAATAACGGCAATGTATCTCTTTATTGGGAATTTACTTTATAAGAATAAGAAAAAATGCGGCAAATCATATTGGACACCGAAACCACCGGGCTTGATCCTTCTGCCGGCCATCGTCTTGTGGAAATTGGCTGCATCGAGGTCATAAATTTCATCCCGACCGGGAAAGTTTTTCATCAATATATCAATCCCGAACGCGATATGCCGATCGAGGCGCAGAACGTGCACGGGCTTTCGGCGGCGTTTTTGAAAAACCACCCGGTGTTCGCCGCTATCGTCTCCGATTTCCTTGATTTCATCGGCGACAGCGTACTTGTGATCCATAACGCCGATTTCGACATGAAATTCATCAATGCCGAATTGCGCAATCACGGATTCCCCGGCATCGAGATGCAGCGCGTGATCGACACGCTGAAAATGGCGCGGCAGAAATTCCCCGGCGCGCCCGCGAATTTGGACGCCTTGTGCAAAAGATTCAATGTAGACGCCAGCAAGCGCGAAAAGCACGGCGCGCTTTTGGACGCGGAATTATTGTCGCAGGTATATGTCGAGTTAACCGGGGGCAAGCAGGCGGGGCTGGCGCTGGTTGCGGCGTCTTCTTCCGGTGGCGGCGAGGCGTCAGCGGGCGGCGCGCCGCGCGCCGCAAGGCCAAAGCGCGAATTCACGCCTAGCGCCGAGGAAATCTTCGCGCATGACGAGCTGTGCCAGGAAATCAAAAACCCGATTTGGCGGTCTTAAAGAATAATCCCAGATAATTGCGGCGTTACGCCTGCGCCTTGGCGCCCGCTTGTTGCTGCATCTGCGCCTGGTACAGCCCCATAAAATCGATCGGATGCACCAAAAGCGGCGCATAGCCGCCCTCGCGCGTCGCTTCGGCGATGATGCTGCGGGCGAAGGGGAACAACAGGCGCGGGCATTCGACCAAAAGCACCGCCTGCAATTGAGCCTGCGGAATTCCCTTTAGGCTGAACAGCCCGGCATAGGTCACGTCGATGGAAAAACATTCGATGTCTTTGCTTTTCGCTTCGCCCTTGATTTGCAGCGCGACCTCGAACACTTCTTCGGAAAATTTATTGGCCTTGACGTCGACCGCGATGTTCACTTGCGGCGCTTCTTGCAGCTGCATCAAGGATTTCGGGGCGTTGGGATTGACAAAGCGGAAATCTTTTACATATTGCGCGTTGACGGCGATGGTGTTTTGCTGCTGGTTCTGCGTCGGGGCGTTCATGCGGTATGATCCTTATATGTTTTTAGGTGCTTTATCTATGCGGCAAAACACATCGCCTTTCAAGCAAAAATCGCAAAGGCCAAGGCGTTTAAAGTTTGTTTTTTTGTTTCCCGCGGCCTATCTATACCCTATGATGTTTCGATTGAAGGGGTGTATATAAAGTGCTGGCCATCGACATTATTTTCTTTATCGCCATTACCGCCTTTATCGCCTGGCGGCTGTATCAGGTTTTGGGTACGCGCACCGGCATGGAAAAACGCCCCGAAGACCATCCCGTATTCGGCCAAAGGCCCGCGCCGGAAACAAAAGTGAGGCCCGCGCAAGAAAGCCCCGACCCTGAATCAACGGGCGTGCAACGCAGCCTTGCCGGCAGTTTGACGCAGATGAAAATCCTCGATCCCAATTTCAGCGAGGCGCGGTTTTTGCGCGGAGCTAAAGCCGCTTTTGAAATGATCCTCAAGGCCTATGCGTCGGGCGATACGGCGACCTTGGAAAAACTGCTCGATGCCGATGTTCTGGCCGGGTTCAAACGCGCGATCAAATCGCGCCAGGATAAGGGACATCAATTGGAAACGACCTTGGTGCGCCTGCGCGATCCAGATATATTGTCGGTCGAGGTCAAGGGCGCAGAGGTATATATCACCGTCGATTTCAGATCGGAACAAATCACTTTTCTGCGCGCGGATGACGGCTCGGTGCTTGACGGCGATCCCGACCGGATTTTCGATATCGAAGATATTTGGGTTTTCCGCCGCAATATGCAAAGCAATGATCCCACCTGGTTCCTGCACAAGACCGACACCCCCGATGCGCCATAGATTTCTGCTGCTATGCTTTTTACCGCTTTTATCCGCTTGCTCTGTTCCGGCGGACAAGCCGTCTTTGGCGCAAAGCGGGCCGCAGCTACATCTTACCCCTTTGGACATAACGCAGCTGCCGGGATGGCAGCGCGAAGATTTTCCTACACTTTTGCAGATTTTCCGCGAAGATTGTGCCAAGACGAAATCCCGCCCGCAACTTGCGGCCGCCTGCGCTGTCGCAGAAAAAACCGATCCGCATCAGGCAGAAGACTTCTTCAAGCGGAATTTCAAGGCGATGCGCGCGGAATATCAAGGCACAGGCGGGCAAGCCCTTTTCACCGGATATTACGAGCCGGTGCTGAAAGGATCTTTGAAAAAATCCGACCGCTATGCCTATCCCTTATATAAAGTGCCGGGGCCGGAGCATTTGCAACGGACGCGCCAAGAAATAGACGCGGGGGCGCTTTCCGGCCTGGGTCTTGAGATCGTCTGGCTGGACGATCCGGTGGCGCGTTTCGCGCTGCATATCCAGGGATCCGGGCGCATCGATTTGGAAGATGGCGGCGTGATGCGCGTCGGATATGCCGGGCGCAACAATCATGAATATTATTCCATCGGCAAAGCGTTCGAAGAACAAGGTATCCTGCCGCGCGGCGGTATCGACATGCCGAAAATGGAAAGCTGGCTTTATGCCAACCCCGCAAGGCAGAATGACATATTCGCCGCCAACCCGTCTTATATATTTTTTGCCGAACGAAAAGGGTCAGGCGCAGGCACAGGGCCGATAGGATCGATGTCGCGCCCGCTGGTTCCCGGGCGGTCGATCGCGGTCGATAAATCGCACTGGCCCTTGGGGACGATATTATGGGCGGATCTTCCGCATCCCGACGGCGCAAGCGGCAATATCCAACGGGCGCTGTTCGCGCATGACACGGGATCGGCGATCAAAGGCGCGTTGCGCGGCGATTATTTCTGGGGCGCGGGCGATAGGGCCAAAAAAATGGCGGGCTTGATGATATCGCGCGGCGCGCTATATGCGATTTTGCCAAAGGACGATCCGCTTTTGGCGCAGCTGCGCGAATAGCCATGGCCGAAGATAAAGATTTGTTCCGCAAGGCGATGCAAGGGGTAAAGCCGCTTGCGCCGAAAATTCGCGCTGAAAAACCAAGGGCGGTGAAATCCGCCCGCGCCGCGATAAAGCCCGCGCAAATCGCAAGCCACGCAGCGCCTAAGAAACTTCCTGAATTGAAACGCGGCGATTCCGCCGGGATCGACGATTCCACCTATGCCAAGTTCAAAAGCGGCGACATGCCGATCGAAGCGCGCCTTGATCTGCACGGCATGACATCGGATGCGGCGCAGCGCGCGGTTTCGGATTTCATCGTGCGCTGTTTTGTATCGCGCATGCGCTGCGTTTTGGTTATCACGGGAAAGGGCCAAGGCAGCAAGCGCGGCGGCGATGATTTGTTTGGAAAATCGATTCTGCGCGACGCCTTGCCGCAATGGCTGAATATGGCGGTATTGCGCCAGAAAATACTAGCCTTTACCCACGCCGCCCCGCGCCACGGCGGAAGCGGCGCTTTTTATGTGCTGCTGAAAAGACAGCGGCATAGTTAGGTTTTGCTAACAGCGCCTAAACCCTCGCCATGCCGATCCTGCCGCCAAGCCTTGCCAAGGCGCGCAAGGGGATCAATAGGCGCGGCGGCGGATTGATGCCCCGTGTTTTCAGGCTTTGCCGCAATTCTTTGCCGCTTGCAAGCCAAAGAGAATTCGCACCCTGTTGCGGCAGCCCAGCGAACAGCTTGTCCATAAACAACAGCACGGTTTGATCGCCGTCCTTTGTGCCGCATTTTGCGTAATGGCATAAAATTTCGGTGCTTGCCGCCTGTTGCCCAACGGCCTTTGCGATCAGCAATTTTGCCGCGCGGACGCGCCAGGAAACCGGCAAATTATGCAGCGATAAAACCGGGCTTGGCCGGCTTCCCATGTAATCATGGTTTTCTGCGGCGCGAAAGATTGTCAGCGCCGCTCTTGCCGACCCGCGTTTCAGCGCGATTTCCAAGGGGAATTCCTGCGCGCTGCCTTGGCTGTCGCCGATCGATTCGGGATCAACGCGGACGATCCAGCGCGCAATTTTCGGCTGTTCGCAGGCCAGCGCGTATCCCAGCGCGGTCATTTGATTTTTATGATACCGCCCGGCAAGTCTGGGCGCGCCCAGCGCTTGGTGAAGTTTTTTGACGGCGGCGAGATTTCCCGCCTTGATCGCGGCCCAAAGATTTTCAAAATCGGGCGCTATTCCGTTTTGCAGCAACGCGTCCAGATGAGCCTGCGATTTCCTGTTCAATACCGCCTGAAACAATTGGTCGGTGTCGCAAATTTGCGGTTTTTCTTTTTCTACTTCCGCGCCGCTCCGGGCGGGCTGTCCCCATTTTCCAAGACTTTGCTTTTTCTGCGGCCTTTGAAAACCGGACACGCCCAAATGGCGGATCATCGCGTCCAAAATTTCCGCGCTTGCCTGTTGCGCCGCTTCGAAAATCGGATAGCGGTATCGGGGATACGCATCGCTATCCCCTTTGGCATAAAAGGAAACAGGGGATGCGTCCATATTCAGTGCAGTTTGCACGCCCGCAAGATCCTCTTGCGCGATGGCGTCGAGCAACTGGAATCCCAGGGCGGCGCGGTCTGTATTTCGCGGCGCTTCGCGCGGCGTTTGGATCGGTGCGGTTTCTATTTCAGTGATTGTCATGGTCGTTTCATCTTAAAAATTGTTTTATGGTGATGTTTTGTAGGATTTCATGTGGATAAAGTCATGTTATAGTTTTGTGGCAAGGCCATGCGCGCCGGCAGCTTTAGGAAAATTTATGCAACAAGACCGAATCGGAATCATATTGGCGCGATGCCGGTCGGGATTTACATTAAAATCGAACCGGTGGTTACTTTGTTCATCGCCGCAATCTTGCTGGGCGAAATCATGGGGCCGGGGCAAATGATCGGCGCGGCGCTGGTGCTTGCGGCAATTATTTGGAACAGCACCGATAAAGCGGTATAATGACCAAAACCAAGGAGCGTTGCATGAGTTACGATAGAAACAATATCTTCGCCAAAATCCTGCGCGGCGACATCCCGTGCAAGAAAGTTTTTGAAAATGATTACGCGCTGGCCTTTTGGGACATCAACCCGCAAGCGCCGACCCATGTGCTGGTCATACCCAAGGGCGCGTATATTTCTTTCGACGATTTCAGCATGAACGCCGACGCCGAACAGATCGCGGGATTCATCAAGGCGGCGGGCCATGTCGCCCGCGAGCTGGGCGTAACCCAGGACGGTTTCCGCCTGATATCGAATTGCGGCGTCAATGGCGGGCAAGAAGTGCCGCATTTCCATATCCATATTCTGGCGGGCAGAAGGCTTGGCAAAATGGTGCAAGCGGCTTAGTTTCCGGCCTAAGCCATTGATTTCTCTAAAAACAAATATCTTTTAAAAAGATATGATTGTGTTTATTATGGCTCTGAATAATTTGCCAGGGGTATATTTGTAGGGGGCATAGATGACCGATACCATTCAACCCGTCCAAGAAGAGCCGAAATTGACCGAGGCCGAAAATTATCGCCGCGTTACTTTAAGGAATTTATTTTTCAATGCAGGGCACAGTCCTGAAAATTTCCAGCTGGCCATAGAATATTACCTAAAAAACCCTGGCGCATTCGTCGAAGGCACGGTGCGCCATGCCAGCGAAGCGCTGTGGCGCTATACGCAGAGCCTTGGATTGCCCGGCGAGTGGAAGAAATGGGGAAATATTTTCATGGGGCCGGAATTCCATGAATTCCTGTATCTGGTAAGCCGGGACAAAATGGCAGAAGCCGAATTTCATCAGGCGGGCAGCAGCGATTTCCCTTCCCTTTTCATGAGAATATTCCGCGAAGCCTATCACGGCAATAAGCAGGACGAAAAAGCCCTTAAAATCGTCGCCAGGCATTTTTTGCTGCGACTTCATGAACAGACGCAGCGCGGATTTTTTCTTTCGATAAAAAACAAAAGCGGATTTTTTGACGATCCTTTGTTTTCCGATCTGGGCAATGTTTATATTGAGTTCCCGGACGAGCAGCCGATTAGAATGGGCGATGCCGCGCCTGCTTATTTAGCCGAATTCATAGAATCTTATAAAAAAAGCAAAGGCGCGGAAAAGCTTAACGCCTTGCACAAAACCATGTTTTGGACGGCGGCCTATGCGAAGCTTTCTCAAAGAAATTCGTGGAACATAAATGACGCCGTGGCCCAATGCGATAACAGAGCCTATGGCCCCAGATGGCTAAAGGTTTCCGCCGCCGCCATTTTGCCCCTTGCCGCCGTGACGGGTCTTGGTATTCGGCATCAAATAGCGGGTGAACGGCAATTCCGCGCGCGATATGCGGATGTATTTCAAGCCCCCGTTCCTATCCGGCTTATGCCCGATCCCGCGATTTATTCCGGCAGCATCGATTTCGGCGGCAGGATAGAAGGCCTGGTTTATAGCAACGCGTCAAGTGAGGACACGGTCGATTTTCGCAGCGGCGCGCAACTGCTGCAGGATTTAAGAGCTCATGTTACAGAAGAAGCTGCAAGCGGCCAGCCCTTTACAATCTATCAGGCGGAATATTCCAATTTAAAAGGGCATATCCTATCAAAAGCGCCAAAGGCGGTGTTTCCATATTACTTTATGGGCGCATGCATGGTGGCGCTACTGTCGGCGGGAATGATGATCGAGAGAATCGAGCGGCGTAGAAGCGCATTTCGGGCCATGGCGCGGTAAGCCGCATGATTGCATTTGCAAAAGACATAAAAGCGATGGAAGAGGCGCCTTATTATATCGATAACGACGGCGTCTATGTATTCGCTCCAAAAGCGGATAATGAAACGCAGCCCGAATCGCCGGAAGAAGACGGCCAAAACCCCTATGGCAGGCTGGTCGAATTCGCCTTTTTCCTGCGCCAGTCGCCGGAGTATTTGCGCGGCAAGGATGCAAAGCCATTTTGCGCGGAAGATCATTACAATTTCTTTTGCTATTTAAGCCAATATCCAAATGATGCGCGGGTATTTCTTTCTATAAGGCATAAAAAAATTCCAAACGATTCCATATTCTCGATCGAAGATGTTTTGCGGAAATCCACCCATGCCAAAAATATCCCTGAAAATATCAAAGATTGCAGCGACGAGGATATAAAATCTCTGCTTGCTGGGCTTTGGCTTTGCGGGATCAAGAATATTTTAATGGGCAGCTATAAAAACCCGAACATAAAAAAGCAGGCCTTTGCCAGGCTGTGCCAATATTTCGAGCATAGCGGGCTTGATACGGCGCTTGCCTGCCCGGGCGCGAAACAGGCTGAGGACGAGGCGCTTTTGGCGGCAAGCAAATTTCTTGAAACCTGCGCCGGATCGCGCGGTATGGCCCGCGATAAATTCGGCAAAATTCTGGAAACAAACCAGGGGCTTTATTCCAAATTTCGCGGCGCACATTATGCCAGATCGATACATATGGCGGCGCGGGTTTTAATGGGGCTGGGGCTTCAAGATCCCAAAGGCATCAAAAAAACGATCCGCGATAACGACGACAAGGGAAGTGTCGCCGATTTCAATTCGAACAAGGATTTCCGAAGGCTTGAGGTTTTTTTCAGGTCCCTGGTATTGACCGGTCTTATCGCGGCGGCCTCGTTTTTTCAGGCCTACCGCGCGGGCCAGGCGAATCGATCGGCAAAGGTCGGCCCCGATATCGCAGCAGAGGTGCAAGCCCACGCGCTCGGCAATGTCGCTAAACAAACCGCGCTAGGAGGAGCCGCAAGCGTTATCCTGTTCAGTTCCATCAGCGCCGCGGCAACCGCAAAGCGCCGCCATAAAATCCTGCAAATCGCGCTTGATGCGCAAAATCAAAGATAAGGAAAAATATTCATGCAAGATATTGAAGTCGAAAATACCGATATATCCCCTATCAAGGACGAGGTTGAAAAATATCTTACCGCCGAAGCGCTCTTTAAAGCCCGCGACCGCAAGACCAGGCTTTTACAGGCGCGGGCGGAAAGAATCGGCAAGCGGCTTTTTGAATTTTTAAAAAGTCCCGCCGACGATTTCACCAAGGGCAACATGGCCGAATTTTACACCGGCAAGGATTTCGGATATTTCCTGGTCGCGGTGCGGCGCGATGACGCCGCCTGCGCCGCCTTTATCCAATCTTTACAGGGCAAGGCGGAAAATATTCCCGCCGTTTTCCAGGATATATTCCGGCATTGCTTTGCAACTTGCCCTATCGAGCATTTTTCGCAATCTTTTCCGGAAAGTTTCCAAGAAAGGGTGCGCCAGCTTTTGGATGACGGCGTTTTCGACGGCATCGGCAAGCGCGACAAATTTTGGGACCATGGCTTGTTCGATCAAGGGCGCATCATAGGGAGTGACGGCGCGGCAGATAGCTTTATTGCCGGCCCGATATCGCGGCACGATCGGGCGCTTGATGAAACAAGAAAAGAATATAAAACAAGGCTGGCCGGCGCGCCGGGAATTGCCAAGAAACGCGCGCAATTCATGACGCGCATGGCCCAGAAATGCGGCCATTCGACAAAAGATATAAAGCACAAAATCGCCGAAATCGACCGCCGGCTGCATAAGGGGGAGATTCCCGAGCATATCATGAGCGCCGTCGCAATCGGCGTCCTGGCCGGCATTTTCTCTTGGCTTTTCAAGAATTTTTTCTCACAGTATGAGTTCAACGCCAAGGTAGGATCGCTTATCGCCGGGGCCAATGTCGAAATAAGGCCGGACCCGCAAATGGTTTCCGGCAAATTGCGCGCCGACCCCTTTAACGGCGTCTTTGAACTTACGGAGCAAAATTACCAAGGGAAGAACCACATGCGCGGCGGAGAAGAAGTTTTCGCCGCGATCCAATCGCATCTTGCCAGTCAGCCCATGGGAACGCCGATCGTGCTGTACGCATCGGAATTCAGAAACCTGAATGACTTTACCAAAGATATACGTGGCGTGGACTGGCCGTGGGCTTTTGCCGCCGGTGCCGGCTCCACCGGCCTGTCGGTGGCAGGCTGCTTTCTTGGCCAGGCTATTCGGCGCAGATCATACGCCGCGATGCTGGTCAGAGAACGCTAGGCCGCCAGCATTTGCGGGCTGAGGCGGCGGAAAGACAGCGCCTCGGAGATATGGGTTTTGCCGATGGTTTCGCTTTGCGCCAGATCGGCGATCGACCGCGCCACGCGCAAGATGCGGTGATATCCCCGCGCCGACAATTTCCATTGATCGACCGATTGTTTCAATAAATTTTCCGATGCCGCGTCCAGCGCGCAGCATTTTTCCAAAACATCGCCGTCCATTTCGGCGTTGCAGGAAAAACCCGGATTCGCCGCGATGAATCTTGCGACTTGTATTTCCCGCGCCGCGATCACCCGCGCGCGCACTGTGGCGCTGCTTTCGCCGTTTTTCGGCGCGGTCAAATCTTTGGCGCTAAGGGCAGGGACGTCGGCGTGCAAATCGATCCGGTCGAAAATCGGCCCCGATATCTTGGATTGATAATCGGCGGCGCAGCGCGGCGCCTTGCTGCAGCATTGCGCGGGGTCGTCCAAATAGCCGCATTTGCAAGGATTCATCGCGGCGATCAATTGGAACCGCGCCGGGTAAGACACATGCGCGTTGGCGCGGGCGATCAAAACTTTGCCGCTTTCGATCGGCTGGCGCAGGGCTTCTAGCGTTTGGCGCGAAAATTCCGGCAATTCGTCCAGAAACAAAACGCCGCGATGCGCCAGCGAAATTTCTCCGGGGGCGGCGCGCAATCCGCCGCCGACCAAAGCGGGCAGCGACGCCGAATGATGCGGGTCGCGGTATGGGCGCGTTTCGCTGATAGAGCCGTTTTGCAATTGCCCGGCGATGGAATGGATCATGCTGACCTCAAGCGCCTCTTGCGGCGAAAGCGGCGGCAAGATCGACGCCAGCCGCGAGGCCAGCATCGATTTCCCCGATCCGGGCGGGCCGATCATCAATAAATTATGCCCGCCTGCGGCTGCGATTTCCAATGCGCGCTTTGCGACCTCTTGCCCCTTGATGTCGGCCAAATCCGGCATCGGCGCGTTGGATTTCGGGATCGCCGAAATTTCCGGCGGGCGCAACACCTGCGTGCCTTTGAAATGATTGATCAACGACATCAGCGACGGCGCGGCAAGGACATTCAAGCCCCGCGCCCAGGCGGCCTCGGCGCCGCAGATTTCAGGACAGATCAACGACGCGTTTTGCGACAGCGCATGGATCGCGGCGGGCAGAACGCCTTGCACGCGGGTTAAGGCGCCATCCAGCGCCAGCTCGCCCATCGCGTAAAAATCCTGCAATTGGTCTTGCTTGATCACTTCCATTGCCATCAGCAGCCCCAAGGCGATGGGCAGATCGTAATGCCCGCCTTCTTTTAAAACATCGGCGGGGGAAAGATTGATCACGATGCGCTTGGCCGGAAGCGACAGCCCCATCGCCGCAAGCGCGGCGCGCACCCTTTCGCGCGATTCGCCGACCGCCTTGTC
>JACCDG010602075.1_pt1 | contig 16329 bp, 14 predicted proteins | sample 7442471 | NCBI WGS metagenome assembly JACCDG01 (sample SAMN15323444, study PRJNA562643) | freshwater metagenome | isolation source: river surface water | place: USA:Blue River Watershed | collected 2017-08-17 | reverse complement strand
TTTTGCTCTTTTTTTACTTATTTTAGCAAAAAATAAATCGCCGCCGGAAAAATGACTTTTTTGAGGCGCTCAGTCTCAATATGGAAGGTATTATAAAGATACTACTCGAGAAAACAGATTCACACTATTATTCCAAACTTGCTCGGCCATACGTTCATACGAAAGTCCGCGCGAATTTGCTAAATGCTTCACTACTTCTTCCACCATCCATGGTTCACTTTTTTCACCGCGGTACGCCTGTGGCGCCAAATACGGCGCATCTGTTTCAACAAGCATGCGGTCAAGTGGCATCTTTTCTATTACTTCTTGAAGTGCGAGCTGCGGGGCCGGATTGGTTTTTTTCGGAGGGAATGTGACAACACCGGTAAACCCTAAGTGAAGTCCAAGTTTTAAGTACTCTTCAGCATGCGCCCAATTACCGGTGTAGCAATGCACAGTTCCCTGAATGGGCCGGTTGAATGATTTTAACATCGCAATCATTTCACTATGCGCCTCACGGCAATGAATCACGAGTGGCAAATCATGCTCATGCGCAAAATTGGCATGCGCGATAAACATCTGTGTTTGCGCGGCCAATACTTCTTCTTTTGACACATCTTTAGGCAGGTGAAATAAATCGAGTCCGCATTCGCCAACCGCAATCACTTTTTTTGATTCAGCGAGTTTGCCATAAAATGCTGTATCAAATTCTTTTTCTGGGGTCACTCCTTCTGACTCATTCTGATCAACATGAGTTGGAAATAAATGGTTTGGATGCGTGCCAATTGAAGCATACAGCCAGTCATGTTGTTCGGCCAACGCGACCGCTTCAGCGCTCGTCTCTTTTTGTGTGCCAACCAAATTAATAATCATTCCCTTTTCTTTCGAGCGTGATAGTACATCATGTCGACGATCGTCAAAGCCACGAAACTGTACATGGGCGTGTGAATCAAACAACATATCTCATTTATCTGTGTAACGCCCCACCCCATTCAACCACCGTAAATCCTTTGCGTTCTGGGGTGTTAATTTGCTGAGGTTTTACATTGATTGGCGCATCAAGTGGTGTGTAATCCATAAATACGCGAATCACGGTATCGGGTTTTGGCTCAACGGTTAATGGCGCCATTTTATCAAACTCACTCTGTGGCACGAAGGTGACAAACACGTATGGTTTTACTTTCAATTTTTCTTCCCAGAATTCAAGGAAGTCAGTGCTTTCTTTTTTATTCATGCCCATTCGCGCCAAAAGTGTTACCATGTCGCGATGCACGTTTTCTTTTGAGAGCACAAACCCTTCAGTTGGTTTCGTGTAATTATACGCAATACCTTCCCAAAATAAATATGGGTATACTTTTCCGTCTGCACTATTGGTAAGTATACTTTCAGGCGTTGCATTCACTACCCAACCACCCTCTGGATATGCTGGTTCTACTTTGGTAAATCCACCGGTTGGCTCTACTTGTACACGTACGGTGCTCGTTTTTTCTGGGTACAAATAAATGACAGGCTTGCCACACTCTGCGAGTGATTGATACCCGGTTTTTTGATAAAAACGCCACTCCCCTTTTTCATCTTTCCAAAAAAATATTGGATGATCCGCAAGATACTCATCAAAGTAATTAGCCTTCTGTTCATCACTCCACTGATACGGAAAATCTTGCTCCGGGTGTAAAACTCTGGCACGACTTGAAAAGCCAAGATCAAAAAATTCTTGGTACAGAATATTATCTTTGGCATTTTTAAGCTCATAGACGTTTTCACCACGCGTAGTTTTACCCACTACAGTGATATTGTCGGCCCTAAACCAATCAGTAGTGGTTACTACATTGGTGCAAGGCAAAATGAGCGGTGAACAAAACCACTTTCCTACCCTGCCCCCAATAATATACGTATCATTTACGCGAGTACGGCCATCGTTCCACACAATTTGCGCATCAAACCCAGACACATACATGTTTTTTTCTGCCTCACTCGGTGTGTGCTGGGTAAGAAAGTATGGACGCAAATCATACCTGAGCACTTCTCCATGCGGATAAACTAAATGGTAGACACCACCATCCATAGCATAGAGTGTGCCCTGCGGAAATGTTCCGACTTTATTTTTTGCCGTATACACACTATGATCGATGAGCGTAAAACCTTGCAATCCCCCAAAGATTGTGGCCGCGTCCTTAAATTCGAGCACCCCATCTTTGCGAACCGAGGAGAGCGTACTTGGTGGTGTATCCATAAATTGTTCTGCGTCTCCCCAAGTTACCCCATAGTACGCCCCAACAAACGGTGAAAATGAATTTTCAGGCTGGCTATACTGGTCGGTTTTAAACAAATGAATGTAGCCACTTTGATCGTACAGGCCAAAAAACGACTCGGAAGAATCGACTACGCCGTACCCACCAGCACCTCCACCACCGTCTACAGAAGGAAAAAAGAAGCGATATAGCACAGTATTATTCCACCGAGTATCTTCACTCTGAATAACACCCGCGCGATACACCACCAAGTGACACCGTAAATCCTTATCGCCTTCTCCACATAATGCAGGCTCTCTAAAGTATGGTCCCTCAATCACTTGATGATCCGCGTCATTAATCACAATTTGCGTGCTCGCCTGCATCGGCACGCGACGTTGCATCAGCGCCAACGTCTCCTTTTCGCTCAGCTTTTTAAACCCATACTCCCAGGTAACATTTTTGATGTTGACGGTGACTGACGGTAGCACGTTTGCGTCAAGATCCCGTTCATTATTCGCTGTCTTCGTTGCATCAGCATCATGATTTTTTTCTTCTAAAGAAGAAGTGGTTGACCGCGTTGGCACGGTATTTTCTGTTTTATGCTTTACGCCATCTCTCCCCTCCCACACCGTATACGCCACAAATACTCCCAAAACCGCACAAATGAGAAGAACGATAACTAAAATAAATTTCATCTTGCGGAGCTCGTGAACCGCCTCAGGGGGTAGTGGTGACACCATACGAAGAAATAGGAATTACGAAATGGAAATTAGACATAGTATAAGTTCCTAAGCGGCTTCGGTCAACAAAAGCGCGCGTCACGGCTGTGGCCGTACGATATGGCATCAACGATACTTGGCTTTGTACTGACTGAAGCGGAAACAGATAACCAGAAATACGATCGGGATAAAATACGAGCCCCACCCCAAGCCCTTGTTGCGTTTCTACAGAAAAATACTGATCAAAAATAAAATTACCAAGAGAATAGAAGATTGGCCGATCTTTATAGATTTCCATTTCTTGTACCCAGTGTGGGTGGTGACCAATAACTGCGTCAACACCAGCATCAATAAGGGCGTGAGCGAGGTAGCGTTGTCGTTCACGTGACGTATCTTCATATTCTATGCCCCAGTGTACATTTAAAATGGTAATCTCAGCTTCTGCTTCGGCTTTTTTTATGAGCCGCAATGTTGCCACTTCGTCAATTGGCGCATTGGTGTCATTGATACCAATAAAGGCAATTCGTTTTCCAGAAATGTCACGAACCAGCAAAGAATCATCGTCAACCCTATACTGCGACCCATACACGAAAAAATCTGCATTTCTCATATTATCTTTTGATTCCTGCTCAGCCTGTTTTCCCATATCATAACTATGATTATTCGCCTGAGAGAAAGTAGAAAAATTAAACCGTTTCAGCATCGGTAAAAGCACCGGATCAAACCGAAACGCAATTTCTTTGCTCGTCTCACGCCGTGAATTCGCAAATGGCCCTTCCATGTTTGCGGAAATAATATCCATACCCTGAAAAAACCGCCCCTCTTGCCCAGCCAATGTTTCAAGAAGGTAGTTCTGCCCATGCACATCAATCTGCTCCTTTACTTGGCGGTCGAGCATGATATCACCAAAACTAAGCACACTTACTGCAGTGCCTGTCGCTGATTCTCCCGCGCTAAAATATGGGGTGTAGTAACTCGTAATGTTTGTTTCGGCTTGATTCCCTACCACATCAGCCGCGTTCTCATGCGCCTCATACGCAATGTGTTTGGTGCCATACGCGTCCATGAGCTTGAGCACCGTGTACACTGTGGGTTGTGAATCAATTTCCAGTTGAGGTATCCGCGCATAGTTGAACGTTTGAATCACATTTCGTGACAGCTCATCGTGAAAATTTGCCACAGGTGCGGTTTGGTAATGCGAAAAATCAACTGAACCAACAACCACAGCATTTTTTGGCAGTGTTTCTGTAAGCGCTTTCACAAGCGTATCTAAAGTTGAGGTTGATACATCGTGGCGGAGAATCAAAGGAATAACCGTCGTGTCCGGCAATGATTTTGCAACAAATGGAATCAGGCCATACACTCCGTGTTCTTCTTTTATTGCCTCTTCATCAAATGACACGATTCCTTTTTGTTCTACTACTTGAAGCAATTTTTGATTGGTTTTGACTGGACCAAACACCGTTTGCCAGTGTCGGTTTGTGCTAATAACAGGTGCCGTGCCACGAGAAAAATGATTCGGTGAAATAATCACTATTGTTGACGGTTTTTGGTCTGCGATAGTTTCAAAAAAACGCGCATCAAGGTGACCAGCCAATAAGTGATGAGGAACAATACCCCCCTTAATTGACGGAAGATTGGCCGGTCTTTCCCCTATCCGTGCATAGAGACTCGTGTATAGTGGTTCATCCCAAGGGCCTGCATACTGAAATGGACCGTTTATTTCAGTGTCACGGTGAGGCGAAAAAAAAGTGACATGATGTGCATTTTTCGGCCAGAAAAAAAGAGTAAGGCAGAAAAGGGTAAAAATAATACCGGAAACGAGGATAATAAACGTTACATTTTTTCGCATATGAGCCAATTGTACCTTACCTTGCCACGCTTGACAAAAGGGTCGTTTTGTGCTATACTTTCTTGTCCAATTTTGGACACTTTGTACATTACAATTGGCTAGATTAAGCGTTTTTCCTCGTTTTGTGGGATATCGAGTACCTATATATATGGGCATTGCATATCCCACAAAACAACAACCTGGTTTGCGTACCACTACGAAGGGATCGTAGAGCAAACCCGAACCGAAGGAGAACGCATCATGAAAATGTTCAGCATGCTCATCGCGACTGCGGTCGCCATGAGCGCCCTCGCCTGCGGTGGTGAGGAGGTCATCGAGCTCTGCAATGACGACGTCCGAATCGAAACCGAGACCGTCGTCGTGATCAGGACAACCACGATCACCGAGACCCACACCACGACAATCGTCGAGGTGCGGACGGCAACCGTCGTAGTCGTCGAGACGGCGACGGTCGTCATCACCGAGACGACGACGGTGACGGCACCGGAGATGAGCGTGACCGGCACGGTCACGGCACACAACCTGCCCCAACCGCCGTATATCAACGGCTACCCGTTCGTACCGTTCAGCTCGGCAGGGTACGCCATCCTCTACACCCTCCAGTCAAATGAGGACGGCGTCCTACAGAGACTGGAGTCGGCGGTTCAGGGACCGGGAACGAATCCTGCAGAGCTGATCTTGGCGTGTCGGTGGGGTATTCTCATCCTCGGAGTTGGTACATCAGTACCCTGCACGGTGGAAAACGGAAAGGCGGTGATGAACCACAGCATCTACGTCCCGCAAGGCGTGATCGTGGAAGTCACGCTCTTGGTTTCGGCGAACGCATTTGCCGAGACAGGCTCGTACATCTTTCCGCTAACCAACGCGGTCATGGATGACGGGTACGGAGGTGAGGTATTCCATTTCGAGGAGGGAGTCGAGGTTCAGCCACACTTGTTCGTGACAAGCACAGATCAAGTGTGCCAAACCCTGTCGACGAGTACTCGACAAGAGGCCGCGGTGATCACGGCGAACATCCCACAAGCCGGAACCGCTACGGTGATAGACATTCAGCAAGGTGCCCGGCAAACGGTGATCGATCTGAATATCCATAGCTGTACGACCTACACCGGTGGCACCGAGTTCAGAGTGAATGTGTCACAGGTCAACTGGGGTAACACCACGAGCGATGGAGGGACGGGTTTCTACAGACCGGATGGAGAAATAAGACGGGTCGTCGCCTACCAGACGCAGTACATGAACTCGCCGAGCGGGAGGTCAGGGCCATGGAATGACATCAACCTACTTCTCCCTAGTTCGCCGGAACGGGCCTGGTTCAACAAGAGCTTCATGGTAAGGTTTGCTGAGGACACATCATACCAGTTGCAGCTGGACTGCACAGACCTTCCCTTGAACGAGGAGTACGACATGCGGATCGAAGTATCGATCTTTAATGTCGTGAACCCGACAAACAGGGTATTCACTTCTCGCTTCCGCTGCGTGGAGTAGTCAGTCTAGCCAATCAAAAAAGCGTGCCGCATTCGCTGGCACGCATCTCAGGGGTGTCGAGCGCTTCACGAGCAGCTCCACCCCAATCCTACTTTTTTCTGCACTGATGTGGAGAGCAAAGTAGGATGTGGAAGTTTCTTAAAAGTACTGTAAAAGGAAATTTTGATACAACACTTCCTGTATACCAAACAACACAACGTCAACAAGAGTTGACCATAACCGTCACTGTGAAAAAGTGACAGAAAGGAGACGCTTCCATGCGTTTTCTTGCGATCATCACCGCCACCCTCATCATCTGCCTCGGCGCGAACCAGGCGGTCGCGGAGGAACAAATCCACGACATGGCGGCGTTCTCCGTTCAAGGCGGATACCTCTCCTGCGGACAAAGCCAGGGTATCCAGGCAGGCGGTGAGTTCGCACTGTACCGGTGGCTCCGCATTGGACTGAGCGGTGCCCTCGTGGACGGGTCGTTCAACACCAGCTGGGGCTTCATGGCCACGGGGACGATCCAACTCCTGCCGTTCACCTTCTTCACACACGAGGACGGACGTCCGGTTGTGGAGCTAGGACTGGGGGTGCGGGGCGGTATGCGCACCGACGTACATCTCTTCGAGTTCGTCAGCGAGGCGGGCCCGGACGGAGCCGTAGAATACCGATACGGCCGAGAGCTTTACCGCGGAGCCGAGTACCACCTCGTACCCGAGCTCGCGTGGAGATTCAATGTTCCCGAACAGTTCTTTCTCTCGGCATCAACCGGATTCGGCTGGTTCTGGCTGCCGGGAGTGGCTAGAGGTCACGGCGGATCACACGGCCTCTCCTTCTCCACGCAGATCGGCTATCAGTTCTAGCCGCTGCCGTTTCTGAAAGGAGGTCGCAAACGAAAAAAGAAAAGATACTATGGGTTTGCCAGTTGTCTCTTAACAACTGGTGTTTTATTTTCCAAAAAATTATTTGAGAAAAAATTACGGCCGCACAACCCCTTCAACATAATCAACCGATGATTTTACCAGCCGAAGCGCATCAGGAAAGAGTGGTACCAAAATACCCGCAATCGCGCTGAGTATTGGCGCAATTTGCGAACTCGCGAGCACGCCCATAAACGGCGCGCTAAGCGGGAAGCGTTCAATAAAATAAATCGTCACCCCGAGACTCAAGCCAGCCGAAAGCAATCCAAACACAAACCCAAGTATCTTGTCGGCTGTCGTCATAAGCGGCAGTACGGTAATAACCGCCACAAACCGTTCAAACAACCAAAACGCCAACTTCATTAAAGTTAAAATAAGAAAAAAAGAAATCACAAACACAAGCACACGCGACAAGTTCGGTGCCCAACTCGTGTGCGCAATGAGCCAATCGGCTCCCACAGAATAATAGCGTACGGAAATATACACCCCAAAAATAACACCGAGGAGCGAAATAACACTGTGAATCAGCCCGGCCCGAAGCCCACGGAATCCTGACAACCCAATGATGACCAAAAATACAATATCGAGCCAAGACATAAAAGAAGAAAAGAATCTTGACTACAGTATACACCTACGCCTCAAGTCGTGGAAAGAGAATCTCTGGTTTTTTAGTTTCAACTCCTGCCTGGAGCATACCCCAATCATGAGAAGTAAGATTTGCACTAGTTCCGAAACAGGCAAGAATTTTTTCTGCACTACCTGGAATAAGCGGCAAGAGTGCCACACCAATGTGACGCAATGTTTCAGTAAGAGTATACAAATCAGCACCAATATCTTTCCCCTCTTTCACTGCCGCCCACGGTTTCGTTTCAGAAATAAACCCGTCGCACGATTTCACCAGCTCGTTAACAAGTCTCACTACCTCGTCAAAGCGAAATGCTCCAAACGCAACGTCGTACTTTTTCCAAAACGCTTCAACGCCAAAGCGATCATCGGCTTTTTGTGGCACTTTGTTATCACTATATTTTTCAAGCATGGTAAGGACACGACTGGTTAAATTACCAATGCCGTTGGCAAGAGAACTCATATACCATTCACGAAACCGTGCCTCGCTCCAATCTCCATCGTCATAGGCCGGCAAGCCACCAAGTACAAAATGGCGCACAGCATCCACCCCGTACTTTCCAACAACATCATATGGATTCACCACATTGCCAATCGACTTACTCATCTTCTGCCCTTCAGCGGTAATAAACCCGTGAATAAATACTTGTTTTGAGGTTGGTAATTTTGCAGAAAGAAGCATCGCTTGCCACATCGCACTTTGTTGACGCAAATTATCTTTTCCTGCTACCTGAATAGCGTTCGGCACTGCCTTGCTTCCCCAAAACCGCTCGAATTGTTCCGTATTCTCCGGCCAACCCAAAGTAGAAATATAATTTACAAGCGCGTCAAACCACACATACATGACTTGGGTGTCATCATCGGGTACAGGAACACCCCACGGCATTTTTTCTTTGAGACGCGACACACTAAAATCTTCTAACCCACGCCCGACAAACGCCTTGATTTCATTAAACCGTTCTGCAGGTACGACAAATTCTGAATGCTTTTCGTAGAGTGTCAAAAGTGGTTCTTGATACTTTGAGAAACGGAAGAAATAATTTTCTTCATCAATGAGTTCAATCTCATTTTTTGGATGAATCGGACATTTTCCTTCAACCAACTCTGAATCTGTTTTTTCAAGTTCACAGCCGACACAATATTTTACCTGATAGGCTTTTTTATAGATATCCCCATTCGCTAAACAGCGCCGCCAAAATTCTTGCGCAGCTGCCTTATGATGTGTGTCAGTCGTACGAATAAAGGTTGGGTTATCTAACTGAAGTAAGGTTGAAAGCTCTCGAAACTTCGCTGCATATTCATCGCAATACGCTTGCGCACTTATGCCGCGCTCTTCGGCTTTGCGATAAATCTTTAAGCCGTGTTCGTCGGTGCCTGTGTTATAAAAAACCGTGTCGCCGAGTAATCGACGATAGCGTACCAACGCATCGGCTTGAATAATTTCGAGTGCAAACCCAATATGAGGATCAGCATTCACGTACGGCAGGGTGGTGGTGAGATAAAACGGCTTTGACATAATACATATATAGTATGTTCAGAATACCGATAATATAATAAAAAAGCAATAGGTTGAGCTCTTTTTGACAGAAGTATACAGACACGATACGCTTTTTTTGGAGGGATACAAAACAACTCATACCGGAGGTGCACCATGCGACAGTTCGTTACCCTCGTTGCATTCCTTATCGGACTCTTTTCTGTGTTTGCCTGTGCAACCGCGCAAGCACCTACAAAGAGCAACCGACTACCGGCCCAAACCATTGCGTATGAGCGACCTACATCAGGACTCGTTGAACCCAAAAGCTTTGTTGTTCCTGATGTAGACGATTGGGAGTCGTGGTGGCACTGTAGTCACATTCCGCCGTCACCTCAAATGCAGGATGACGTACGACTAGTGACTCTTCTTGCAATAATCACGATTGCATCAGTAACAATAGAGGCAAGAATTCCGACCACTCGAGGTGTGGTAAACGCAATGATCAGTAATCAGGGAGAAATCGTGCGACGGCTGAGCAAATTCCCTGGTCAGATCTATTTGCGCCCACCTCTCCTGCGCCACCTCACACCCGAAGAAAAAGGGGTACGGCCAAGAGATAGTATGGTTGGCATGTACGAACCTGGGTATCCCTTCGTCGTAGAACCTACGCCAATCGAGGGAAGAAATGCTGCACCATTCCTTGTGGTGGTTCACCCACAAGGACTCGGGGTGTTTTGTCTCAAAGAGAGCCTTTACGGTGACCAGGTGGCTCAGTACTAATGCCCCATTCTGGCAGACGCCCATCCTTCGCGCTGCCAGTTTTTTATTCCTTTGGTCCAACGATCACCACAAACTCCCCTTTTTCAGGAATGTTCATTGCTATAATTTCATCAATTGTTCCACGGTACACGCTTTCAAATTGTTTCGTCAGTTCGCGACACACGCACAGGTGTCGCTCAGGTTGAAGAACCTCTTTAAGATCAGTAAAACATTTTTGAATACGGTGATTCGATTCGTAAAATACAGTCGTGTACTCACTCGCAGCAACTTCTTTAAAAAACTTCTGTCGTTTATTTTTGTGTGGCGGAAATCCCAAAAACAAAAACCGCTCGGTTGGAAAACCAGATACGGATAACGCTGCAGCAACTGCTGACGGACCAGGTACTGGAAGAATAGTAACTGTTTCACCTTGGCGTGTTAGTTCTTGAATCAACATATTACCTGGGTCACTAATCCCAGGCGTACCCGCATCAGACACGAGCGCAATATTTTTCCCATCTTCTAAAAGAGCGCGAATTTCTTCCACACGAAACGCCCCTGAATGCTGGTGGTAGCTTTTCATGTCTTTTTTCAATCCAAAATGGTGGAGCAGATTACCCGTATTTCTCGTATCCTCAGCCAACACCAAATCAACCTGTTTCAAGGTTTCAAGCGCGCGTGGTGACAAATCACCTAAATTGCCAATAGGGGTGGCAACAATATAAAGGGTGCCTGACATAGTAGGAAAACTATACCAAAGAGAAGATGAAAAAACAATTTTATCGAGAAAAAAGAAGAGGGTGACGCGAGGAATGTAAACCTCGCGCCACCCAAACGTCCGCTGCCCGCGGACTAGGCCGCAGCCTCCAGCCGCATCTCGGCGAGCCGATTGAGCTGCCGCGTGATGCTGCCGTCGTTCGCGCGCTCGTAGTAGCCGTAGCTCGCCGCTCCGCCCACCGTGAGGCGATCCTGCCGCTTCATGAGCGCGCCGTCGTGGCCGACTCCGAAGAAGTAGCCCTCCTCCGGCGCCTTCCACACCACCCAGATGCCGTTCACCTGGGCCGCACGACGCCAGCCAGTCGGCACCCACCTCGTGACCTCGTACCGACCGAGGATGCTCTGGACGAGATCCTTGTCAGACGGCAGGCTCACGAGCACCTTCTGCGTGAACTGCCCGAGCGACTCGAGCGCGTCGATGTAGCGTACGATCTGCCCGGACGACATCGTCGACTCCATGTTGCCTTCCCGATCGGGCGCGAGCTTGGGCGAGAGGACCCACTGGTCCACCCCGGCCTGCTCGATCGCCCGGCCGAGCTCGAGCGCCTGCTTGATGTCGCCGACCCCACCCATCACGGTGTAGGCCGAGACGTGCTTGACGATACTGTGCTTCCGATAGTCGACCGCGAGCCCGAGCGGTACGAGCGAGTCGACATCCTTCCGGAGACCGCTCGTCGCGAGGTCGACCGAGACCGCCATCCACCCGAGCCCCTCGTACATGCCCGCCCTGTCCACTGCCGGCAGACCGTACCCCGACGTGATCATGCCGACCGAAGCCGGCCGCACGTTCACGTCGGTTCGGTTCCACAGATCGAGGATCTCACGAACGCGCTGCGGCGACTGGGCCGGCTCCTTGCCGACGATGGCGAAGTGAGCGACCGAGCCATGCCCCATCATCTCCTCCATCGCCGCCCGAAAGATGTCATCCTGAAGCTTCTGCCGGTCCCGACCGACCGTGTGCGCGAGCACACAGGTTCCTCCGCAGGCCTGCGTGTACCAGCAGGTGTTGTTCACGAGCACGTTCACGTGCACCTGGTGGTGCGGCATGAGGAGCCGATCCTCGACCTCGGGCGAGAATCCCAATCCCTCTGCTGCGACTGCCATGAGTACCTCCTCTTTCTTTTTTCTGCTGTCTGCAGAATGGTCTAAGATTAGCAAAAAAATAATTTTTTGTCAAACAAACATACATCATTTTTACCGACATGTGGCAATGAAAATACACAATATTTTTCTTTCTTTTTTTTCGTAATATACATATCTAGCCGCTCTTGATATTTTTTGCTACACTACGAGTCACTATGACCTACAAATCACTTCTTATTGGAACCGTCCTGGGTATTCTTCTCACTCCACACGTTCTCTTTGCTGAAGATTTCAACCCGCATCTTATTATTACGGACGAAGAACTTACCGACACATCGACCATGACGCGTGAAGATATTCAGGCATTTTTAGAATATAAAGGGGGTATGATCAGTCGCCTTTTAACCGATGATGTGGTAGGTACTCCCCGAACGGTGTCAGATATTATTTATCGCGCCTCGCAAACCTATCAAATCAACCCCAAATATCTTCTTGTAAAATTACAAAAAGAACAAAGCTTGGTGACCGACAAAAATCCGACCCAAAAACAACTCGACTGGGCCACCGGGTACGGCATTTGCGACAGCTGCAGTATGAATGATCCGAGTTTGCAAAAACATCGCGGCCTTGGCACGCAAATCGATAGCGCTGCCGGCATTATGCGCTGGTATTATGAAAACCTTAGCAATGAAGATTGGATTAAACGAAAAGACAAGATATATTCGATTGACACCGCGACCGTCATACCCCAAAGCAACGCGACAGGATTCCTTTATACCTACACCCCACATATTCAAGGCAACCAAAACTTTTGGAAACTTTGGCGCACCTGGTTTGCTCAGGCGTACCCGAATGGCACACTCGTGAAAACACCGAACGATTCAACCGTATACGTTATTATCGACGGACAACGACGTGCATTTACTTCTATGGGCGCGCTTGTAAGTCGTTTTGATCCAAAAATGATTGTTCAAACCAGCGCGGCTGAACTTTCTAAATATGATCTTGGCTCACCGATTACACTCCCAAACTACGCCATTCTCCACACGGGCTCCACATACTACCTTCTCGACAACACCACCTTGCGTCCATTTGAAAACCAAGAAACAGTCCGTGCGCTTGGGTACAACCCCGACGAAATCATCGAAGTAAGTGACTCAGATATTTCCGGGTTTCCTTTAGGAACAATAATTTCGGCACGCACGGTTGCTTCAGCCTCGGACATTCGCGGAAAAGTGGTTCGTACCAAAGAAGATGGCCAATTGTATCTTTTGAAAGAAAATATCATGAGTCTTATACCAAACGACGCGATATACCAATTTAACTATGGTTCATGGCCCATAGAAACAGTTTCTATTGGTACCCTCCAAAACTACACGTATGGTGAGCCAATCACCTTTAAAGAAGGTGCTCTTTTTGGTGTAAAAGGTTCGAATAAAATCTATGTCACGGAACATGGTTTCAAACGCCACATTGCGTCAGAAAAAGTATTTACCTCCCTCGGATACGATTGGAACAATATTGTGTGGGTCGACCAATTAACCGGGTCACTCCACCGCACCGCGCCGCCGGTTGAGGCAGAAGCAAGCATAGTTATTGCTAACCCAAACACCTCTCTTCCTCTTATAGAAAATACAGCTCCAAATGGCGCCGACGAAGGCGAGCCGCCTACCGGCCCCGCGCCAATGGTCGTCACTCCAAAAGAAAACACTGTTTTTATTGGCGCAGCCATTGAAACCCCGATAAACACCTATGTTATTGCTGACAAAAGTGGCACTATTCTGCTTGGAAAAAATATCGACGATCAGCGCCCGATTGCCTCGTTTACCAAACTCATGACCGCGTATCGCCTTGCAGCCGAAGGGCTCAACATGTTTCGTACCGTCACCTACAACACCTCCATCCATAAACCGCTTTACAACAATTTTCGTTTAGCAAACGGCGAAACCGTCAAAAACAGTGACCTATGGAACGCGCTTTTGGTGTCATCGCTCAACTTGCCGGCCAATATGCTTGTGTCGAGTGTCACTCCAGTTGAATCGCGATTTATACAAGGCATGAACGCTGAAGCACTTGGCTGGGGCCTTACCAAAACGGCCTTTACCGAACCGTCAGGAGCCGATATTGGCAATGTAAGCACCGCGCGAGAAATGCTCACGATGTGGCGCCGTATTACGGACATTGGCGATATTCAAAATACGCTGGCTACCCCCACATATACATATACCGAAGTAAAAGACCTTGATGGCAAACCAAACCACAACGACACACACACCAACCAACTCCAAACTCGCACAGATTTACCGTTTGTAGTACTCTATAGTAAAACTGGCTACCTTGAAGAATCTGGAGCAGGACTTGCCATGCAGGTAAAACGAAAAAGTGACGGCAAAGAGTTTACGATTATCACTATGGGAAACCCTGACTACGCGAACCGCTTCCTTGAACCAGAACGTATTGCCCGTATCGCGCTTCAATCACTCAACTAATATGGCCCTCGTGTTCGCAGGTATCACACCACACTCCCCATTTCTTCTTCCTTCTATCGGCAAAGATGCTTTTTCTGAACTCAAAAAAACTGTCAAAGCCATGGCTGCGCTTGAAGAAAACCTGTACACTGCCAAGCCTAATCTGGTGCTTATTATTTCACCCCACACAGGCTTGTTTGCGGAATCATTCACTGTTAACGCTCATCCCACACTCACATCAGCATTTGAACAGTTTGGTGATATGCTCACGGTAAAAAACTGGACTGGTGCCCCTGAATTCGCGGCCAAACTCAGTCACGCGGCCAAGGCACACCACATTCCTTTGCAGCTCGTGAGTGAAGAAAAAATTGACCATGGCGCTACGATTCCCCTCACCTATCTCACCGAACATGTACCACAGGTCAAAATCATCCCGATCGGCTACAGCGCCCTCACCCCCGAAGATCATCTTACCTTTGGCAAGTTTCTCAAAGAACAAATTATGGAATCAGGAAAACGAGTAGCGGTCATTGCGTCGGGTGATATGTCACACTGCCTCACGAAAGACGCGCCCCATGGGCTTAAACCAGCAGGAGAAGCTTTTGACAAAGCACTGATTGAGGCATATAAAACACACAACGTCGCCGGACTTGCTACGCTTGACGAAAGCATGATCAAAGACGCCGAAGAGTGCAGTTACCGGTCAAACCTCATTCTCATGGGCATTTTGGATGGCATGAGCTATACCTATGTCCAGCACGCCTATGAACACCCATTTGGCGTGGGATACCTTACAGCCGAATGCGTCATTTCATAACACTGTTGCCATGATTGCCAAAGTTATTCCTCTTGGAAAACGTCTACCCGCCCGCATGGGCGTGTTTGATTATACGCTTCCAAAGGAACTGGAACATGTGGAGCCTGGATTTGTTGTTGAAATCCCCTTTCGTCAAAAAACAATGCTTGGTATCGTCATGGCCGTGGAAATGAACCCGCCAGAAGGCACATTAAAGCCCGTGGTACGCTTACTGTCACCTAAGCCACTATTGCAAAAAGAAGAACTTACGTTTCTTACCCACCTCGCGGCGTGGTACGGTGTGTCACCTGCCACCATTGCCACATTCATGCTTCCGCCGCTTCAAAAAAGAAAACTGCAGCAAACAACATTACATCTTCCACACACTAAGGAAAAAAATACAGAAATACAACACCCACAATTTGCGACAATCACAAACAGTGACGAGCTGGTACCCTACATTCAAACGAAACGAAACGAACAAAAAACGGTCTGTGTATTTGTGCCAGAAATTTTTTTACTAAAAAAGTATGCCGAACACTACCGCGCCAAAACAGGTGAAGACGCTACAGAATGGCACAGTGAACAAACAACCAAACAATCATGGGACGCGTGGATTTCTATTCGCGAAGGCACGGCACCAGTAGTATTTGCCACACGCAGTGGAGCCTTCCTGCCACTCCCAAAAAACACGGTAATCATTCTTACTGATGAGGCACACAGTGAATATAAGCACAGCGACCAAAACCCGCGATATCACGTCAAAGACGTGCTCGATATACGACAAAAATATATACCAGCACAACGTGTCTACGCGGGAAGTGTGCCCAGTTTGGATACGTACTACGGCCTGTATCACGGCACAATTGACGCTGGGAAAACACTCACCAAAGAAGATCGTTTTTTTACAGGCCCCACACTCCCCATGCTCGACGTGGTCGACATGCATAACGACCGACGCGCGGGGCACTATGGTATGTTATCCGATGCCGTAAAAGAACGCATCGCGCATACGAATGGAGACATGTATATCGCGGTCACGCGGCGTGGATTCATGGGCACCGTTGGCTGTGTCACCTGTAACACTATTCGCCGCTGTCCCACATGTGAAAATCCACTCGTGTTACACGACGACACCAATGAACTCGTATGTCATTATTGTCGGACG
>JACCDG011373147.1_pt1 | contig 16333 bp, 12 predicted proteins | sample 7442471 | NCBI WGS metagenome assembly JACCDG01 (sample SAMN15323444, study PRJNA562643) | freshwater metagenome | isolation source: river surface water | place: USA:Blue River Watershed | collected 2017-08-17 | reverse complement strand
ATCCGACCAGAGCTTTGCGGAGTTCCATCGCATCACGATCTGGATAGCGGTTGAGCCCTGTCAGCACTGCTTTGATTGACTCTTCGATTGCTCGCGCCACGTTCTCGGGAAGCGGGTATGGATTCTCATTGGTGTTCAATCGTGCATCTGCCGCAACTTGTGGCGCACCGTAAGGAGTTCGGCTACGCAGTGACTCTCGCAATGGAAGCCAATCCGGCCACTTATCAGTCATCGAACCGCACCGAAATCGCTTCGCCGTGGGCGGGAAGATTCTCCGCCTCGGCGAGGGTGACGACCGTCGAAGCCACTTCACGCAGTGCCTCTCCGTCATAACTGACGAAGTGGAGTCCTCGGAGGAAGCTCTGCACCGAAAGACCACTCGAGTGGCAGGCGCACCCACCGGTAGGCAAGACATGGTTCGAGCCAGCCGAATAGTCGCCGAGTGATACCGGCGTGTACGTGCCCAAGAAGACCGCACCAGCGTTACGGATCTCCTTTGCCCAGCGATCGTCGTCCTTGGTCTGGATCTCCAAGTGCTCTGCGGCATAGAAGTTCGCCACTTTCACTGCATCTGAGATCGAATCGACAAGGACGATCGTCGACTGCATTCCCGACAAGGCCTCTTTGATCCGATCTCGATGTCGAGTCCCATCGACTCGCCTCTCCAGCTCGCTTGCGACATTCGCTGCTAGAACCATTGAGTCGGTGATCAATACCGCTGCGGCAGCGGTGTCATGCTCTGCCTGGCTGATGAGGTCTGCGGCCACGATGCGCGCATCTGCGCTCTCATCAGCGACGATCGCAATCTCCGTGGGACCTGCTTCAGAATCGATGCCGATCATTCCTCGAAGCGCACGCTTCGCCGCAGCGACATAGATATTGCCCGGTCCCGTCACCATATCTGCAGGCTCCATCACCGTTTCACCATTGGCATCCCTTACGCCAAAGGCAGCAGCAGCGATCGCCACAGCGCCCCCGAGCGAATAGACCTCATCGATTCCAAGGAGCGCAGCAGTCGCGAGAATGGTCGGATGTGGCCAACCGCCATTCTCAACCTGTGCCGGTGAGAGGATCGCGATACTTGGAACTTTCGCGATCTGCGCAGGAATGACATTCATCATCACTGAACTGGGATAGACCGCACGTCCACCGGGGACGTAGAGCGCGACACGATCGACCGGAATCCAGCGCTCTGTAACAGTTGCACCTTCGCTGACCTGAGTGCTCTCATCCCCTCGAACTTGAGATCGATGGACCTTCTTGATCCGTTCGATGGAGAGGAGTAGCGCGTCCTTCACTTTGAGATCGAGTTCTCGAAGCGATCGATCGATCACATCGCCAGGGACTCGGACTCGCTCGGGAGCGATTCCATCGAAGGTGGCGCCAAGAGCAAGTATCGAACGCTCATCACCTTCTCTTACCTTCGCGATGATCTCGAGGACGCTCGGCATCACAGATTCGATCGATAAAGATGCGCGAGGGACAAGGCGCTGCAGCGAACCCTTGTCGAGGTTCTCGCACTTGCCACGGAGATCTACGCGCCGAATCACCAGCGCAGTCTAATTTAGAAGCGAATGCAGTCGGGGCCCAATAAGGCCTTCAGATCAGCGCCCAGACTCGGTGTTGCACTTACCTTGAGCGCATCATCGATCTTCAACGTCGTCACTGAGCGTCCGATCAGTTGGAGATGCACTTCACGTGAACCCGGGTGCGCCCTAAGGATCTCCTTCATTCGATCAACCAATGGCGGTGTGCAGCGATTAGCCTCCACACGGATCAAGACTGGTCCGCTGGGACGCTGGTTGATATCCGGAAAGTTCAACTCAAGTGCCATGAAGCGGATGTTCTCCTCCCGCTTATCGACTCGACCACGGACTACGACGATTCGATCCTCCGCCAGGCTCTCGGCATATTGAGTGTAGGTATTTGCGAAGAAGAGAGCTTCGACCGCCCCCTCTAGATCCTCGATGCTTACGATCGCCCAAGCGTTACCTTGTCGAGAGACCTTGCGAGAGACTGATGTGATGAGTCCTGCGATTGTGACGATCTGCTCGTGCGCGACGCTCTCATCGTTCAACTGACTGATCGGCATATCGGTGAGTCCACGCAGACGCGATTCCACTCCGAGAAGAGGATGATCGGATACATAGAGACCCAACATCTCTCGTTCATAGGAGAGCAAGATCGCCTTCTCCCACTCCTCTGTCGGGATCGCCATCTCGCCACCTGCGACTGACTGCAGACTAGAACCGGCATCTCCGAAGAGGTCATATTGACCGAGCGACTCCGCTCGCTTCGACTCCACGATCGCATCGAGTGCTTCGAGGTGGATCGCCATCAAGCCCTTTCTCGTCGCGCCGAGTGAGTCGAAGGCACCGCCTTTGATCAACGATTCGATCGTCTTCTTGTTGCAGACTTGCATGTCGACCTTTGCGAGGAAGTCGGCGAAGGATCGGAACTGACCTTTCTCTTCGCGGGCTCGCTTGATGGAAGCGACGACGTTCTCGCCGATGTTTCTTATCGCAGCGAGACCAAAACGAATGTCATCCCCATGCGGTGAATAGTCGGCATCAGAGGTATTGACATCTGGCGGAAGCACTTTGATCCCCATCCGTCGACACTCATTGAGATAGAGGGCGCTCTTGTCCTTGTCATCGCGGACACTGGTCAAGAGCGCTGCCATGTACTCGGTCGGATAGTTGGCCTTGAGGAAGGCGGTCCAATAGGAGACCACGCCATATCCGGCGCTGTGAGCGCGATTGAAGGCGTAATCGGAGAACGGGATCAGGGTCTTCCAGAGTTCCTCGATCGCGTCGGTGGTGAATCCATTGGCGCGCATCCCACTCTCGAAGTGGACATACTCCTTGTCGAGGATGTCCTTGTTCTTCTTTCCCATCGCCTTTCGAAGTAGATCCGCACGACCCAATGAGAAGCCTGCGACCTTCTGCGCGATCGCCATCACCTGCTCTTGATAGACGATCAAGCCATAGGTGTCTCCCAAGATCTCAGCTAAGGGCTCTGCCAACTCTGGATGTATTGGCTCGACCTTCTTCCTTCGATTCTTGCGGTCGGCATAGTCATTGTGCGCGTTGACGCCCATCGGACCCGGACGGTAGAGCGCGATGACAGCAGAGATATCCTCGAAGGAATCCGGAGCCATAGAACGAAGGAGCGCACGCATCGGAGCACCATCGAGCTGAAAGACTCCAAGAGTCTCCCCTCGAGCAAGGAGTTCGAAAGTCTTCCGATCATCGAGGTCCGAGGTCGAGAGTGTCACTTCCTCGCCCTTGTTCCGCCTGATGTTGGTGAGGCAATCATCGAGCACCGAGAGATTGCGTAGGCCGAGGAAATCCATCTTGAGCAGACCAGTGGCTTCACAGGCACCCATGTCGAACTGGGTGATGATCGCGCCATCAGTATCGCGGCGATGGATCGGGATGACATCGATCAACGGGTCACGGCTCAGGATGACGCCAGCGGCATGTACACCCCACTGGCGCTTGAGACCCTCGAGACCTCTTGCGGTATCAACGACTTGCTTCGCTTCGGGATCGCTCTCGTAGAGCTTGCGAAACTCATTTGCTTCAGAGAAGCGCTCGTCTTCGGTATCGAAGACGCCACTGAGCGATATGTCCTTGCCCATCACAGAAGGCGGCAGCGCCTTGGTCAGACGATCGCCGATCGAGAAAGGCAGACCCAGGACCCGCGTAGCATCCTTGATCGCTTGTTTCGACTTGATCGTTCCGTAGGTGATGATCTGTGCGACCCTATCCTCACCATATTTGTTGGTGGCATAACGGATCATCTCCGCGCGACGACGCTCGTCAAAATCGAGGTCGATATCGGGCATCGAGATTCGTTCAGGGTTGAGGAATCGCTCGAAGAGCAAGCCGTACTTGATCGGATCAAGCGCTGTGATGCCGAGCGCGTAGGAGACCAATGATCCGGCCGCCGATCCTCGCCCAGGTCCCACCCAGATTCCATTTTCCTTCGCGTATCTGACCAAGTCAGCGACGACAAGGAAGTAACCAGGAAATCCCATCTTGCACATGACATCGAGTTCGTAATCGAGACGCTCTTGATAGTCGCGTGGGATCTCACCGGTGATTCGTTCACGTAGTCCCTGATTGGCAAGTGAGCGGAGCCAAGAGTCTTCGCTCTCGCCGGAAGGGACCGGGAAACGTGGCAGAAGATTCTCGCCTTCACGCAAGGTCACATCACAGCGTTCAGCGATCAAGAGCGTGTTGTCGCATGCCTCTGGAAGGTCCTTGAAGAGATGGCGCATCTCAGCTGCGCTCTTGAGGTAGAACTGGTCATTGTCGAACTTGAACCTCTTCGGGTCGGAGAGAATCGAACCCGACTGCACGCAGAGCAAGGCAGCGTGGGCGGAGAAGTCCTCGTTATAGGTGTAGTGAAGGTCGTTGGTAGCCAAGAGCGGTAGGCCTAGTTCGCTCGCAAGGCGCAATAGGTCAGCACTTGAGCGCTTCTCTATCTCGATGTCATGGTCCATCAACTCGACATAGAAGTTCCCGGGGCCGAAGATCTCAGCGAACTCCGCAGCAGCAGAACGCGCCTCGTTGTAGGCGCCCATTCGGATCCTGGTCTGGATCTCGCCACCGGCACAACCTGTGGTGCCGATCAGTCCTTGCGAGTATCGCGAGAGGAGTTCACGATCTATACGCGGCTTGTAATAGAAGCCTTCGAGCGATGAGAGCGATGCCAAGCGAAAGAGATTGGCCAGTCCGACATTGTCATAGGCCAACAAGGTCATGTGGGTGTAGGCGCCACCTGCAGAGACATCATCCTCGCCACCTTCTGCCCACTTGACTCGCTTCTTCTCGAAACGCGAACCTGGTGCGACATAGGCTTCCAACCCGATGATGGGTTTCACTCCCTTGGAGTTCATCGTCTTGTAGAAGTCATATGCGCCGAAGAGATTGCCGTGGTCAGTCATTGCAATGGCAGGCATACCCTGTCGGGAAGTCTCACTCGCAAGATCCTGCAATCTCGCCGCGCCATCAAGCATGGAGTACTCCGTATGCACATGCAGGTGCACGAAGTTCTCGTCGCGTCTCACGTCTTATGCCTTCCTGAACTCAAATCCGACCCAAGGAAATCGCATTCGACCGAATAGAGGGCCGAGGATCGATCGTGAGCGTATCTTCACCCACCGATGCTGGTACGCAAGGACTCGATGCTTTCGGCGAGGTCCTTCGGGTAGGCGGCAGTGAAGCGGAGGCGCTCCCCCGTTCGCGGGTGGGTCAATTCGAGTTCCATCGCGTGGAGCCAGGGCCTGCGCATGGAGAGGCTCTCAGCCAGGCGCGGATCCGCGCCATATGTGAGATCTCCGACAAGCGGGTGTTTCAAAGCGGAGAAATGGACTCGGATCTGATGCGTCCTGCCGGTCTCGAGTTCAACGCGGGCCAACGTCACCGCCGGGAAGTACTCCAAGGCTTCGTAATGCGTGACGCTCGCCTTCCCTGACGCGACGACAGCAAAACGGTGATCCTCTTTCGGATGTCGATCGATCGGAGCGTCGATGGTTCCGATTGCTGGATCGAGATGTCCCTGGGCCAGCGCGTGATAGACCTTCTTCACCTCTCGATCCTTGAATTGTGCTTTGAGAGAGCGGTGAGCATCTGATGACTTTGCCACCACCATCACACCACTTGTTCCGACATCGAGTCGGTGGACTATGCCTTCGCGTTCATCTGGACCAAGCGATGCCAATTGGATTCCCATCGCTCGCAACGAGCCAGTCACCGTAGGTCCACTCCATCCCGGACTCGGATGTGCCGCCACTCCTACCGGCTTGTCGATCACAATGAGGTCTGCATCTTGAAAGAGGATGGGGATGAGGACATGTTCCTCCTCGATCACCTCTACCGGCGGGAAGCGGACGTGGACGACATCACCACCACGTACTCGATCCGACTTCTTGATCACACGTCCTGACGTGCGATATGTGATTGCACCGGCCTCGAAGAGTGGCTCTAGTGCGTTGCGGGAGAGACCCAGCTCTCGTGCGAGAACCTGGTCGTATCGCATCCCATCGCTCGCCTCTGAGATGTTGAGCTCTCGGAAATCCTCGCTGGAGCCGTCACTCATCGTCATCTCCGAAGGTCGCAAACGGCTTGATGTCTCTAAGGAGCAAGTAGCCGATCCAGAACCCCGAGCAAGTGATCGCGATATCTGCGACATTGAAGATCGGCCAATTCGGCAATTGGATGAAATCCACGACATGGCCATGGAGGAATTGAGGTTCTCGGAAGATCCGATCGGTGAGATTGCCTAGGACGCCGCCAAGAAGTACGCCGAATCCGATAGCCCAGCGAAGGTCGACCACTTTCCTTGCGAAGATGATGAGCCCGGTGGTGACGATCAATGCGAAGACGGTAAGGAAGATGGTGAAGTTCGATCCGATGTTGAAAGCAGCACCACTGTTGGTCGTGTGATTGAATCGAAGGAGATCGCCGATCACAGCGATTGGCGCACGTCCATCGAGATATGTGACCGCCCACCACTTGGAGGCTTGATCGAGACTCAGCAACGAAAGCGAGAGGAGCAGGATCGTTCTACGTGATCTCGCAAGCCTTTCCGCCAACTGCACGATAGCTTTTAGCGACGCTCTTCTTTGGCCTTGCACTTCATGCAGAGCGTGGCTCGAGGGAATACCTTCAATCGAGCCTTACCGATCGGATTCTGGCAATCCTCGCAATGGCCATAGGTCTTGCTATCGATGCGGCTCAATGCTCGTTCAGTCTGCAACACCATGTCTCGAGCGTTGTAGACCAAGGACATCTCATGTTCACGCTCAAAGGTCTTCGTGCCGGCATCCGCTTGGTCATCGCCAGCGCCGATTCCATCCCTTTCGATCAATTCATCCATTTCGGTTTCGATCTCGGCCAACTCCGCTTTCAACCGCACCAGATCCTTTGCAAGTTCGGCTCGGACTGCCTTCAACTCCGTTGCGGTCCATTGCTCATCGCCCTCTGAGGTGGCAACTGGAGTCGGAGCGCCCTTTATCGGCTTGAGTTGCGGGACCTTCTTCGTCGCAGCGCCCTTCGCATTCTGCTTCACAGCGCGTACTGGTGGAAGCATCAGAAGCTTCTTCTCCTCGACGACAGCCTCAGCATTGGATTCGACTTCGGGCTTGTAGACCGAAATCGTGGTCGCACCCTTAGCAGTGGTAGAGGTCAGCGCCGTCTTCGCCTTACCTCGAACGATGATCGGCTTTGATGCTGCGCTCTTCTTGATCGTTGGCTTCACAATCGGCTTGATGCTCTTCGCCACTGACTTCTTGGCTGACTTCGGAGCCGCCTTGGGCGCTGATTTCTTCACCGACTTCGGGGCAGACTTCTTAGCGGTCGGCTTTGCCTTCTTGATCGCTGTCTTCTTGACTGACTTCTTCGCTGTCTTCTTCGCTGTCTTCTTCGCAGGCACGGGCTGAGGGTAGTGGCATTGGTAGGCTTGCGCGAATGAGCGAGCGCCAGTATCCGCAGCTCTCCCCCCATATCGACCTCCCCGCCGTCGAGCGCGGAATCCTCGATTTCTGGGACAGTCACGCGATCTTCGAGAAGTCACTCTCGTCACGAGAGTCAGGCGAACCATGGACCTTCTTCGAGGGACCTCCCACCGCCAACGGCATGCCGGGTACTCATCACATCGAGGCGCGTGTCTTCAAAGATGTATTCCCACGCTTTCACACTATGAAAGGGCGCTACGTCAGGCGCAAAGCAGGATGGGATTGCCACGGATTGCCAGTGGAGATCGCAGTCGAAAAGGAACTTGGTTTCTCCGGTAAAGGCGATATCGAGAAGTTTGGGATAGCGGCCTTCAATCAGAAGTGTCGGGAGTCGGTACAGCGACATGTCGGAGCATTCACCGACATGACGAAACGGATGGGTTTTTGGGTCGACTTCGACCAGGCCTACTGGACCATGTCGCCAGAGTATGTCGAAAGCATCTGGTGGTCACTCAAGGAGATCTGGAACAAAGGCCTTCTTGGTGAGGATCACCGCGTCGCGCCGTATTGCCCGCGTTGCGGTACTGGCCTCTCCGACCACGAGCTCGCTCAAGGATATGAGACCGTCACTGACCCATCCGTCTACGTGCGATTCCCTGCAACCTCTGGGGAGTTAGCTGATCTCGGCGCGAAGTTCTTGGTCTGGACCACTACGCCTTGGACTTTGGTGTCTAGCACAGCCGTCGCCGTCAATCCGAAGGTGGAGTACTTGGTTGTGGAACGCGAGGAGGATGGCGAGCGCCTCATCGTCGCCAAAGAACTCGCCTCCGTCGTCGGTGAGCACCGTGTCCTCAAGAGCTATCTCGGATCAACATTAGAGCGAGTCACCTACTCGCGACCATTTGATCTCGTCGAGATCCCCGATGCGCACTACATCGTCCTTGGCGATTACGTCACCGTCGAAGATGGCACTGGGCTCGTTCATCAATCCCCAGCGTTCGGCGCTGATGACCTCGCTGTCTGCCGAAGGTACGGTCTACCCGTCGTCAATCCAGTACGTGGCGATGGCACATTCGAGAGTTCGCTTCCATTGATCGGTGGGCAGTTCTTCAAAGAGGCTGACAAGGCGCTCGTCAAAGACCTGAAGAGCCGTGAACTCCTCTTCAAGCACCTTCCTTATGAACACTCCTACCCCCACTGCTGGCGCTGCCACACTCCATTGCTCTACTACGCACAGCCCTCTTGGTACATCCGCACTACGAAGATCAAGGAAGCGCTACTGCGTGAGAACGCCGCCACGGATTGGCATCCAGAGACCATCAAGGATGGTCGTTATGGTGATTGGCTCAATAACAACATCGATTGGGCGCTCTCGCGTAATCGTTTCTGGGGCACACCACTGCCGATCTGGCGCTGTGAGAGTGGAGAGAAGTCGCACGACATCTGCGTGGGTTCGCTCGAGGAGTTGAGCCAACTCGCAGGAAGCGACCTTTCGAATACCGATCCCCATCGCCCCTATGTCGATGAGATCCACTTCCCTTGCCCTCACTGCTCGTCGACAAGTGGATCCGCCATGCGACGCGTGCCTGAAGTGATCGACGTCTGGTACGACTCAGGCGCGATGCCTTTTGCTCAGTGGGGATATCCGCATCGTGAGGGTTCGAAGGAGATCTTCGACTCCGCGTATCCAGCCGACTTCATCTGTGAGGCAATCGATCAGACCCGAGGTTGGTTCTACACCTTGATGGCGATTGGCACTCTCGTCTTCGATCAATCCTCCTATCGAAGCGTCCTCTGCCTCGGACACATCCTCGACAAAGACGGTCGGAAGATGAGTAAGCACCTCGGCAATGTCCTGGAGCCGATGTCCCTGATGGACCAACATGGTGCAGATGCTGTCCGTTGGTTCATGCTCGCTGCCGGATCACCATGGAGCGCACGACGCGTAGGTCATGATCTGATCTCCGAGGTCGTTCGAAAGACGCTCCTGACGTACTGGAATACCGTCTCCTTCCAAACTCTCTATGCGAAGGCCGCAGGATTCACACCCTCCCAAGACGGAAAGGCCCCCGATAGCGCTCATCTCCTCGATCGATGGATCGTCAGTGAACTTCACCTATTGATCAAGCGGGTTGATGAAGCACTCTCCCACTTCGACTCACAGGAGAGCGGCCGAGTGATCGCGGAGTTCATCGATCAGCTCTCCAATTGGTACGTCAGGCGCTCAAGGAGAAGGTTCTGGGATGGTGACCGCGATGCGCTCGAGACCCTCCACTATTGCTTGGAGAACCTCACCCTCTTGATGGCGCCCATGGTCCCGTTCATCACCGAGCATGTCTGGCAGAACTTGATCACGACCGTGAAGGGTGGCGCTGCGGAATCAGTCCACCTCGCCACTTTCCCACTCTCCGATCCATCGTTGATTGACAATGATCTCTCCCGACAGGTCGCTCTCACTCGTCGACTCGTCGAGCTAGGCCGCGCTGCGCGTGCTGAATCTGCGGTGAAGATCAGGCAACCACTTTCGCGCGCACTCATCTCCGCAAGCGGCTGGCAATCGCTTCCGGCAGAGTTACGTGATCAGATCTCCGATGAGCTCAACGTCCTTACGCTTGATGATCTTTCAGTCTCCGGCGATTTGGTAGATGTCTCAGTCAAGGCGAATTTCCGGTCGCTCGGCGCGAAATTTGGTGCCTCCGTCCAAGCGATAGCGAAGGCGATCCACGCCGAGGAAGCCGCTCAATTGGTGGCGGTCCTTCGCTCCAAGGGCTCGACCTCGATCGAGTACAGCGATGCGGCTGGCACTCTGCAGAAAGCGGAGATCACCACCGAGGATGTGCTCGTCACCGAGACTCCTCGCGAAGGTTGGACCTACGCCTCAGCCCACGGCGAAAGTCTCGCTCTCGATCTCGCGCTGACCCCTGAGTTGATCGCACAAGGAATCGCCCGCGAAGCGATCCGCCTCATCCAAGATGAGCGTAAAGCGCTCGGATTCGATATCTCCGACAGGATTACCTTGGTCTGGAATGCGAGCGAAGAGCACCTCGCTGCGATCACTGCGCACTCACGTCACATCAGCGAGGAAGTGCTCGCGACCGAGATCAAACGAGATGCGACTCTTGCTCTTGCCGACAATGAGATCGGGCTAGCCCTTCGGCTCGAACGCCAGAAGAGTTCTTAGGAGTTCTCTCGTTGTCGATCAGATCGGCAAAGCACGGATGAGAGGGATCACCAACCACTGGATCCCGAAGAAGAGCACGATGAAGGATAGGTCGAGAGCTACCGGCCCCAATCGCAATGGCGGCACGAAACGACGCACGAATGAGAGTGGCTTATCGGTTACGAGATAGACGATCTCCAGGATCGGAAGCAAGATCCCGCGTGGCCGCCATCCAGGTTTGAACATCCGGACATAGTCCAAGATCAACCTCGCCAGCAAGAAGAGGACGAAGATGTTGAGTATCTGGATGAGAAGAGAACCGAGACTCATCTGGACTTACTCAGCTCTGATTGAAGAAGTCTGCAGAAGCAGCAGCTGCAGCAGACTTGTCTTCCGCACTCACCGTCACATTGGGTGGTGAGAGCAAGAAGACCTTGGAGGTCACGCGTTCGATGGAACCGCTATGACCAAAGACCAGCCCTGATGCGAAATCGATGATTCGCTTTCGCTCTGCATCGTCCATGTCACTCAAGTTGATGATCACGGGATTTCCTTGGCGGAAGTGCTCACCGACTGTTCTCGCTTCGTTGTAGAAACGCGGATGGAGTGTGATGATCCGATCGAGGGCTGCACTCTGCGTGATACCCGGGAGTGGTTGTGAAGGTGCGACGCGACTCGGTGTCACCGGCGTCGTGCTCGTCGTCGAGGTGACAGTGCGAAGAGCAGGTCGAGGGGTTTCCTTCACGGCTACCTCTTCAGGCTCAGTGAGCCCGAGATAATCGGTCATCTTTCGTAGGCCTTTAGACATACCTGAATTTTATGTGTTTGGGGTCCGTTGGCCGAGGATTGAGCTACCGAGTCGGATATGTGTCGCGCCATGTTCGAGGGCAAGGCGATAATCATCACTCATCCCAGCAGAGATGGCCTTCGCGTTTGGCGCGATCTCTTGCACCTTCCGACTCAGAACCTTGAGTCGCTCGAAAGATTCACCGACCTGTGAAGTCGTGATCCCAGCGAAGTGTGGTGCTACTGCCATCAGACCGAGGAAGTTCCCAGCAAATCTCGCCACCATCATTCGGGAGAAATCCTCAAGATCCTTTGGATCGATACCTGCACGTGAAGTCGATTGCCCCTCTGGGTCGAGATTGACCTGAAGAAAGACCTCTCTGTCTGGAGAGATCCGCTCGATCAGCTTCTCCGAATCGATGGAGTGAATGACATCTGCGAAGCGATTGAGGGATGCTGCCTTGTTGCTCTGGATCTGACCTTGGAAGTGCCAGGTGATCTCATCATCCATCTCGGCGGATATCGCTTCGCGCTTGGAAACCAGCTCTTGAACTCGGTTCTCACCGAAGTCACGCTCGCCGAGTTCGAAGAGGATCTCGATGTCACTCACCGGAAAGTTCTTGGTTACCACGATCAGGGTGATCCCAGGCGGCAATTCGCTGCGGACCCCGCTCAATCTCTGGGCGATCTCGTCCTTACGAGTAGACCGATCCATCACCAGGCGACCACCATCGCTTGGCGGCCCGTGACCCGATCGCGTCGATAGGAGTAGTAGTCACCGTCGCAACTGACACATTCGCGTGCTCCGCCAAACCAACTCCACTCGATCTCTCGACTCTCCAGGATGGAGATCACACCAGCCGCCACATCGATTTTTTGCTCCATCTCACTGAAGATGCTCTTCGGATATCTCTCCGCAGCAGCGAGGTAAGTCTCCTCCGAAAGTGGGTAGCACTCTCCGCAGATGGATGGACCGATGGTCGCCGACAATCGAGCAAGGTCGACCTCTGCCGAGAGCGCAGCCAGCGCAGATTCAGTCATTCCCTTTACTAAACCCACTCTGCCGACATGGACTGCAGCGATCACATTCTCACTGGAGAGAACGAGAGGTACGCAATCTGCAGCTTGCACTGCGAGTCCGACTCGATCGTTCCAAGAATCGCGGCGGATGAAGATGCCATCACAGCTCTCCGCGCTGCCGTCGACCTCACCTTCGACCATGCGATCGCTATGGACTTGGTCCATGAATCTGATCTCTGCGAGTTCGCATGCCGCTGAGAGCGCGCTTCGATTTGCCATGACATGATCGCGATCATCCCCGACCTTCAAGCCGAGATTGAGTGCGTCGTAAGGCGGCAACGAGATTCCGAACTGGCGAGGTCCTTGGAACGCGGCCGATGCAGGATGAAACCCACTCCGATTGGTGCACCAGATACGTGCCATGGTCACAACCTACGGCGAGGTAAGAATTCCGACTACTTCATGAAGTCAGGAACATCGATGTCATCTTCGCCCAAGAGTTCTTCGAAGCGGACTCGACGCCGAGGCTGTTCCTCACCCTCGGAGTGACTGCCCATTGCGACAGCGATGGGGTCGTTGCTCGGTATCGGATCAGCCTTGCCAAGCAACGTAGCACTATCAATGACAGGAACCGCGACTCGTTTCGGCTCACCACCTTCGAATCCGGCAGCAATCACCGTCACTCGAACCTCATCACCTAAAGTGTCATCGATCTGAGTGCCGAAGATGATGTTCGCATCAGGATGCGCATATTTCGCGACCATCTCGGCTGCCTCATGTACTTCAAAGAGTCCGAGGTCCGAACCACCTGCGATCGAGAGGAGCACGCCATGTGCGCCGTCAATCGAGGCCTCAAGAAGTGGTGAGGAGACTGCCAACTCCGCAGCCTTGGAGGCGCGCGACTCACCGCGAGCGGAACCGATTCCCATCAGTGCAGAACCTGCTCCACTCATCACGCTCTTCACATCGGCGAAGTCAAGGTTGATCAATCCTGGTGTGGTGATCAAATCAGTGATCCCCTGTACACCGGAGAGAAGTACCTGATCTGCGCTACGGAAAGCCTCGACAAGACTGATCGATCGATCCGAGATCGACAAGAGGCGATCGTTCGGGATGATGATGAGGGTGTCGACTTCGCCACGGAGATTCTCGATTCCTTCTTCCGCCTGAAGGGAGCGTCGCTTTCCTTCGAAACTGAATGGTCGGGTCACGACACCGACTGTCAAAGCACCGATCTCACGTGCGACCTTTGCGACGACTGGAGCTGCACCCGTTCCAGTACCGCCACCTTCACCGGCGGTGATGAAGACCATGTCCGCACCACGGAGTACCTCTTCGATCTCTGTGATGCTGTCGAGCGCCGCCTGCTTACCGATGTCAGGCGATGCACCTGCACCTAGTCCCTTAGTCAATTTCCTGCCGATATCCAATTTCACATCGGCATCACTCATGAAGAGATCTTGTGAATCAGTGTTGATCGCGATGAACTCGACGCCCTTCAAGCCAGCTTCAATCATTCGATTGACAGCCTTGCCACCACCTCCGCCGATACCGACGACCTTGATGACTGCTAGATAGTTCTGCGGTGTGGCCACGATGCGCCTCTCAATGGGACTCTCAAGTACTACTTGAGAGTCAAGTTCACTAGTGCGCGCAAAAGTAGAGAGCGATGCAGATGCAATCAAACACCGACACGATGGAAAGTCTCAAGGCAAGGATCACTCTTGCTGGCCTAGTTGATCACCTTCATCGACTCACGATCGGCAACCGCGGATTACTGACATCTATCGTCGAAACCTCACGATTTGCCTTCAATTTCATCAATTCCTCGACTACCAGCACCTTCGCTGGAATCTCTTTCAACTCTCCCCAGGAGATGCGAAGAGACCTGCCCGAAGCGGATTGACCCTCTGGATCAGAGTTGGTTGCCAACGGAACCTGGCTCTCCGTGATGAAGGTCGAGATTGAGGTCACGATCACTCGCTGAGTAGGGAACTTCTCCTCAATAGCCGCGAAGAGTTCGGCAGCGCTGCCACGGTCTCTGCTGGTTTCGCTGCGGATTTCGACTCTAGGGAGTTCCTGATACTCCGCTGCCAAATCTCCTGGCAATTCGAAGAGCGTTCCATCATCGGTCATGAATCTCTCGCCCGATTCGATGGAACCCATCGAGCCACCGTTGACAGGAAGAGTCTCTTCGACCAGGAAACGGGGAATTCGTTCACGGACGAAGAGTCTTACCTCACCACCGATCCAGTCACGTTCTAGATTCACCTCGCCAATCCATGGTTGATCCTTGAGGGATCGTTCAATCGCTCGAGTATTGATGCGCGCTAGCGGCTCTCCCACTTCGAGGGTCAAACCAGAGGATGCGAGTTCGCTCTCGATGAGCGAGATGTTCTTGGGATCCGTCGTCTCGACTGTGACTGACGAGATGGTGAGAAGAGACGACCACCCGATGAGATAGATCAATCCGAGAATCAGCATCGCAGAAATTGAGATCAACAATCTTCTCATCAAGGAGTACTCAACTTCGCGACTTCAAGGCAGCGAGGATCTTCGGCCCTATCTCCGTAACATCTCCAGCGCCAAGGGTGAGAATGAGATCACCGGGTTCTGCCCACTGCACTACCTCGTCGATCACTCGCTCTCGATCGCTCAAGTAGATCGAATCTCTACTCTCTTCCGCGATCGTCGCACTTGAGACTCCAGGCAGCGGAACTTCGCCTGCGCTGTAGATATCCATCACGACGGATCGATCGGCCCCAGCAAGGGCACGAGCGAAGCTTGCGGCAAAGGCTGCTGTCCTGCTGAAGCGATGAGGCTGGAAGATGACACAGAGCCTGCCTATACCTGCTGCTGCAAGCACCGCGCGTGCCGCAGATATCGTCGCCTCGATCTCTGTCGGATGGTGGCCGTAGTCATCGACGACCGTGATTCCATCGAAGACTCCCTTCGCTTCGAATCGGCGTGAAGTACCGCGAAAGGCTGAGATCGCACTCACTGCATCCGCAAGATCGATGCCCATTGCAACGGCAGATGCCACCACAGCTGCGGCGTTGAGAACGTTATGCCTGCCATGGACGAAGAGTCGCAACTGGACGATCGAACCACCTTGCCACTGAAGTGTGGCCGATACGCCGTCCGAGAGTTCCTTAATCTCGCTGATCACGAGATCGCACGTGGCCGAGGTTCCATAGGTGACTCTTCTTATCCCGCTCGGAACTGGCAGGGCCGATGCTCGAAGGTCGTCGCCACAGATCACGACGAAATCCTTTCTGGTGGCGATGAATCGCTCGAAGAGCCTTACGATCTCCTCGATCGAGGAGAAGTTGTCGACATGGTCGAGCTCGACATTTGTGATGATCGCACCATCTGGCATGTAATCGAGAAAGGAGCCATCGGATTCGTCAGCCTCGACCACGAAGAAGTCTCCTCGACCCTCGCGTGCACTTACGCCCAGCGCAGAGATCTTCGAACCTATGACGAAGGATGGATCCCTACCAAGGACATCGAGCATCTGAGAGAACATCCCAGAGGTAGTGGTCTTCCCATGTGTCCCTGCGACCGCAATCGAAAACTTGCCAGGGAGAAGGCGCGCCAGTGCGCTGGCGCGACGAACGATCTCAATGCCTCGCTCCTTGGCTGCGACTAGCTCTGGATTCTCTTCTCGAATGGCGCTCGAGATGACCACATATCTCGCATCACCGATCTGCTCTCCTTTATGTCCGACATAGGTACTGATCCCCTGAGAGGCAAGGGAGCGCAATGTCGCACTCTCCTTCTCATCGGAGCCACTGACGATAAATCCACGAGCTGCGAGGATCTCAGCGATTCCGCTCATTCCCGAACCGGCGATGCCGATCATGTGAATCTTGGCGCCCGGTGTGAAGGTCGTCATCTCT
>JACCDG010629773.1_pt1 | contig 16334 bp, 16 predicted proteins | sample 7442471 | NCBI WGS metagenome assembly JACCDG01 (sample SAMN15323444, study PRJNA562643) | freshwater metagenome | isolation source: river surface water | place: USA:Blue River Watershed | collected 2017-08-17 | reverse complement strand
CAAGAGCTTTTTTCTATGGAACATCTGATAAAGAGTCAAAAGATGAGATGAAAATATCAAAAAACCAAATTAAAGAAGTTATGGAATCAATTGATTACGATATTTTAGGTGATGCTTATGAAAAATTCAAAGAAGACGAAGTTGGAAACCAAGGGAAAAACACCGGACAATACTTTACACCAAGACCTGTTGTTAAATTTGTGGTGGAAGATTTAGTTAAACCCAAATATAATGAATTATGTTATGACTCATCTTGTGGTACCGGTGGATTTTTCCATTATTTAAATAAATACGTTCATGCTAATTCAACTGAAAAAGCACATGCGAAATTTAAATCAAATATGTTTGGTAATGATAAAACACCTGAAATTATTAAACCGTTGTATATAAATTTATTTTTACACGATATCCCAGTGGACAACATTACCAATAGAAATTCAGTTTCCCAAACAAACTGTTGGGAACAATTTGAACGTTTTCATTGTATTGTTGGTAATCCACCTTATGGGATGAGTATTAAATCCAATCCAGAAGATTATGTTAAAGAAATTAATAAAGTAAAACACAATTACTGGCCCAAATTTATGCAATCCAAAAAAACTGAAACTGTTAAAGATTCCATGGGACAATTTATGATTCATACTGTTAATAGTCTTAAAGTTGGAGGTAGATTTGGCCTGGTTATTGATCGTGGTATTTTAAATAATGGTACCGAAAATAATTCCTGGCAAAAAAAGCTTAGACAATGGTTGTTAACTGTTTGTGATTTTGATACAATTATTTTGTTACCCAAAGGCATTTTCACTCATACACAATTTGACACTGCTATAATTTATGGTGTTAAAAAAATCGATTACGCCCAATCAGAATCCAGCTTACCAAAGCCATCAACCGGAAAAGTTAAAATGTACGAGGCAAAATTTGCAGATGAAAAAAATAAGAAGGGAATTCAAGTGGACCTTGCGAAACCAACTTTAGAATTAACAATAAAACAAATTGTAAACAAAGACTGGTCTTTAAAATATGACGACTATGTGGAAAAATCCGATGACTCCTATGAAGGTGTCCAATATAAAACACTTGGGGAAGTATGTGAAGTAGAATTTGGAAAAAGAATTACTAAATCACAAGATGAAGTTAAACCAGACTATACTGGAGATAAATACCCTGTATATGGGGGTGGTGGTGCTACATTTGAAACAAACAAATACAATAGAGAAAAAGGAACTTTAATTATTTCAAGATTTGGAGTAAGTCCAAACTGTGTAAGAATTGTTAATGAGAAATTCTTTTTAAATGATTCTGGTATGTCTCTTAATTATGGAAAAATTTTAAATAAAAACTTTATCAATCTATTTTTACTTGTTACACAAAATAAAATTTATACATTTGCAGAAGGACAAGGTCAAAAAAATATGCAAACAGACAAATTATTCAGAGAAATAAAAATACCAATCCTCCCTCCAGATCATCAGGAGCGAATTGTCAAATTTATGGATGAGCATATTGGTCAAGATTATGGAGTTTTAGATAGATTAGTTAGCGAATTGAAAGATATCGACTTGTTTAAGTTCCTATTGTATGAAGACTATGATACTTTTGAAGTGGCAATTAAAATGGCTCAAGACTTAATTGATTATGATAAGCTTGGAAAGAAACGATTTAATACCCGTAGAAAATGGTGCTTTTCCATGGTCCCATCCAAGCCGATGAAACTTGGTGAATTGGTAACAAAATTTCACACTGGAAAACATATTGGTAAAAATGATGACACTGGTAATATACCATATTATGGTGCAAATGGAGTAATTAGAAATGTAAGCGAACATTTATTTGAAGGCAAAAATGATATTATTTGTGCACAAGATGGTACTATAGGTGCAACTCATCTTGTTAATGGTAAATATAACGCTTCAAATCACGTATGGATAATTCGTGAAACAAAAACAGATAAAATATATTTATATAATATTTTAAAATTTTACATTAATTATAACGCACCAAATATAATTTCAGGTCAAGCAATTCCTAAATTAACACAATCAAAAATATCATCACTAATAATCCCAGTTCCATCAATCCAAGACCAAGAAAAGGTTGTCAAACTAATTGAAGAAATAAATAAAGAAGAAAGTGAATTCAACAAAGGACTTAAAGCTATTGGTGAAAATATTAAACGTATGTACCAATGTGTTGAACAGTTAGTTGAATCTGCTGGTGAAGCTGGTGATATTGACGTCCAAGCGGAATTATCTGACGGATCCGACGATGAATCCGATGCTGGTTCTGCCGATGAATCCGATTCAGACACAGACACTGAACCTGAGACTGAAGAAATCGAAATTAAAGGCAAACTGTATATTTTAGAAGGCACCAAAGTATACGAGAAAACTAAGAAAGGCGCCAAGGGTGAACAGTATGGCACCTATGCCAATGGCAAAGTTAAAAAATTACCTGCACCTAAGGAAATTGAAGTTTAAAACTACTTTTGTTTATTAAAATTATATCTAATTAATTTATAATATGGCAAATTTTGTTTGTCCAACAAATGGAAAAGATTATATATTACCAACTAAAGCTTGGTTAGAACCTCTTGAAGTACTTGCATCACAAGATGTTACAACACGTGGAAAATTAATAATCAGTGAATTGGTAAAAGCCCATAAAGTTTTAGTTAAGTTAACCAGCGGAAGAAATCATCACATAAAAGAATTTTTAAATCAAGTAAAAGGACTACCAAATTTAGTTAACACGCATTGTGTATTTTTTTGCAATGACGATTTTTTACTTACACAAAGTGAAAAACAATTCTGCAGTTTGGAAACAAAAAATGGAGACTATTTCAAAGAATACATAAAAAAACTACCAAAGGCTAAAAACTATAATTATTCAGTAACATTGGAAGTTATGGAATACTATAATTTAGGTTCAATAAAAAGTTTAAAAAATATCACATACAAAAAATTTCTAAATATATTGTTTCAATTAGTTTTTTGTCAGTTAAATGTTTTTGGAAAAACCGGTTATACTCATAATGATGTGCATGAAGGAAACATTATAATTAAAAAACACGACACTGATCAAATATTTAACTATAAATATATTACACCAAAATGTGTAAATGAATCAACTGAATATAATTATAAAGATAAATATGAGTATATATTGGCTGACTATGACAAAATATTTTATTTTCGAAAAGATCATTTTGAGCGATATTATGGGGATGTTGATCCTGACACAGATGCAGAACGTTTTCTTTCATTTTCACTATATTCAAATTTATTGGAAACTATTAATAAGCTAATAGAAAAATTAAATAGCCAAGACAAACAAATGGTACGGGGTAAGGTAAATACTGTGTTGGACAAGTATGAAAAAACTATTTTAAATGCAAATAAACAAATTGTTTTAGCATATACTAAAGATTGGGATTTTAAAAAATTTATTGCACAAATCCTAAAAATTAATTGTTGGTTTATTGGAAAATTAATTAAAGTACTCCAAATACCTTAAATAATATTAAAAATTAATTTTATATCCATTATATATGAGCAAAAAAAACCTAGCCACAGTACTATTTAAAAATTCAGATTTACTAAAAGCACATCGAGTTAAATTTAACAACTTTGCATCAGGATTATATGAGCAATCAGGTGCGTCTTTTGCTTTACAAAAGCCACAAGGTGGAATCACCGGAGGCAGTAAACATTTAACTGTTGAATTCAATGGGTCCCAATATAAATATAAAACCAATTCCATTGATCCGGATCATTGGTTTTTAACGTCAAATGTAGGCGATGACTGCGTATTTGTTATAATTGATAAAACTTCTGGTGTTGCTGAAATTCATGGGATTGGTAACTATAAATCATGTATAATCGATACAAACCAATCTGTTGGATCCACATTACTTAAAATTACTTTAAAAATGTTACGCAAATACAAAGAAAAACTTGGTATTAAATTAATTATATTAACTGATAACAGTGTTAAAAGATGTCATAATGTAAACATAAAATTACCAAACATGATGACATTGCTTACAGGCGACACTTGGTATGGTAGGTACGGATTTCGCCCAATTACCCGTTCTGCAGATTCATATACAATTGATAAAACTGCTTTAAGTTATTACGAAAAAAATAAACAAATTATGTCCCAAGTTAAAATTACTGATATTGATTTAATTAAATATATTAGCTTAACTAAAAACGATAAACTGATAAAGGCTGTTGGGCAATTGGTTAAATTGGATCCAAATATGTTAATTAAAGATTTTTTAACTAATTTTATTAGAGATTATGATTCCACATGCGAAATGTTTTATAAATTTTATGAAAAACTATACGGGAAATTAGGATTATTTGGTTTTTATCGTTACTTATTTGGCTTATATTTGTAAAACCCCCATAAAACAATATTTTCTACTGTGAATAATAATGAAGTTATATTCGATATTGTTGTTTTCCCAGTCATCAGAACTTGTTGCTCAAGCCCATGATTTATCAAGTTTTGGATATTTTACTCGAGGCCCAATTAACCAATTCATTGGATTTGCAACTAATCTTGTAGCATCAAGAATTGCTCCTAATGAACCCAATGTAATTGCCCAAGGGGCTTTTCTAATTTACTCATTAAAAAATTCTAATGGATGCTGTTGTATTGTTACGGATACAGAATACCCAGACAAACCGGGATTTTACATTTGTTCTCGGGTATTGCAATTACAAGCTAGTCAACCTTCCCAGACATCCCAGCTGGAAGCAATGCTTGCCCAGTACTCGGATCCAACCAAAATATCCAAACCGGAAATGGTTCAAAATGAATTAGAACAAACCAAAGCTATATTAAACAAAACCATCGAAGGGCTTTTAACTCGGGGTGAAAAACTGGATGATTTAGTTGACAAGTCTGCACATTTGTCAATCCAAGCCAAAGAATTTTACAAGCAATCAAAAGGTAACAATTGCTGTTTTGCAACTTGAACCAATAAAAAAATGAATTAAAGGTGAATATCTAGAAAGTAAATATAAATTAACTAAAGCTAAGTTAAAAGATTATCTTTTAGTTTGTAATTGGAATTACAATCTTTATGAAAAAATTTATGATTAACAAAAACAAACATCAACTCAAAAAATTGATTAATGCAATTGATAATTAATTTTGATTAACTATCAATGACAAATATAATTTTACATAAATATACTGGACTATGTACTCAATGCGCGAATTCCCCGTGTGACTATCTTGATTTTAATTACGCGAAAACATTTGATACAAAAGAAGAAGTATTCAAATACTTAAATGTCCAGTTTGATAATATTGACCACATTGTAAATATGGATCCAAATATTAAAAGCACAATGGGTGTCAAATTTAATGGTTTATTAAACAAATATATTAAATTATTGGAAATAAATTATAATTACGGACTTAAAATTAAAAACTTTGATGCACAATGTGACCCATCAAATGCTTGTGGCGAAATTTATATTTATGGCGATGCTACTAAACTTAAATCCATAAATTTGTCTGGTTTGGGTTCGCAATTTTATAATATACGCCCGTTGGTTAATGAGTTATGTTTAGAATTTGATGAAATAGACGATGAGTAAGTTATAATTTTAACTTTGATTTTAGTTTCAAGTTCAGATTGTTCAATATAATATTACTAAGAAAAATTGATTTTAATAATTAATAGTTATATTATTATGTTAATAATGATAAATAATATTATTGCACTAAAGTTAAATTGTTTATGTGAAAATTGTGCTGGTTCATCAAGTTGTTATCTTACTCTTAAAAGAACAAAAATATTTAGCACCAAGGAAGACTTATTTTGTTATATTAGTGAAGAGTTTGAAATTAATAAAATAGTTAATTTGAATCCAATTGAAAAAAATACTCTTGGTAATAAATTTTATAAAATATTAGATAAGTACAATAAAGTTATCACAAAAAATTATAACTACGGACTTAAATTACAAAAGCTTAATTCACGTTGTGAGTCTAATGAACCATGTGGCAAAATTTATATTTATGGAGACATTGGTAAAATTAAATCTATTGATTTGTCTAATTCATGTCCACAATTTTATAATATGCGTCCGCTAGTTAATATGTTATGTTATGAATATGATGGCGAAGAATATGATGGTGAAACAACAGATATTGAAAATAATGAACAAGACAATAGTGATAGTGAATATAATAGCAACTCAGACAGTGATTCAGAAAATTAATTTTTTAATAGGTTTGTATTGGGTTTTTAATTATAATGTGTAACCATAATAATTAAAATCCTATTGGGTCTATTTGATAAAAAAAAGCCCGGTTCTTCCACAATAACCTCTAGTTTGAGTTGTCCCATACCCTAAGAAATTCACAGTTTGAGGAACTATATGGACTTGTAAACCATCCCGAACGCTAACCAACCCAGCAATATTCCCAATATACCTAATGGTTTTTAATATAAATTTATATTAAATACATCTAAGTAATCTGAATTTAAATATTTTAAAAAATAAATATATAGATTATTCCAGGTTAGGCGGGAATAATATCTAAGCCTATATATATCCCTATGGATTTGGTAACATTTTTAAAAACTCATACTAAAATTAATAATGAGTTTATTGATGATTTTTTTAGCTTATATGATTCTAAAGATAAATATAACTTTGCTATTAATATTGAAATTATATCCAAATGGTTTAAAATACGTAAAGATACAATCAAAGATACATTAGTTCAATCATATACAAAAAACATAGATTATAAAATTATTAAAGACCAACCTACTGGTTTAAAAGGTAAACCCGGCGAAACCATATTATTAACCCCAAAATGTTTTAAACTTATGGCAATGCAAAGTAAAACAAAGAAAGCAGTTGAGGTTAGAGAATATTATTATGAATTAGAACAAGTTATTGATCAATACAAAGAATATATTATTAAAGGATTAGAAGAAAAAATTAAAATTTTAGAAAACAACATGAAACCTAAAATTAATCCATCGAAAGGTCTCATATATATAATTCAAACTGCTGATGGTATTGGTCATTATAAAATTGGAAAAACAAGTAATTTGAAAACCAGATTAAATTCATATAATGGAGATAAAAAAGATGATATTGTACCAATATACACATACGAAACAGATAATATTGATGCTGTTGAATCATGTATTAAATCATATGCTAAAAAATATAAATATAGAAAGTACAAGGAAATTTATAAAGCAGATATTAATTTATTAAAAGATTTAATTAACGACTGTGGTGAATTTAATGAAAAAACAAATTTAAAAATGAAATGGAAATGGAAAAATAAAGAACAATCTGGTGGCAATTATTATATTGCTGTTTTCAAAAAATAATCAAATACAAAATTCCGTGGTTTTTAATTATAATGTGTAACCATAATAATTAAAATCCTATTGGGTCTAGTTGATAAAAAAAAGCCCGGTTCTTCCACAATAACCTCTAGTTTCTGCTGTCCCATATCCTAAAAAATTAACAGTTTGTGGAATAATATGGACTTGTAAACCATCCCGAACGCTAACCAACCCGACAAATTCAAATTGGGGTTGCTGACCCATACAACCGCCATATCTATCGGTTTCAATCACATATACTCCATCTGGTAAAGTTGGGTGTCTAGTCTGAGTTTCAAATTGAATTGTATCCCAGTCCATTGAAAAAATGTCCTTTCCATTCGCAATAAATTTAACAGAATCAAATAATTTCCCCGGCAAAATATCCAAGTTTTCCGTATCCTCAAAATAAATAATAAATCGCTCCACATACCGGGAATACCAGGTATTAATTTTAGTTACCTGGTCTGGGTTTGGTTTAATCAGGTCCGGTCCAGTTGAAAAGTTTTCAATCAATCTAGTTGTTAGTGCTGATTTTTTATTGGACCCGTGTGTGCTGTTAATAAACAATAATTTACTATTTGACTTGTCCATTACCAATGATAATTCTATTGGTAACAAATTATCTTGATACATTTTGGGTCTGTAGCCAATATCCACAAAACTAATGGGTAATTTGTTATCATAAGAACTACGGGAGCGAACAGGTTGTACAATTGTTATCCCGTTGTAAAATAATTTAATTGATTTAATTTCAGATAATTGAACATGTTCGGCAAATTCAAACAAAATTTGCACTTCATCGGGGCAATCTGATTCCCGATACATTCGAGATAATAGTAGACCATTAGAATTTACCAAACACTCAATAGGAATTGGAAAGTAAATTTGATTTGGATACTTTTTAATATCCAGTTTATAAATTTGCTGTAAAATGGGAATTTGGTTGGACTCGACTTTGTCAACTCGCATTCCAAGAATTTCTAAACTAATTGACTTAAATAATTTGTTTAAATTAATATCACATGGCCAATCTACTTCAATTGCAAACATAAAATTAGTTACAAAATCAATTGGAGTGTTCTCATGGCTTTTTTTAACAATAAATTTATGAGCGCGTGTGGTTATTGGGCTTGGGTTGGCCGGTTGTGTTTGTGTTTGAGTGGCTAGTTCAACTTGGTTAGTTGGGTTAGGAATTTTTGTCCATTCGCTTTGTTCAGACCCTGTTTCAGTAGAAAAAGTAGCTTGGGTACCTGGGTTAGTGTCAAAATCTCCATCAGATATTGGATTGTCAATTTGTTCACTTATTGAGTTGGTAATCCGATTATTAAACCAACTGTTAAAAATATTAGTTGGTAACCATGGGGCTAATGGAGCTGATGGAACGGGATTAGTTTTGCCATTGGAATCTTGTTTTTCAGTTTGCGCATCAGATTTTGAATAAGTATAAAGGTCTGAGTATATGTTGTATATTGTATAACGTGAATTAGCTGTTATAGTGTCTTGTAGGGTTTTTGAGTTCGTCATTTCTCATTAATTAATAACTTTTCTTTAAGTGATTTTCTTTTGTTGCGCTTGATTGATTTTTCCGGTTGAATTTTTAGTAACCTAACAATATTCTCAATATTATAGTATGTCATCACTCGATCCGCACTAACTTTTTTTTGCGCAATGGAATTATTAGACTTATGAGCTTAGTTATTCACAATTTAATTTTTTTTATTTTATGGAAATTTCATTACAAAAAAATGAATTAAAAACACATTGGATAATTGTTAATAATAACTTCAAATGCAAAACTCTATGTCTGTTAAGCAATTTAAACACCTAATAAAAACCCAAATGAAACGAATTGAAGATATTAGTTGTGATGTTCCAACTAGCACTTATAAAATTTATGAAAATTATAATGAATCAAATTCATTTAAATTGGATTTATCGAAATTTTATAATTATGAAAAAAAAATAGAAACAAATATACAAATGTCAATTTGGAGTTATTTAACTGAACCTCAATCCATTGGATGTTGGAAATTATTTAAAGCACATAATATTCAGCTTAACTACCAGTTTATTAAGTTTGTTGTTGAAAGTGAATATCCAGGAACAAAAATTTTCCGCTGGTTGTTAGCTAATTCCGACTATATTAACCAGTTTTTACCTATTCCGGCATATTCGCATGTATTTACCAATTTAAATGAATTTTCTGATATATTTGGTGAAGATTACAGACCTGTAAAATTTGAAGAATTTATATATCAATGTTTACAAAACCAAGATTTTAATAAAGTTGACATCATTGCTAAAACTAATTATGACATTAATGAAAATAATTTGCTGGAAAGAATTGTTGTTGAGTTTAATAATGACTCCGATTGGGATGTTGGTTATTTATTAAATTTGTTTGCTTTGAAACCAAGTTTTAATTTTAATTGCATTAATTCTTTTTTAAAAATGAAGCTAATATATTTAGTATTAGATAACGAAAGTAAAGAAACATTAAATAAATACTATCCAAATATTCTTGCTAATAAAAACATTAGCGCATATATTAAAGGCGAATATCCAGAAAGTGAGTATCAGTTATCAAAAGCAAAATTAAAAGAATATTTTGTTATTGAACACAAATACAATGCTTATAATAGAATATACGAAAATGATAAATATGATCAAATGATAATTATATCTGAGCCTGATGATAATATAATATACGATCCATTAGAAAAATATGTTTATAATATTCAAATTGGTCCTGAGATATTTTGCGACAGATTTTGTAAAGTAATTTTAGAAGATTTTAACTTTTACCTTCAATGTATTAAAAATATTTATTAATAATTTATTGGCTATTTTAATGGAAACTGAATTATGGATGTTAGGAATTTTAGATAGTCACCATGACTTTGCTAATAACACTAAAGTAAACGTTTTCTTTGATTTATTTAAAAAATATTATTGTTCACTAATACAATATAATGATGAAATAAAGCTTATGAAAACATATCGTAACTATTTTACTTTAAATAATACAGATGAATCAATAAAACAAAATTCACTTGAACACAGAGTTTTTGCAGATTTTATTAGTTCTAACATTAAAAATCAAAGTGTTAAAACAAGATTACCATTAGAGCAAGTCAAAAATACGATAATAAGTAATTTTAAACAACTGTTTACAACGAATTTAACTGATGAACAAATATTGAAATTAAGAATACCACTATACTGGCTTGTGTTTTATTGCAAAAATAACAAAAACAGCGAATTAATAATAAAACTGATTACTTGGTTTAAAGAAAAATTAAACCAACAAACATTAAATCAAAAAACAATAACAAAAAAGTGTGCAAATATTAAAAAAAACATTACATATCCAATTATTTTTACATTTGATATGAATATTAAAGGAGACGCACTTAAACAGTATCACATAAATGAATATCCATATCAAATAATAAATTGGCATAAAAAATATATTGATGGCGCCAATACTCTTTCAGACAATGATAAAATATTAAAAACTTATAATATTCCTAGTTTGTATCAAGATAATAATTTAGTTGGAAAACTAATGTTAACTATACCAGAACAAACAGATGACTTAATTATTGATTTTGCTGGTGTAAAATATTATTTTCTATTAAATGAAAAACAATTCGTATGTGAATTTGGTGATATTTACCTTAAAGTTCCATCTAATACAATCAGTAGTATTTGTATTATATTTGAATGCTTTCATTCATATGTTAAAAATGATATATTTAAATGTGACAAAAAAATTACTAATATTGAAATAGCGAATCTAATTGAAATAAACACTTGTGGATTAAATAAAATTAAACAACATGAAAACAAAACAGGATTATTAATGTATTTGTTGTTTGGTTTTAAAAGGTACGGCGATTGGATTCAAGCTAAAATATGTAAAAAGAATTACATTAGCATTCAAACCAAAGACACATTACTTCAAACTTATATGATTTTAATAGGAGCCCCAATAATTGTCAATGGATATGTTTATAATTATGAACCGACTATTGATTTAAATATGAGCCCATTTGCTAAATTACAAAAAACTGACAAGTTATTGGTTAATATAGCTGATACTGATAAATTAGAACTGTATGGTAGCATGATTGACCCATCGCGAATATACTTTTACAAATACATCAAATATAAACTTAAATATTTCAAACTTAAACAACTAATATGCAAGTAAAATAAAATTTTGTAGTTTTTAATTATGATATTAACCAATAATAATTAAAATCCAATGTAACTGTTGTATTTAACTAATAAAAAATTTCCAGTTTGGAAACAATATTGACTTGTCTTTAAATAAAGGATTTTTTGTTGTGCTTGATTGATTTTACCGGTTGAATTTTTAGTAACCTAGCAATATTCCCAATATTATGGTATGTCATCACTCGATCCGCACTAACTTTTTTTCTACTCATTCTCTTTGGATTAATTAAAAATTGGATTTGTTCCCAAGTTCCAACATTTGCATAAGGTAATTTGGTTAACCGGGCTGTTTTTCGCATTAACAGGTCCAATTCTGTTAAAAATATTTGGGATTGAGAAACAGGGTCAGAATAATTAAGCCCACAAGCTCGTGTCGCACCCATTGGACCAACACATTTTCTATTAACAAGTAAAGAATTTATATCAGACCCATTTGCTAGCTTTTCATAACATTGTGCACAAGGCAAAAAACCGTAAACAAATTGATATTCTTCTCGACGGGCATTGATGTTAGTTTTGTCTGATTGGTTTGAATAATTTTCTATACAACAGGTTGGATAACCATAATGACGACCCTGTTCTTCGCAAGATAACCGTTTTATTAGCATTAGAGGGATATTGGATTGTTGGGCCTGGCATTTGCAATTTCATTTTTTATAAAAATTGATTTATTATAATTTTCATTTGGATTGAAATATATATTCTCAATGGAAAATAATAATCAAGCTGGGCTATACGGTTTTAAATTAAATAGTGTTTATTATTTGTATTGGAATGGATTAAATTCACAAACAAGTAATTTAGGTAAGCAAATTATCCAAGAAATTAAAACATATGATGTGACGACATGGAACCAAATTAAAAAACAAATTGAATCTTTAACAAATCCCAAATGGATAGGACAAACCGAATCAATTTGCTTTTCTAGTTTAACAGAAGCACTTGAGTATCCATTTGTTAAATTTCTTTGCAAGTTTACCAGATGGGAACCAGAATGTGATAATAAAGTTAAATTTATATATATTATTGATTTGGATGATAATATATTTAAAATAATTAATAACAAACAAACTCAAACTTTTAATTTAACAAATTTACCTAATTTTTAAGTTTAGATTTGAGTTCTAAATATTTGCGTTTATAATACTTATATTTTTCAAAGTAGTGTCTTCTAACTGGTAATTCCATTTTTTCATTGGTTATGTTTGTTAATATTAATTTATCTTCATTTGTTATTAAACTTTTTGTTATGTTAATATTTTTTCCAACTGATTCTCTTTTAATTTCCGTATCATCTTTTTTCAAATAGGAATTTTTATTAGTTTCAAATTTTGAATAAATTTGTTTAAAATCATTATTTCTAAAAGTATTTTTAATATGCGCAATAAATTCACTTGAAGGATTTGGATTAAATACTAATACTTGAGTATTTGATTTATCTCTTTCGCTCAAATCATGATAAACAGGTGCTCCAATTATTATCCCATATGCTTTACAAATTTGGTCAGTCGTTTGTGCCACAAAATATAATTTTTTAGATAATTGCATTTGAATCCAATCCCCAAACCTTTTAATACCTGTAAATAAGTAAATTACCATGCCTAAACATAAATGTTTAATTTCCAATAATTTATTATGAGGTGTGTTTGCGCTTTTTATAAATTGTGCTTTTTTACAGATATAATTATAAATTTCTCCAATTAATTTTTTAATTTCATTTTCAGTTAATATTTTATGGTCATTTATATTATCTGTAAAAATTGGCTGTGTTGTAAGTTTGTTTGAGTATATTTGTTCCCAATGGTTATGTATAATGTTTATTATTGCATCGGTTAATGTTGTAATTTGTTTAATTTCATTTGTTTCAACCTTAATTATAATATTTATTGCTTGTCCATTAACTTCGTCTGTAAAATTACAGGTTATTTTATCATCAAAATCTAAATAGTATTTTGTTTTATAAAAATCTACAACATCACCTTTTATTCCTCTTTCAACTTTAAATCCGATTGAGGATATACTATTATTGGTATTTGATTTAATTTGTAAGTTATTTAAATTATTATAATTGGTATCATATAAATATTTCTCAACAGATAAAGTATTTGCACCATCAATTAAACTCTTGTCTAAATTAATAATATGAAAATTAAAATCAAATGATTTAACTCCTTTGTTCATATCATCAAAAAATGTTACAGGGTATGTTATATTTAAGTTTTTATTAAAATTTTTAATATTTTGTTTAATTGTATCCATAGTAATTTGACCTGTTTTATTTGCAAATTTAATTATAACATTTGCTAATTTTTCAGATAATGCGTAATTTTGTGCCTTTTCACTTTCTATTAACCAATATAATATTTGTCTCATTTTTATTATGGTATTTAGTTGTAAAAAATTATTTCCAAAAATTTTTTGAAAATTTACTACAATTTGATCCTTAATTTTTTCTAGTTCGTGTAAATTATTATTAGATGTAGCTAAAGACGCACCAAACTTTTTAATTATTGTGTCTAAAATGGTTTTTTCTTCAATGTTTATTTGAAATATTTTATTAAACATATCAATTAATGTTGTATCAGTTGTATTGGTTAAAATTTGTTTATCAAATTCAATTAATTTTATAAAATTAAAATAATTATTTCAAGAAATAATTATTTTATAAAATTAAAATAATTATTTCTTGAAACATTTGATAAAACACAGTCAAAATCATGTAAGTTATCCATTAAACCTAATAAATAAATATATTTTTGAGTTTCACTTACTGGTTGAACCATATATTATCACTTACAAAAAATTGATATCTAATGTTTTTAATTATTTTAATAACAACTTAATGGATAACAATTTAGAAGAAAATAATGTTTCTAGTTTGTACGGATATAAATACAACGGTGTTTATTATATATATTTTAATGATAAATTTTCAGAATATGAAAATTTAGGAAAAAACATAATTATTGAATTACATAATATAAATGCAGAAAAAATAGAAAAAATTAAAAGTAAAATGAATAATTTTAACAAAAAAACATTTGAGTCAAATTCTAAATATGGATTTTTTGGTGTAGAATCAACTGTATACAGTCCTAGTCAATCATATTTTATTGAAATATCACTATGGGAACCAACAGTTAGTGAAAAAGCCCAATATATTTATATTATGGACTTGGACTCAGATGCATTAGTCGTCAAACACAGTTGGGAAACTAAAACAATAAAATTTATTGATATTAGAAACCTATGGTCGGGTAGATTTGGATATGTTTCACCTTTTTAATTTATTTGTGTTGGTAAAGCTCAAGACCTTAAAGCTAGATTAAGTACGTACAATAAAACTTGTGAACATCAGGTTATATATTATAAATCATGTGGGTCTGTTGAAAATATGAAAATGGTCGAACAACTGGTTCTTAATAAACTGGAACCTTATCGTGAAAGAGCAAACCGGGATCGATTTATATTGCCAATTGATAAACCTGTTAGTTTTATAACTGGAATTGTAGATTCAGCTGTTGATTTTCAACTAAATTGGTCATATGAAACCCCTCAGGCTAATTGTACTAGTACTGATAAAGAAATTGAAGTTTGATTTTTACCGGAATCTAATTAAAATATTTTTAATACAAACTTTATTAAATTTTTAGAATTTTTTCGCGTGTTTAAAATGGTCATCGTTTATATAAAAATGTGTTGTTGTTAGAATATATTTTATAATATATTAAAAAAATAAATAAACTAATGCATATAAGTAAACCTATTAGTAACATATAGTAAACACTTTAGTAAACTCTCGCGCGCGCGTCATCATTTTAAATATATATGTATAATCATTATTTATAATTTTAATAACTGTGTATGTATTAGTAGTAAACTATTATAAATTTTTATATTGGTTTATTATAAATACATTGCTTGTTATAGTTTAATTTTATATTCGGATATATGTTTATTAAAATGTTTACTAACTGTTACAATTGGGTTTATTAAAATTGTTTTACTGATTTAATTTTGTTTTATATACAAATATAAATTCAACCAACTACATATTTTTATATAAACGATGACCATTTTAAACACGCGAAAAAATATCTTGAAATTACGCTAAAATTATTGTAAAAATATTATTGATTTTGAATGTTTATTTTATTATTTTATTTTGTTTTAAAAATGATTAGTTGTTATTTGTTATCTTATTTAATTATATTATATAACTAAAAAAATATTCAATAAGATAACTATTTTATAATAAACACTTAATGGTTTAAATATTATATAAAAATAAAACCCATATAAAAAAATACTAATATAATGTTTTATATAATGTCAAAAATTTATAAATGTGAAGAGTGTAATAAAACTTACACAACATACATGGGATTATGGCACCACAATAAAAAAATACATATAACTCCGATGTTAGAAGAACAAAAGAAAAATTCATGTAGATATTGTGGTAAAATACTGTCATGTAAACAAAGTAAATGGCGTCATGAAAAAAAATGTAAAGAAAAACAAAATATTCCAATTGATGAAAAGTTTAAACAATTGGAAGATAAAATAAAAGTTCTAGAAGCAAAACCAACAAACACCAACAATTCTAACACTACAAACAATATGACCAATAGTAATAACACTATTAATAATACCATTCAATATGTTATTAATGCCCCAACAGCTAGTTCACTGGAACACCTAACTTTTG
>JACCDG012010667.1_pt1 | contig 16335 bp, 18 predicted proteins | sample 7442471 | NCBI WGS metagenome assembly JACCDG01 (sample SAMN15323444, study PRJNA562643) | freshwater metagenome | isolation source: river surface water | place: USA:Blue River Watershed | collected 2017-08-17 | reverse complement strand
GTTGCAACATTAGCAACTAAGTTAGCTGCGTAGTTTTCTGCTGCCGTTTGAGCACTAGATGCTGCACCATAGGCATCGTATGTGTTTGCTGTTACAGCAATTGTTGGAGTTGATCCTTCACCGCCAGCATTGGTGATTGTAATGCCAGTACCAGCAGAGACGTTAGAAACATAGTCGCCAACTGTGTCGGTTGATAGATTTACTGGATCATTAATCCAAACGGAACCGTTATAACGTAGGAAGTCACCATTTGCAGCGTTAGAAATGGTCACATCGCCAAGATCGTCAATTGATGCAATTGAGATTGTTGAGCCAGCCACTGCTGCGTACACGCCAACTCTAACAGAGTTGCTAGATGGTGCGGCAGAGAAATCTAGTGTAACGGTTCCTGTTGTTGTTGCTTCCCAGCGAACATCAATAACTTCATATGGACTTGCAGCGTTTCTTGCAACTACTACAACATCTCTAGTTCCAAGGTTATGTGTAATTGTGTAATTTGTTGCTGATCCGTTACCAATTGTTTCTACGTGAACAGTTCCAGCTAAGCCGGTATCTGATCCAGGAACAAAACTATTGCCATCAAACTTAAGAACTTGATTTGTTGTTGCACCAGTTGGATCAATGGAAACGCCGTTAACGGTAAGTGTGTTAGCGTTTAGGTTGCCTGTGTTTACGGTAGAGGGAAGACTTAGTGTATAAACTCCTGATGTTGCGTTTGCGGTAACGCTTACTTGATTTGCTGTACCAACAACGTTGGAGATTAGATTAACTCCGGATTATCGCATTTGCTGTGCTATTTTTGTAGAATAATTTTCCATCAGCTACGTTAATTGCAAGCTCTCCAAGCGTTAAGGTACTTGGCGCATTATTTGCTTCATCAGATCTCTTAAGCAAAAGTGTATTATTTACAGCAAACACTGAACCGGAATAGGCCACGATGACTCCTTAATTTAAAATATCAAAATCTTTACTTATAGTAACTATCTTACCATTTATTTAATGGACATGTTGCATTTTTTAATTTAACCTTTACCGCCATTATACAACCACATTCAAGACATTGTTTTGTAAGTTGAACTAATCTTTCACAATCAAGACATATGTTTAATCTTTGTTGCGCTTCTTCTTCAGAAGATTTTGGCGCATTAGGATTCAATACATCCCAAGGTCTTGTTGTTCCAAGTTTTTTCTTATATTCTTGCCATGCGTTCATTTTTATGCTGGCGAATGAAAGCCATTTTCATCATACGTCCAGCCTTGATTTACTGATCCGACAAGATCTTCTGGAACTTCAATAATTTTTGGATCAGATTGTAGTGCCGCATACATCATCTCTATTTCCTTGGGAACAACCCAATTAAAAGCAACCTCTCCATCTACAATGACTGCAAATGTTGCTTTATCTTCCGGATTTTGTAACATTTTTTCTCCTATTTTCAAATGTTCAAATATTTTACCACATATAAATTTGTTAATCTATTTTAGATTTACTTGAATCCTGGAGGAGCAAAGAAGGCTGGAGGACTAAATGGTGGCTCGGCAAATCCTGGAGGACCAAAGAATCCTGGAGGACTAAAGAATGATGGAGCGGCGGCGGGATAACACCCAAAACAACTACAGCACAATAGCGTTGCAGCGGTGTCGTCATAGGCGTTACAAGTGCACGGCGTACATGGATCTGGCTGGCAAAGTGGTGTATTCCAATGATATCTATCATACGTATAACGGCACCCGTCAAGACAATATGAAAGGGTTTCTATATAATTAAGTGAACCAGTACAGCTTGTGCATGGGGGTGTTGGAACAAAAAATCCTGGTGGAGCAAAAAATCCCGGAGGGCCAAAAAAAGTTGGCGGAGAAAAAGCCCCAACGGTATAATTAATAACTGTTCCCAGTGGAATAACACTGGCATCGTCAACAGCAATTATAACCTTATCGGCGTATCCGGTATCTTCTGTTGCCTGAGTGCTAACCGTTCCCACAACAAGGCCAGCATTAGTTATAGCGGTGTTTGCATCAGATTGCGTTGTTCCGTAGTGCTATTACAGGTTTTTGGGTTTTTTTAATTCCACCTGAATTTCCCAATGGAATAGTCATAATTAAGCCTTAAGGTCGCCTAGAGCCACCCATGTATCAGTATCAAGTTTAACTAGTGTAGCAGCTGACCATTGTGCGCGCAACTTTAATCCTGGGGTTCCATTAATCGATACTCCACCACCAGGGTTTATTGTTAATTCTCCAGATCCTTTTCTTAGGATATCAATTCTATCTCCAACTTGGAAAGAAACACTTGAATTTGCTGGAACAGTCAAAGTCATAGTGGATGAATTATCCATGGTAACGAGTTTAGCTAAATCGGTTAGAGCCAATGTATAAGTTGTTCCGGTTTGGGCATTAAGCTGTGATCTAAAACCAGCTCTAGGAGGACCCTCTTGTAGCATCGAGGGAGTTACCGAGTTTGCTGCAACTGTTGCGGCTTCTCCTGTGTAATTTGTTGCCGAAAGAACCTGTGTTCCATTTATCTTTAATACTTTTCCTGAATCTAAGTTCAAGTCTTCAGAAGAAGACCAAGCTAAACTTGAACTTGACCATGTAAACGATTTATTCGATCCACCATCTGGAACTACAATTCCTGCACCATTTGCAGTTGTATTACTTGGTGATCCAGTTGATCCTAATTCAATTGTTTTATCTTCAACTGTTATAGTCTCTGTATTGAGAGTTGTTGTATTGCCGTTTATAGTTATATTTCCTGTAACTATTAAATCATCATCAATAGTTATAGTTCCGCCAGCAGAATCAATTGTTATATTTCCAGAAGCGGTATCTATCTCATTTGCTGCAGTTACACCAATTTGAATAGCATCGATTGTTGCGCCCGCAAATGACGGGGAGTCTGTAGTTCCAACACCAAGTGTTGTGCGAATATCTCCGGTTGTTGAATCGTCTAAAATACTTCTTGCGGCTGATGTCAAATCAGCTACAGATGCTGTACCAGAACCAGTAAAATATGGCATTTTATCAGCGGCACTAGTTAGACCAGCTATTGCTGTTAATTCCGCATCTAGTGGCTGATAAGTATTTGCGGTAACCGAAATAGTAGGAGTACCACCCTCAGAAGCAGTTTCATTAGTGAGGGTAATACCCGTACCTGCAACTAAATATTGAACATAATTACCGTTCGTATCTGTTGCAAGATCTATTATTTCATTGATCCATGCTGTACCGTTCCATTTAAGAAATTGTCCAGGAGTAGCGCTTGATATCGTTACATCACCAGCGTCATTCAAAGATGACATTGCTGGACCAGGAACTGGTTCATAGCCTTCTCCAGATACTGCAGCAAAGACAGAAGCTCTTACCGAATCCACATCTATTGCTGTAGAAAAATCTATTACAACTGTATTAGCGGTTTCTGCTTCCCATCTTGCGTTTATAACTTCGTATGGTGACGCGTTGTTTCTTGTTATTACAGTTACATCTCTAGTATTTAGATTGTGTGTAATTGTGTATGTATTTGCAGAACCGTCACCAATATTTGATGAATATGTTATTCCGCCAGATGCACCTGGTGCAGTTCCGTTAACCCAAGTTGAACCATTGTATTTTAATACTTGATTTGTTAATACTGGTTCATTGATTGTTACACCAGTTAGATCATCTAGTGTTGCTACAGTACTTGCTATTCCAGGAACAAATTTTGTTCCATTAAATTTAAGAACTTGATCACCTGTTGCGCCTGTTGGATCAATTTCAATATTATCAACAATTAAAACACTTGTTGAAGTATTGTTTGATACCGAAACGTTTGCAAATGAAACACTTGAATTATTTGCTGATAGTGTTGTCGTTATCGTTACGTTTGCTGAACCATCAAAAGATGTATTTCCAGTCAAATCTCCTGATATCGCTATTGTTCTAGCATTGGTTAATGATGCTGCTGTTCCAGTTGTATTTGCATTTATTGTTGCAGGTAAGCTTAGTGTAATATTTCCAGTATTTGAACTTACATCTATTTCATTTGTTGTGCCAGTTAAAGAATTAACAAATGTATCTTTGTTAATAATATTTGACCAATCAACTTTTGCAACTAATTCACCAGTTGTTCCAGAGTAAACTTCACTTGTATTTGTAGCGTCTGGTATAAAAGTAAATTTTCCAATTGAATCATCAAATCCAAAAAAACCTAATTTTGCAGATGTGCCATTATGCCATCTAAATTCTATTCCTCGATCTTTATTATCATCTGATGTTGGATCGGTGTTTCCGCCAAGTGTAAATATTGGATCTTGTATATAAACAGTAGTTGATTCAACAGAAGTTTGAGTTCCATTGATTATTAAGTTTCCATCTACAGTTAGATTAGCTTCTAATAAAATATCATCTGCGTTTGATGTTGTTGCAGAGTCATACTGAGACCAATGAAGTGTAGTATTTATTAATGTATTTGCATCGTTTCTGTAAAACAATATTCCATTAATTGGATCTATTGCTATTTGACCCTGTACAATATTTGGAGTTGTCATTTAAAACCTTCGCTGTCTTTAATCTTTAGAAGGTTCCACCATCAAATGTTATTCCGTCAATGGTGCCACCAGTAATGGTAACGTTATTAGCATTTTGAACTGAAATTGTTCCTAGTCCAAGATTAATTCTTGCATTTGCTGCATCTGTTGCCCCTGTACCACCATATGCGACAGCAACAGCTGTACCATTCCAAACACCAGTTGCTATAGTTCCGACTGATGTTAAACTAGAATTGAGTACCGTCGATCCAAGTGTTGTATTACTTAATACCGAAGTTCCACCAATCTTAAATTCTTTTCCAGCAAGGAGGTTAAGATGTTCAGATGAAGTCCATGCGTCTGTTGCGTCTACCCAGTTAAAAGTTTTATTTGTTGCACCAAGTACAGTTATTCCAGCTCCATCAGCTGTTGTGTCTGTTGGCGATGCCGCGTTTGCTAAAACAATGTTTTTATCTTCAACAACTAGTGTTGAGGTATTGAGTGTAGTAGTGTTTCCATTAACTACTAAATCTCCAGTAACAGTTAACGAATCTGCTATTGTTACATTTGAAGGAAGACTTACTGTAATAGATCCGTTTGATGCTGAAACGGCAATTTCATTTGCAGTTCCGGTTAATGATGTAACTCCAAGATTTGTTATTGCAAGTTTTGAATTTGCATCGTCGTATGCTACAGATACTCCAGAGTGAGTTGCATTTGTAAACAAAGCAGCTGCAGCATCTTGTGAATCTTCTGTGAAGCCTGTAATCTGACCAGCATTTATATTGATAGTTGTATTGCCTGCTGCAGTTAAACGACCTTGAGCGTCTACAGTAAACGTTGCGATAGTATTTGCTGCTCCATAGGAGCCTGCTGTTACTGATGTAGAGTCAAGATTTAGGGTAATTGTGTCAGTACTGCTTGCAACTGAACTTAAACCAGTACCACCAGCAATTGTGAGCGTATCTACGCCTGATGTTATTGTTTGACTTGATCCAGAATCTCCTGCTACAGTAAATGAAGTTGCAACGTTAGATATATTTGCATTAATATTTGAAACTAAATCATCAACATACAATTTCGTTGTTGGGTGTGTGTTTGCTGTTGGCGTTGGAACAATCACAACTCCAGAAAATGTTTTATTACCAGTAATAGTTTGATTTGTGGAAAGTGTTGTAAATGCTCCAGATCCACCAATTGCTTCTACGGTAGTAGCAGTGCCGCCTGCTCCGCCAGAACCTTTACCATAGTAAAGTACGTCGCCAACTTCGTTAAAAGCTAGTTCTGCGTTCTCTAAACTGGAGGGGGCATCAGTTGTGCCCGAAGACCTTCTTTTGATTCTAATTGTATTAGACATAAATTAAAAATTTCCTCCGTCTACTAAATTTTGCTTGGTGGCATTGACCCATGCAGAACCGTTATATTGCAAGACATCACCTGTTCCAACTGAATTTATAGTAACATCTGTTAAACCATTTAATACTGATTGAGTAGAAACATTTGATTCTATGGCTATAATTCTATCTTTTACCGTTAGATGTGATCCAGCTGGGTTTATGCCAATAACAGTCTGAATTGCCTCAACTGCATCATTTAGATCAGAATGCTGTTGATGATGAGGTACTGTAACTGAATTAAGAGTGTCTGTAGAACTAGGATTAATTAAGTTATCTAGTGCTGCTGGATATTGAATTGCCATTTCTTCCCCTAAATTGATAGAATCTTACTACTATCGTTACTCCAATTTATAGTAACGCCTAATGAATTATTAGCGCCTTCAAATGGAAGGCCATCAGAGGTATCTATATAAAATATTAATCTTGAATCAGCATCTGAAGTCCCAACCTGATATAGGATAATTGCATCAAAGGCAGCTCCAGAATAACCCTCATATTGAACATCATTTGCATCAAGAACTCCATTAGTTGTACTTTTATTTGCTAACGCATTTGATCTTGCTTTTATTGCCGATGCTGCAATATCTGAAACAAACTCGTCAGAATTCTGATTTGATGTATATGTTGCTGTGTTTACAAGTAATACCTTAAGATCATTGGTGTCAACTGCTATATCTCCATTTAATAAAGCTTGTTTAGCTTTTTTGTAAATAAAATTAGCCATAATTAAATACCTATATCTTTTGATATTTTAATTCTATATTTATAACCTTTTTCAAAATAATTTTTATCTTCAGTAAAATATGACGGAGTTGCATCATCTAATGATGGGAAGTCTATGTAGACTTCTGGCTTCCAAGAATGCATACTTATTTGACATGTAACAGCTTCCCATCTAGATGGAGCTCTTTGCACTAACTTTCTTTGACAAGTAAAATATTTGTTACTTAAGAAATTTGAAGCCGGTCTATCATTGAATGTTATTATAACTCTTCCATTATTATAATCATTGTACAAATAAAACTCTCCGTCTGCTGGATCTGTTTCTACAATATAAAATAAAGGATTTTTTGCAAGGATCTGATAACTTACGTCAATATCTGTTTTAATTGATTTATCTTGAATTAAAACTGGTGTTAGAGTTGGATCTGTAATTTCTGTTGTATTTGGAGTTGCTCCACAACCAGACCACGTAAATTCTATTTCTTCTGTAGGAACTATATTTCCAGAAGCATCTACTAAATTTTCTACTATTATACAGTATTGCGTATTCTCGGTGAGCTCTGTTGTTCTCCAGTAAAGAGTTAGAACTCTTGAGATTTGATTATAATCCTTTATTGTACTAATTATTTCGAATGGAGCTGACACCTCGGTTGGTGTTGCTGCAGCCACGACTAATGAGAAATTTTCATTTTTTAATGAACTTATTTTTATTGTTCTACCAAATTTGATAGATACCGAATAACACCCAACTGATGCTTGGTCAACAAGATATAAAGCCACTTAATTCTCCAAAAGATAAACTAACCATAATAGTAAGTAGTTTATTGAAAATATGAAAATAGGGGGTGGAGATTTCTCTCACACCCCCCATCTTCTAGGGTTAGGTAACTATAACTTACCCTAAGGATTAGATCAGAGACTGACCTGGTTAACAACGCTGACTTCGTAGTTACGAGTAAGTCTAACGTTCTTAGCAACTGTGATTCCCTCACCGTCACCGAGCATCACAATGTCATAACGCTCTTTCATCTTCATCTGACGAATGTCACGGCTTGGATCAGCAAACTGATCTGTGCTCATGTCATCCTTGACGAGGATGGTGCCAACTTCATTGCGGTCGATCAAGAAAATGTCCGACTTAGCAGCTGCAACATCTGTCTTTGCAGTGAAGCTAACGAATGGTGATACGATTACGTTCAAGCCCAAAGGAGCTGTTGCGTTTAGCGCACCACTTGGTGAATCTGGACGGTAGCCCCAGCTTGTATTAACAGCTGCTGCTGAACCACCAGTGTGGAAGATTGCATCCTTAAGGAACACTGCCCACATAAGTGGGTGGAGGATGAAGTCTGTTGGGACATGGTTTTCAGCCATCAAAGCTGCAGCCATATCTAAAACGTCATCCCAGTGAAGAGTAAGGTTCGCCGCACCATCGATGCCACGACCTGTTGTGTCTGCATAGCTACCGCTATCATTGTCAAACACAATTGTCGAAGCATCTTTGAAACGCTGAAGGGCGATTTGCTCCTTCAAACGAGCCATTGCTCTACCTGCAGCGCGGACGTGAAGACCTACGATATCCCAGAGTGAGTCAGAGATGACTTCTTCTGTAAAGGAGAGCTTAACGCCCTTCTTGGATACTTTGCCTTCAATCTGCTTTGCAAAGGCGAGTGCCTGCTCTGGGTACTCTTGACCCTCAGGAATCTCTGCTGCTTGGATAGCATTGACTGCTGGGAACTCGAGTGAACGGCCCTTACCTAGGCGCACTGTTGAGAGCAATGGAGTCACTAGTAACTGTGGCTCAGCTGCTTCTCTTAGTGTACGTGAAATAACCTTTGGGAAAAGTGCTGCTGCATCTGGTGATGCAAAAGCTTCCTTAATGGTTACTCTATTATTTTCGTCGATGTGCCCGTCCTCGGTTAATGCATTCTCCCAAGCTGGGAGACCCGAGAGGAGCTCTTGGATTGTCTTACTCATCTTAGGAATATTCCTCCTGTTTATTTTCTAAAGTGTTAGATTGACGCGGAATGCACCAACCACATTATTGACGTCCAGATTAGAACGTATACCCAACTTACCTGAGTATGTACCCGAGCGGGTAAGCTCGTATACGGTCTTCAGGGCACCTGGATCTGATGGCAACTGCATGTAGGAAAGGAGGCCATCATCAAAGTTTGTAGCAAACTTCTCAACCTCAATAACTTTACCTACTACTGTCCATGGGTATGCGCCAGCTGCACCTGTTGTTGATGCAATTGCTACTGGACGACCCATGTGGTCTGCCTTAATTAATGAACCAACAGTTACGTCATCATTGATGGCGCTTACCATTGGGTACTCAACGTATCCATGAGTAATGAATCCTGCACCTTGTGAAGTGCCCTTGTCAAATGGACGATAGAGGTCGTACTGAGCACAGCCGATTGGAACAGAGTATGCACCAACTGTTACTGTGTCTGTTGCGCCTGAGCTATATGATGGTGTTGCACCATTTAGTGGGTCCCAGGTTGATGGCATTGTATCGCCCCAAGTTACGCTTGAACCTGTTCCGTTTGCAGGAACCATTCTTGCATCACCATTTGAATCTGCAACTACCGAAAGGATTGTTCCTTTTGGAATTACAATTTCAAAACGGTTATCTTCTGAATCCAAATACCATGTTGGCAATCCAACTGATGGAAGTATGTAGGCAGCTGGTGCAATACCAGGTGAAACTACAAAACGACCAGCACCTGTTTTGGTGCCAACTTTACGAAATTTAGCTAAAGACATTTAATTTCTCCTTAAAGTTGTATATTAAAGTTTACGACGACCCATGAAGGCATCTACGAAAAGTTGTTCAACGGTAGTTACTTTTGTCTCTTCAACTTCCTCTTCTTGCTTGTCTGAGAATATTACATTCTCTTCATTTTCGACAGCAATCTCTGGATTGATCTCTGGCATATTAACATGCTTTGTCTTTGCGACAGGCATGGTTGCCAAATCTCTTAAAGAATCAGCCAATGAAGATGCTGTTCTTTTTGAGTGATCAGCAATAAGTTCTTCTCTAGCTTCATATGACTCTAGTCCGTTTGCAATTTTTGCGTCTACAACTCTTTCAACAAGAGTTCTATGCAATGCATTCTTGAGCTTCTGGTTTTCTTCTTCGAGAGACTGAAGCTTACTTGCTGCGTCATTAACATCTTGCTCAGAGGCCTGCTCATCGGCTTTTGTTGTGCCAGTGAGGTCTGTTGCTGACTCTTCAGTCTTCTCAATTTCTTCAGGAGCTGCAGTCTCTGATGAATCAACAGCACTAGTCTGTTCTTCTTCTGATTCTGTAACTACTTCAGATTCTTTGTTGATATTCCAAGATTCTTTTGCTGGCTCCATGCCTTCTTCTTTCAAAGAAGCTCTAAGTTGCCATGCCCACTTCTTGTGCATATCATCGCGTTCTGCAAGGAAGTTTGCAATTCCTTGTTCATTTGCTGCATTAGCCTCTGCAAATGCAGCCATTACTGATGCGTTGAGACTATTATTCTTCTCTAGGAGAGTTGAAGCTAATCCCATTGCCTCAGTCAAATCTGAATCATCCTTAAATGATGCATTCATGACTGATTCTGTCAAAGTTGCTGGGAAAGCCTGAAGCTTTCTCATGTTTTCAGCGATGCCATCAAGTGATCCAAGTGCATCTTCATAGATACCAGCAAACAACTCATGATACTGAGCGAAATCATCGCCCTCTACATTCCAGTGTGCTCTTTGAGCTGCGTAGTAAAATACTACTGTATCATTCAAAACTTTTTGAAGTGCCCCTACAACACCGGATGGAGCTGCCTCTTCCAAGGAGGCTTCTTCAGTTGCTACACTTGTATCAACTACATCTGATGCTTCATCTGTGGTTGTTGCTGCAGCTGCTTCTGAAAGGTCCTGACTAAGCTCTTCAACAGTAGCCAAAATGTCCTCATTCTTGACTTCGTCGTTCATGTTTAATTTCTCCTCAAGAATATCTTCTTCACGATTCTCATTAGATAGTAATGAATCGTTAGTGTAATTGTAATTTTCGCTTTCCTGGACTGCATATGCCGTCAAGAAAGCCCCCTTCAGATGCAAGTAAAGTGGTTTTGATTCTTTAGATTTAAGATCTTTTAATATAGATTTATGTTCTTCAACAGAATAAATATCTTCTTCGTTCATACTTAAAACAAATGCTGAACTTTTAGCGACCCAATCATCAGTGGAATTTTCTACCTTAACATCACCTTTATTGGCTTTTCTTACGCCAGACTTAGAATCTGCCGGTTGATTAACAAAAGAATATTCTTTAAAAGAAATATCCTGCATATCTACAAACGCTAGTTTGCCTTTGTAAACTTGACCCCTCTTAAACTTTGCAAGTCTTGGCTTACCATCAGAAGACTCTGCTGCAAGATCCTCACCGGTAATTGAGCATATTGCTTTTCCTGCTCTACCGCCAACTGAACCAGTTAAATATCTCTTATCAAGCACTTTTTGTACTGCAACAGGATCTGTGATTGCAACCTGCAAACGCACGAATGCTGAGCCATCTTCTTCTTTGTCCATTTTAGCGGCCATTACTCTGCCAATAGGCTCTGAATTTAAATCGTGATTAAGAATAATTGGCTTGGGATATGGCTCAACCCATGACTGAAGAGCGGATTCCAATGCTTCAGCTGAATAGTTATTGTAGTTAGCGGTTAGTCCGTTCGTGGATTGCAGCTACTTCAATTATTAAACCTTTGTTTAAATCTTCTGATTCAGAGAAGCTAAAATCAACATCAGAAAAATCTGGAAGTTGAACCTTGAAGGTCTCCACGAAATTAAAGGCCATTTATATCTCCATTTTTAAGAACTATACGTATAGTAAATTTGTTTTTATAACATTAAACAATTTTATATAATTATATCAGACTTTTACTAGGTTTTCTAAAAATTCAGAACTTCTATTATCACCAAGTTTTTTATATTCTGCTAGATGAACTGGCGACATAATATGCGGAGCATATATGTAAGAAGCACTGTATAAGGAAAAACCATTGTTGGTTGCATTTGCTGACCACCCAAGATCCTCACCCTGTTGATGAAATATATAATCAACATTGCTATAAACATCTTTAGACATCATCTTTGCTGCCATAATTATATCTGATTTAAAGAATGATCCAATTGGGTATGAACCTTCTCTATAGGCAAGTTCTCCAACTTTATTTTTCCAAGTCATTACACTAGGAAATTCTTTGCCAATAGGGGTCATATACATTAGGGGAGAAACAGCATCTGCTCCAGCTTTAATGTGGGCTATTAACAACTCTAATGTATTAGGATTTTCCAATAAAATATCTGAGTCCAAACTTAGATAATAATCTGGTTGATATTCTCTAACTGTTTTAAGAATAGAATTTCTCAAAGAAATCATATTATGATACTTGGAGAGAGTCCACTGTCTTCCATTGTTTTGATGCTCGTAATGATTAATGTCTGATCTTTCATTAACTACAAACAAGGGAATTCTAGGATCTAATTTCTTCCATGCGTATAAAGATTGAACTGTTGCAGTATCGCCTGGTGCAGTTTCAAAAACAAAACCAATATTAGAAATATCTAAAGATTGATTAACGATACATCTAATCCATTGTGACAAAATCCAATCTCTTTTATAGATTGGACACCCTATAATAAGTTTCATTTTTCTTCAGCTGTTTTAACTTCTTTTTTAGGTGCTACTTTTGTAGTTTCTTTTTTTTCAACTTCATCTTTTTTAGATAAATCTTCTACTGCTTTTGTCTCGTTATCAACAATGGCTTTTGGCGCTTCTTCTACCTGCTCTACTTCTTCTTCTGAATCACCCATTAAGACTTCAAAGCCCTCCATAAAGGCATCGACTATCTCAACAAGAACTTGCATTGCAAGTCTTATCTGATTGTTTGCCACAGCTTTTCTAAAGCCTTCAATTGCATCTTCTTCAAGAAGAAACTGTTTTGAAATTTCAGAATTAATCATTAAGCTCATTTGTATTTTCGTCCTTAATTAAACTTTCAATTGAATCTTGATCTTCATTTGTATACACTACATTATAGTCTTTTTCTAGAGCATTTTCAATTGCAGTTAACCAAGACATGTCAGATCTTCTAATATTTGGAGAAGTGTTTCTTCCGTTTTGATTTGCTGGTCTTACCGAGTTACCAGTTCCTCTTCTGTTTGAGGGCAAATTTCTTTGACCCTTTGGAGCAGATGCTTGCTTATCGCCATTCTTCTTTACGTCTACAGCTCCAGCTGGTTGATTTTCTGCAGCTATTTTAGCTTGAGCTTGAGCTATATCAACCTGCACTCTTCCTTGAACTGATGGGAATAAGTTTTCTTCATCGACATCAGGATCTAGGCCAAGTTCTATTCTTGCTTCATCCAAGCTAATTAATGAATTAGCGTACTTCTGCATAATATGTGTTTCTTTTTTAACTTGAGTATCCACATCAATTTCTTTAAATTTGAAGAAACATCTATCTGAAACATTTTCTTGTGCCGGATTGACTATTGGGTCAAATCCACCTTCAAATAATAATTCATTAAAAATATGAAGCCTAATCATTTCAGAGAACTGTTTCTGATATTGCTTGACCTTGTCATACAAGGCAACGTCGAGTCTATCTGTTACAGATCTATTTCCCCCATTCATCATCATTCCAAGGTGATGCGGAGAAACGCCCAAGCCAACAGCAACTCTTTCCTTGAAATGCTCAAGATATGCTGATGCATCAAGTGCTTCCTTGCCGGAACCAACAATCTCTATATCGTGCCTATGGGGAAGAATTAGACCACCTTCTGATCTTAAGTTTTCTATTTCATTAGCCGCTCTATCAATTTCATCTGGTTCTGCTGGCTGCTCTGGAGTTCCAATTCTATACTTGTATAATGGAAATAATTCTCTATGAACAAGATTTTGAATATCTTCTTCTATCTGCCTAAGTGCTATGACATCATCTAAGACAGAAGCTAAAAATGGAGTACCAAATGCCCTACCAGTTTTTCTATCAAGAGTAATATGTATAACTCTATCTGCTGACCAAACTGGATTCTTATTCACAGGGGAGTAGGTCAATGGATCAGTCATCTGCTGATATAATTTTGGCCTATTGTGCTTATCCCTCATTATTCTTACTTGTTCAGTAGGAATAAGATAATATCCAACAATTGGCTCTACTGCTGATACCGGATTTAATTTTGTAGGAAAATATTCAGAAATGTCTGCACGTGCTTTTACAATAAAAACATTTCCATATTTAAATAGTTGATCCGAAACCTCTAACAAGAAATCTGAGAATGGCCTCTTCATTGCCATCTCCATAAAGTCTATCCTTTGATAAAGATAAGAAACTGCTTCTGGATTTTCTCCAACAATCTGCCAGCCTTCTTTCCAGAACAATTCCTTATACTTATTAAGAGCTTGCTTGATGTAAGAGTCGGTATCAACTGCTTGCATGATTCTTTCAAAATCATACGGAGATGGCTCAAATACTGTTCTGGTATTATACCAGTATACAGAACCCTTATAGCCAAGTGCTAGGGCAGCGACTTTCATCGCTTTTGAAATAGTTTTTACATCTTCTGGTTCTATGGTTTTTGCCACAAAATCAGAATCAGAAAAACCCTCTACTTGACGAAAGGGTATATAATCTTTTAAAGCCATTATTATCTCCTACAAAAACTAATTAAAATAGTACTAATTTTAATAGTTTTTATAACTTAGTTTTGTGCGATGCCGGCTTTGTCAAAGGTATTCTTAATAATAAGACCCTTAACTGATTCAAGCCAAAAAATCGTTTCTGCCTCAGAGAAGTCTGAACGATATGAAAGATTCTTATCACTAACCTTAATCTCAACTACAAATTCTGTTTTTGCTGTATTATCTTCACTCATCTTAGTATCCTTTTTGTTTTTCAATTATTGCTGTTAATTGTTTTATTGTAGCTTCTTTAACTATTAACTCGGTCATAACTTGACTAAGTTTTTCTTGAAAAGTTGCTATGATTAAATTAATGTCTAAATTAGAATCAATATTTTGATTTTGCATATTATCCATTTCAGTTGACTCTTTTGTTTCTTTCTGAAGCATTCTAGACACGATTTTATTTTATCATCAATATGTTTTGATTACAAGACGTGATTCATATTTATTCTAGAGCAGAGAGTCTTGCTTCAAGAGATTCTATTTTTTCATTTAATTTTTGAACTGTTAAAATTAGCGCTGGAACCAGTCCTTCATAATTAACAGATCTTAGTTGATCTTTATCTTTTCCGTCTGGATCTTTTAATTTGTGACTAGTTTCAAGTTTTGGAAAAAGTTCTTTAAACTCATCAGCTATAACACCTATTTCTCTTTCCTGAGACATTGATTCTTCGTCTCTCGTATATGGATTGAGCATGTTGAATTCCCAGATTTTTACTTGATTCAAAATTTTATCAACCCAATTACTTTGCGGTTCATCAATATTTCTTTTTATTCTTCTATCTGAATATCCTCCATAAGTCAGATAGTTATAGTATGCGTTATCTACCATATACAGTAATTCACTACCATCCCAGTCAAAAGCTATGGTGTGACCAAAAGGTCCTGGTCCTGCGCTATAACCATCGTAAACAATTCCATATTTTGTTACATGAGTACCAGAGCCAAGTAAGCCCACCCCAATTGCATCATAAGCAACGTATCCATAGATTTGATCACCGCCAATTTCGCCAATGGAAACCATTCCAGATTTATTTGACCCAATTACGTTAAGCCAACCAAAATACGAAACGCCTTGACCAAAAGTAGTTTGAAGTGTACCGTCTGTATATATCTCAAGTCCTCCAACTTTACCAGAAGTAAATTGAGTAAACCCATTTGATTGAACAGTAAAAACATTATTTATATTAAGCGTTCCACCTGTTATGCTAATGTTATTAGCGGTCACGGCTCCTTGGGGGGTAACCCTAAATGGTGCACTAGCAAATGTAGTATTACCAAGATACAGTCCATTTGTATCAGCTTTTAGTATTGATGATCCAGATCCAATTGACACATTTCCCGTAAATGTTCCACCAGCTGCAGAAAGGTTTCCACTAAATGTTCCATTAGCTGCAAGAAGATTTCCAGTAAATGTAAGTGTATCAACTCCATCATAAGAAAGATATTTTGTAGATGTTCCTAACTTAAATTCTGCATTGGCTATTACGTTTCCATTTATATCAGATTTCCATCTGTTGTCGGCGTTTATAAATACAGAACCAGCTTTAAGCCCGCCTCTAATTACAGTTGAATCAAACTCTGCGAATCCATCTCCTCTTATTAACCAGCCAGCTGTATTTGCTTGATAATTAGAAGATCTAATTACAGCGGTGTTTGCTGGAGCACTGTAAGATGTTGCTGATCCAGCTTGAGTTAAAATTATTTCATGTGCGCCAATTGTTCCAGCTGTAATTTTTGCTGCAGTGATGCTAGCTATATATTGATTTGATATAAGAGGATTTTCTTGATCACTTTGAACTATTGGAGACCAATCACTTGGATTTCCAGTAGAGTCTATAGTTCTTATTCTTCCATAATATCTTCTAGTTGTAGAATCAGTACTATTTTCTACTGCAACTGTAAAAACATTTGCTCCGGAAGTTCCAGAAGAATATATTGTTGCATTTGTTACTGGGACAATATTTGGATAGGATCCGGAAACTTGATCTGC
>JACCDG010768148.1_pt1 | contig 16343 bp, 18 predicted proteins | sample 7442471 | NCBI WGS metagenome assembly JACCDG01 (sample SAMN15323444, study PRJNA562643) | freshwater metagenome | isolation source: river surface water | place: USA:Blue River Watershed | collected 2017-08-17 | reverse complement strand
TTCGGACTCATGACCATCGTGGAGAAGTCAATGATTCAGACAAGAGACTTCTCCACCATATGGAACTACTGCAACGGGGCCCCATTGAAGAACACAGAGCGTTCTGTGTTTGCGAGGTCATTGAAAAAGTACAATACATTGATAGGACGAGGCAACGACATCCTGCTCAACCTTGTGTCCAACACTCCCAACGCAACTCTACTCTGGGAGATACCCAAGGGCCGTCCCAACAAGAAGGAAACTCCCATGGTATCGGCCACCAGAGAATTTGAGGAGGAGACTGGACTCAAGAAGGATGCATACCGGTTGCTGCTTGACGAAGGGACCATCGAATATACATTTATAGACTGTGGAGTTAAGTACAAGTATGTGTACTACATAGCAGTCATGGACAGCACAACCATACCCACATATGACTACAGCAATCCTCATATGCTATGGGAGCTCAGCGAGCTGAAGTTCATGTCGTCTGTGGCTATCCGAGAGATGAACAACCAGAGACTGGCCAAGACTGCACGCATCATCATAAAGAAAGCAAAAAAATACCTATAGGCTGTTCACAACCTACGTATCTCTTTTTTTGTAGATGACCGTCTTCGTAATAACCGTGATTGTGGTCATTAATGGAGTAGTTGTGTTTATAACCTTGGTCTTGGTGATGACTGTACCATCTTCAATACTATCATCAAGCTCTTCACCACAATCATATCCATACCAGTCTTCCTCATCATACTCATCTTCAGACTCATCTTCAGATTCTTCATCATCGGACTCATCGTAGGCAACCCTCACCAGAGTATCTTCCTCTGGAGTAATCTCCGGTTCTCTGGATTCATCTTCCTCAGGTGTCTGATTGGTATTTATGATACTATAGACAGTCTTGTTGAGAACCGTGGTTATCATCAGATTAGGGGTAAGTGCGGTATTAACCTTAGTCATGGTGATGCTTGAATCTTCATCATCAGAATCCTCATCATCATCCTCAGACTCCTCCGATTCTTCATCAGAACCTTCATCCTCATATTCAGACTCCTCAGACTCACGATTCATATTCAACCCCTCCCTGAGAATATTGACCATTTCAACCATATCAGCCATCCGTTCATTCAGAAGCCTGAATTGAGCAAGGGCCTCGTCGGCAGCGTTGGTCTGGGTGGCTTGGTTCGACATGGTCTATATTTATTAATAATGGCTCGTCAATTTTGAGCTCAAATCAAAAAATAGATTACTCAGTATCTGAGTCAGTGTCAGACATATCTGGTATCTTTAACTTCTCAACCTTGGCAATCTTCACCAGGTCCTTCTTATTCTCGCGTGTGATGATTCCTGTACGGACCATCTCATCGAACACATCCACTCCCGCGTCTTCATCTAACAACTGCTTAATTTTGTACAGAGCATATATTCTATCATTGAGTTTCTGATTCTGAATATCGGGTCTGATTGTAGTAGTACGAGATGATACTATATACCCAAGCTTGTTATTTTTCTTGATTGCAACATAGCAGTTCAGGTAGTCTTGGCAGAATGGCAAGGCTGCGGTGAAGAAGATATCATCAGTGGTTCTAAGTTGAGTTAGAACCTTGACATCTAAGTTGATAGAACCATTTCCATCCATCTCATCCATTCTTGCCTGATACATCTGCATACGCTTGGATCTGAAATCCTTCACAATAGTATCATATATTGAGTTAGCCGCAGATGGATTGCCAAGTTTGATATCAAATGATTTGGTCATGCCATTCTTAGTTGTTGTAATATCTGATATGTTCTTGAAATCTGTACGTCTAACAATGGCCAGTATCCAATTGATTTCAGATGTTATCAAGCAGATTGCTTGTGGTTGTAGCATGGTCATCAGACTATGTCCACCATTCAATGTTCTGATACGATCACCTACATTCTTGAAGTTGGTACAGCAGAAGTACACAATCAGTCTGTTATCACGTACAAATCCAAGTACATACGCAAACTTGAGTCTGGTAAGAGCAACCTGGATACTATAATTGCGTATTAGATTATTCAATTGAGTCTTAATCACACTCGAACCATTCCAAGCGGTAAGAGTAGCTTTGGCAAAGTCGAACAAGAAGTTCTTAATGTAATGCAGGTCATCTCTGGTTTCCCTACCATACTCAAGCAGCTGTTGAATATCATTTGATTGATGGGTAATCATTGTAGTCTGTTGAGTAATTTGATTTGATTGGGTCTTAGTCAATTCGATTAGCTCTTGATTCGTTTCGGTAAGATAATCAATCTTCTTGTCCATCTCGACCATTTTATCATCTTTCTGATCCAATGCATTATCCTTGGCAAGATGCCATTCATCGTTGTATAACTCCATGGCCATCATGACATTCATTGCATAATCCCTCAACACAGATGCATTCTCACTTCTCGAAATGCATAGAGTAAGGTCTTGTACAGATATGTAATGCATGGACTGAGTACGATTATTTCCTTTGTTGGCATCTGCAGTTATTTCTTCTTGGTCAGGAACTACAATAGTATTTGAAATCATTGATTGCTCAACACAAGCATCTAATACAGCAGCTCTATCTTCAACTGTATCAGAACGACGGTTGATAACCATTGATTCAATCCTATGAGTCTTGAAGAATCTCGCAATATCACTGATTCTCGCACTGGAACTCGGACGCCTCTGTGCGTCCGAGTTTTGGTCCTTGGTATCTCTCATAGGTCTGGCTGACAACACTCCAAAGCGAACCAACTCTATATTGGCACATACCACTTTCTCACTTAGCTTTGGTTGCTTACGCCAGATATTCAATCTGATGAACAGACATCTCTCTTCATCAGATATCTCTCCAATCAACATATGAAGAACCTCCATTTGCTCATCAACTGGCAACCCACGCGGTTTGTCAGCAAGACGAGCCTTGAACTCAGCACGGATAGTATCCAATGAGACCATGGTTGTAGAAGTAGCTTGATGATGTATATTTTTAGATAGTATCTCGTCAATTTTGAGCTCAAATCTATCTCATCCTGAACATTGCCTATATAGAGTATATAAAGAGAATACATCATGGTCCGTTTAGCATTGGATGTTGCCAACAAGGCATTGGAGCTTATCATTCTGTTCCAGAGTAAGAACGGTTTCAAGTTGGTTGAGTTTGAGGCCATTGGTGGTCTGTTCACGCGTCTCTCCAAGGTGGTCAATGCCGCTGATGGCGAGAAGGTTGATATTGGTGTTGAAGATATCAAGCTGCTTATCAGCACCGTCGATGTGTGCAGCCGCCGCGTTCCTGTTGAGGTTGCCAACTTCCGCACCATTGCCGATCTTCTGGATGTCTTAGATGCTGCCTCCAAGGAAGTGGTGGACCACGAGGAGACCAAGACTGACCTCTGAAAAAATTACAAGGCCTACACTATAGTGTAGACATCAAACTCTCCATAGAGGGTTTCCACAGACACAACATGCGGAACGTGCCGGGGCACGAAGCAGTAGTCTGTGATTTTTTTGTGGATTGGAATGTGGAGCTCCTCTATCAGGAAGGCAGCATCGTTGCCACACCATCTCAGATGATAGCCTCTCGGAGACCTAACAATGAATGGCATGGTTCCTATACAATGCCCCATCAGCTGTATCTTAGATAGCCACTCTCTATCCTGAGATGTTATCTGCATACAGCCAGCCATATCATCCAGGTGATTGGCCAGCCACCCAAGTTGGATTCTCAGATTTCCATCAATGGGTGGGTTGGTATCATCCACTGATACTACAGAGTAGAAGTTATTCCTGATGATTGGCATCTTGTTCATGGGCTCGCACTCCATCCCCACAGACAGGTCTCTCGCATATGTAGCCACTATGGCATCATCCTTCATGATACCTACCTTATGCATTCCAGAGCAAGTGAACCGTACGCCATCGCTCAGTTCTACGGCCATTATGGTATCCACCTTGATAGCCTTCTTGACCAATCCCTTCTGCCAGTACACTCCATTCCATATATCCAGTATCGCTCCCTCTATAGTTCCAATCAGTCTATATCCATCGTATGTCAATACATACGTATCCTCTCCCAAACACGCTTCATACATCCTGATGGTCATCATATGTTTATACTTGATAGCTCTTCAATTTTGTATGGCAATTAATTATCATCACTGTCATACTCTGAGTCTGACTCTGAATCAGACTCAGCCTCTGGCCTATCAACCAGAACGAATGGTATTTCATCCGGAATGATTGGCTGAAGCGAATCTATGTACTCATCCTGGTAGATAGATGGAATGAGACACCGCGGCTCACTTGTCTTCATATGTTCTATCTCAGCATTCAGGGAGTCTATCTTCTCCTGGAGTTGCTTGATAGTGTTCTGCAAGTTGAATATCTGGTTCTGCATCATGGTTATCTTGGACTGCATGGTGAGCACGAACGAGTTGAGCATCATGGCACTGCTATATTACGTGGCATATCTAATCGAAATAGCCCCATCCATCAGAACCAGGAAGTTGATGCACGTAGCGCAGATAACCATGGATACCTGATGATTAGAGTCAATGTATGAACTGCTGTATGCCAGATATTGGTCTCTGGACTGACTGAAGTTGAGATAACCGCTGGGCTGCTGGTCTCCAGGATATATGCTGAAGGTCATGAGGTATGCATCCTCTTCATCTGGAGTCATGATGGTCTCACCTCCAAATCGCAGAGGTATGTAGCTATTATAGAAGATACCAGGGTTGTACTCGTAGATAGCATTGCCTTGAGATTCCAGAGCTATGCTATCTATAGCAGGAGCCATATCATAGTAGTACATGGGGGTATATGCCAGAGATGTAGTTGTTCCAGTCTGGATAATGGATGCGTACTTTACTTCCTTGTACGTTGGGATGTTATTCTTGCGCCACACCTCCGCAGCATTTGGATCCTGGTCATTGTTGGTGGGCCTGAACCGCATGTACATGCTCTCAACAGCAAACTTGATGTTGGATATACTTATCAAGTCGCTATCCTTGTCCAACAACTGCTCCAGCCGTCTGTGTACTCGTACGATATTGAACTGCATGCGGTGCTTGAACAGCTCAGCTACCTCAGGGATGGTATAGACATGATTGGTAATCAACTCACATGCCTCTATGCGGGGCTGCTGATACTTGCCTCCATCATTCGCATAGTCAATAATTTGAACGCATCTATCGGCAGTCTCGAAGTCCATCTCGATATAGAACTTCTCGTAGGTGATGTTCCAGTTGGAGATGGCGAATGCAGGGTTTGTGTTAAACCAGAACAACAGTGGTATGTACATATCGTATGGCTCATGCCGGTTCTTCTGAGTCTGAAGTCCATCAAAGATTAGCTTCTTCTCACGAACCTCTTGGTTGTACGGGTCTTGTAGGAAGATGCCCATGGTTGGGGTTTCCTGGCCAACACACCGTTGCCATCCCATCTTCTGGTTCTTGCTGACATGGAACTTATAGTACATCTCCATCTCCTCCGTTCCATATCTATCCAGCACGATACCATCGCAGCACAGGCGTATCTCCTTCACAAGTCGATGGCCAATGAAATCAAACCAGCGTATCTTGTTGTCCTTATGTGTTGCCTGTAGAGCTGAGAGGCGAATATGCAGAGCTTGGTCTATGATGAAGTCTCCATTGATGGGTATCTTTATGGTGGATGATGACCCAAATATTGGGAGGGTTGTAGTTCTGGCAGTTGAGTATGCATAAGCAACGGAGACAATGGGCTTGAATGTTCGGTTGACGAAGAATGCATGTGTCTGACGAACATCATCATATGTGGCATTTACATTGCTGAGCTTCAGCTGGGCAATCTGCTTGTCCAACTTTATTTTCAGGTTTGTATACTGAGAGACGGCATCCATGTCAGTGCCTTCCAGCAGAAGCTTGCTGATGTGGGCATCTATCTTCTTGGACTGCTCCTCCCTATATGCAATGGCAGCATCTCTATCAGCAGTCTTGCGCTGCTTGACCTTGGATATGTTCTGGAGTAGCTGTGTCTTGGCCAGTAGATGATTGTCAAGGTCGGATGTGTTGTTGAGAAGAATGGCATAGCCATTCTGAAGGATGGACTGAGACATGACTCTATATACTTAGTCAGTTATCCTCAAAGGCATAAAAAATAGCTACACCGGCAATTCTTCGGACATGTCGCTCGACATGGAACACGTCGAGTCAAATGAGATTGCCCGTCTACGCCGATAGCGCACGCTCTCTCCGGGAATCAACTTGTAGCACGTGAATGCTATCAGGCATATCGCCACAATCATAACTACCATGATTATGGATATCACGTACAATGATTTGACAGGCACTGTGGCCCCGTAGAACGAACCAGAGTGGTAGGTATCCATGACTATATTTATTCTATGAGGGCTGTCCATTTTACGGTCAATCTATGTAGGCATACCTATCGGTTGGTATGTACTTGAACCCACGGGTTATCTGGCATATCTTGGACCATATGGTATCATTCTGTATGAGCGTCTGTGCTCCCTGCAAATGAATGAATGACAACAGGCTCTTCTTCCTGTAGTAGTCCGGTATGTGCATCTCTATCAACTTCCATACGATATATGGATAGAACAGCATGTTTGACTTGTTGGATGGTCTGATTATATTGTAGGCCTTGACAGCCTTGGCAAAGGAGTTAGTTATATCTTGAGTCTCTGCATATGATAGCTGTGGAGGAGCAACTCCAGTAATGAGCCGCTTAATCAGGGCAACGTGTTCATTAAGCTCTGTAAGTCCAGAGTCCTTGAGATATCTACGGAGCTGCTCTATAGTCAGCCTCTTCTTATTTGTTATGCCATCTCGTTTGATGCACCCCTCTATCTTCATCAACTGGGCCTCTGTGATGGTGTTGGTTTCTCTGGCCTGTATCCTCTCAAGCCAGGACTTCACATGTTTAGATGGTTCATATCCAGCATGTTTGTATCGTATACTCTCCTGGGAATAGAACTGGCAGTCATTGAACACAGTACCCTTGAGCTCGTATAGATAGCCACAATTATCACACACCATCTCGCTGGACTCCGGCATGACCTGCATCGGATGCCCACACTCGCAGTAGTCCATCACCTCCTCCACGGGTTTGAGGTCCAGCTTTATATTATTGAACTGCTGGATGGATGACCGGATATCATTGATAACCTTATCATCGTCCTCTGACAGAAGGATGCGCGGCTTCTCTGCCATACTGATGCGCTTGACTGAGTCTATGAACAGGCCCAGTTCATATATAAATATGTCTGATAGCTCGTATATATTCTCCACGGCTATGTACTTGGACAGCTTCTTGTATATCGCCCATGTTTGTTCATGAGCCCGTCTGGCTATAGCCACATCTGAATACACACGAAACCTCTTGAGTTCATAGCAGTACAGATTGAATATACTGACCAGCTCATCCAGGTCAAACCTGCATGTCTTCACACTATTCACGATGGGATTGTAGTGGTTGACATGACTGGAGTAGTTATACAGGAACTTGAAACTGAACTGGTCGGTGTGTCTGTCTATGATGTCATAGTAGTCAGTAATGAATGGAATGATGCCTATATTGAATCGCTCCATGGCATCCACGTATCGGTGGTACTTGGATATCACTCGGTTGGTAGCAACCTCCATTATCATATCTCTGGTAGCGGTGTCCAGGGTGGTCTTGCTAAGAGAATCAAGCAGGACATCCAGGGACCTATACAGGTCCTCTATTATATCCATGCGTTCTTGCAAGTTGTGGAGCACGTGTTCGAAGGATGTGTTGGTATTCGACATCTTGTTCGCTTAGTATACATCTATATATCTGATATAGCATTCATTGAATATAGACATCAACAGACAAGATGAGCAAGCAACTGTTGGATTCTCTTCTGAACGACCTCCAGACAAGCGGCGAGGGTGCTCTCAATGAACAGCTGGCCAAGCTAACTCCAGAACAACTGGATGCCTTGTTCGAGGAAGCTCAGGTATATAAGTCGCTTGGTCCGGCAGGCAATGATAAGGTGGTTGTTGCATCTGTGAGCAACCTCCGTGAATCATACGTGAAGAAGCTGCTGACCACATCTCTGATTAGCTTCCTGTTCCAGATGAAGGATGAACTCACTGTCGATGAAGAAGCTTTGGAGAACCCTCCCAACAAGGAGGACTTCATGGAAGTAGTCCATGACTACACACTTCCAGAAGGATTCAATACTGAGACCTTCTTCAATCATGAGGTGGTCAAGACGTTCCGTGCAAAGTTCACTGACCTGAAGGTGGAGTCCACCAAGGAGATGGAAACGTATCTCACTGAGGACGAACTACTCGAGGCTACTGTCAAGGCCAACGAGCAACTCAAGCAGTTGATGCACAAGGAGCGTAAGCTCGATGCAATGAAGTACAACGATGCCATCCAAGCAGCTATCAAGGAACAGTCAGATAAGGAGCGAGCTGTGGTGAACAAGTTCCTGGAGAACGTGTTCAAGTACAACAAGGACAAGCATCTGCAGGAGGGAGTCAATAAGGTAGAGGATGACCCAGAGCGTACGGACATCGAGGAACTCAAGGGCACTGATGTTGTGTATGACAACGTTCCTCCAAATGATACCTTCTGCCGCTTCGACCAATACTTTGCCATCAACTATGAGAAGATGCGGGAAGCTACCAAGAATATCTACAATCTTAAGCCAGACCTTGAGCATGCCATGATTGTGTATGACGTTGTGGAGAATCAAGAAGCGGCAAACACGTTTGTTAATAAGTATGGTTCATCCTCTAAGTTCGACATCATCACGTTCGACCTCAACAAGTGGGCGCTTCTTGGGCAGTTCAAGGAGAACCGCGAGCGTATAGATTACTACAACAAGCACAATGGCATCATCAAGGCTATCTTGGAGCAACAGCAGGCTGACAACATGCTTGGGGAGGACTTGATGAAGAAGCGGGTCAAGAGTACCAAGGTCAAGGCAGAGAAGGTGTTCGGCAAGGATTCTCCACAGTTCAGTGAATACAAGAAGCTCATGGACATTGGAGGCAAGGATGGTACCGTAGAGGAGCTGGATGAAGAGAAGGTTAAGGTCAGTCGCGAGGTTGTTGTTGATGCAGATACTGGAGAGGAGCTCAAGCTGGATGAGGATGGAGTCCCAACCAATGCCATTGAAGTGCCTATCACAACCATCAATGCCCGAACCGGTGAGGTCAAGCAATCTCGGTTCTTCAGCAAGGCAGAAAAATAAATCCAGACTTAGCAGTTATGCTTATGCCAGGCAAGAGCCTGACAGAGTGTATCAGCTATGTCATCATAGTTCTTTTTTTTAATCTGAGATATAAGACAGCGTTTATCCATGAGGGTCAGTAGATATAACATGTTGTATGTGGTGTGCTGCTTGTTGGCCTTGTAGTTGCTGGAGGCATATGCAAGGAAGTCCGCCAGAGCAAGCGATGGATGAAGGGCTATTGTATTTTTGAGACTGGGTTTCACCACATGGATTGGATATGATCCGGCATAGTGATACACTATCATATTGAACACCGCGTTGCTGCAATGATTGGCATTCATCTGATACTCTATCAACACAACCACATTATCCAGCTGAGATAGATTTGTATTCATATCATACTCAACAAGAGTGCGCTTGAGCGAACAAGCCTTGTCTATGGCTGATGTATCCTTGAGCTTGGCTCCATCGTTTATATCGAACACGTTCATATGCAACAGCTGGATGGACTCATCGCAGTAGGCATTGCTGGCTGCTATGCCTTCAGGTACTCCTCCAGATATATTTGTAAATGAACGAAACCTATACAGACCAATGGCCAGAGATTTCGTGGCGACATCTATGCTCAGGTATGTGGTGAAGCTCATGAGCTCTATATATGTATGCCACTCCTCAATTATGTATGTACCTGGCTTCGCTTATCATCGATGTATTGATGGTCTTCAGGGCATTCCTATACTCCATGATATCCATATGTCCTCCATATATGGACAGGTCATACACACAGGGAGCCTCCCTCAACTCCACTGGCTTCTTGCCGTAGAACTGAATGAACAGCATCTTGAGCATGGATAGCTTGTCGGTAGATGACTTGTCCTTGATGAACTCCGCTGAGTTATTCAGGAATGAGAACGCACAGGCAAATCCACAGAATAGACCATGGGCATCATACTCCTTTCCGTATGCAGTGGTTCTAATCTGTCTTGGGATGAAACATGGCAGACCCTTGAAGTTGAGCCCACAGTACCAGCATTTGATGGTCATGTCTCGATATGCCTCGGCCCATTGCTTCTTGTTCTTGTACTTGGTAGCTCGGATGGGATTATATATGGACATATCAATCTCAGACTCTGGCTTCTCTTCAGAGAAGAGCTCGCCATGTATCATGTTGTCCTCTATAGTCTGTATATCGCTGAAGAAGATACCCTGCAGGAATACAGTGTTGCGCACAGGAATCTCCATCGTCTACCGATATATATTCATTATTCATCTGTCAGGATTTACCTATATTAGTATATACGACCATGGTACTTCCATTCTTGGCGGCATCTGCTGCCAAAGAAATGGCTCCCAAGGTAATCGGAGCAGTCATGATTATCATATGCGTGATTATATTCATACTTACTCTGCTGGATGCCACTGGCAAGACATACGTCATCAAGGTAGACCGAACCAAGGATCCATCATCATGGTGGGTACGATTTGCCATGTCCATAATCTTCACATCTCTGTTCGGGTATATCGGGTATAGGCTTGTAATGCCAGCATCGGCTATGTCTCCATATGGATATCAACAACCACCTTATGGGTATCCACCACCACCTCCATATGGATATCCTCCTCCGCAGCCATATGGATATCCCCCACCACCTCCACAGTATGGACCTCAGCCCCAACCATATACATCAATGCAATAAATATTGACTGGTATAGTATAGCCATGGTACTGCTAACCGATATAATCTATCCGCCATTCATATACAAGAGGTGCTTGTATGCAGCCCTCTTCATAATACTGCTGTTCATAATAGCATTTGTGTTCATGCTATCCTCCAGCGAGAAGAGCTTCTCAGATATCAACCAAGATGGGGACATATCCTGGGATGAAATATATGTAGCCTGGAAACTTCCCGGAACCGTACATTGGTGGAAGTATGTGGGTGGTTTATTCTTTGCAATGTGGTCCATACTCGTGGCCAAGCGAGTGCATGACTACGACAAGTCCATCAACCAAGAAAAAAACCCATAGGCGCTTACATGTTGTTGATGTCGCTTATGTGCCCACGAACAGAGTTTGGGCGATATCCCATACTGGCATTGAGCGAGTCATTAGCTTGTAGCTTGCGTCTCTGAGACTGAGTTATCAGCGATGGAAGCAACTCCATCATGAGTCTCGGAACGATGCCCACATTGTTGGCAGCCACGAACTGACTAACAGCCGTACTTGTCTCCACGCGAATTCTCTTCAGCTTGGACTTGACCACATCTGAGTAGCCAGTGATGTCTGGCTTGCAACCAAAGTACTCGTGCTGACCATTGAATATCATCTCCAGCAATGATGCCCCAGCAACCAAGGCCTCCTCTGCTATTGAGTTGTACTTGAGCTTGTTGTACTTGAAGGTCAATCGTCGGTTAACCTCCTCTATCTGCTTGAGCGGGGCTGTGTATGATACCATATACTGTGGTGAATCCACAGACACTCCAAGTTCAGTCAAGTCATCACGCAGAGCTTCTATCTGAGACAGAAGTGAGTTGCGTCGCTCATTCTCTATCTCCTGGTCTATGTCCAGGTTCATCTTAGGTACCGTCTCCATAACGCGGCTTATGGATGACTGCAGCTGATCATCCCTGGTCTTATATGTATAGAGGGCATCCTTAGGGTCCTGGATATAGTTAGACCGAACGGTATTGGCTCTGGATATAACAGATACCATATCATCATTGTCTTCTGCGGCTTCCTCCTTATCTTCCTCTTCCTCCTCTTCTTCAATATTAGACTCCAGCTCATCCATGGCCTGCTCGTACTCGTCCAGGATATCAACATCCTCCTCTTCCTCTTCGGCATCTGGCTCATCATCAGCCTCCACATACATGCTCTTCACCTTACGCTCCATATCATCTATGTCCACGCCATTGGATATCTTCTCCATGTTCAGGAGCAGACTGATTCCAGAAATATTGGAGCCATTGTCTATCGATGATTCTTCCATGATTCGTGAGTGTGTGGTCTATATTCATTTGTGTATCAAGATTACAATTGGTTAGAATTGGTGCTCGTTGCCTATGCAAGTATTCCTCAATGGACTAAATATACGTTCACGTGGGGTGTTCGAGGCTATGAAGCTGTGTGCATATTTTTTATCTATAAATTCTATATCATCGTCATCATCAAGGTCGTCCAGCTCATCTGATTTGCTGGATATGGATATGCATGAGGAGTAGCTGCCCTTTCCATTGGATACGATGCTGTCTATCTTGTTCATAATATTGGCCAGCTGCCCATGCAGCTCACTTATACGTGTATCCACTCGTCCTATACTGGACTCTATCATCCTATGGATGGAGCATATGTCATCATTCTTGTAGTTGTACTGATTACTGGACGAGGAAGATGATGACACACGGCGATGCATCATCTTGATGCTATTGTCATCATCGACATCCCTCAGATATCTATTGAATGACCCGCTGCCATAGTTATCCAGCTTCATTATATTCTCAGATAGATGCTCTTCATCATGACACATCGACTTCAATCGTTCTATATACAAGACATGGTTCACGCACTTGTAGTCGTTGAAGAAGTACAGTATCTGGCACATCCTGGATATGATGGACTCCAGGAACTTGGCCCCATACAGGTTGGTTATAATCTTGTAGAGACCCAACCTGGTTATGTAGTACCCTATAGACACAACATCGCTATCTATCTCTCCAGTCTCCAAATTATAGTCTATGGTGTTCTTCAATCCATTCCTCTTGAGCATGCGCAGCTCTCTCTTCATGTTGTCATCTCGGACACATACAATACGCTGCAGCCATCTGGGAATCTTGGAGGAGTAGTTGGTTATGTCGATGCCAATGGAGTCCAATGCACTCACCGGAATGATGAACGCCTGGATATCATATCTGGCATAGCGTATGAACATACTGATGACTGTCCTCAGCCATTTAGTTTTAGCTGACGGTAGGTACCGTATCAACTCCGTGTCGAACTTGATGTTGTGCGTTATCTCACAGTACTGCTCCAAATCTATGTCATCCGTGCTGTATAGATACTTGTTGCACTGCTCAAACGAGTTGAACACCTCATCTATGCTCGCATTCGGCTGGCTATTTATCACGTTGTATGCCATCGATGACATTATTTGGTTGCTTATATTATTGCTATGCTGCATATCAAAGTCAATGCTAAAGAGCAGTATTGCATAGTGGACATGACCTGCGTACCACCATCCACTCGTGCATACAGCTGTCATGGAACACATGGTCGCACGGTGTGAACATGGTTGTGTTTGGGTACAGAGGTTCCTGACATATGACACAGTCGCTGAGTCTTCCAATTTCCAAGAATCGTTTGAACTTGAGTAGCCTGGCTCTCATGATGAACCTATGCAGACACCTGGCTATGATGGCTATAGATTTATTGACATGACCAATCCTCTCTATCAGGGCATTGGTGGTAGTGGCATTGGTGTCTGGCAACGAGTCGACGTTCTCTATATGAACAATAGTGGAGCTCTTCAAGTTGTTCAATAACACAATGCCTGAATTATTGATGTCTGCGAATGACATGATAGAGGCATTTATCCTACACGCAAGACTCTCGCAGTTGTTTATGTACAGCCGGTCTATGTACTTGTTGTTTATATTGAGTTCCGCCAGAGACTCGCAGTCGTCTATGTATATATCTCCGGCATAGCTATTGCCTGCTATAGTTCTCAGCATCTGACACTGCTCGACTATCAACTCGGTGGTTCTTATGTTGGTCATGTCTGTTATGTACTGGCAGTTGGAGATATCTATCTTAGACGTAGCAGATACATTATCGATGGAACATATGGTATCGCTACCATCTATAGTCAGGCTATCTATATGCCAGCCGCTGATGGCTGAGATATCATTGTCGCCGGCAATCTTCACACGTAGGTTGCTCTGCTTGTTGGGTCTGTGTATCTGTATAAGGTTCAACATCGTACATGTATCCACAACCAGAGAACACGTACGCTTGTGTAGTTGGATGACCACCAGAGATGGACATCGGTCAACCACTATGGTCTTTATATCCACGTAGCAGAGATATACAAGGTTGAAGCAGTACCGAATGAGTAGCTTATGCCCATCTATTTCGGACAGCAGCTTCAGATTGTCGCATTGGCCAATATCCATACAGCCCACATTGGTTAGCTGGCACACGCGGAGTAGCTTGTTGCACTTCGTGATGATTATATTTCTCACATTCGATATATCACTCACTGATGCGAGAACCCCACAGTTGATTATCCGCAAATCCTGGATATTACTGATATTGTCAACCGTCTCTATATTGCATGTATCCAGAACCAGGATATTAAGATGGCTGCAACCATCCAACTCGTGGGCTATGTTGAAGATGCGACACCTCTTAAGTTTCATTACCACCACCGCCACGAATATATTGGACAGACACGTAAGCAACTTGCTGATGTCTATACTAATGAGCTTCACAGACTTGGCTGACGGCAATTTAAGTTGATGCATGTCTGGCACCATATTGATACGAATCATCTCCGCGGACTGGCAATCTATGATGTGGAGATTGCGGCAGTTTGATATGTTGATGGAATGAACAGACCCTACTCGAATACAATTGATAGATGCCGAGTCTTCTATGGTGAGGCTCAGCAGTGATGGACATGTATTGATGGTCTGGATGGTGGTGTTGCACAGTTGAAGAGTAGATAGAATGGGGCAGTTGCGGACATGCTTGATATGCTGGTTGTCCTTCATGACTAACGTGGTGGTGTAGCTGTCCGTGAACACGCTGTCTAAGCTATCTCGATTCATATTGATGGTGTTCGTATAGCGAGTACGTTTGGGGGCAATCATCATGGATTATATATATTGTATGCAGTTAAGACTGGCCAAAATTGATACAAGTTAGAATATCATATAGCTAAGCAATATGGCTAACTACAGACTTCTGAACGAGTTCATTGAGAAATACAGCGACCTGCCAGAGCAAGGCACCGAAGCATGGAAGACGCTACGTCTGGATTTCATAGGAGGAAGCGAGATTGCCTCTGTCATTAGACAGAACAAGAACAAGACTCCATACAAGCTCATCAAGGAGAAACTGGGGTTCGACAAGTTCAATGGAAGTATGGCCACACACTGGGGCAACGTGTTCGAGGAGCTCATCAGACTTCACTGCGAAGATGTGTTCACATGCACCATCCGCGAAACTGGAAGCATCCCATACAAGGATGGAGTTCTATCATATAGTCCTGATGGACTGGCAGTTATCCCAACTCTGTCTCTAACCAATAGCCTTGGGGAAATAGGGAACATAGATGATACCCAACCAACCCAGTTGACCTTGTTTGAATTCAAATGCCCGCACTCTCGCAAGGCCACCAACGTCATCCCAGATTACTACCTTCCTCAAGTGAATATAGGAATGAACATCATCGACATAGCACAAACAGCTGTCTTCGTGCAGGCTATCTATAGGAGATGCAGCTTCGGAGACCTTGAGTACAACTCTAACTATAATGCTAAGGGACATTTCAGGGAGTTTAAACACGACAGCAATCCTGTAGAGTGTGGGTTCATGATATTCTATACAGACGAGCCATCCGATGATATCAATACTCTTGTTGAATGCATCTATTCTGAGTTCGAGATAGATACAGTGGAAGGACTACTGGATGTAGGAGACCTCTATGATAATTATTATCTGGAGAATATTATGGAGAGGTGTGTCCATCACACTATGAAGGTGGACTACTCCATCAGAGAGACATACAAACAGAGTGTGTTTGCAGAGAACCAGTACACCATAGACATGTACAACAGAAGCATGCAACACAGGATGACCATGGCTCTCAGGAATAAACTGGAGACCGTCGAGAATGCCGTGTTCGTGCTGCCATTCAAGCTCATGAGCGTCTACTATACATCCGTACCTAAGAACCCCAACTACATTCAAGAGACGAATGCTTACAACATGGCAGCCAGAGTGCTGCAGTGTATAGAGGACCATAGAGGTATGGATGACAAGAAGGCCGTGGAGAAGAGCATCCGCAAATATAAACTGTAGGCTATCTCATTTTTTTCGTATAGTATAGGGATGGAGGATAGACTGAAGCATATCTTGGAGGTGGCCAACCG
>JACCDG010857942.1_pt1 | contig 16344 bp, 15 predicted proteins | sample 7442471 | NCBI WGS metagenome assembly JACCDG01 (sample SAMN15323444, study PRJNA562643) | freshwater metagenome | isolation source: river surface water | place: USA:Blue River Watershed | collected 2017-08-17 | reverse complement strand
TAAGTCAGGCGTATCCGCCACGTTACATAATATATGTTGGCCCGCACATGCTTCCTGAATCCGCTCATGCAATTCCCGATTATCCGTCGCACAAATAACTAAATCCCTACCCGTTAAATCTCCCATCTCAAATTCACGCTCCAAAATCTCCACCTGCACATAATCCTGCAAAAAAACCAAGGTATCTGCACGAAACATCGGTGCCACCATCGTCACCTGCGCCGCAGGCGAGTTGCGCAACAAAGCCGACACCTTTTCCAAGGCTACATTCCCGCCACCCACGACGAGCGTGTTTAAACGATCCAACTTCAAAAATATAGGGAAAAGCTCGTTCATAGCTTATTTTTTGCCGGCCAACTGCCCGCAGGCAGCATCGATATCTTTACCTCGGGAGCGACGAACATTCACAATCATTTTCTTGCTCTCAAGGAATGCCGTAAACTTCGCCAAGGCATCCGCCTCCGCATTCACAAAATCTGCCTGCTTAATCGGGTTATATTCGATGATATTAATCTTACATGGAATGTGACGAGCAAATTCATACAACTCCTTCGCGTCTTCTACGGAATCATTGAACTTATTAAACATAATATACTCCAGTGTAATCTCGTTCTCCGTCTTCTCATAAAAATAACGCAATGCCTCTGAAAGTGCCTCCAAGGTATTCGACTCATTGATTGGCATAATCTGATTTCGCTTCACGTCATTCGCCGCATGCAAAGACAAAGCCAGATTAAACTTCACTTGATCATCCGCTAATTTCTTAATCATCTTCGCGATTCCTGCCGTAGAAACCGTTATCCGACGCGACGCCATCCCCAAACCTTCTGGCGATGTAATCATTTCAATCGACTTCAATACATTGGCATAGTTCAACAAGGGTTCCCCCATGCCCATATAAACGATATTGGTCAAGGGTATCCCATATTTTTCCTGCGCCTGATCGCGAATCAAAACCACTTGATCATAAATCTCAAATGCTTCCAAATTCCGCTTGCGATCCATGTATCCCGTCGCACAAAAACTACAAGTCAATGAACATCCCACTTGTGAAGATACACAAGCCGTCATTCGCTCTCGCGTCGGAATTAAAACTCCCTCAATCAAATGCGCATCATGCAAGGCGAAACTCGACTTAATGGTCCGATCCGTACTTACTTGCATCTCCGCAGTGGTCACACATTGTAAATCAAACTCCGTTTCCAACCATTCCCGTGTGGTTTTTGGAATATTCGCCATGGCGTCAAATGAACGCACCGACTTCTTCCAAATCCACTCATAAACTTGCTTTGCACGAAACGCAGGCTCCCCGTGCTGAAGCATTTCTTGCTTCAGGCCATCCAAACTCAAATTCCGTATCGCTCGTTTCGTCGCCACCATTTATTTTTTCAATAATTCCCCTACTTTCACAGAGATCGCCTTTCCATCCGCTAATCCAGCTAATTGCTTCGAAGCAACGCCCATTACTTTACCCATGTCGGCCGGGCTGCTCGCACCAACTTGCGCAATGATTTCCGCAATTTTCGCAGTCAATTCCTCTTCAGACAATTGTTTGGGCAAGAATTCTTCGATGATCGAAAGCTCCGCTTGTTCTTTTTCCGCCAAATCCGGGCGGTTTTGTGTCACATATACATCCAATGAATCCTTGCGTTGCTTAGCCGCCTTCATCAATATTTTCATTTCCGCATCCGCCGAAAGGCCATCCGCGTTCGAGCCCGAAGTCTCTTCCAATAATATCATTGATTTAATCGCCCGTAAAGCACGTAAACGATCTGCATCCTTTGCACGCATGGCATCCTTGATGCCCGCCTCAATTGTTTCTTTTAAAGCCATGTTATTGATTTATATGAGCTAATACTCCTTCTAAAAATTCGCGGTGATTACTCAAACGAGGCACCTTGTGCTGTCCCCCTAATTTCCCTCGGCTCCGCATCCAGGCATAAAATGTTCCTTCCGCGGCCTCATGAATCAAAGGTGGCCCTAAAACCAAATCATAGGAACGCTTCGCATCATAATCCGAATTGTTTGCCCGTAAGGTTTCATCCAACACCGCTGCAAAGGTACGCAAATCTTTTGGCGCACGCGAAAATTCAATCACCCATTCATGACTTCCGCGTTTTCCCCCATCCATGTAGGCCGGTGCCGCCGTATAATCCTTGATTTCGGCATCAGTCGCCCGACAAGCCTGGGCAATCGCATGTTCGGCATTCTCGATAATCAATTCTTCCCCAAAGGCATTGATGAAATGCTTGGTGCGTCCCGATATCTTCACTCGAAAGGGACTCAACGAGGTAAACCGAACCGTATCCCCAATTTTATAGCGCCACAAACCCGAATTGGTCGTGATGACCATGGCATAATTTACCCCGAGTTCAACCCGCTCTAAGGGCACGATCGTATCCATCTCCTCCCCTCCCTCATTCATTGGAATAAACTCATAAAATATGCCGTAATCCAACATCAGCAACATTTCATCCGGTCGGCTTAAATCATCCTGTATTCCAAAAAAACCTTCCGATGCATTGTAAATCTCCAAAAAGCGAACCTCCGAAGAAGGAAAAACATGGGAACGAAACAATTCGCGATATGGACCAAAAGCCACCGCGCCATGCACCAAAAACTCAAAGTTTGGCCAAACCTCCAAAATACTCTGCTTGCCTGTTATTTCTAAGATCTTTTCAATCAAGACCAAAGTCCAAGTGGGTACACCCAAGATACTCGTCACATTTTCCTGTGAGGTCTCCAAGGCCATCTTCTCAATCTTCCGATCCCAATCACCCATCAAGGCCACATCCAAGGAAGGCGTTCGAATCATCTGCGCCCAAATCGGCAAATTTTTCATCACCACTGCCGAAACATCGCCCATGAGCATCCGAGAATTCATGGAATCCGTCGTCAAACTCCCTCCAATGGACAGCCCCTTTCCTTCAAATATCTTGGTTTCAGGTTTATTCTGAATCAACAAGGTGATCATATCCTTGCCCCCCATCATGTGACACTCCTCTAAAGATTCTTTGGAGACGGGAATAAATTTGCTCCGGGCATTCGTCGTCCCCGAGGATTTGGAAAACCACTGAATCGGCGAGGACCACAAAACTTGTTGTTCCCCCTGCATCATGCGTTCGATGAATGGAAATATCTCTTCATAAGTCGAGATAGGTACCCGCTGCCGAAAAACTTCATACGAATTGAAATCCGCATACCCATAGCGCTGTCCCCATTCCGTATTGCGCCCCTCGGTAATCAAACGTGTTAAGCCTTCATATTGCAAGTCTAAAGGACGATCATAAATCGCCTCAATACGCGGCATGCGCCGCTTCATAAACCACAATAAAGTTTCGTTAAATAAGGACATGCTAACGTATCTTAGGCGCGCGGTTAGGGTAATCTGTAATGATTCCATCGACTCCCCATGCCTCTAATTCCTTCATTTTATCCGACGAATTGACTGTCCAAGGAACCACTTGCATCCCCTTGGAATGACAATACGGAATCATGGCGGGTTTCAGGTATTGATAACTCGAACTGAATATGGCAGGGGTGAATCCCAGCGCCTCGAGGGCGTATTGCGGGGTTTCGGACTCGACCAAAGCTGAAAGTCGGACCTCCGGATACACCTGATGATAATAAGACAATACGGAAAAATCAAAACTTTGCAGGATGACAAACGGGTTCGCTACATGTGCTTGAATCTCCGCTTGGACCCGATCACAAAAATCTTTTACCTGCGCAGGTTGCGACCGACCGTATTCCTGGGGCTCCGACTTAATCTCAATGTTGTAATAAACGGCCTCACCTGTCTTCTTTCGGTAAGCTTCTCCGAGCGCGAGTACGTCAGATAACAAGGGTTTATAGGTAGACACCTTCACTTGCTCCGGGAATGCCGCATTGCCTCGGATACCTACATCAAATCGTTTAATGTCCGAATAAGTCATTTGGTACAAATTCAGACTATTTTCCTCCTCTTTCAATACCGGATTCCCGGCTGGATGACTCGCATAGCGCGCATTCATGTAGGGTTCGTGACTTACGATTACCTGGCCATCTGCCGACAAACATACATCCATTTCCAAGACACGAACGCCTAATTCCAGCGCATGCTGGAAAGCCGGAAGTGAGTTTTCGGGATATAGTCCCCGACAACCTCGATGTCCCTGAATGAACGGAATTTGTGCCATGATGGAAGAGCTTAGAAAAAGCAGACCAATGAGGTATTTCATTTTTTGTGCTTTTGCTGTTTATGGGCTAAAGCCGCATTGACTTTTTGATATAATTCGATAAAATCCTTTGGCTCTTGCACGTAGGAAGCGAAACTTTTCGCGAAAACAGTAGAATCAACCCCATGACGCTTCAAAGTTGCTCGCTCCAATCGATTGTATAAGATTACTGAGGTGTCCGCACTCACAATGTTCATGGAACTTATTTTGCCTTCATCCAAATGAATATCTGCCAAAATTTCGGCCATCTGATCCTCAGGAAGTCGATCAGCGGGTTTCATATCCGAACAGGCCCAACAAGTCAATAAGAGAATAAAGCTTAAAAATCGCATAATCCAAATTTGATACAAATTAGAAAGCTTTTCTCGCTTTTCATCCAAAGTGCTCAAAAAATCGGTAATTTAGCAAGATTCTAACGCTAAATTTCAGCAAAAAGAAGTGGATATTCGATCATTCCTTTCACATATCGTCCAATTGGAAATTCGCATTCGAAAAGCGATTAATACCCAAATGCACGGCAACTTCTCCTCGATTTTCAAGGGGTCGGGATTGGAATTTAGCGACCTTCGTCAATATCATTACGGGGACGATGTCCGCCACATTGACTGGAATACCACGGCCAAAGGACACGGCACTTTTGTGAAGTTATTTAAGGAGGAAAAAGAACAAACCGTTTTTTTCTTGTTGGATGTCAGTGCGTCCCAGCTCGTAGGAAAACGCCATCAAAGCAAACTCAATACCTTGAAAGAGGTTGCCGGAGTTCTCGCGTTTTCGGCCATGCAAGAAGCGGGACATATCGGATTTTGCGCCTATACCGACCAAGTTGAGAAGTTCATGGCTCCGGGATCGGGCAAGAAACACGGATATAAGGTCATATCGGAGGTATTCAAAATTACCCCTGCAAGTATAGGCACAGACCTAAAAGCTGGATTAAAATTCACGCTGGAAGCTTTAAAACGAAAGAGCTTGGTCTTCGTCTTATCGGATTTCATGGATGAAAACTACCATGACCTCCTGCGGGCCTTGGCATTGAAACACGATCTCGTCGTTATTCATCTGCAAGATTCGTTGGAATATCAATTACCTCAAATGGGTATTGTGCCTATTTACGATCCAGAGAGACGACAAACAACCTGGGTTAATACGTCATCTAAGGCGTTCCGCGAGCAATTGAAAGCGAACGTTACGGATCAATTCTATCTGAAAAACTTGTGCAAACAATGGCAAGCAGATTATGCAGCCATTCGGTCAGGCGAAGATTTTGTACCAATTTTGGTCAAACTTTTTAATGTTCGGAAATAATGCAAGAGCAATCTATCCAGATTCAGGGCCGCTTTTTAGAGGATTCCGCCAAGATCGGGCAGGATATTCACTACCTGATACGTGTCGCGCACAAACCCGAACAAGAGATATTTTTTCCCGGAATTCATCAACACTTCGCTGGATTTAAAGCCATCAAGAAAGAATACTTCCCGACGAAAACGAATGATCAAGGCATCAGCATCGACTCTGCCATTTATACTTTCCAACAGTTTTCCATCAAGGATTTTCAAACGCTTCGAATTCCCGTGGCCTTTCAAACGGAGCAAGATTGCACCCTGGTCGCCCCCCAAGCGGACACAATTTACCTGAAGCGATTGCTGCCACAGGCAAGTTCCATTCAAATCGATTCGTTAATCCAATCGATTCCCGTCAGTCCCCTGAAACCGAAACCCGATTTACGCAACTTAACGATCGGAGCTGTCAGTATTTTATTGTTTGTTGGTCTGATTTATTGGTTACTCGGAAATCGCATCCGACAAGGTATTAAGTTATACCTGCTGTGGCGTAAAAATTTGGAGTTTCGCAGAGCCTACCAACGACTCTTGCGTAATATTTCCAATTCCTCCAAGGGCCTCCAAAATTTGGAGAATGCCACTGCGCTTTGGAAAAACTACTTAGAGCGTTTGACAGCTATTCCATTCGCGACGTTTACGACAACAGAAATGGTCGACAACCTACCAGACAAACGCTTGGAAAAGACGCTTCAAGAAGTAGATTCGGCTATTTATGGAGGAAATTTTTCCACAAATACAATCGAAGCAACCAGGGTCTTGCTTGAAATCGCGGAGACTGCCTATGTCCAAGAAAGAGAAAAAATCAATAACGAAGCCAAACGACCATGAAATTTACCCTCTTCTATTCGTGGCATCAGCTCAAATCGATCTTTTCCTATTCCTGGGAAAATGAGTTCTTTTTGTATTTGATTCCGCTTCCTTTACTGATCATTGGCTTACGATTATTTGTTAAACGAAAAACACAAAACAGGGTCATACTTTCATTCAAGCATGATTTAAAACAGAATAAGCTCATACGATTACTGACCTTTCTGCCGGATACCGTCCTAGGACTTTGCTTGGTTTGCGTCATCATCGCCTTGGCAAATCCCTATAAATCCGTTTTTCATACGCGGGTCCAGCAAGAGGGTGTGGATATTGCCATCGGCTTAGACGTTTCGTCGTCCATGTTAAGCAAGGACGTGCAGCCTTCCCGACTTGCTGTTGCCAAAAAAACGGCGGGAGCGTTCATTTTTGGACGAAAATACGACCAAATCGCTTTAGTTGCATTTGCAGGAGCTCCCTACCTGGCAAGTCCCATCACAACCGATACGAGCTTTTTGGCTCATGCAATTAGGCAGCTGGCAAGCCAACAAATTTCAGAAGAAGGTACCGCATTAGGGGATGCCTTGGGGATGTGCATCAATCAAATTCGCGAAGAAGCGAATCCGAAAAAAATCGTCATTCTGATAAGCGATGGCAACAATACGGCAGGAAATTTGGACCCCATGACATCGGCTGAACTTGCTAAGACTTTCAAGATCAAAGTCTACACGATTGCCGTAGGTAGTACACATGCCCTGCTCGACCCGGTGGATGAAAGTACCTTGCGCATGATTGCGGAACAATCCAACGGGCACTTTTACCGGGCAACAAACCAAGAAACCTTGAAACAAATTTTTCAAGAAATCGACCTCGTGGAGAAGTCGCGAAAACTTTTCATCCGCGAAGTAGAACATGCCTCCGCAGCACCTGTATTCTACGAATTAGCATTTGTTCTTTTCTTTCTCAACCTCCTGCTGAAACTGATTGGCGTGAGCAACGCACTTGAAGACTAATTATGATACTTTTCCCTCATGCCAAAATCAATATCGGCCTCTACGTTACCGAAAAACGTACCGATGGGTTTCATAATCTGACATCTTGCTTTTATCCCGTGCCTTGGTCGGACATTTTGGAAATTTCCCCGAGTGAATCATTCGGGTTCAGCACTACGGGATTAGCCATTGCTGGGGGATTGGAAAATAACCTCTGTTACCGCGCGTATCAAATGCTTCAAAAAGCATTTAACATTGCCCCAGTCCACATTCATCTACACAAGGTCATTCCCATGGGTGCGGGCTTAGGTGGTGGCTCAGCAGATGCCGCCTTCACGCTCATTGGCCTTCGAGACATGTTCCAATTACCGTTAAGTCAAACTGATTTAATTCCCTTTGCGCAGCAACTCGGAAGTGATTGTGCCTTTTTTCTGAACTCAAAAGCACAAATTGGAACAGAGAAAGGCGATGTACTTCAGCCCATCGACCTAAGCCTACGTGGTAAATTTCTCGTGATGGTATATCCCAATTTTGGAATCTCAACCCAAGAAGCTTATGCGGGAATCAAACCTCAAAAAGCTCCGAAAAACTGGATCCAGCAACTTAGTAAACCCCTTGAAACATGGAAAGAGACCATTTCAAATGATTTTGAAAATAGCCTCTTCCCGACTTATCCGAAATTAACGGAAATCAAAAATGAACTTTATGCAATGGGGGCACAATATGCTGCGATGAGTGGTTCTGGATCGACCATTTTTGGGTTATTTGACCAAGAAGTCAGCTTACCCGAAAAATGGAACTCATTTCAAGCCTGGACAGGACTTTTGCCTTAGTCTTTCGCGAATATTGCCTCCAAAGCAGAGGCTCCGCGTACCACAACCCGGCCTTCCGGCATAGGCTTCGTAGGCATAATTCCTACCCATTCCTGGTTAGCCCCGCGCAACTCCACGGGAATTTGTGCCATACTTCCATCGGTCTTTTCCACATAGATGAATCCTCCCTTTCCTACACGCGCTAGTCCCGACTGCGGAATAGTGAGCACTTTTTGTGAGCCAACTTGAATGGATGCATTTACAAATTGTCCTACCGTAAAATTTTGCTCATCAGCATCTATTGAAAAATGAACATGCACCGGAGTTAACCGCGTATTCATGTCGACCTGCTTGCCGACCAAAAACACCTTCCCCCTCGATTTCTGACCATCCCCCTCAAACTCGACAATTTGACCAATCTTAATTTTGGCCAAATCGCGCTCAAATACCTTCAATTCCACATGTTTGTGGGCGACGCCAACGACTTTAATCAACACATCTGTCGGGGTAATGTATTTCCCAATCGCCAAACTTTGATCCTCGATATAGCCATCAATGGGCGAACGCAAAGCTAAATTTGCACTCATTTTTCCCTGTGCCAAGCCCTTCAAATCGCAACCCAAAATCTCCAATTTCATCGCTAAAGCGCGCGAAAGTGCTTGCAAATTCCCTAATTCGGCCTCCGCTTGTTGGAACTTCTTTTTTGAACCCACTTCCTCTTCCTGCAAGACTTGTTGGCGTGCGCGTTCCGCCGTCAATAAACTCAATTGGCTTTGCGCTTGCAAATATTCCTGTTGCATTTGGATATAATCCATACTCGTGATGGTCGCTAAAACTTGACCTTTTGAAACTTTTTGACCAGGCAAAATCTCATTTGTCGATTTTACATAACCCGCAATAGGCAGGGAAATCGAGGCCATGGACAAAGGCGGCACATCGACTAATCCCGTGCAATATATGCTCTCAGCCATTTCCTTCTCGACTAAATTGCCGAATTCAATGCCGGCATTTTGCTTTTGCTCAGCTGTTAATTTGATCGCCACTTTGGCTGATGAGGTTTCTGTAGCTACTTCTTTGCCACAACTTGCCAACAAGATGGCAGCTAGTATGATAAATAACTTATTCATTTCCTAAAATAGTTTCGATTTGTACGATTGACTGATTATAAGCCAATACTTCATTTAAATACTGTTCACGAATCTGCCAAGCCTGTTGCATGTTCTGCAAGACTTCCACATACTCGATTTCGCCCCGTTGGTAACTTTTCAAGGCCGTCAATTCCAACCAAGCTGCTTGCGCCAAGCCTGTTTGCTGGTAATACTGGATGCCATTCAGATGCTTCTCCATTCGTGTAAACAAGCTCGATAATTCCGCACTTAATGCCGCGATTCCCTGATCTTTTTGACTGGCCAACAAAAGTTCATTTTGCTCAGCAGCCTTGATTCGAGCCTTTTGGGCTTTCGCAAAGATGGGAATGGAAATGCCTGCTTGGACAAAATTTTGACCGTTGCGATTCTCGATACTTTGGGTAACAGCACCCACGCGTATATCGGGGCGAAGTTTTTGCCGCTCCACATCCGTTAACAATTTCCCATGTTGGATTTGCTCATCATACAATTGCAAAGCAGGCATGGAGGCAATGTCCTTGCCTTTTTGAAGACTCATCGTGATCGATTCATTTCCGGCAATATCAAATGGACTCGATTGATTAATCCAATAGGCTAATTGGGCATAATTGGCCTTCATATCCAATGCCAGTGCCGACTGCTTCTGCTGAAACTCCTTTAACCTTGCCTCCGCAGCAACAAATTCCAATTTACCTGTCTCACCTTCCTTGTATTTCAAGCTTGCTGCTCGACGCATCTGTACGTATAAACTATCTTGTTGTTTTAAAAAGTCTGACTGTTTTTGTTGGACAACAAGCTGATAATAATACCACTTCACACTAGCAGCCACCAAACTTTTGGTCACCGCCAATCGTTTTTCAGCAATCATCTTCTGTGACCGCAGCGCATTCACTTGGGCTGTTAATAGACTAGGCCAAGGAATACTTTGGTTGGCAATAACCGTGTAATCTACCGTGTAGCTTGTTTGGGTGCGACCGTATTGAAAATCAAAGTTCCCTTTCGGCAATTCGCGGCCCGTTGCGATGAGCGTTTGGGCGGTTTCGACTTCCAATCCTCCCGAACGAATTAAACTGTTTTTAGCCAAAGCCTGCTCGATGCACTGATTCAGGGTCATCTTCGGCTTTTGCGCCTGGGCTGGGGCAATGCCAATTCCCAGCAACAGAATTACGATAAACATATTGGCTTTTCTTTCCTTGCGGCCCATGACGATGGAATAAACGACAGGAATCACCACAAGCGTTAAAAAGGTTGCCGTAATCAACCCCCCGATAACGACTGTAGCCAAAGGTCGTTGCACTTCGGCACCGGGTGAGGTACTCAAAGCCATAGGCAAGAAACCCAAGGACGCTACCGCCGCAGTCATAATGACTGGTCGGAAACGAAGCTCCAATCCTTTTTGCAAGCGATCCGCTACGGACAATCCTTCGTTCGCTAATTGCTTAAAGAACGATAGTAGCACGATCCCATTTAAAACCGCAACACCAAACAAGGCGATAAATCCGATTCCCGCCGATACAGAAAAGGGCATCCCGCGCATCCACAGCGCCCAGATTCCTCCAATCGCCGAGAGCGGAATCGCGAGGTAGATTATAGATGCCTCCAAGAAAGATTGAAAGGTGAAAAACAGCAAAACAAAAATTAACACCAAGGCAATGGGAACCACCAAGGCTAAACGCGATTTCGCCGCTTGTAAATTTTCAAACGTTCCACCATAGGTTGTGTAATAACCAGCCGGCAACACCACCTTGTCTTTCATCACCTTTTGAATATCGGCTACAACACTTTCCACATCTCGATTTCGCACATTGATCCCGATCGTAATCCGACGATGCGTATCATCGCGTGAAACCTCCACCGGTGCATTCTCAAAATCAACATTAGCAACTTCCTGCAAGGGAATCTGCCCACCATTAGGCAATGAAACATACAATTCCCGAAGGTTTTGAATGTCTTGTCGGTGCAATGAATCCATCCGAACCACCAAATCAAATCGCTTCTCTCCCTCCATCACAATGCCGGCAGATTCTCCCGCAAAGGTGGTTTTGATTAATTGATTGATCGACTGAATATCCAATCCATATTGGGCAATTTTGCTACGATTGAATTTGACGACCAACTGCGGAATTCCGTCAATTTGTTGAACCTTGATATCCCCCACCCCTTCAATCTTCCGGATATGGCGCGCGGCTTCTGTCGCATGTTCATAAAGCAAACCAAGGTCTTCCCCAAAAATTTTAACCGCAATGTCTGATTTAACACCCGCAATTAATTCGTTGAAGCGCATTTGAATAGGTTGTGTAAATTCAAAATTAACCTCTGGAAAGGCATTTAATGCTTCATCCATTTGGGCTTCTAAATCTTCCATACTGGAGGCTTTTTTCCATTCGGAAGGCTCTTTAAGAATAATCAACAAATCACAGGCATTGATTCCCATCGGATCCGTTGGGATTTCAGATGCTCCTATCCGGGAAACAACTTGTTTAATTTCATCTGGAAATTTCTTCAACAGTAACTTCTGCGCCTCTGTATTCACGTGAATACTCTGGCTCAGTGACGCGTTCGTAGGTAAAACAACTTCCACGGCAAAATCTCCTTCGTTCAGTTCAGGGATAAACTCACCCCCCAAAGTTGTAAACAATCCGATACTACCAATCAAAAGTGCGGAAGACGCTAGTACCACGATTTTCGGTCGGGCCAATGCCCAATCCACCATCGGTTTATAATACTTGAACATGCCGTTCATGATACGATCCGCCAAAGTAACCCGGTGGTCAATTTTCTTGTTTAAAAACAAAGCCGATGCCATGGGCACATAGGTAAGAGAAAGAATTAATGCGCCAATGATCGCAAAACTAACCGTTTGAGCCATGGGGCGAAACATTTTACCTTCGATACCCCCCAAAGCCATAATTGGGAAATACACAATCAAAATGATGATAACGCCGAAAGCGGCGGACTGAAAAATGGCTTTGGCAGAAATACCGACTTCCTCGTCCATCTCATGTTGCGAAAGCATCTCGCCTTTCTTGTGCGCATGAAGTCGATGAATGATTGACTCCACGATTATCACCGCGCCATCCACGATCAAACCAAAATCGATGGCGCCTAAACTCATCAAATTCGCGGATACACCAAAAATGTGCATCATGGCAAAGGCAAATAATAAACAAAGTGGAATCACCGAAGCCACAATAAGGCCCGCACGGAAATTACCCAATAATAAAACGAGGATGAATACAACGATTAAGCCCCCCTCAATCAGGTTCTTCTCCACTGTTGAAATGGCTTTGCCAATCAGCACGCTGCGGTCCAGAAAAGGCACAATTTTGATTCCTTGTGGCATGGTCTTCTGAATTTCCTCCATGCGAACTTTAACGTCCTGAACCACTTCATTGGCACTGGCACCTTTCAGCAAAAGCATGACTGCGCCTACGACCTCGCCCTCGCCGTTTCGGGTCATGGCACCGTATCGAACAGCCTTACCGAATTGAACAGTCGCGACATCTTTCACGCGAATGGGGGTTCCCGCAGGGCCACGTTGTTCCACAACCACATTTTCAACGTCTGATATACTGCTGAGCATTCCCTCCGTCCGAATAAAATACACATCCGTGCCCTTTTCAAGGTAGCTACCGCCAGAATTGGAATTGTTATTTTCGAGCGCCGTAAAAATCTGATTGACCGTGACATGCATGGCGCGTAATCGTTCGGGATTGACTGCGACTTCATATTGTTTCAAATTACCCCCGAATGAGGAAACCTCAACAACGCCTGGGATTCCCAATAATTGTCGTTTTACGATCCAATCTTGATAGGTACGTAAATCGGCAAGCGAATATTGGTCCTTAAAATCGGGATCGACTTCTAGGGTATATTGGAAAAATTCCCCCAAACCCGTCGTGATAGGTGCCATTTCAGGCACTCCGGCACCTCGCAAGAGATAAGGTTCGGCCCCTTTTAATTTTTCAGAAACTTGTTGGCGAGCTACATCAATCGCCACCGCATCGTCGAAGACAACGGTAATGATGGAAAGTCCCATGCGTGAAACGGAACGAATTCCTTTCACATTGGGAATCGTTCGTAGCGAAATTTCCAAGGGATATGTAATGAATTTCTCTACCTCGGAAGCGGCAAGCGCGGGCGATTGCGTGATGACTTGAACCTGGTTGGAAGTGATATCCGGCAAGGCATCGATGGGCAACTTACTGAGGGAATATCCTCCCCAGCAGATGAGGCCTACGACCATGAGGCCAACAACAAGTTTGTTGCGAATACTGAATGAAATAATGGAATTAATCATATGGTGTTTTTACGTAAGAAAATTGAGAAACAATTTTCTTAGGCCCGCGGAGGGGCAATCAAAACACGTTCCAACGCAAATTGGTACTGATTTTCCCACGCGATGCGTAATCGGCGGATACTGATGAAAGCGAGACTTATCAAACAAAGGAATTGAAATACGGGTACTACATAGCCTGCAAAACCTGAATAATCAATGTGCGGGAGTGTGGGATGCTTGGTAGTTTTGGTATGCTTGGAATCAGCGGCATAATGCATCCACAAAAAATCAATGAAACGGAACGATTTCCCGGATATCTTCTGATGGTCTTGAAAATGTTTCAGTAACTCATTCGCCTTGAATGATTGTTCTAAACCCACCTTCGGAATCAAGCTCCCGGCGAAGAAAAGAACAAACAAGAACAACGCAATTACATTTTTCATCTCTCAAATGTAGAAAAAATTCGAAATTTATTGGATATTTATGCACTCAATTTATTTAATCGATTGAGAATAAGGCCAAACCCTTCCTAAGAGGGGATAAAATTATGGATGAACTCAACCTTTTGTGGCATCAATTAACCGATTCCGAAACAATCATTCGCTCAGGCCTTTTTGTTATCACCTGCATCGTTTTCGCTGAAAATGGCCTTTTCTTTGCATTTTTTCTGCCTGGTGACTATTTACTTTTCTTAACAGGCGTATTTGGTGGAACAGGCGTCTTAAAAGAACCCCTTAGCACCATCATGTTCAGCATTTTCCTAGCGGCCGTTTTGGGCTCCTTGTTAGGTTATCTGATCGGTCGGTTTTTTGGAAAATCACTCCAGCGAAGGCCAGATAGCTTCTTTTTCAAGAAAAAACATTTGGAATCTACCCGGGAATTTTTCGACAAATACGGATTCATGGCCTTGGTCATCAGCCGTTTCCTGCCTGTAGTTCGTACTTTTACGCCCATTTTGGCGGGCATCAGCCACATGCCTTGGTATAGTTTTATCCTGCTAAACGTGGTAGGCGGTGTATTATGGGTCGGCCTTTTAGTGGCGGGCGGTTTTTACCTGGGCCAACATTTCCCTTGGATTATTAATTACGTCCAATACATCATCCTGTTTTTCCTCGGAATTACGACATTCACCTTGATAAAGGGTTATCTGAAATTACGCAAATGATTGAGCAATTTGGCTATGTGGCAGCATTCCTCATCGCAGGAATCACCTTTTTGGGCCTTGTGTTAAGCTTGGCAAAATTAATCCGTCCCAACCGCCCCAATGTTGAAAAGCTGAGTACCTACGAGTCCGGGGAAGAACCGATCGGAAATGCGAATACGCGCTTCAATCCACGATTTTATGTGGTAGCCCTGCTCTTCGTCTTATTTGAGGTAGAACTAATTTTCCTATTCCCTTGGGCTGTGGTATTTAGTCAAAAAAGCTTGCGCGCAATTCCATCTTGGAACGCATTTGCACTTGGGGAAGCTTTCGTATTTATCGGCATGCTCGCTTTGGGACTCGCCTTCGCCTGGCGACGAGGGTACTTAACATGGGAGAAACCCGTACAAGAAAACAAAGATGTCGCGAGTCCAATACCCGCTGATGCGTACCAGCGCTTCAAAAAGAACTAAAAAGCGGGATCTACGCTGTAGACTTTATTCCTAAACTTGAGGGCCAAGACTAATTCATGTGAACCCATCGAGGATTGCATATAGCCGTTGGAATGTGTTTCATACGAATAGGTCAAATTGATTTGTTGGCTGACATGCATCCCAAACATCAAACCAATCGCCTCTTTATGTCGGTAAGTCGCCCCTACCCAAATGGCATCATTGAACGTCACACGCATATTCGCTTCCGTGCCCAGCGTCACCCCTTTCATGTATTTCACGAGGACTGAAGGCGAATACGTCCAATATTCCCCGGATTTAAATTCCATTCCCGTTTGGAGGAAAATCGTAGGGTTGGTGCTTCCCAACAAAAGTGATTGATTAAAAACCTTGTAAGCATCCGCATCATCTGGGTAAAATGTTTTTCGCGTCAAGGTGTCAGAACCATTGCTCGTCCGCAAATAACTGAAACTATCAAAAATCAATTGATTGGCAGAAAGACCAACGTAAAAATTTCGATTGTAAAATAAAGCTCCCACGTTCGCGAGCGACTGACCACCCGAAACTTGCCCACTCGGAATTAATAAGGGTAGATTTTGGTCATTGTACATGATGAAAGGATCTCCCGGATCTTTTACGTTGAAGCCCGACATGTTCAAATTCCGAAAATAATAGCCCAACGTAGCCCCAACGGCAACTTTATTCTCGCCACCTACCGACAAGTGGTAGGCATATGTTCCAGCAACCGATGTACTGGTAAGTCCCCCAATTTGATCCGAATAGGCTTGTAGCCCAATTCCTTGATGAAAACCACTGCGTTTGGTTTTTTGGCGAATGTAGGTCGGCGAAAAATTCCGACGAATTGTCTTCGACATGAAGGGAGTTCTGCCTAATGAGGTGCGGTCCGACTTATCAACGGCCATGTTGGCAGTCACATAAGCCGTATTATTGGTCGTATTTAATCCTGTCCATTGTGATCGAAATCCCGTTTTGACATCGATGTAATCCTCAAAGCCAGCAAAAGCAGGATTATACACATATTTATTCATCATAAACTGTGTAAACTGCGGCGTTTGTTGCGCATAGCCCACAAAAGTGCCCAAGAAGAGTAAAAGGGAAATTAAAAATCTCATTCAATCGGTATAGAACCACAAATTTCCCCTAAATATATTTAATTTAGTCC
>JACCDG010216552.1_pt1 | contig 16348 bp, 10 predicted proteins | sample 7442471 | NCBI WGS metagenome assembly JACCDG01 (sample SAMN15323444, study PRJNA562643) | freshwater metagenome | isolation source: river surface water | place: USA:Blue River Watershed | collected 2017-08-17 | reverse complement strand
GCCTGTGGTTGCGAAAGCAATACTGGTGATGGAGCGGGTATTTTGATCCAGGTTCCACATGCATTCTTCTTTGACGAATGTTTAAAGGCTGGTGTCCATTTGCCACCCTTTGGCAAGTATGGCGTTGGATTTGTTTTTTTTCCGAAAGAAGTCAGACTAAGGGAGGAGTGCAGAGATATATTCAGCAGAGCGGCTGAGGAGTTGGGATTGGAAATTCTTACATGGCGAAAAGTCCCGGTCAACCCATCAGACATCGGTTTCACAGCAAGATCAGTTGAACCGGAGATGGAACAGGTGTTCATTGCTTGTCCGGATCATATCAACGACCCCATGGCCTTCGAGAGAAAACTTTTCATTCTCAGAAACTATGCGAGTCACCTGATCAACAATTCAGTTAAAAAAGATCCGATTGGATTTTACATCGCTTCTCTTTCATATAAAATCATTGTTTACAAAGGGCAATTAACGAGTCACCAGGTCAGATCCTATTTCCCTGACTTGAGCAATAAGAAAGTGGTGAGTGCATTGGGACTGGTGCATTCACGCTTCGCAACCAATACATTTCCTTCATGGAAATTGGCGCAACCCTTCAGGTTTATTGCACACAACGGTGAGATCAATACCCTGCAGGGAAATTTGAACTGGATCAAAACAAATGAAAAGGGATATACTTCTCCATACTTTACCAAAGAGGAAATGGACATGCTGTTGCCCATCGTAACATCCGGCAACAGCGACTCTGCAAGTTTGGACAATATGATCGAACTGCTGACCATGACAGGAAGATCTCTGCCGCATGTGATGATGATGCTGATACCTGAGGCATGGGATGGAAATGATCAGATGGATCCCGTTAAAAAAGCTTTTTATGAATTCCATGCTTCGATGATGGAGCCATGGGATGGACCAGCTTCTATTTCATTTACAGATGGAAGGATGATTGGGGCAACGTTGGATAGAAATGGACTGAGACCATCCAGGTATTGTGTTACATCCGACGACAGGGTCATCATGGCTTCTGAAACCGGGGCATTGCCAGTTGATCCATCCCTCATCATTGAAAAGGGAAGATTGCAGCCTGGTAAGATGTTTATTGTTGACATGGAAGAAGGAAGAATCATCAGTGATGAAGAAGTCAAGGCAACCATCTGTGGACAAAAACCATATGCAGATTGGTTGAATAAATACAAGATCCGGTTGAATGAATTGCCAGAACCAAGGGTCATGTTTACACACCTGGAGCATGATCAGGTATTCAAATATCAAAAAGCATTCGGATATACTTCAGAAGATTTGGAACACATCATCTCACCCATGGCCATGGATGGAAAAGAACCGGTTGGTTCGATGGGGACTGATACGCCACTTGCCATTTTGAGTGATGAACCACAGCATTTGAGCAGTTACTTCAAACAGCTTTTTGCACAGGTTACCAATCCACCTATTGACCCTATCAGAGAACGACTCGTCATGTCATTGGCAACTTTTGTTGGCAACAATGAAAACATGTTACAGGAAAATCCCATGATCTGTCACACGGTTGCATTGAAACATCCCGTGTTGACCAATCATGATCTGGAAAAAATCAGGAGCATTGACACAGGTATTTTCCAAGCAAAAACACTTCAATGCTATTTCAGATCAGATGGTAAAGCCGGTTCATTGAAGAAAGCATTGGACAGAATCTGCCGTTATGCGGTAGATGCAGTCGAGGACGGCTTTGAAGTATTGATATTGCAGGACAGGGCGATTGACTCCGAGCATGCACCCATTCCCTCTTTGCTTTCAACCGCAGCCATTCATCATCATCTGATCAGGAAGGGTTACAGGGGAAAAGTTGGAATCATCGTTGAGGCAGGTGACGTTTGGGAGGTTCATCATTTTGCATGCCTGCTTGCCTTTGGAGCAACAGCCATCAATCCCTACCTAGCATTGAGTTCAATCAGAGACATGAAGCTGAGTGGAAAGATGATGACCGAATTGGAACCAGAGCAACTGAAAAAAAATTACATCAAAGCGGTCAACGAGGGACTCCTGAAAGTATTCTCCAAAATGGGAATATCAACTTTACAGTCTTATCAGGGCGCGCAAATTTTTGAAATCATTGGATTGAACAATGAAGTAGTTGATAAATATTTTACCGGTGCTGTTTCCAGAATTGAAGGAATGGGGTTGGATGAAATTGCAAAAGAGGCATTGGCAAAACACAGATTGGCATTTGCCAGAAAATCATTGCCAGTGGATCGCTTGCCTGCAGGCGGATTTTATCAGTGGAAGCGAAAAGGTGAATTTCACCTCTTCAATCCGCAAACTATTCACCTCCTTCAACATTCAACCAGAAGCGGAGATTACTCCATTTTTAAAAAGTATTCCAAATTGGTTGATGAGCAAGGTGAAAAAGCATGCACACTGAGAAGTCAGTTTGAATTCAATCCAGTGCGCACACCCATCTCTGTTGATGAAGTTGAACCAGCAGAAAATATCTATAAAAGGTTTGCAACCGGCGCCATGTCGTTTGGTTCTATTTCATGGGAAGCACATACAACGCTTGCCATCGCCATGAACAGACTGGGTGGAAAAAGCAATACAGGTGAAGGCGGGGAAGATGAAATCAGGTATGAGAAATTGGCCAATGGCGATTCCATGAGATCCTCCATCAAGCAAGTAGCTTCCGCAAGATTTGGCGTGACTGCACAATACCTTACCGAAGCGGATGAATTGCAGATCAAAATGGCTCAGGGAGCCAAGCCGGGTGAAGGCGGACAATTACCCGGACACAAAGTGGATGATTGGATTGGAAAGGTCAGACATTCAACACCAGGTGTTGGATTGATATCACCTCCTCCACATCACGATATATATTCCATTGAAGATCTTGCACAATTGATATTCGATTTGAAGAATGCCAACAGAAAAGCAAGAATCAGTGTAAAACTGGTTTCAAAAGCAGGCGTAGGAACCATTGCAGCAGGTGTTGCAAAAGCAAAAGCAGATGTAGTGTTGGTTTCAGGATTTGATGGAGGCACAGGTGCTTCCCCGTTGAGTTCAATCAGACATGCCGGATTGCCATGGGAATTGGGATTGGCAGAAGCGCATCAAACATTGGTTAAAAATAAATTGAGAAGTCGCGTTGTATTGCAAACTGACGGACAATTGAAGACAGGAAGAGATATTGCCATTGCAACTTTATTAGGTGCTGAAGAATGGGGCGTTGCAACAGCAGCTTTGGTTGTGGAAGGATGCATATTGATGCGCAAGTGCCATTTGAATACTTGTCCGGTTGGCGTCGCAACACAGGATCCTGAACTGAGAAAACGTTTCAATGGTGCTGCTGAGTATGTTGTCAACTTCATCCAATTCCTGACAAAAGAATTGCGTGAATGGATGGCAGCACTTGGCTATAGAACGGTAGAAGAAATGGTTGGACAAGTAGAGGCATTGAAAATGCGTGAGGGAATTACTCATTGGAAATACAGCAAGTTGGATCTCTCCCCCATTCTTTACAAAGAACCTGCAGATGCACATACCGGTTTATATAAGCGGGAGGAACAAGACCATGGCATTGCAGGAGTATTGGATTGGCAATTGATCGAGCAATCATCGACTGCCTTGGACAATGGCAAACCGATCAAGTTGTCATTCCCCATCAAAAATACCGATAGAACAACCGGTACCATGCTCAGCAATGAAATCACCAAAAAATATGGTGCACTGGGCTTGCCGGATGACAGCATTCACATCAAGTTTACAGGCACAGCCGGTCAAAGCTTCGGTGCCTTCAATACAAAGGGTGTAACGCTGGAATTGGAAGGCGACGCCAATGATTATTTTGGAAAAGGTTTGAGTGGTGCAAAACTCATTGTATATCCTGACAGGAAATCTGACTTTGTACCGGAGGAAAACATCGTGATTGGAAACGTTGCATTTTATGGTGCGACATCCGGAAAGGCTTTTATCAGAGGTAAAGCCGGTGAGAGATTTGCAGTAAGAAATTCTGGCGCTACCGCAGTTGTGGAAGGTGTGGGTGATCATGGTTGCGAATACATGACAGGTGGAACTGTACTGATACTTGGAAGTACCGGTAGAAATTTTGCAGCAGGCATGAGCGGTGGCATTGCTTACATCTACGATTTGCACAACAGTTTCAAAGAAAATTGCAACCAGGAGATGGTTGACCTTGAAACACCAGACGTGCAAGATTTGGCAACCATTGAAATCCTTCTCAAAGAACATGTAACATATACCAAGAGTGCTGTTGCAGATTTCTTGTTGAATGATTTGGAAAACCAAAAACAACATTTTATCAAAGTATTTCCGCGTGACTACAAGAAAGCATTGCAGCAAAAAACATCTATCAAAAAGGCAACTGTTAAATAATTTTTCATGGGTAAACCAACAGGATTTTTAGAATTTACCAGAGTGGGGCCGGCTAAACTGGAACCACAAAAAAGAATTGCTCATTTCAATGAATTTGTACAACCCTTTGATGCAGCCGAACTGAACAAGCAAGCAGCAAGATGCATGAATTGCGGTGTTCCCTTTTGCCACAGTGGATGTCCGCTTGGCAATGTCATTCCAGAATTCAATGATGCCGTGTACAATGAACGATGGGAAGAGGCATATGAAATACTTACATCAACCAATAATTTCCCGGAATTTACCGGCAGGATTTGTCCCGCACCCTGCGAAAGCGCTTGCGTATTGGGCATCAACCAGCCGCCTGTCAACATTGAGGAAATCGAAAAACACATCATAGAGATTGCATTTGAAAGGGGAATTGCCAAGCCACATGTTCCAAGTATACGATCCGGAAAAAAAATTGCTGTGATTGGAAGTGGACCAGCAGGACTCGCAGCGGCAGCACAGCTCAATCAAGCGGGACATACCGTTGTTGTTTTTGAAAGAGACGAAAAGCCAGGAGGATTGTTGAGATACGGGATACCCGATTTCAAACTGGAGAAAAAAGTCATCGACAGAAGAATTGCATTGCTGGAACAGGAAGGCATTGTTTTCAAATGCAATGCAAATGTTGGTGTGAATGTCAACATGAACGATTTACTCAGGGAATACAACGCCATCGTACTTTCAGGAGGATCAACTGTTCCCAGAGACCTGAATGTGAAAGGCAGAGAACTCAAAGGCGTCTACTATGCCATGCAATTTTTAAAACAGCAAAACAAATTGGTTGCAGGCAGCGATCCACTTGCCAAAAAAGATATTGAAAGCAACATATTGGATGAGCTGATTTCTGCCAAAGGTAAAAATGTGGTGGTGATAGGTGGCGGAGATACTGGCAGTGATTGTGTAGGAACATCCAACAGACAGGGAGCAAAATCAGTAACACAATTTGAACTGCTGCCCAAGCCGCCGGAAAAGCGTTCAGACATCATGCCATGGCCTACCTATCCCATGGTGTTGAAAACATCCAGCTCACATGAAGAAGGTTGTGAAAGACAATGGGCCATTGCCACCAAGGAATTCATTGGAGACAACAATGGAAATTTAACAGGAATCAAAACTGTGGAACTGGACTGGAAAATTGAAAATGGGAGACCTGCCAATTTTATCGAACGTGCAGGATCAGAAAAAATATTGGATTGTGAATTGGTCTTGCTTGCCATGGGCTTTGTTGCACCTGAAAAAAAGGGATTGATTGATCAACTTGAAATTGAACTCGACGAAAGAGGAAATGTAAAAGCTTCCGAAAAAGAATACAAGACCAATATCCATAAGATATTTACATGTGGTGACATGCGCCGTGGACAATCACTCGTTGTCTGGGCTATCAGCGAGGGTCGAGAATGCGCCAGAAAAGTTGATGAATTCCTCATGGGCGAATCACTTCTTGAATCAAAAGACAGCAGCTTGCATATCTGATTGATGATCTTTTATATCATATGTAATATTTATATATATGTTTTTTTATAAACATAATTATGTTAACAAAAATCATATTACATTGTAAATCAACCTATTATTAATTTTCATATCATATTATATTTTTTTATATGTATATAATATGATTACATAAGGGTTACTTTTTTGTACTTTAGGCATATAATTTCAAATTATTTGTAACTAAAACCCAAAAAATGAACTCCAAAACAGTCAGAGACAGGCTTCCATTTATTTTGCTGCTGCTTATTTCCTTCGCTTCCATTTTCGTACCTGTTCTCCCCAATTTTGACGACAAACAATCTGCCTACAACGGCGCTGATATTACCTGGATATTGATCTCAACTGCACTGGTGTTCTTGATGACACCCGGACTCGCATTTTTTTATGGTGGAATGGTGCATCGCAAAAACGTAATCTCTACCATGATCAAAAGCACAGTTGCTGCCGGTGTGGTGAGTGTTATTTGGATCGCATTTGGTTACAGTCTCTGCTTTGGAGAATCGGTTGGTGGATTTGTAGGCAATCCCCTCACCCACTTCTTTTTCAAAGATGTAAACAATGCAGAACCATGGGGACTCGCACCGACGATTCCAAAAACTTTGTTCGCGTTGTTTCAACTGATGTTTGCGATCATTACTCCCGGACTGGTTGTCGGCGCATTGGCAGAGAGAGTACGTTTCACTTCCTATATATTATTCATTATTCTTTTCAGCATACTGGTATATGCACCACTTGCACATTGGAGTTGGCACCCAGAAGGATTTCTCTTTAAAATGGGAGCGCTTGACTTTGCCGGTGGCACTGTAGTTCATATCTCAGCAGGTTGTGCTGCCCTGGCTGGTGTACTTGTGCTGAAACGCAGAAAAGCGCATATTGAAGGCGCTGAAGTACCTCCCGCCAATGTTCCATATGTTTTGATTGGAACGGGATTGTTGTGGTTTGGATGGTTTGGATTCAATGCCGGCTCTGCACTGGGTGCAAATGGACTGGCTGTATCGGCATTTGCAACTACCAATACTGCTGCTGCAGCAGCTGGTTTGTCATGGATGTTTTTTGATGTAATGAGAGGAAAAAAACCTTCTGTGATGGGATTCTGCATTGGTGCGGTTGTGGGACTTGTTGCGATTACACCAGGTGCCGGATTTGTTGGCATTCCGCAAAGCATCTTCATCGGAGTTTTCGCTGCCATTGTATCCAATATCGCAGTGCACTTCAAACAAAAATCAACATTGGATGATACATTGGATGTATTTCCCTGTCATGGCATTGGTGGAATTGTCGGCATGATATTAACCGGCGTTTTCGCAACCAAAGCTGTCAACAGTGCAGGTAATGATGGACTGCTTTACGGCAATGTTGACTTCTTTTTTACACAATTGAAAGCGATGCTGATTGCAGTGAGCTATTCATTTGTGGTTTCCTTTCTGATTTTCAAATTCATCAACCTTATTCAACCATTGAGGGTGAGTGAAGAAGAAGAAGAATTGGGACTTGATCAAACACAACACGATGAAAAATATGGCAGAAATCCAAACAAGGCATAACTGCCCTGAAAAATAAACAAGGGTACAGCGCGGGGCAATGTTGGACTAGAACAATTGCCTTTGCCATACCCTCTTTTAGAACTAAAAACCAAAACAATGTTACGAAAACTTTGCTTAACTGCATTGGTTTGCACCGTTGCATACCATGCCTCGGCACAGGATGCCGCTTCCAGCTCAAAGAATCACGCTTTCACATTTTCAGGATCGATTGATGGATATGTCCGACAGGATTTCGGGGAAGACATCACCAACAACAAAACAAGCTTTACCAACAGCTATGGAAAATTCATGTTAGGTATGGTGTCCGGGAAAGCGGATTATACATACAAAAAACTGAATGTTGTTGCAGATATCGGAGTTGGAAAAAGAGCCAAGGAATTTGCTTACAATGACAAGGGACTGCTTTCCAACATCAAACAATTGTATGCCGCTCTATCGTTGAATGATCATCTAAAAATCACAGCCGGATCATGGGCAACACATGTGGGGTATGAAGTGCTCGATCCTTACATAAACAGGAATTACAGCATGTCCTATATGTTTTCCTATGGACCTTTCCTGCACACAGGTATAAAAGCTGATCTGACATTTGGTAAATCCGGTTTCATGCTGGGCTTGGCAAATCCAACTGATTACAGAAAAGCACCGGCCGGAAATAAAAAATCAATCCTTGCCCAATACAGCCTGGCTGTGAATGATGATATCAAATTATATATCAACTATGTCGGTGGACAAAGACCGGCTGATGCAGCCAAAACAAGACAATTGGATGCAGTACTGACGTCAAAAATAAACGACGAGTGGAACCTGGGATACAATGGAACCATCACCGGTGTGAAAGCATCAGGTGCAGCGAAAAGCAAGTCATGGTTTGGCAATGCGGTGTATATCAATTATGACCCTAAAAAAACCATCGGATTTACACTCAGATCAGAACTGTTTTCAGATAAATACAGACTTGCTTCATTGTCATCTGCATCTTACGGTGGATCAATTCTCGCAACTACCATTTCGGCCAATGTGAAAGTGGGTCCGGTCATGCTGATTCCGGAATTCAGGTTTGAAAATTGTTCGAATAAGGTATTCCACAATAAATCAGGCTCTGAAATAAACGGAACTGCAAGCCTCCTGCTGGGAGCGTATTATAAATTTTAAATCGGTTTTGGGTTAACAACAAGGCTACGAGGCGATTTTCTAATCGCCTCTCTTTATTTCTTTCTGAAGAATATCCTCACAGGCACTCCATTGAATTTGAACATCTCTCTCAATTTGTTTTCAAGGTAATTCTTGTAGGGAGTTTTGATGTCATCAGGATAGTTGGTAAAAAATGCGAAACTTGGCACAGCGGTAGGCAATTGGGTGATGAATTTGATTTTAACTGAATTACCTCTTACGACAGGTGGATGGTAAGCCTCGATTACCTTCAGCATCACTTCATTGAGCTGAGATGTAGGTATTTTTCGATTCCTGTTCTCATATACCTGCAATGCTGTCTCAATCACTTTGAAAATCCTTGTTTTCTCTTTGGCAGAAATAAACAAGACAGGAACATCTTTGAATGGAGCAAGTCGCTCTTTTAAGTTTTTCTCATAATCCTTGGCTGTATTGGTTGTTTTTTCAACCAGATCCCACTTGTTGACCAAGAAAACAATCCCCTTTCCCTTTTTTACTGCCAAAGAAAATATATTCAAATCCTGCTGGGTAATCCCCTTCTCTGCATCAATCATCATCAAACAAACATCTGCCTCGTCCATTGCCTTGATGGCACGAATGACAGAGTAAAACTCCAAATCCTCATGCACTTTTGTTTTTCTCCTGATACCAGCAGTATCGATCAGGATGAATTCTTTTTGAAAAAGATTATAATGCGTATGTATGGTATCTCGGGTAGTTCCGGCAATATCACTCACAATTGTGCGTTCTGTACCAACCAGTGCGTTGAGCAAAGATGATTTTCCAACATTCGGCTGACCGATGATGGCAAAATGCGGCAATCCCTCCTGAGGCTGGTCCGCAGAAACTTCAATCAATGCAGCAATATCATCCAGCACCTCTCCTGTACCACTTCCGGACATAGAAGAAAGAAAATACGTTTTCTCAATGCCCATCGAATAAAACTCGGTTGCATCAATTTGACGTTCGCTGTTGTCTACTTTATTGACAACCAGGAATACTGGTTTTTTAGCACTCCGCAGCACATCTGCCATGGCTTCGTCCAATGCAGTGATGCCGGTTGTTACGTCACACATAAAAACAATTGCATTGGATTCTTCTACTGCAATCATGACCTGTTGACGAATCTCTTTTTCAAACACATCTACCCCATCCTGCACAAATCCCCCTGTATCAATCACGTTAAACGTCTTGCCATTCCATTCTGAAATACCATATTGCCTGTCGCGCGTCACGCCGGGAGTATCCTCTACAATTGCTTTTCGTTGTTCCAACAAACGATTGAAAAAAGTACTCTTTCCCACATTGGGTCTTCCCACAATTGCTAATGTAAATCCACTCATGATAAATATTCAGTCAGAGCAATATTTATTGCCCATTCCATTTTTTAAGGTAAGCCACGAGATCTTCCTCGCGTTTTAAATTCATTTTATTGGCTGAGATCCACTTGCTCATCGCGTTATCAGGTGGCACGATTTCATATATGGCATCTTCATTCATTTTTTTCAAATGCAAAATCTTGTTATCGTATTTGATAAAATACAACTGATTGGTTGAAAAATAATATCTTTTCAGCGTTCCGAACATGGAATCAGCCGATGAAACCGTTCTTTTGATATACTTGTACAAGGAAACCTTGCCTTCTACCAACACCTGAGAATAGCCATTCAAAGACTTTTTATTGAATTGAAAATCATCGCTGTTCAACATAAAAACAACTCCATTGCTGAATGTTATTTTGTTGGAAAGTTGTGCTGGAGCAATGAATTCTTTACCCCCCTCCCCAATAAAATGCACTTCATGTGTAGCCAGATTCAGTCTGGCTTTGAGCTCCCCAACAGCTGTAGTTCCGTTTGATTTGTAAAATTTGGCAACCTGAAAACTGTCATTGTAGTATGGACTCCCTTTTATTTTATCATACGACAATCTGAGTCCGCCGCCCTTGCTGTCAAATCCCTCAAAATTCACCTCATGCACAGCCAAGGTATAGGCAGCGCCGGAGAAATCCTCTCGAGGCAAGTACCCAGACTGGCCGCAGGCGTTTGCCGCAACCAAACAGTTGATCCATATTGCAAAAAATACACGCATAAAAAGCATTAATTATATCCGTACTCCTTGAGGTAAAGATCGTTATTTCTCCAGTTATCCCGCACTTTCACAAACAATTCAAGAAAAACTTTTGCATCCAGAAACTTTTCCAACTCCAACCTCGATCTCGTCCCCAGCTCTTTGATCTTAGAACCCTTTGCTCCAAGGATGATTGCTTTTTGTGATTCCCTGTGAACAATGATATCTGCTGTGATTTTTATCAACGTTGTTTTTTCTTCAAATTTTGCAATCATCACTGTGGCCTGGTAAGGCAACTCTTCATCATACAATTCAAATATTTTTTCACGAATGATTTCTGCTGCAAAAAATTTGGTTGGCAAGTCAGTCAGTTCATCCTTATCATAATATGCTTCGCCCTCCGGCAACATTTGAACAATGGCGTTGACCAACTGTTCGATGTTCAATTTTTGTTTGGCAGAAATTGTCATCAATTGAATGTGCCCAAAATGATTTTGCAGGGAAGAAATTTTTTCTGATAGTTCTATTGGTTTGACAAGATCCGATTTATTCAACACCAAGATCATTGGAATTTTCACCTTGAGCAAGGCTATGTTCATTTGGATCTCCTCGATGGAGTCCCGGGCATCAGCAAGAAATACACAAACATCCGCATCCTCCATGCTTGCATGAACTGCTGACATCATTTTTTCATGCAGCTTGTATTTGGGCTCAATGACGCCTGGTGTATCTGAAAATACGATTTGATAATCTTCGCCTGACAAAAATGCCCTGATGCGATGACGTGTTGTTTGTACTTTGGATGATACAATGGAAAGTTTTTCACCCAGTATGGCATTCAACAAAGTGCTCTTGCCGGCATTTGGCTTTCCTACAATATTTACAAATCCAGATTTCATCTATGTTCCACAAAGGTAACGCAGTAAAAATTGTTTTGAACATTGATGATTTTACAGTAACTTTGCGATCCACATCGCGAAGTAGAGCAGCGGTAGCTCGTCGGGCTCATAACCCGAAGGTCGCTGGTTCGATCCCAGCCTTCGCAACAAAAAAGGCAACCATATGGTTGCCTTTTCAATTTAAGTATTTTGTCAATCTGCTCGTTTTACCTTGCTGGCCCCTGTTGCACTCAGCTCCACTTGTGTGGGATTTCCATAATAATGAACATTGCTGGCACCAGTTGCCACTGCATGTAATTTATTGGATACAAATATGGTAGAATTAGATGCTCCTGATACTTTGATGTCTGCATTTTCGATTTTAAAAGTTGATGCTTTTAACTTGCTGGCACCAGTTAAGACAGCCTCCACATTTGTTGACCTGCCTGTCAGTTCAACATCAGAAGCCCCGGTAAATTGTAAATGGAGATGACTACAGTCCAGTTTCCCAAGAAAATCACTTGCTCCAGTGAACTTTATTTTTAAGTCATCCGATTTCAACATATCGGTTACCAAGAAATTTACAGCTCCAGATGCATTGATTTCATTGATGGTGGGTGCAGATATGTACAACTTGAATTTACCATCTCCCAAAATCCAATTCCTGTAACTGCTTTCCAGATCAAAAACCAACACACCTCCGTTGTTTTTCACGCGAATCCTGTCACGCGCTGATGCTGAATTGGCACTGACCGCAACCGTATATGTATCACTCACTGAATAATAGACTTTGAAGGGGCCATGGATTTCTATTCTAGAAAAACGTCCGATGTCACGTTTCACTGCCATTGGATCGCTGATGATCAATTTATCCTGGGCCTGCAGCAAACCGATGAATAAGATTCCGAATACTGTAAACAGTTGCTTCATGTCAATATGTTTAAACTTAATACGCTTAATGATGAAATTAGTTACAACAAATCTTGCATTTCGAAGATAATTTTTTTGAAACTGACGGAAAGTATAATTTTGTGTTGTTCCGGGGTGCTTTAGGTTGATACCAAGGCTGAGAAAAACCCGTTGAACCTGATCAGGATAATGCCTGCGCAGGGAAGGACAGTCAACCACATCTTATTCCTTCTCTCCCGGTACAACCTGACTGATTCACATCAAAAAAATCGGTCATGAAATCACATTTTTCACTTGCGTTGTTCTTACTCGCTTTCACTCATGGTTTTTCACAAGTGAGCCAACCAAAATTAGTTGATCCATTCACCTCGAGCGACTCCAGCATGAAAAAAGCATCACTGATGCCCACCATTGAAATACAAGGCGTAAGGGCGGAACAAAAATATCCCTTTACACAGTCCATGATATACAAAAGCAATATTGTAAAAAACAACCTGGGACAAGATATCCCCTTTCTGCTCAATCAGGTGCCCGGTGCAGTTGCCAACTCAGATGCCGGCAATGGAATTGGTTATACCGGGATCAGAATCAGGGGAACAGATCCGAACAGAATCAATTTTACCATCAATGGTATTTCATACAACGATGCAGAGTCGCAGGGCGTATTTCTGGTGAACATGCCTGATCTGCTTTCTTCAACCAACAGCATTCAAATCCAAAGAGGTGTTGGCACAAGTACCAACGGTGCCGGTGCATTTGGTGCTACAGTCAATATACTGACCAATGAAATACAGGAAAAAGCTTATACAGAATTCAACAACAGTGTTGGCTCATTTAATACTTTCAAAAATACATTCAAAGCTGGTACAGGATTAATCAATAACAGATACAGTGTTGACGTTAGACTATCATCCATTACAAGTGATGGTTATATTGAAAGAGCAAGCAGCAACCTAAAATCATTCTATGTATCTGCGGCGAGTATAAAAGAAAACTCCTCATTAAGGTTTAATATCATCTCGGGTAAAGAAAAAACCTACCAGGCATGGTACGGAGTTTCTGAAGAACAAATGAAAATCAACCGTAGATTCAATGAAGCAGGACAGAGACCTGACACCACACCATATGACAACGAAACGGATAATTATTGGCAAACACATTACCAGCTCTTCTACAATAAAAAAATCAATACAAAATGGAATTTGAACAATTCCTCTTTTGCAACAACTGGAAGAGGCTATTATGAGCAATATAAAGTGGATGAATCATATCAAAAATATGGGATACCCGTTCCAATCATCAACGGAATCAGAGTGACAACATCTACTGATTTGATCAGACAACTTTGGCTTGATAACATTTTCTATGGAAACAATATTTCCGTAAGACACAAAAATGAAAAGAGAGAAGTTACGCTTGGTGGCAGCATAAGCAATTACCTTGGAGATCATTTCGGTAAAATAATATGGTCGAAATACGCCATCTCAAAAGATTACAAATGGTATGACTTGAATGCAAACAAGTCTGAGCAGTCGGTTTTTGGAAAGTGGATGGAAGAATCAGGAAACTTCCAATTTTTTGGTGATCTTCAGTTGAGAAATGTGCAATACAATATCAATGGATTCAGAACAAATCCAACATTGAAGATTGATCAGCAGTGGACATTCTTCAATCCAAAAGCGGGTATCAGATACACAAAAGATAAAGTAAGCAGTTACATATCATTTGCCAGAGCAACCAAAGAACCGAACAGAGATGACTTTGAGGCAGGCAATCAGGAAATACCAAGACCAGAGAGACTGGATGATTTTGAAGCAGGTATCCAAAAAACTGAGAAAAAATACAAATACGCCATCACACTCTATTATATGAATTACAGAGACCAGCTGGTACTGACTGGAAGGATCAATGATGTTGGTGCTTATACCCGGACCAATATCGCAAAAAGTTTTCGCAGAGGTATTGAATTGGAAGGAACGTACGCATTCAAACCCTGGCTTCAACTGACCAGCAATCTTGCGTTGAGTCAAAACAGGATAAAATCTTTTACAGAGTATTTTGATGATTATGACAACGGCGGACAAAAAACAAATGATTACAAATCAACCGATATTGCTTTTTCACCATCTGTTGTAAACAATACCATACTCAGTGCAACCATCATGAAAGAAACGGAGTTGAGATGGATTGCCAAATATGTCAGCCGACAGTACCTTGACAATACTTCCCGCAAAGACAGAAGCCTGGACGCATACCTGGTGAACGACTTCCAGATCAACAGAACATTTTCAATGAAAAACGGATCTACCATTTCTGCAGTGATGCAGGTAAACAATCTGTTCAACACGCGCTATGCACCCAATGGTTATACCTATAGTTATTTATATGGAGGAAATATTATCAATAATAATTACTACTACCCCATGGCAGAGCGAAATTGGATGCTTGGATTGAACATTACATTATAATTTTTTACAAAATAATTTTTTTACGCGTTTTAATCTCTTGATCATTTTTTTGCAATGTCTTTCCACATATGTTGCATACACAACAAAAGTGTATGCAACATTTTTTCAAAGCAATGGTGATGGCGTTTTTTCTTGCCGGATGCGGTGCACAACACAACATCACCTATTCATGGTCTAACAAAGCTTTCCATCCACCTGCCCCCTATAAAAAAATATTTGTTGCGGCATTGGTCGCAAATCCGCATGTAAGAACTCACCTGGAAGAAGAGATGGGAATCGCTGCCCAAAAAAAAGGATTTGCCGTGGAAAGAAGTTGGGATCATTTTCCTCCAACATTTGAATCCAGGAATCCGCCGCGACGCGAGCAAATGATTGAAAAAATCAGATCGCTCCAATGCGAAATAATTTTTACCATCAACCTGGTTGATAAACGCAGTGAAACAAGATATATACCCGGAGGAATGGGCCTGTATGGTCCATACCCAGGATATGGTTTATTTTTCGGTGGTTTTTATTCATACTGGTCACCTTTTTTCTATGACCCCGGGTATTACGTTACAGACAGGTATTATTTCATGGAAGGAAATTTGTTTGATGCCAAAACCGAAACTTTGATTTGGTCGGTTCAAACAAAATCGATCAATCCATCCTCTATTGAAGATTTCAGCAAAAGCCTCATTGAAATGTTGATGCAAAAAGCGATGGATGATATGCAACAGCAATGATCAGACTGGGAACTGATCTTGCCAAGCGAGCATTCCCCCTACTACATTGGTCACATCTGAAAAACCCATTGATTCCAGGATGAGTGCTGCTTGTCCGCTTCTGTTACCACTGCGACAATACAAATAAACTTCTTGATCCCTTAGGTTCTCAATGGGATCAATTTCACCAATACGTATATTGCCGAGGGGAAGCAATATCCCCCCGATATTGAATTCATCGTGCTCTGATGGTTCACGAACGTCTACCAAATGCAAAGATTCTCCAGCAGCCAATCTTGATTGGAGGGTGCTAACATCGATTGTTTTCATGAAAGCAAAATTATTGAATTATTGTTGATCTGGCGATTTTTCAGGAACCGGGGGACGCTCAGGTTTTGCAATGGATAACTTGATATCGACCAGCTGTCCGACCCTAAGGACATTGACATTGTTTTGCACATCATAAGGTGGTGGATTCTGCCAATAAACGAAGCCGGCAGTGGTATCGGAAAGTCCCTCATCCAACATGATCAATCCTGTGGCAATTCCGTTTGATTGCAAAAATGTTTTCGCCTCACCGTATGTCATGCCAAACAAATCAGGCACGGGCATCTCTGCTCCACCCAGTCCTGATCCAATGAACAAGGACACAGATGACCCCATTCTGACGGGTGTACCGGGCTTGATGGAAGATCCATCCACCCATT
>JACCDG011146717.1_pt1 | contig 16349 bp, 13 predicted proteins | sample 7442471 | NCBI WGS metagenome assembly JACCDG01 (sample SAMN15323444, study PRJNA562643) | freshwater metagenome | isolation source: river surface water | place: USA:Blue River Watershed | collected 2017-08-17 | reverse complement strand
CGGATCGGATTGAAATACACGGACTACGAGAACGACGCGAATATTTCGTATCGCGGGTTGTTTCTCTCGGAATATCACGCCAACATCGATCGTAACCCCGCTCCTGATGACTGGTTTCTGACCGGCCGCCGTTCAATCGATCTGAGTCACGAGTGGCAGTTCTCCGATCAACTTCGACTGCATACGCTCGTCTTCGGCAGCGAGATGTTCCGCGATTACTGGCGCTACACCACCGATAACAATGCCTCCGCTACGGTGCGCCGCTGGGTATATACCGACAGCCTGAACGGTAACAACCGACGCTTCGAGCGCGTTGGCGTCGATAGTCGCCTCTTCGCAGCGCATGAAGTGTTCGGATTCGAAAGCGATGCCGAGCTCGGTCTGCGTTATATGTCGGAGGAAATGCGTGACACGACGGTCGGTGCAACTCGTGCAACGCCACGTAGCGGCGTCATCAGTCGCGACGTCATCGACTCTGCCGCAAGCTGGTCGCTGCATCTTCAAAATCGTGTTTCGCTGACCGAGCATTTTTCGGTCACGGCCGGGCTGCGTACGGAGATCTACGAGCAGCGTCGCGAAGACCTGAGGCGGCCTTCCTTGCTCGGCAATCGAGCCAAGGCCGAAAACGCTGAGTGGCTACCCGGAATCGGAATGACGTGGCGGATGTCCGACGAACTCCAGGTTTTCGCGAATGCCTACAAAGCATTTTCTCCGGCCTTAAACGGTGACGCCCTGAATGGCCTCGAAGATCAGGCGCTGCAAGCCGAACGTTCGATCAACATGGAGGCCGGGCTGCGAGGGGGATTCGGTGCGTGGACCTACGAAGCGGCCGTATTCCGTATGGATTTCGACAACCAGATCATCCCGGCGAACAGCAACAGCCAGTTTCAGGTCACCAATGGCGGTGAGACCCTGCATCAGGGAATCGAGTTTGGAGTTGGAGCCGCGCTCAACTCGGAATGGTCCTGGAATGCGAACCTCACCTATATCGCCGATGCCAAGTTCATCGGAGATCGTTACTCGCGCTCGGGGACGCTGACGACGCCTAGTGGCAATCGTATTCCGTACACCCCGGAATTGATCGCCAATTTTTCCGTGTCGTTTGAGCGGGGGCCGATTCGGAGTGCCCTGCATTGGCATCACACGAGCGCCCAATTCACTGATGTGCTCAATACTCGAGCGATCAACGAAAGCTTGACCGGATTCTTCACGGGCCGAATCGATGGCTATACGATCGGGGATATAAGCGTTCTATATCGGGTCGATGAAAAACTGGAATTCACCGCTGCGGTGAAGAACATCACCGATTTGCGATACATCGCGAGTCTTCGTCAGGGCATTTACGTGGGCCCTGAGCGCAGTGTCGATGTCGGACTCAGCTATCGGTTTTGATCTCTCTGCAGCTTTCCGGCTTGCAGCACTACGCTACGTGTGGCCAAAGTCTCGATGCAAAGCGGGTCGTGCGTGGCAATCAACATCGAGAGTTTGCTCGTCTGCAAGATGTTGAGCAGGTGCTTTGATGTCGCCTCATCGAGTGAGGCAGTGGGCTCATCGAGCAGCAATAACCTGGGCGCCATCGCCAACAGGCCGGCGAGGGCCACCAAGCGCTTTTCTCCTCCGGAGAGCTCGTGCACAGGACGCTCGGCGAGGTCATTGAGCCCCACTTGATCTAGCGCGACGTCCGCCGCGTGATGAGCGCGCTCTGCGCTCCATCCGAGGTTGAGGGGACCGAATTCGATATCCTCGAGTACAGTGGGCCCGATCAGTTGATCGTCCGGATCTTGAAAGAGTAATCCGACTTCGCCCCGAAGTTTCGCGAAATCGGCATCGTCTCTGCAGCGTCGACCCATGAGGGTGATGTTGCCTGAAGCGTGCTCGATGAGCCCGAGTGCGGTTAAAAGTAAGGTCGTCTTTCCGACACCGATTCCGCCACGAATGACGATTCGTTCGCCATCGTCGACGTTCAAATCGACTCCGTTCAGGACCGTTCTTTTCGCGCGGTGAACCACTACATTTTCAAAGCTTAATAACGTCGTCATTTTCAATTCCAAATAATCGGTAAGAGCCACGCCAAGACTATGGCGGCCACGACGCCGAAAAACAGAAGCCACTCCGATATCGGAAGAGCATGCCAGTGACTATGTTGTCGCGTAGGCCATCGCGTGGTGGTATAGCCGCGCGCAGTCAACCCCACTCTGATGCGTTCGCTGCGTACCAGAGCGTGAACGATCAGCCATGACACCAGTTGAGCGCTCACTCGTATCGTTCGAAGACTCACCGTCGCTCGGTAAGCTCGTGCACGCATGGCTTGCTCGAGTCGCGATCGAGTGCTGTCTAGTAGCACAATCGACCGAACGGCCAGAGCGAGCAGTGTGCCGAGTGACTGCGGCACACCAAGTCCGACCGCCGCGCGCGCCAGATCGATGCCGCTCATTCGAGAAAGCAGTGTGCTGACGGTCAACGCAATGACATTGATGCGCAATGTGAGCTGCAGGGCTAGCTCGGACCCTGACGTCCGCCAGCTCAATGTCAGCCAGTCGATCGGGAGAGTTATCCAGATCCATGCTACGAAGAAATTCACGATGGCGAGGCGCTTGAGCAGTATCCGAGGAAACTCTTCGTCACGTACGGTGATCACGACTGCGGCTACAGTGGCGAAGAGCGTCAATATCAGTAGCGTGTCGATGGATCGGATCAGCGACACCGTAAAGCCCATCAACAACGCAGCAGCCAAGCGCAAGCGGCCATCGGGTCGATGTTCGTGACTCATTTGGCGAACACTTGAGGCAAGTTGCGACCGAGCGTAGCGACCACCAGCGCACTCACTGCAGCGTCGATGATCCAAACGGGGATCTGCGCGACCCCGAAAAGAACCATCAAGTTGAGTAGGGCCTGCTGACCGGTACTCCACAACATGGCGACGGCGATGAGTGCGGCGCCACCTATGCCGATCGTCGCTGCGAACAGCCCGAGCCACAGCAATTTTCGTTGTGAGCCCAATGAGTTTTCGACGAAGGGTCGTAGCGCAAAATGCGCCATGACGGCCGGTGCGGCGAGTAGCAGCGTATTCGCGCCGAGAACCGCGAACCCTCCGAATGAGAACAGCAACGCCTGCAACACCAGGGCGACGAATATCACCGGGAAGGCGAGCCAACCCAATAGCAGTCCGATCAGACCGTTCAGAATGAGATGAACGCTACCGATTCCGATGGGGATATGAATGGTTCCGACGATGAAGAACACGGCGGCGAAGAGGGCGGCACTCGGCAACGATCGCGGGGTCAACTTGCGTAGACCGATTGCAATTCCGGCTGTCGCCAATATCGCAGAGCCGACTAACGTCGGCAGCCCTAGGACACCATCGGCCAAGTGCATGTCGTCAGTCTCTCGAGCGCGAGGCTCCGCGGCGCGACATCCACCACGACACGGCACCGAAGAGACCCAAGAGATAGCCGAGGCCACTCACCCAGCGCGCCCAATTTGATGTGTCATGCGAGTGGTCTATGAGGCGCGGTGCTGGTGCGGGTGCAGCGCGAGGCGTTGCAAGCGCGCCCGGCAGTTGTTCAGCCGACATCACAATAGCCGTTCCGCGATGACCGAGCCCATCGTCAGCCGTAATCGTTAACTCGACTTGGTCCCGCGGCGTGGGAAACGCGAAACGCCCTTCGTCGTTGGTGCGACTCTGGGCCAGCAGTCTGTCACCCGTCGAGGAATTGGATCGACTCAGTTTGATCGAGGCGTCGACGAGCGGCGATCCATCGGCATAAGTCGCCTGCCCTGCGATGGCCTCCTCGCCAGCAGAAATCGTGACGTGAACGCCGTGGGCGAGGGCGAGTTGCGGTAGAAGGGCCAGCAGAATAATGAGAGGGCGAGACACAATGTTAAAGTTATCACGATTGCTTTGAATCCTCGTTCCCATCACGCCGAGATTCCACCCAATGATCAAAGTCCTGATGTCACTCCTCGTCGGCTTGCTGGCGACGAACATATCCCCCGCGTTTTCATCCGAAAAATCGGGGATTGCCGCTACTCAGTTCTTCGTCGCTCTCAAGACCCTATGCGGTCGTCAGTTTTCGGGACGGATCATCGCCGACTATCCGCCGCCCGTCGCAAACGATCCCTTCACGGGTAAGGCGCTGAAAATGCACGTGCGCGATTGCCATGACGACGAAATCCGGATTCCTTTTTCGGTGGGCGCTGACCAAAGCCGCACCTGGGTGATCTCCCGATTACCGTCAGGTCTTCGCTTGAAGCATGACCATCGTCATGAAGATGGTACGCCCGACACGATTACCATGTATGGCGGAGACACGATGTCTGAGGGCTCTAAGACTCGTCAGAGTTTTCCGGCCGATGCGGAAAGCATCGCGCTGTTTAGTTCGAATAATATGCCCGCTTCGCTCACCAACGTCTGGTCGTTGGAGCTCGTCGCCGATCAGTACTTTATTTACGAACTCGCGAGACCGGGGGGTCGGCTCTTCCGGGTTCGTTTTGATATCACTCAGTGAGTCAATTTTTTTTGCTGGATACGATCAGCCAGCTGCAGCCGACCACGGCCGATAGGGCTGAACCTGTCAGTACTCCGAGTCTCACCGCGGTATCGTATTCACCGCTCGTAAAGGCCAGGGATCCAATGAAGAGAGACATCGTGAATCCGATGCCGGTGATGATGGCGACTCCGTGGAGCGTTCTCCAGGAGCTCCCCGTCGGGAGTTGAGCGATTCCGAATCGAACTGCGAGCCAGCACGCTAGCGTCACGCCGAGTTGTTTTCCAAAGAAGAGGCCGAGCACGATTCCGAGTGCAACCGGCTCGGTGAAAGTGTGTAGTCCCACTCCGGTGAGCGAGGCGCCTGCATTCGCCAACGCGAAAATGGGCATGATCCCGAAGATGACCCACGGGTGGATGGCATGCTCGAGCTTGGGCATGGCTTGCTTTGGGATCATCACGCCGATCACGACGCCGGCGAGCGTCGCATGAACTCCAGACTTCAATACGGAAGCCCATAACACGAGGCCGACGAGCAGATAGGGCCATAGGCGCGTGACGCCAAATCGATTGAACAGCGCCAAGATACCCGTACAAACAGCGGCAAAGGTCAGGGCCTGACTGCTGATATCTGCAGTGAACAAAATTGCGATGAGGATGATCGCTCCCAGGTCATCGATGATGGCGACACCCAGAAGGAAGACTCTCAGACCTGGCGCGATGTGATTTTTGACGAGCGCCAAAATGCCGAGCGCGAAGGCAATATCCGTTGCCGCCGGGATGGGCCATCCGGAAAGCGTCGCCGGATTATCTTTGTTGATCCATGCGTAAATGAGTGCTGGCCCGATCATCCCGCCCAACGCGCCTGCAACAGGCAACGCGGCACGACGAGGGTCCGACAGCTCTCCGTCCATGAGCTCGCGCTTGATCTCTAGCCCGACCAAAAGGAAAAAAATCGCCATCAGGCCGTCGTTGATCCAGAGCAGCAGGCTCTTTTCGAGCGACCATTCGGATATCCCAAGCCTGAGTCGCGTGCCGAGAGTGCTGGAATAGATGTCGGCCAACGGTGAGTTGGCGAGCACCATCGCCGTCAATGCAGCGATCAGGAGCAGTAGGCCCGCTCCAACGTCGGAGCGGATCAGGGTGAGGAGTCGATTCATAGCGAACTCAGAGTCGACTGGCCTGTGCAGAGTTCCGAATCGGCGACAACTTCGTGGATGATCTGCATCGTCGGACCGGGGGGTCGTGTTCGGACTCGTTTCTTAGGTTGGCGCCCGGCCCGAGGCAGGGCCGGGCGCCGGCTAGGTTGCTTCGTGTGAGCGGTACCGCTCGCAACGACCGAACGGTAGGGATTTGTCTGTCGACTGCCAATGAGGGCTAGCCCTCATGCCGCAATGTAACCTCATAAAATTGAAGCCATCGCCGCCGCAGCCTATTCTTCGCGGCGGCTCCTTAACGTCAAACGCCTATGCCCCTGCTGATGAACTCACCGACGATGAGCGACGTTCGCGAGCAACCGAGCGGCTCTCGCCCGTGGTTGCCTGCGGCTTATGTCGTTCTGCACGTCGCGCTGGATGCAGCCAGTTTTGTTCAGCCTGTCTTGAAACTCGGGATAACGCCGATGTCACCTCAAACAGGCCTGGCCGTCGCTTTCCTGATGTCGCGACGGAATGGCTTCTGGTGGGTTGCCTTGGCCTTGGTGTTATCAGAAATTTTCGTGCGCGGCCTGCCTCAGGAATTATGGATACCGCCGTTGCAAGCGCTCGGGTTGGCCGGCATCTATCAGCTCGCAGCCCTCGCGAGTCATAAGCTCGTCGATCTATTTGCGCAGAGTCTTTTGAGACAGACGCTGACGTTCATCTCGATTGCTGCAGCAACGGCGATTGCCGCTGCCCTTTATAGTGTCGGTGTCTATGTCATCACGGGGCTTCTTCCCGTCAGTAGTTTTTGGTCTTCGGTCGCGCGCTTCTGGGTCGGCGATTTGAACGGAATTCTTCTGCTTACCCCGCTACTCATTCGCCTTGGCGATATACCCCAGGTTATGAAGGGCATTCGCGAAAAACGATGGCAGGCGATTGGGGTGTCGTTTGCCGTGGTCGCTGCGTTTTCTTTGATATTCGCTCTTGGCGACCCCGAAGACCTAAGATTTTTTTATGTATTGTTTGTCCCTGCGATCGCCGCTGCGTTGATTTGGGGGGTTCCCGGCCTGTTGCTGACAGCGTTGACGCTTCAAATCGGTCTGATGATCGGTGTACAGCGACTTCCAGAAGTGGCTCCGCTCGTCGATCTCCAATACCTGATGTCGACCCTGCTACTCACCGGGCTTGCCATGGGTGCCGTAGTCAAAGAGCGAGAGATATCGTCCGATCTTGCCCTCAAGCGCGAGCAGCAACTCCGCGATGCCGAATCAAGTCTTGCGAGAGCAACGCGTACCGCAATCACTGGGGAGCTCGCCGCGACCTTGGCGCACGAGCTCAATCAACCCATGACAGCGCTCATGGGTTACTTGCGAGCCTCCGAGATCATGCTTCGATCAGGATCGTCAGCAGATTCCCGACTCGGTGAGACTCTAGAAAAAGCGGCGGACGAAGCATTACGTGCTGCGGACATCTTGCGCCGGATCCGTAACTTCTATGCGGGTAAAGACCCGCAAATCGAGAGGCTCGCGGTCGCGCCTGTCGTTCGTAACCTCGTCGACACATTAAGGAAGTCGGCAGGGTCAAGCTCCTTGCGCGCATGCTTCGGATCCCATGCTGACAGTCTTGTCGTAGATGCAGATCGCGTCTTCATCGAGGTGATACTGGCTAATCTCCTGGCGAACGCTTTCGATTCGGTGCGCGGGCATGACGGAAAGATTGAGGTGTCTATCGTGTCGGAGTCGAAGCACATCGTGATCCGCGTCGATGACAATGGCCCGGGCGTTTCGGTGTCGATCGAACCTCAGCTATTCAAGCCCTTCGTGACCTCCAAGATCGATGGAATGGGCGTGGGGCTAGCCGTCAGTCGGTCTCTTGCCGAGGCTTGCGGCGGAGACCTTCGACGAGGAGTGAGTCAACTGGGCGGCGCCTGTTTCGAGCTCGCGCTGGTCCGCTCTCAGGAAGTCTATGCCTAACGTGAATCACTCTCCGATCGTCTACCTCGTCGATGACGACCCGAGTGTTCGCGACGCGCTCATGCTCCTGCTGAGCTTACGCAATATTCCTGCGCGTCCTTTCGACGACGCCGAAAGTTTGATCGATGAGTTAACAACCGATCATCGCGGGTGTGTTCTCAGTGACCTTAAAATGCCGGGGAAGTCTGGTCTCGAACTGTTGTCTGAGCTCATAGCGAAAAACATCCGACTTCCAATCATCATTCTGACGGCGCATGGCGACGTCGCCACGACCCGTGCGGCTCTTCGTGGAGGAGCATTCGATTTTTTGGAAAAACCCGTAGACGAAGACATTTTGGTCGACGTGTTGACCCATGCGCTCGCTGAGGAGGCTGGGTCGTTTTCTCGGCAGAGAGAGACCGATGCCCACCGCGCCAGGGTCAGTACATTGACTCCACGGGAGCGTGAAGTGTTTCGTCTATTGGGGGGCGGTTATCAAGACCGCGAGATAGCGGTCGAGCTCGGCATCAGCCCGCGGACGGTCGAGGTATACAAAGCTCGGATGATGGAAAAACTCGATTGTCAGACCATCGCCGATGTTGTGAGGCTAGCGGTCATCGTCGAGCCTCACGATGGATCGCATCGGCAGGCTCGCGATTAGTTGATTCGATTAGTCAGCCTTCGGGGGCGCAGTCTCTTCTCTCGGTTCTGGTCTCGTCCATAACCAGATCGCGATCGCTGCGAGAAGTGCGCCGACGCCGATGGTCCAGGGGTTGAACCCCCGCCAGATCAGCAAAATCACCCAGCTGATCAACATGCCGGCTGCGGCGAGATGTTTTCCACGCCGGCTGACGCGCTTGCCGTCCTCCCAGTCGCGAAGGGCGCGACCGAATTTCGGATGAGCAAGCAGCTTGGCCCGCCAGACTGGAGAGCCCTTCCCGAGCGCCCAAGCACCGACGAGAAGAAATACGGTGGTTGGCATCAGCGGAATGAACGCGTTGATGATGCCGATACCGACACTCGTGAACCCGAGAATTCTCCAGATCAGTAGGGGCATGGCGGGATCGAGATGACCGCAACGGGCACTTTTGAGCACCGATCGCGAAGTTGGACGATCATCCTGTGATGGCCACGTCTTCATGACCGACGTTTCGAGCGTAGATCTCTCGCGGGTCAAAAGCCGGGTTTTCGAGCAAGGCGCGCTGTTCGGCCAAAATGCGACGACGCTCGTCTGTTCTTTGACTCATCTTGGCATGCCAACGTCGCTCAGATGCCGAGAGTTTCGAGGGGTCGGCATATTTGAGTAGTTGATCCATGCGTGCGAAGCAGGCATCGATTTGGTTGGGCAGCCAAGAAGTGATGGGCGTGCCACCCGTCGCCGTCGCGTGTCGGGTATGAGCCAAAATATATTTTTGAACAAACTGCCAGTGCCCGATTCGGAAGAGCGTGATCTGCTCGACGCAGGCCGCAGCGATCAATGCGATGCCCGGCTCAGAGGCGACGAACTTGTCGAGCTCTACGGCATTGCGATCTTTACGCACGTCCTCGAACCACTTCTGTACGACGGGCGGCCGATACTGTCTCAGGTCGCGCAGGTAGTCGGTCAGATCGTTCGTGGGGTAGGTGTCGTCGATGCCGAGAAGGATGTCACAGGCGGGGACGATGTCATCTTGAGCACCGGTTTGACCGCGGAACTGCATCGGCTTCTCGCCGAATTTTTTGACACCTTGATATACCACCCCCGGCCCGAACAGCGCCTCGTTGCCGGTGATGCCCATGATGAAGACACGGAAGTCGTTGTAACGCTCTGGGCGACTCGCACGCCACATCTCTCGACGTGAACGGTTGATGTGCTCGAGTGCGCGCAGCAAGCGCTGCCAGGGGCCTGCCGGATTCTCCGATTCGCCACGCAACTGTGCGTCGCGCAAGACATCTTGGAAGGCGCCGAGCAGAGCTGCGGTGTGCTGATTGATCTGCACATGCAGCATGATGAAGCCCGTCTCGTCGGTGGTTCCGCTGAAACGGCACGCCATCTCGAGGTTTTTCCAGTGCCAGAGATCTTCGCCGTGTAGCGTGGAGTCGCGATGTACGAAGTTTCCGAGAGAATAAGAGTGGTGATAGTCGAGCCACGGCGGCATGCCGAGCGCATCAGCGGTCATGACGAGCGGCTGTGCGAGTGCCGCGGGTAAGACGTTACGAGCCTTGCCGTATGCGCCGCCCGCCCGAGTTCCGTGATGGGCAGACTCGAGTAGATAAGCGCTGGTCAGAAAGCCATAGCCTCGGAACAAAGCCTGAACGAGTCGCGATGCATCGCGATGATCGCGTGATCGATCTTGGGACGCCGCGACGACTCGTGCCACCTCATCGATGAGGTTGGGCAACTGCGCCACACGCTCGGCGATCAGCCCGGGAGTGCTGAGCACACCTTTATGTCCCGCTTCGACATCCAGCCACACGGGCATTTCATCGAGCAGCGACTGAATCGGACCAAACGGTTCTGGCAAGCGCACAAGCGGGCTGCGTTGCGGCAAGAAGCCGTGTTTTCTTCCGATACGGAAGATGCCGTCGTCATAACGGTCTTCCTGCTCGATCAGGCAGGGCGAGCGAGTCATTTGATTACGTCTCCTGGCTTGACTTCGAGGCCGCAAGCTTACTGCGCAAGCTCGTAATCAGCACTAGTTGTCAGAGGGTTATCACAGGCGGGAAACAAAAAGGGCCGGCAAAAGCCGGCCCTCTTCGTTTCCACTAGATTTGCGGAAAGATCAGAACGAGTAGCTGACCTCGATACCGAACGTGCGGCCTTTTCGGAGCGCCGCAAAAAACGCGCGGGTCGAGCCGGAGTCGTATCCGGTCGGCGCCACGCCGGCGAGACCTCGCGGACCTGATCCGTAGCGCAGGTCGAACCAGCGCGTGGCGAGGGGGATGGTGTCCTCGTCGGTGAGGTTGCGCCCGTAGGCCGTGACCGACCAGTCATCGCTCTTCACGCCGAGACGCAAGCCCAGCATGTTGGTGTCACCCGTTTCGGCGAGGTTGTGCACCTGCACGAACTTGCTGCCCTCGTGGGTGAACGTACCCGACGCGACGAAGCTCAGGCTGTCGGACATCGGACGCTCGTACGTCAACACGACGTTGCCTTGAGTCTCCGGCGTGAGCGGCAGGCGACGGCCTGCGATGCTGCAGAGCGCCGAGCCGAAGAACGACGGCTGGTAGGCGAAGCCGCCCGAGTTGAGCACGTATTCGAAGTCGTCACAACCTTGCTTGAACTCCGCATTCGAGTACGAGAGCGCCACAGTACCGGTGAGGTACTGGGTGATCGCGGCAGTGACTTCCACCTCGAGCCCCGTCGTCTCGGCCTTCGCTTGGTTGACGGCGATCGACGTGACAGCACCCTGAGTACCCGCCGCCGGCAGCGCCTGCGTGACCTGAACATCCTTCGAGTCGATGTAGTAGGCCGCCGCGTTGAAGCGGACTCGACCGTCCATCAACGTGCTCTTCACACCCACTTCGAGGTTGTTCGAGGTTTCTTGGCCGTAGGTCGGGCGACCGATCGAGGCGCCAGCCGAGCCGTTGATGCCACCCGGACGCACGCCCTTGGCGAGGATGCCGTACAGCAACACGTCATCGGACAAACGGTAGTCGACCGTGAAGCGCGGAGTGGTGTCGTTGTAACCACCCTCGACGTAGAGCGAAGATGCACCGGCCGCATTGAACTCACGACGGCTCTTGATCTCGGTGAAGCGACGAACTTCGAGCGTCGCCGAGAGCTGTTCCGTCAGGTCGTAAGACACCGATGCGAACGACGCGCGGTTTTCGATGCCCGTGACGTTGGCGTTCGCGTTGATCACGCCAAACTCTGGGCTCGCGAAGGTGAGATCCTTCTCGGCGTCTTTGATGTTGTAGTAGTACGCGCCCACGGTGTAACGGAATCGAGCGTCCTCAGGCGAGGACATCTTGAGTTCCGTCGACCACTCGCGGCGATCATTACGGTTCGTATTGGCGAACGCCGGCTCAGAAGTCGCCGTGCCGCCGATGAAAGCCTCGGAGTGATCCGAGTCGGTGCCGAAACGGTCGTGATTGGTGCGATAGCCCGAGAGCGAACGCACCGTCGCGCCGTTCGGCATGGTCCACTCGACGCTGAAGCTCGAGAAGGTTTCCTTGGCTTCGACGCCGTCGTAGGCCGTACCGTCGAGGAACGTATTGTTCGGGAACTTGGCCGTAGTGCCGATCGCATCCGTGTTTAGCCAAACGAGCTCGGGGCGAGCCGCGATCACGCCGCAATAGTACTGATTGGTGTTGTTGATCGGCGCGAGCTGACCAAACATCGACAAGGTCGACGGTCGGCCAGTGGTCGCGCTAATGCCGCGATAGCCTGCAGAGCGGAAGCCCGGCTTGCAGTTATTGAACTCAGCGCCCTGAAGGAAGAGGGCCAAAGGACCGTCGCTCTGCTGACGGTACTGCACGAATGCGCGCATCGTCAGATCTTCGGTCGGCGTCAGCACGAACGTGGCATTGAACGTTTTGTCCTGTTCATCGCCCACGAGCTTGCCGGTGGCTTGGTTCGTGTACTCGCCATCGTAATTATTGATGCGAGCGCCGAAGCGCGCCCTGAGGATGCCCTCGGCGATCGGACCATCGACATTGAGCGATGCGCGACGCTCGCCGAACTTGCCGGCCGTCGCTTTGACCGTGCCGCCCCACTCGTCGCCACGCGGATCGCGGGTCACGAAGTTGATGGCACCGGCGTAGGTGTTACGACCGTAGAGCGCGCTCTGCGGACCCTTGATGACTTCCACGCGCTGCAGCATGTCGAAATCGAGCGCCTGGATGTCGCCGTTGTAGTACACGCCGTCGATGAAGTAGGCCGTGCCTGACTCGACACCGAACTGCACGTTGGCAAGCACGTTGCCCTGACCACGGATGACCGGGCGATCGTTCTGGCGACCGAAGGCCTGCGAGAAGCTGAGGCCCGGCGAGAACTCGGCGAGCGAGTTCAGATCGGTGATGCCACGCTCGGTGATGGCCTCGTTGGTGAATGCCGTGACCGAGATCGGAGCGTCTTGGAGGGACTCTTCGACCTTACGGGCGGTGACGACCACTTCTTCGAGCGCGAGGCCGGAGTCTTGAGCCCACGTCGGACCCGCAAACCCGGCGGCACCGATGGCGGCCCCGACGGCCCAATGAATCAACTTGGAATACTTGGATGACATGCCTGTCCCCTTGATGGAAAGTAGAGCTATTTAAGGGTACCGGAAGTCCCGGAATTTTGGACTAGGTATCTGTACCAAAAAGTAGCAAGTGTTGCTAAAAAGCAACATCTGGATCGATTGAAGGACGGACGCTCGGCATGCCCAAAAAGAACAAGATCGTCGTGGTCGGCAGCAGCAACACCGACATGGTGGTCCGAGTCCCTCGTTTGCCGCGTCCCGGTGAGACCGTGCTCGGTGGGCGGTTCAGCCTCGTCGCGGGAGGCAAAGGGGCGAACCAGGCCGTCGCGGCGAGTCGCGCGGGAGGTGAGGTCAGTTTCATTGGGTGCGTCGGTCGTGACGACCTCGGTGATCGCGCGCTATCGAGCCTCGTTGAGGAAGGTATCGACGTTCGAGGCGTCTCGCGAGTCGAACGGGAGCCCTCCGGCGTCGCGCTGATAGTCGTATCGGCCACGGGAGAGAACAGCATCGCGGTATCGCCAGGAGCGAACTCGCGTCTGTCTGCCAAGCAGATTTCCCAATCAAATAAGGTGTTTTCGGGTGCGGCGGTCGTCCTTTTGCAGCTCGAAACGCCGCTCTCCTCGGTGCTCGCTGCGGCTCGCATGGCGCGCGAGGCGGGCGCTCGCGTCATTCTCAATCCGGCGCCGGCCATGCCGCTACCGTTAGCCCTTCTAAGAAATGTGTCTGTTTTGACGCCGAACGAATCGGAAGCGCAGTTGCTGACCGGCGTGCGTGTAAGCAGCGACGCGAGCGCGGCGCGGGCTGCCCGTCGATTGCATGATCGAGGAGTCGAGACGGTCATCATCACGCTCGGTTCGCGAGGGGCCTATGTCTCGAGCAGATCGATGAACGAGCGTGTCGCCGGCTATCGGGTCAAGACGGTCGACACGACGGCGGCGGGTGACGTGTTCAACGGCGCTCTGGCCGTCGCTTTGGCGGAGGGGCTCACTCTTCGTGAGGCAGTGCGATTTGCGAACGCCGCCGCTGCGCGGTCGGTTACTCGGCGTGGGGCGCAGGTTTCGGCCCCGTCGAGGTCCGCGATCTTGCGGCTCCTGACCTCTCGCTCGCGCGGTCCCGCACGGCGATAGAAAACGTCGATCACTAAGATCGACAGAATCGATTTAACGGCTGGTCGATCGGCGCGCATTCTTGCGTGCATCTAAAACCCCGAAGGAGGGTCGTTCATGCGTCATTCAATCGTTTCGATGGTCGCTTCTGCGGCATTGGTCGCTGCGGCGGCCGTGCATGCGGCGCCGGCCGAGATGGCCGGCTCTGCCGCGACCAATAAGTTTTGGTGGCCCGAGAAGCTCGATCTGCGTCCGCTGCGTCAGCACGCCGAGGCCTCGAACCCGATGGGTGAGGCGTTCAACTACGCCGAGGAGTTCAAGAAGCTCGATCTCAACGCCGTCAAAAAAGACATCGAGGCGTTGATGACGAAGTCGCAGCCGTGGTGGCCTGCCGACTACGGACACTATGGGCCGTTCTTCATTCGTATGGCTTGGCACAGCGCGGGCACCTATCGCCTCGGTGACGGTCGCGGTGGTGCTGATGGTGGCCAGATCCGTTTCAATCCGCTCAACAGCTGGCCCGACAACGTCAACCTCGACAAGGCGCGTCGCCTGCTGTGGCCGATCAAGCAGAAGTATGGTCGTTCGCTGTCTTGGGCGGACCTCATGGTTCTCACCGGAAACGTCGCGCTCGAGTCGATGGGGTTCAAGACCTTCGGATTCGCGGGTGGTCGCGAAGACGATTGGGAAGCGGATCTCACTTACTGGGGCCCTGAGGGCAAGTTCCTCGCCGACGAGCGTCACAGCGGAGACCGTAAATTGCAGAACCCGCTCGCCGCGGTGCAGATGGGTCTGATCTATGTGAACCCGGAAGGCCCGAACGGCAAGCCGGATCCGATTGCCGCGGCCCGCGACATTCGCGAAACCTTTGGCCGCATGGCGATGAACGACGAAGAGACCGTTGCCCTCATCGCGGGTGGCCACACTTTCGGTAAGGCGCACGGTGCTCACGATCCTTCGAAGTGCGTCGGTGCGGAACCTGCGGCGAACGATGTGACGGCGCAGGGTTTCGGTTGGAAGAACAAGTGCGGCACCGGCAAGGGCGTCGATACGGTGACGAGCGGCCTTGAAGGCGCTTGGTCGGCGAATCCCATTGCGTGGACCACGCAGTACCTCGACAACCTCTTCACCTTCGAGTGGGAACAGACCCGAAGCCCGGGTGGTGCCATTCAGTGGGTGCCGACGGATAAGGGTGCCTGGAACCTCGTTCCGGATGCCCACGATCCGACCAAGCGTCATCCGCCGATCATGTTCACGACGGACTTGTCGCTGAAGTTTGATCCGGAATATCGCAAGATCTCCGAGCGCTTCCGGAAGAACCCGGATCAGTACGCCGACGCGTTCGCCCGTGCTTGGTTCAAGCTGACGCATCGTGATCTGGGTCCCCGCACCCGTTACTTGGGTTCGCAGGCTCCCGCTGAAGTGCTCGTTTGGCAGGATCCGATTCCGGCGGTCGATCATCCGTTGGTCGATGCCAACGACATTGCGCAACTGAAGTCGCGTATCGCGGCCTCGGGTCTCGGCACTGCCGAACTCGTGCGTACGGCTTGGGCCTCTGCCTCGACGTTCCGCGGAACCGACATGCGTGGTGGTGCCAACGGTGCCCGCGTTCGTCTCGATCCGCAGAACACCTGGGCGGTGAACGACCCGGCTGAGCTTGCGAAAGTACTCAAGCAGCTCGAAGGTATTCAGCAAGAGTTCAATCGCGCTCAGAAGGGCGGCAAGAAAATCTCGATGGCCGACTTGATCGTTCTCAGCGGTGCAGTCGCTGTGGAGCAGGCCGCGAAGCGCGCTGGCGTGGAAGTCTCGGTGCCCTTTGCTCCGGGTCGCATGGACGCCTCGCAAGCGCAGACGGATGTTGCCTCGTTCCGTCCGCTCGAGCCGACGGCCGATGGCTTCCGCAACTTCTACACCCAAGCGAGTTATCTCTCGCCTGCCGAGGCCTTGGTCGATCGCGCAAACCTTTTGACGCTGACGGTGCCTGAGATGACGGCGCTGATCGGTGGCATGCGAGCGCTCGGTGCCAACCACGGCAAGTCGACTCACGGCGTGCTGACCGCGCGTCCCGGCACGCTCTCCAACGACTTCTTCGTGAACTTGCTCGACATGCAGACCGCGTGGCGCAAGTCGGCGACCGAAGGCGTCTATGAAGGCTTCGATCGTGACTCGGGCAAGACCAAGTGGACGGCTACTCCGGTGGATCTCGTGTTCGGCTCGAACTCAGAGCTGCGCGCGGTCGCTGAAGTGTATGCCGCTAACGATGGCAAGGAGAAGTTCGTCAAGGACTTCGTCAAGGCCTGGGACAAAGTGATGACCCTCGACCGGCTCTGATCTCTCCAGTTCGGTAACGCCGGAAAAAGACGGCGGCGCGAAAGCGTCGCCGTTTTTTTTTGCATGTAGCCTCTTGGTGCAGGTGTAATAGCGCCATGACCGGAGCGTCAATCATGGTGGGTGTCGATTTCGGGGGCACCAAGATCGAGGTGGCAGCGCTCGATGCGGCG
>JACCDG011572256.1_pt1 | contig 16350 bp, 18 predicted proteins | sample 7442471 | NCBI WGS metagenome assembly JACCDG01 (sample SAMN15323444, study PRJNA562643) | freshwater metagenome | isolation source: river surface water | place: USA:Blue River Watershed | collected 2017-08-17 | reverse complement strand
TGAGCCTGCGCAAGCTGACCAAGAACCGGGGCTCATTTCCCAGCGATGAGGCGCTGCTCAAACTGTTCTTCCTGGCGCTGCGCAACATCAGCCTGAAGTGGTCGATGCCCATCCGCGATTGGAAGGCAGCGCTGACCCGGTTTACCATCGAGTTCGGAGATCGCCTCTCCGATATTTGATGCCCGCACCGTTTACACAAAATTCCGGACACGCCCGGATTGGGGCTCGATACCCAATCAAACTGTAGACAGATTTTTTCCATTGCGTTTTTGGTTTTTATTTGCCCTGACTTTTTCATATTGCATCTGGTTGTTGTTCTGGACGGATTCTGCAGTGCAGCGCATGGCCTCGGATCCTGTTGAAATGATGAGGATGGGGAGATTTCTTTATTTCAGGGGATGGTTCATCATTGTAATTCTCATATTCGGCCTGTATGCATATTTTAAGAACTGGTACCCAGCGATTGTGTTTGGTGCTTTGTTCCTGATCGCATGTGTTAATTTCGTATTCGATCTTTTCAATGTTTATGCAAATGTGATCGCTCATCCTACGCCTCGTACTACTTTGATGCTGATCATCAGATTAATTGCTCTCTGGTTTGTGTATTTGAACGTCAAGAATGCCAGCCGTCTTCCTGACGTCAAGGATCGTATTAATGTCATGCTTATATTTAGAAAAATCAACTGACATAATTTATTTTCTGCCATATGTATTTCAGTCTGCTTGGAGTCCAGGGAGTTCTTGGGTCGCTTCTCGTTGTATTCCCGGCGCCTGGCTTCGACGATTACCCGGCCATGCGCCATGCTGGTGAATCAGTGCTCGTTCAGGCACATCCCTGAAGCGCTCGTTGAAGGATTCGATGCCGGTGTTCTGCTTGGGCTTGCGCTGGCTGCCGCCCATCGCACGCTCGGGCACGGTAGCCATCGCTTCGAGGCTTGCGTCATCGACCAACGTTAGGTTATGAATGTGCATCCTTCCGACGTCCCCCTGGATTTGAGTAGAGCGTGACGATCGGCCGGCGGGATGATCTTGCGCTGGCGCTTTTCTCTTCGGCCTCCATGCAAGCACTCCCTCAAAAACGACCAAGAATTGACAAACGGCGGCTAAATTAATATATTAATAATAATTATGAAAACTCTATCCGTTACTTCGTCCGTTTCAGACTTGGTTTTTGCTGACGGTGCTGCTTCCCAGGCTTGGTGGCAGCCGGTCGGTGTTTGCTGGCGCAGCGAGCGAGGTGCGGTTTCATTGAGGCGGGACGAGCGATGACCAGAATTTTGCTGGTTGAAGACGAGGACCTGTTGCGCGAGGGCGTACAGGAAATTCTGGAGCACAACGGGTACACAGTTGTGGAGGCTTCGAACGGTGAGCAAGCCCTTCAATACATTGCCCAGTCGCGCGTGGCGCTGGTGATCTCGGATCTGGTGATGCCGAGAATGAGTGGCGTTGACTTCATTCGTCAGGTCAGAGAGAGATTTCCTGAGCTTCCCGTGATTGTGGCTTCCGGCAGTCCAAATGCTGTGATGAAGCGAATGGGCATCGACTCCATTCATGTGCCGGGAGCAACGGCCAGCATCATGAAGCCCTTCAAAAGCGCAGACCTGTTGGCCTTGGTGCAGCGGGTGCTCTCGGAGGTCGGCCAATGACAAGTCAACCGACATTGATGGCCTCGCTTGATCTCCAGGATGTGGCCCACCAGCTTGTTCAGCAATTCATGGATGAGCTGCAGGAAATGCTGGATGATCTGATTTCGGGAACTTTGTCAGCTCAACAGGCCAATGTTCTGAGCAAAATCGTGAGCTTTTTCGACAATGAAATGAAGCAACACCATGTTGAGGAGGAGCGTCACATATTCCCCGTGTTGTTGTCAAAGGACAACGAGCTGCTCCGTGAGAAAGTTCGAATGCTGAAAGCCGATCACGATGAATTGCGCAAGGGCTGGAGCGATCTCAAGAGGGCAATAGAGCAGATGGCGGCATCGCCTGCGGCGGATGGGAAAACTTTGCGCGCCTGCTTTGAGCGCTACAGCGAGTGCTTTGCCAGGCATTTGGTCCTGGAAGAGTCTGTGCAGTATTCGCCTGAGGCCAAGTTGCTGTTCAAGAGCTGGGACTCCTGATTTTTGCCTGTCGCCCCAAGGCGGCCAACTGCCGGGATTGTCGTCAGGCGCGACGGGTCAGCAGTTGCGATGCCAGCGTCACCATGGCATCGCGGTGAATGCTGGCGGGCAGTTGCATGGCCGCATCTATGGCGCGCTGGGCTTCTGAGGCTGCTGCTTCCCGGGTGGCATCGAGTGCGCCGGTCTCGCGAACGATGCGGACGATTTCGCCGAGTTGATCCACGCTTCCTGTTTCAATCGCCTGGCGTATTACCCTGGCTTGCTCAGGCGTGCCCCGTTGAATGGCCAGTATCAAGGGCAGTGTGGCCTTGCCTTCGCGCAGATCATCACCAAGATTCTTGCCCATTTCGGTCGCATTGCCGTCGTAATCGAGCACATCATCGATTACTTGAAAGGCGGTGCCCAAGGCCTGGCCATATGTCGCGCAGGCTTCTTCGGTTGCGGCATCTCTGGCGCTCAGAATGGCGCCCAGCCGCGCACTGGCCTCGAACAATTTGGCCGTCTTCGAGCGGATCACGCGCAGGTAACCGTCTTCGTCCAGCGAGGCATCGTGCATGTTCATCAGTTGCAGCACTTCGCCTTCCGCAATCACATTGGTGGCGTCTGCCAGCACCTGCATCACGCGCATGCTGTCGGCATCGACCATCATCTGAAATGCCCGTGAGTAAAGAAAGTCGCCCACCAGCACGCTCGCTGGATTGCCGAAACTCTCGTTGGCGGTCGGGCGCCCACGGCGCAGGGTGGATTCGTCCACCACATCGTCATGCAGGAGGGTGGCTGTGTGAATGAACTCGACCACAGCGGCCAAGTTGTGGCGTTGCGTGCCCATGTAACCCAAGGCGCCACAGGTCAGCAGCAGCAAAACCGGACGCAGGCGTTTGCCGCCAGCAGAAATGATGTAGCGCGCCACCTCGCCTACCAGGGGGACGCCTGAGTCCAGGCGCTCGGCAATGACACGGTCCACTTCGGCCATATCCTGCGCGACCAGGGCCAACACGGAGGAGGTGGAGTTTTGGGGGGCTGACAACTTCGGAAATTCCGGCAAAAAGCCCGGCAATGCAGGCGGGAGTGGCAAAACCGCAATGGCTCACATTATAGGAGGCGGCCTGCAGGCGGTCGGTGACGTCTGCGGTTGAATGTGGCGATTTGCCTGGCTCGTGCTAGAATTCGCAGTTCCTCGGGGTTCGCCCGTGGAAACTTCCATCAAAGAGGTCATATATGTACGCGGTCATAAAAACCGGTGGCAAGCAGTATCGCGTTGCTTCCGGCGAAAAAATCAAAGTAGAACAGATTGCTGCGGACGTTGGCCAGGAAATCGTGATCGACCAGGTTCTGGCAGTCGGCAACGGCGCTGAAATCAAGGTAGGCACGCCCCTGGTGTCCGGCGCAACTGTCAAAGCCACGGTTGTGGCGCATGGCAAGCACGACAAAGTGCGCATTTTCAAGATGCGTCGTCGCAAGCATTACCAGAAGCGTCAAGGTCATCGCCAGCAATACACCGAACTGCAAATCGGTGCAATCGCTGCCTAAGGAGAACAGGTCATGGCACAGAAAAAAGGCGGCGGCTCGACGCGTAACGGGCGTGATTCCAAGCCCAAGATGCTGGGTGTGAAGGCCTTCGGCGGTCAGCTGATCAGCGCCGGCTCCATCATCGTGCGACAGCGTGGCACCAAGTTCCACGCCGGCTCCAACGTGGGCGTGGGCAAGGACCACACCCTGTTTGCACTGGTGGACGGCCATGTGTCGTTTGCCGTCAAAGGCGAGCTGAACAAGCACACCGTGAACGTGACGCCGGCTGGCTAAGTCAGGCCCCGTTCCAGCGAAGCAGCCCCGCCCGTCGGGGCTTTTCGCTTTTTGGCTCGCGGTGAGCCAAGCCTGCCCGGCCAAATCACCCTCAGATAAACTGGATGCCCCATGAAGTTCGTAGACGAAGCCTATATTGACATCGCCGCAGGTGACGGCGGGAACGGCTGCGTCTCGTTCCGCCACGAAAAATACAAGGAATTTGGCGGCCCGGACGGGGGCGACGGCGGCCGTGGCGGTCACGTCTTTGCCGTGGCGGACCCCAACCTGAATACCCTGGTGGACTACCGCTATTCGCGCCGCCATGAGGCCAAGCGCGGCCAGCACGGCATGGGCTCGGACATGTTCGGCGCTGCTGGCGATGACATCACGCTCAAGATGCCGGTGGGCACCATCATCACCGATGCCGAAACCGGCGAGGTGCTCTACGAGCTGCTGCAGCCAGGCGAGGTCATCACGATTGCCAAAGGCGGTGATGGCGGCTTTGGCAACATGCGTTTCAAAAGCGCCATCAACCGTGCGCCGCGCCAGAAAACGCCTGGTCATCCGGGTGAGCGCAAGAACCTCAAGCTGGAGTTGAAGGTCCTGGCCGACGTCGGTCTGCTGGGCATGCCCAATGCGGGCAAGTCCACCTTCATCTCGGCTGTGTCCAACGCTCGCCCCAAGATTGCGGACTACCCCTTCACCACCTTGCACCCCAACCTTGGCGTAGTGCGCGTGGGGCCTGAGCAGAGCTTTGTGATTGCAGACGTTCCGGGGCTGATCGAAGGCGCCTCTGAAGGTGCAGGGCTTGGCCACCAGTTTTTGCGCCACCTGCAGCGCACCCGCCTGCTGCTGCACATCGTCGACATCGCTCCGTTTGACGAAAACGTGGATCCGGTGGCCCAGGCCAAAGCCATTGCCGCCGAGCTCAAGAAGTTCGATCCCGCTCTGCACGCCAAGCCCCGCTGGTTGGTACTGAACAAACTGGACATGGTGCCCGCCGATGAACGCGCCGCCCGCGTCAAGGACTTCGTCAAACGCATGCGTTACAAAGGCCCGGTCTATGAGATCTCGGCCCTCACGCGCGAAGGCTGTGAAGCCTTGATCCGCGACATCTACAAGCACATCCGCGACCAGCAGATCGTGGAGCAGGGGCCTGTGGAGGTCGACCCCCGTTTTGCAGAGCCTCAATAAGACGGAGCCTCTGCGCCTCTGATGTCACACGACAAGATGATCACACCGATTTCCGAAGTCCTGCGTGACGCCCGTCGCATCGTCGTCAAGGTGGGCTCCAGCTTGGTGACCAACGAAGGCAGGGGGCTGGACGAGGGTGCCATCGGTGAATGGTGCCGTCAGATGGCGCAATTGGCCAACGCGGGCAAGGAGGTCATCATGGTCTCCAGCGGTGCCATTGCCGAAGGCATGAAGCGACTGGGTTGGACCACCCGCCCCAGCGAAGTGCCAGCCCTGCAGGCCGCCGCTGCCGTAGGCCAGATGGGGCTGGCGCAGATTTATGAAACCCAGTTGCGTGCCAACGGCATGGGCAGCGCCCAGGTGCTGCTCACGCACGCCGATCTGGCCGACCGTGAGCGCTACCTCAATGCCCGCTCCACCCTGCTGACGCTGTTGCAGCACCGCGTACTCCCGGTCATCAACGAGAACGACACGGTGGTCAACGACGAGATCAAATTCGGCGACAACGACACCCTGGGTGCGTTGGTGGCCAATCTGGTCGAAGCTGATCTGCTTGTGATCCTGACCGACCAAAAGGGCCTGTACACCGCCGATCCGCGCAAGGATCCTGCTGCCACCTTTGTGCACGAAGCGCGTGCCGGTGATCCCGCGCTTGAAGCCATGGCGGGCGGTGCAGGCTCCTCGATCGGCAAGGGCGGCATGCTGACCAAAATCCTTGCGGCCAAGCGCGCCGCCGGTTCCGGTGCTTCCACCATCATCGCTTGGGGTCGTGCGCCGGATGCGCTGCTGCGCGTGGCACTTGGCGAGAACATCGGTACGCTGTTGGTGGCCCAAACTGCCAAGCAGCAGGCCCGCAAGCAGTGGATGGCCGACCATTTGCAGCTGCGTGGTTCGGTCATGGTCGATGCTGGCGCCGCGCACAAGCTCTGCACCGAAGGCAAAAGCCTTCTGCCGATTGGCATGACCTCGGTGGAGGGGGATTTTTCGCGTGGCGATGTGATTGCCGTCCGTGACGCACAGGGGCTTGAAATCGCCCGTGGCCTGGCCAACTACGCTGCCGCCGAAGCGCGGCTGCTGTGCCGCAAGCCCTCACACGAGTTCGAAGCCCTGCTGGGCTACACGGCCGAGCCCGAGATGGTGCACCGTGACAACCTGATCCTCAGCCGCTGAAGTTTGCAGATACGAAAAAGCCCGCGCACCAGATGGTGGCGAGGGCTTTTTGATGCTGCTTCAACCTTGCGGATTGGGATCGAAGCTGGCGCCCGGTGGCAGTTCCAGATGTGCCGGATGGGGCATGGCTGCAACCGGCTGCTCTGCATCGAGTCGCTGGTTGCGACCGCCGCCTGCGCGCAAATAGCGATTGTGGCGGTCGTTGCGGGGCAGAAAGCGCACCAACTCCGTCAGCGCCATTTCGTAGACGCCGCGCTTGAACTCGATGACCAGATCCAGCGGGACCCAATAGTCGTTCCAGCGCCAAGCGTCAAACTCCGGATGGTCGGTCGCACGCAGGTTCAGGTGGTGGTCGCCCACCACCATCTGCAGCAGATACCAGATTTGTTTCTGGCCCTTGTAAAAGCCGCGGGCATCGCGGCGAATGTAGCGGTCCGGCACCTCATAGCGCAACCAGTCACGGGTGCGGGCCACGATGCGCACATGCTCCGGATGGAGGCCCACTTCTTCATGCAATTCCCGGAACATCGCCTGCTCTGGGCTTTCGCCCCGGTCAATGCCGCCTTGCGGAAACTGCCAGCTGTGGGTGCGGATGCGCTTGCCCCAGAACACCTGGTTTTTCTGGTTGAGCAGAATGATGCCGACGTTGGGCCTGAAGCCTTCCCGATCCAGCATAATCAACCCCAAATTTTCAAATTGTGTTCATTATGCACGGCCGTTCTGCTTTCGGCCAAGTGAACGCATCTATACCGCTCCTGGATCCATGAAAGCCTCCCGATTCCTCATTTCCACACTCAAAGAAGCCCCCGCCGACGCTGAAATCGTGAGCCACAAGCTCATGACGCGTGCTGGCATGATCAAGAAGCTGGGCGCAGGTGTTTACAACTACATGCCCATGGGCCTGCGGGTGATCCGCAAGGTCGAAGCCATCGTGCGAGAAGAAATGGACCGTGCCGGCGCCATTGAAATGACCATGCCCGTCATTCAGCCGGCCGAACTGTGGCAAGAGACTGGTCGCTTTGACAAGATGGGCCCCGAGCTGCTGAGGATCAAAGACCGTCACGGGCGCGATTTCATCGTGCAGCCCACCAGTGAAGAAGTGGTGACCGATGTGGCTCGTCAGGAGCTGCGCAGCTACAAGCAGTTGCCCAAGAATTTCTACCAGATCCAGACCAAGTTCCGTGACGAGCGCCGTCCGCGCTTTGGCTTGATGCGCGGGCGTGAATTCATCATGAAGGACGCCTACAGCTTCGACAAGGACCAGGCCAGCGCCAAAGCCAGCTACCAGGTCATGGCGGACGCTTACCGCCAAATTTTTGACCGTTTTGGCTTGCGCTACCGTGCCGTGGCTGCCGACAGTGGTGCCATTGGTGGTGACTTGTCAGAAGAGTTTCAGGTGATCGCCGCCACCGGCGAGGACGCCATCGTCTATTGCCCGAACAGCGACTACGCCGCCAACATCGAAAAGGCCGAGGCGCTGGCGCCTGCCGGGCCGCGTGCTGCGGCCGGCCAGGCCATGGCCAGGACACCTACGCCCGGCAAGAGCACCTGCGAAGACGTGGCCGCCCTGCTGGATGTGCCGCTGTCCACCACCGTGAAATCATTGGTGCTGGCGACAGACGAGCTGGACGAACAGGGCGTAGTCAAGAAGTCCACCATCTGGTTGCTGCTGGTGCGCGGCGACCACGACATGAACGAGGTCAAGGTTGGCAAGCTGCCTGGCATGGAAGGCGGTTTCCGTTTTGCTACGCTGGCCGAGATCGAAGACCACTTTGGCTGCAAGCCTGGCTACCTCGGTCCCGTGAGCTTGAAGAAGCCCCTCAAGGTGGTGGCTGACCGCGAGGTGGCGCTGATGGCCGACTGGATCTGTGGCGCCAACGAAGTGGACTTCCACATGACAGGTGTGAACTGGGGCCGTGATCTGCCCGAGCCCGATCTGGTGGCCGACATCCGCAACGTGGTGGCTGGCGACAAGTCGCCCGATGGCCAGGGCGAACTGGCCATTGAGCGCGGCATCGAAATTGGCCATGTGTTTTACCTCGGCACCAAGTATTCCAAGGCCATGAACGCCACCTTCCTCGGCGAAGACGGCAAGCCGCAATTCATGGAAATGGGTTGCTACGGCATCGGTATCACGCGTTTGCCTGCAGCGGCCATCGAGCAGAACCACGACGAGCGCGGCATCATCTGGCCCGATGCGATCGCCCCCTTCACCGTGGTGATTTGCCCCATTGGCATGGACCGCAGCGAAGCCGTGAAAACCGAGGCTGAGCGTATCTATGGCGAACTGCTCGCCGCAGGTGTGGATGTCATCCTCGACGACCGTGGTGAGCGTCCCGGCGCCATGTTTGCCGACTGGGAGCTGATCGGTGTGCCGCACCGAATCACGATCGGTGACAAGGGCCTGAAAGATGGCGTGGTCGAGTACCAGCACCGCCGTGACGCCGAGGCCAGCAAGGTCGCTGTGGCCGAAGTGCTTGTCCATGTGCGGGGGCGCCTGAGCGCCTGAGCCCATGCCCAGCCGGCGCCAGGTCTTGTGTGCGCTGACTTGGGTCCCGGCCATGGCGCATGCCGGGCGCCAGATCGAGGAACCGCTGGGCGATGCGGTGCGCACCGCCTTGAGCACGGCGGTGGCCGGTGCAGCGCCGCCAGAGCCGTTGCTCCCGAGTGGCCGGCACCGCAGCGACTACGAACGCTGGATGCAGCATGCCAGCCAGCGCCTGACGCGCTACAAAGCCCATCCTGTGGAGCGGCAGGAATTCCTGCAAACCCTCTGGTACGAGGCGCGCCGCGCAGGGCTCTCGCTGTCGCTGGTGCTGGGCCTGGTGCAGGTGGAGAGCGCGTTTCGCAAGTTTGCGGTGTCCACTGCTGGGGCGCGTGGCTACATGCAGGTGATGCCTTTCTGGAGCCGACTGATTGGTGACGGTGACGAAAGTCGTCTGTTCCAGATGCAGGCCAATCTGCGCTTCGGTTGCGCGATTCTGAGGCATTACCTGGATACCGAGCGCGGCGACCTGTTCATGGCGCTGGGTCGCTACAACGGCTCCAGAGGGCAGGCGGCGTACCCGCAGGCCGTGCTGGCAGCCCAAAAACACTGGCAACACGAGGTGGATTGACCGGGAGCGGATGACACCTCGACAAGCCACCAACGAAAAAGCCACCCGAAGGTGGCCCATCACAGGTCATTGCAGAATCAGGCCTTGCCGGCAATGACCTGCTGCAACTCGCCCGACTCGTACATATCCATCATGATGTCCGAGCCACCAATGAACTCGCCTTTGACGTAGAGCTGCGGAATGGTCGGCCAGTTGCTGTATTCCTTGATGCCCTGACGGATCTCGGCGTCGTCGAGCACGTTCACCGTCTTGATGGCCTTGGCGTCAACGCCGCAAGCCTTCAGGATCTGGATGGCACGGCCCGAGAACCCGCACATGGGGAAGCTGGCGCTGCCCTTCATGAACAGCAGGATGTCGTTGCCTTTGACGAGTTCGTCGATGCGTTGTTGGGTGTCGCTCATGGGGCGCTCCTCTTCAATTCGATGAGTGGATTATCCCTTGTCCTGTAAAACCCTGCGGTGGTGGCTGGTGAACAGGGGCTGGCCGGACTCCTCATGATGCGGGTACGCATAAATCGTCGCCCGGCCAGCCCCTGTTCACCAGCTTGGGTGTTTTACGCGTGTTGCGCCCCAGTGCAACGCTCGATGCCGGCCAGATCCTTGCGCGACTGCACGTTTTGCCATCCGGCCTGCGCCAATAATTCGCGCACGGCTTGGGCTTGGTCGTAGCCGTGTTCCATAAGCAGCCAGCCCCCTGATTTCAGGTGGGCGGGGGCTTCTTCAACAATGACGCGGATGTCGTCGAGCCCATCGTTGCCGCTGGCCAGGGCCTGCAGCGGTTCGTGTTTCAGGGCGGTCAGATGTGGGTCATCTGCGCGGATGTAGGGCGGGTTGGAGACGATCAGGTCGAAGGTGCCACTGACCTCGCGCAGCCAATGGCTCTGGATGAAGTGCACAGGCAGTTGCAGGCGCGCAGCGTTGGCCTGTGCCACGGCCAGCGCCTGTGGGCTGGCGTCCACCGCGCTCACGTTGGCCTGGGGGCGCTGGTGTTGCAGGGCCAGGGCGATGGCGCCGCTGCCAGTGCCCAGGTCGATCACCGCACACGGCGCCTGCACAGGCATCTTTTCCAGAGCCCATTCCACCAGAGTTTCTGTGTCGGGCCGCGGGTCGAGCACGCGGGCGTCAACGTGCAAAGGCAGGCCGAAGAATTCTTTGGTGCCGGTGATGTAGGCCAGCGGCTCACCTGCGGCGCGGCGTTGCAGCAGTGGCTCCAGCCGCGCGAGCACGGCCTCGTCGAGTTCGTCCGTGTCATGCGCCAGCAGCCAGGCGCGGTCATGTGGCTCATGACCCAGCGCGAACAGGTGCAGCAGTTGGGCATCAATGCGGTCCAGCCCCAGCGCGGTGGCGCGGCGCAGGCTCTCAAACAGCTTCATGCGGCACCACCGATTTCCAGTTCGGCCAGTTGCTCCGCATGGCGTTCGGCCTGCAGGGCGGCGATCACGTCCTGCAGCTCACCTTCCATGATGAAGGGCAGCTTGTAGAGCGTGAGGTTGATGCGGTGGTCGGTCAGGCGGCCCTGCGGGAAGTTGTAGGTGCGGATGCGGTCGCTGCGGTCGCCGCTGCCGATCAGGCCCTTGCGCAGGGCGGCATCTTTGGCGGCTTGCTCACTGCGGGCTTTTTCTTCGATGCGGGCGGCCAGCACCTGCAGGGCCCGTGCCTTGTTGCGGTGTTGGCTGCGGTCGTCCTGGCATTCGGCCACGATGCCGGTCGGAAGGTGGGTGACGCGCACGGCCGAGTCGGTCTTGTTGATGTGCTGGCCGCCCGCGCCACTGGCGCGGAAGGTGTCGATGCGCAGGTCGGCCGGGTTGATCTGTACGGCCTGCGCTTCGTCGGGTTCGGCCAACACGGCTACTGTGCAGGCACTGGTGTGGATGCGGCCCTGGGTTTCGGTGGCGGGCACGCGTTGCACGCGGTGACCACCCGATTCAAAGCGCAGCTGGCCGAACACGTTGTCACCTTCGATGCGCACCACCACTTCCTTGTAGCCGCCCACCTCGCCCGGTGATTCGGACAGCAATTCCACCCTCCAGCCCTGGTTCTGGCAGTAACGGGTGTACATGCGCAGCAGGTCGCCCGCGAACAGCGCAGATTCGTCGCCACCGGTACCGGCGCGGATTTCCAGGTAGGCATTGCGCGCGTCCTGCGGGTCTTTGGGCAGGAGCATGCGCTGCAGTTCGGCTTCGAGCATGTTGATGTCTTGCTGTGCCTCGGCGATTTCTTCGCCGGCCAGCGCGTGCATCTCGTCGGTCTCGGGCAGTTCGACCTGCATCTCCCGGGCGGTCTGCAGATCGGCCAGCCGCTGCTGGTAGCGGGTGTAGCGCTGGGCCACGGCGGCCACGTCGGCGTGTTCGCGCGAGAGCTTCATGAACTGCGCCATGTCGGCCATGATGTCTTCGCGCGAGAGCAGGAAGTCCAGTTCGCCCAGACGTTCGGCGTAGCGGTCAAGTTGCTGAAGCAGAAAGGGTTTCAAGTGCGCGACCTCGGAAAACGGAACAGGCACCCACAAAGGGGTGGATACAGGCGGGGCGCTTGGCCCGTCGAGGTTCGCTAACGCTCTTTGCGCAAAAACAGCCGCTGCACCGTCTGCATGGTCTGTTCGCGGTGTTCGGGATTGGCGCTGCGCAGTTCGGCCATGGCGCCATGCAGCATTTTCTGGGTGAGACCGCGTGAAAGTGCTTCGAGCACGGCTTCCGGAGCTTCGCCCCTGGCGAGCAGCTTGCGTGCTCGGGCCAGTTCGGCCTCGCGCCAGGCATCGGCCTGGTCCTGCAATTGCTGAATCAGGGGCACGGTGCCACGCTGGCCCAGCCAGTGGCTGAAGCTTTGCACGCCAGCGTCGATGATGACTTCGGCTTCGGCCACGGCGGCCTGGCGCTGGGCCTGGCCGGTCTGCACCACGGTGGCCAGATCGTCCACGGTATAGAGGTAAACGTCTTCGAGCGACTTGACTTCGGGCTCGATGTCGCGCGGCACCGCCAGATCCACCATGAACATGGGGCTGTGTTTGCGGCGCTTGAGCGCGCGCTCCACCGCGCCCAGGCCGATCAGCGGCAGGGTGCTGGCGGTGCAGCTGATGACGGCATCGAATTCGTGCAGGCGATCGGGCAGGTCGGCCAGGCGCATGGTTTCGGCGCCAAAACGGCTGGCCAGGCTTTCGCCACGTTCGAGGGTGCGGTTGGCGATCGCAATCGCCTTGGGCTGACGGGCAGCAAAGTGGGTGACCACCAGCTCGATCATCTCGCCGGCGCCCACAAACAGCACGCGGATGTTTTTCAGGTCTTCGAACAGCTGGCTGGCCAGGCGCACCGAGGCGGCGGCCATGCTGATGGAGTGCTGGCCGATTTCGGTGGCGCTGCGCACCTCTTTGGCCACGGCAAAGCTGCGCTGAAACAGCTGGTTGAGCGTGGTGCCCAGGGCGCCGGCTTCTTCGGCGGCGCGCACCGCGTCCTTGAGTTGGCCCAGGATCTGCGCCTCGCCCAGCACCATCGAGTCCAGACCGCTGGCCACCCGGAAGGCGTGCCGGGCGGCCTCGTCGCCTTCGAGCAGGTAAGTGTGCGACTGCAACTCCTGGGCGCTCACGCCACCGGTCTGGGCCAGCCAGCGCAGTGTGTCGTGCGGTGAGGCCTGGTTGGCTGCGCAGTAGATCTCGGTACGGTTGCAGGTCGAGAGGATGGCGGCTTCGGGGGCCTCGTCACTCTTGACGGCCAGGTCCTGGCGCAGGCGGTGCAAAGTGGGGGCGAGCTGGTCCACGGCGAACGCAAACCGGCCGCGCAAATCCAGCGGCGCGGTCGTGTGGTTCAAACCCAGGGTCCAGACTGCCATGCGCCGATTATAAAAACCGCCGGGTGGTCTGCGTCTGGTGGTCCTGTGGTCACGCCTTCACGGCACAATCGGGTGCCAGTTTGGGGGCCAAAACTTCACAGCCATGACCTTTGCGCAAGCCGTTTTTCACCTGCTCAATTTCACACTGCCGGCACTGGCGATGGCGGTGCTGATGCCCGCGGCCGGACGTTGGGTGATGGGGGGGCAGGGCATCCCCTGGCCGCGCCGTGTGCTGTGGCATCTGTTGGCGGGCGTGCTGGTGCTGGTGCTGGGCCTTGTGCTGCAGGGGCAGGATGGGAAAATGAGTACCTATGCCGTACTGGTGTTGGTGGCCGGCACCCTCGAGTGGGCATTGCACAGGGGCTGGCGCCGCAGATGATCGGGTGAGGCGTTCATGTGGCCTTACGCCTGGCCTGTGATTGCTGCACTGCGGTAACATTCGCCCTCAGCCTGAGGGCTCGTCCACGCCTGCAGCTGGCTGCTCCAGCCGATCCTTATGAATGCACCCACTACCCTCCAGCATCTGATGCAGGCCGAGTCCGACTCGCCCCGCCTGCGTGAGATCCCTTACAACTACACCAGCTTCTCGGACCGCGAGATCGTCATGCGCCTGCTGGGCGAGACCGCGTGGGACCTGCTCAACCAGTTGCGTCAGGAGCGCCGTACCGGTCGCTCGGCCCGCATGCTTTACGAAGTGCTGGGCGACATCTGGGTGGTGGAGCGCAACCCTTATCTGCAGGACGATTTGCTCAACAACCCGGGCCGCCGCAAGCTGCTGGTGGATGCCTTGCAGCATCGTCTGGGTGAAGTGCAAAAGCGCCGCACACCCGACGCGGACGCTGCACGCGATGCGCTGGTAGGGCAGCTGCTGGAACTGGCCCGTGGCGCAGTGCAGCAGTTTGGCGAGCGTTTTGGCCGCATGGCAGACCTGCGTCGCAAGGTCCAGCGTGTGCTGGGCCGCCTGACGGCCAGGGACAACATCAAGTTCGATGGCCTCTCGCGTGTGAGCCATGTGACCGACGCCACCGACTGGCGCGTCGAATACCCCTTCGTGGTGCTCACACCCGACACCGAGGCCGAAATGGCCCGGCTGGTCAAAGGCTGCATCGAACTGGGCCTGACCATCGTGCCGCGTGGTGGCGGCACCGGCTACACCGGGGGGGCTGTGCCGCTGACCTGGAAGAGCGTGGTCATCAACACCGAAAAACTCGAAGCCATGACCGAGGTCGAACTGATCGACCTGCCGGGTATTGACCACAAGGTGCCGACCATCTGGACCGAAGCCGGCGTGGTCACCCAGCGTGTGGCCGATGCGGCCGAGCGCGGCGGCTTTGTGTTTGCCGTGGACCCGACCTCGGCCGAAGCCAGCTGCATTGGCGGCAACATCGCCATGAACGCGGGTGGCAAAAAAGCCGTGCTGTGGGGCACGGCACTGGACAACCTGGCCAGCTGGCGCATGGTCACGCCCGACGCCGAGTGGCTGGACGTGGTGCGCATGGACCACAACCTGGGCAAGATCCACGACGCCGAATTCGCCACTTTCGAGCTGCGCTACTTCAAGGCCGACGGCAAGACGCCCCTGCGCACCGAGATGCTGCGCATCCCGGGCAGCACTTTCCGCAAGGAAGGCCTTGGCAAGGACGTTACCGACAAATTCCTGTGCGGTCTGCCCGGTGTGCAAAAGGAGGGCTGCGACGGTCTCATCACCAGCGCACGCTGGGTGGTGCACCGCATGCCCGAGCACACCCGCACCGTGTGTCTGGAGTTCTTCGGTCATGCCCGCAATGCCGTTCCGAGCATCGTCGAGATCAAGGACTTCATGTTCGCCGAGCAAAAGCGCACGGGCACCGTGCTGGCCGGTCTGGAGCACCTGGACGACCGCTACCTGCGCGCCGTGGGCTACACCACCAAGAGCAAGCGCGGCGGTTTCCCCAAGATGGTGCTGATCGGCGACATCGCCGGTGATAACGCCGACGACGTGGCCAAGGCCACCTCGGAGGTGGTGCGCATTGCCAACTCGCGCAGCGGTGAGGGCTTCATCGCCATCAGCGCCGATGCCCGCAAGAAATTCTGGGCTGACCGCAAGCGCACGGCGGCCATCAGCCGCCACACCAACGCCTTCAAGGTCAACGAAGACGTGGTGATTCCGCTGCCGCGCATGGCCGAATACACCGACGGCATCGAACGCATCAACATCGAACTGAGCCTGCGCAACAAGCTCAAGCTGTGCGTCGAGCTGGAATCGTTCCTGGCGCGCGGCAACCTGCCGCTGGGCAAGGCCGACGATGCGGGCGAGACCGCACCGGCCGAGCTGCTCGAAGAGCGGGTGGTGCAGGCCCTGGCCGTGCTGCGCGATGTGCGTGACCTCTGGCAGAGCTGGCTTGACCGTGTGGACGAGCTGTTCCCGCAGCTGCAGGACCACACCCTGCGGGCCAGCTGGAAGACGCAGATCCGTGCGCCTTTCGAAGACATTTTCTCGGGCTCGGCATTCCAGCTCATCCTCGATGAGGTCAATGCCATCCACCAGCGTGTGCTCAAGGGCCGTGTCTGGGTGGCGCTGCACATGCACGCGGGAGACGGCAACGTCCACACCAACATCCCGGTCAACAGCGACAACTACGAGATGCTGCAGACGGCGCACGAGGCCGTGGCGCGCATCATGACGCTGGCGCGTTCGCTGGACGGCGTGATCTCGGGTGAGCACGGCATCGGCATCACCAAGCTCGAGTTCCTGAGCGACGAAGAGATCGCCAACTTCACGGCCTACAAGCTGAAAGTTGACCCGGAAGGCCGATTCAACAAGGGCAAGCTGCTGCGCGGCGCGGCCTTGCGGAACCTGGGCGACGACGTGCACGCCGCCGACCTGACCGAGGCCTACACGCCCTCGTTCGGGCTGATGGGCCACGAGTCGCTGATCATGCAGCAGTCCGACATCAGCTCGATCTCGGATGCGATCAAGGACTGCCTGCGCTGCGGCAAGTGCAAGCCGGTCTGCGCGACCCACGTGCCGCGCGCCAACCTGCTCTACAGCCCGCGCAACAAGATCCTTGGCACCTCGCTGCTGATCGAGGCCTTCCTCTATGAGGAGCAGACGCGCCGCGGCGTGTCCATCAAGCACTGGGCCGAGTTCGAGGACGTGTCGGACCACTGC
>JACCDG010574613.1_pt1 | contig 16353 bp, 11 predicted proteins | sample 7442471 | NCBI WGS metagenome assembly JACCDG01 (sample SAMN15323444, study PRJNA562643) | freshwater metagenome | isolation source: river surface water | place: USA:Blue River Watershed | collected 2017-08-17 | reverse complement strand
ATCTCGGTGGCATCGCCAAGGGCTATGCCGCCGACAAGGCCGCCGAAGCTGCCCTCGCGGCCGGCGCATCCGGCGTGGTGGTGAATGCCGGCGGCGACCTGCGCATTGCCGGCGACGCCGAAGAAGTAATTCATGTGCGCCATCCGTCACAGCCCGGACAGGCTTGCGAGGCAGGCATGCTCACCGACGGCGCCATCGCCACCTCGGGCACCTATTTCTCGAAGCGGCAGCACCAGTCGGCGTGGGTATCGGCCCTGGTTGACCCTTCCAGCGGCCAGCCTGTGCTGGACGAAGCCAGCTACTCCGTGATCGCCCCCAGTTGCGCGCTGGCCGATGCGCTGACCAAGGTGCTGGCACTGTCGCGTGATCCGCACCATCCTTGCCTGCGGCGCCATGGCGCGCAAGCCCTGATCATCCAGCCATCATGAACTCACCGAAAATTCGCCGCGCCGGCCGTTTGCCTGTCTGGCAGCGCATTCCGACCCATATCGTGTTTGCCCTCTGCGCGCTGTCGGGCCTGCTGTTCTTCCTGCGCCATGAATTGCGGCTGGGAATCCCCGGCCTGGAGACGCACAGCTATCTGGTCATGCACGGCGTGAGCTCGGCATTCACGCTGCTGGCCATAGGCGCGATACTTCCCGGGCATTTGCGCGTGGCATGGATTGCGCGGCGCAATCGCGTGTCGGGCATCGCGATGTTGCTGGTGATGTGTCTGCTGATGCTGTCGGGCTTGATGCTGTATTACGGCAGCGAAGAAATGCGCGATGCCACCGTACTGACGCACTGGATCGTTGGCGGCATCGTGATTGCCGCATTCCCCTTGCATCTGGTGCTGGGCCGGCGCGACGTCGCGCACGATCCAGCGGCACCGCTGGTCCTGCAGCCCCTGCAAGCAAGGGAGGCGCTGCCGGCGGCAGCCTCGGCAACGGCGCCCTGAACTACGCCTCGACGCGTTCGGGATTGCGCGACGGATCCCACTCCACCCACAAATGTTCGGGCCCCCGGAAAGAGATGTTGGGCAAATAGCTGAAGCGCTGCTCGGACAATTTCATGTGCGGCAGGCGGCGCAGCAATTCTTCGAGAAAGACTTGCATCTCCATCCGTGCCAGGTTCTTGCCCATGCACTGGTGCCGGCCGAAGCCAAATGACAGGTGGTCACGCGCGTTCTCGCGCCGCAGGTCGAGCAAGTCGGCCTGATCGAAATGCCGGTCGTCGTGATTGGCCGAAGTGATGACCATCAGGATCTTCGCGCCCTTGGGCAGTGCCACGCCGCCGACGGTCACATCGCACAGGGCGACACGTCGCCACGCAATGATCGACCCCGACAGCCGCAGGCATTCATCGACCGCATTCGGAATCAATGAGGGATCCTCGGCCAGCTCGCGCCATGCGGTCGGATGCTCAAGCAACAGCTTCAGCGCATTGGCTGTCGCATTGGCCGTGGTCTCGTGCGCCGCCACGATGCCGGCCATCATCATCGAATGCAGATAAGAGTCGGTGATCACGTCCGGATGCTCGGCCTGCAGGCGTATGCCGAATTTCATCCAGCCCGGCCCCGACGGGTCGCGCCGCATCTTGTCGAGGATGCGCCCGGACAGTTGCCAGAAATTGCCGACCGCGTGCGCGACCCGCAATTGCTCGTCCTCGTCCGGCCGGCCCCAGGTGTTGACGGTATGCGCAATCGAATACTGCCGCAGCAGCGGCATGTCTTCCTCATCGATGCCGAGGAAGTGCAAGGCAATCGTCAACGGCACTTCCCACAGCATCTGGTCGACCAGGTCAGCCTTGCCGTCATTGATGAAGCGGTCGACATACGCGCGCGCCAGCTCGCGTGCCATCGGCTCGTGCTCGCGCACGGCAGCCGGGCTGAAAGGCTCGATCAACAAACGCCGGCGCGCCATGTGCGCCGGCTGGTCTTCATTCACCAGCGTGCGCGCCATGCCATAGTTGTAGCCGGCCAGCACTTGCAGCACGGCCTCGGTCGGCGGCGTGATCTTCTCCAGCGCATTCGAGGGGCTGAAGCTGTCATGCGCGCGGAAGACCGCACGGATGTCATCGTAGCGGGTGACGACCCAGTAGCCCAGCGCCGGGCTGAAGAAGACCGGTTCCTGTTCGCGCGCCCAGCGCAGCTCGCCGGGCGGGTCTTGCTGGAAGTCCTCCCCGAAGGGGTCGAAAGCGGCCGCACCGGCGCTGACAGGACAAACAGCCCCGCCCACACGGGCGCGTGCTGCGTGGTCGACCGGACAGCGGTCGGACTCTGGATGCGACATGCTCGGGCCTCCACAGGCTAAGCGACCGGCCCCGTTACCGGCGCAATTGGACGTGACTTCGGGACACCCATTTGCCGGTGCCCCGGGCGCACGATATCAGTAATTGAGCAGCAGGTCCTTCGCGGCAACCACCATGCCCGGCTTGACATGCACATGCTTGACCACGCCATCGACCTCGGCACGGATCATCGTCTCCATCTTCATCGCCTCGATCGACACCAGCGGATCACCCTTGGCGACCTTCTGGCCAGCTTTCACCGCCACCGTCACCACCATGCCCGGCATCGGCGCGCCGACCTGGGACGGGTTGCCTTCCTGCGCTTTCGGATGGGTGACCGTCGACACCACGCCCGCGTGCTGCACGCGCACCATACGCGGTTGTCCGTTGAGTTCGAAGAACAGCTTGCTCTGCCCTTCCTCCTCGACTTCGGTGCGACCCAGCAGGCGGATCACCAGCGTCTTGCCCTGGTCAATGCTGACCGAGATCTCCTGCCCGTCCTTCAGGCCTTCGAAGAACACATCGGTCGGCAGCACCGACACATCACCATGGCTGCGCCGGTGCTGCGCATATTCGGTGAAGACCTTCGGATACATCAGGTAGGACGCAAGGTCCTGGTCGCTGAGCTTGCGGTCGACCGCCTTCTCGGCGGTGGCGCGCATCTGGTCGAGGTCGACCGGCGGCACGTTGGCGCCATAACGCCCCTCGAGCGGCTTGCCGCCCTTCAGCACTTTCTTTTCCAGCGCCTTCGGGAAGCCGTCCTGCGGGAAGCCCAGCTCGCCCTTGAACAGCGAGATCACCGACTCGGGGAAAGCGACTTCCTTGTCCGGCTCCACGACCTCGGCCGGGGTCAGGTCGTTGGCGACCATGAACAACGCCATGTCGCCCACCACTTTCGAGGTCGGCGTCACTTTCACGATGTCGCCGAACAGCTGGTTGACGTCCGCATACGCCTGCGACACTTCATTCCAGCGATGCTCGATGCCCATCGCGCGGGCCTGCTCGCGCAGGTTGGTGTACTGGCCGCCCGGCATTTCGTGGCGGTAGACATCGGAGGTGCCGGAACGGATATCGGCCTCGAATGGCGCATAGAAGTGGCGCACGCCTTCCCAGTATTGCGAGATCGCGAACATCGCATCCTTGTCCAGCCCCGGGTCCTTGTCGCTGTACGCCAATGCCGCGGCAATCGAGCCAAGATTGGGCTGCGAAGTCAGGCCGCTCATCGCGTCCATCGCGCCGTCGACCGCATCGCAACCGGCGTCGATCGCCGCCAGCACGCTGGCCGCCGAGATGCCGCTGGTGTCATGCGTGTGGAAATGGATGGGCAGTCCCACTTCTTCCTTCAGCGCCTTGACCAGCGCGCGCGCGGCGGTCGGCTTGCAGACGCCGGCCATGTCCTTGATACCGATGATGTTGACGCCGGCCTTTTCCAGCTCCTTGGCCATCCTCACGTAGTACTGCAGGCTGTATTTGCTGCGCTTGGGATCGAACGGATCGCCGGTGTAACAGATCGCGCCCTCGGCCAGCATGCCGGATTCGCGCACCGCATCGATGGCCACGCGCATGTTCTCCACCCAGTTCAGCGAATCGAACACGCGGAACAGGTCGACACCGCCTTCGGCGGCTTGCTTGACGAAATAGCGCACGACATTGTCCGCGTAATTCGTGTAGCCGACCGCGTTCGATGCGCGCAGCAGCATCTGGAACAGCACGTTCGGCACCGCCTGTCGCAATTGCGCGAGACGCTCCCACGGGTCTTCTTTCAGGAAGCGCATCGAAACGTCAAAGGTCGCGCCGCCCCAGCATTCCATCGAGAACTACTGCGGCAGCAGGCGCGCGTAATACGGCGCGATCGCCACCATGTCGGCGGTGCGCATGCGGGTCGCGAACAGCGACTGGTGCGCGTCGCGCATCGTGGTGTCAGTCAGCAGGACATGCTGTTGATCGAGCATCCAGGTCGAGAATTTTTCCGCACCCAATTCCTTGAACTTGTCGCGCGAGCCCGGCGCCACCGGCATGCCACGGCCGACCTTGGGCAGCGGCGCATGCGGCAAGATGATGTCCGAGCCCTTGCGGCCCTTCATCTCCGGATTGCCATTGACGACCACATCGCCGATAAAGCGCAGCAACCGGGTCGCGCGGTCAGCACGCTTGGCGAACTTGAACAGCTCGGGTGTGGTATCGATGAAGCGCGTCGTGCATTCGCCGGACAGGAACAGCGGATGGTTGATCACGTTCTCGAGGAACTGCAGGTTGGTCGACACGCCGCGGATGCGGAATTCGCGCAGCGCGCGGTCCATGCGCGACGCGGCCTCATTGGCTGTCGGCGCCCACGCGGTGACCTTCACCAGCAGCGAGTCGTAATACGGCGTGATGACCGCGCCCGAATACGCGGTGCCGCCGTCGAGGCGAATACCGAAGCCGGACGCACTGCGATACGCAGTCAGACGACCGTAATCGGGTGTGAAATTGTTTTCCGGGTCTTCGGTGGTCACGCGGCATTGGAGCGCGTGGCCGTTCAGCCGCACTTCGTCCTGCGTCGGGATGTAGGCGCCGAGGCCGGCGCCATCGGTGTCCTTCGTGTGCTGCCCGATCTTCAGACCTTCGGTGACGCGGATCTGCGCCTTCACGATATCGACGCCCGTGACCTGCTCGGTAACGGTGTGCTCGACCTGGATGCGCGGGTTGACTTCGATAAAGTAGAACTTGCCGGAGTCGGCATCCATCAGGAATTCGACGGTGCCGGCATGGGTGTAGCTGACCGCGCGGCCCAGCTTGAGCGCCGACTCGCACAGCTCGGCGCGAGTGGCTTCGTCAAGGTAAGGCGCCGGCGCGCGCTCGACCACCTTCTGGTTGCGGCGCTGCACCGAGCAATCGCGCTCGAACAAATGGATCAGCGAGCCATGGGTATCGCCCAGAATCTGCACTTCGACGTGGCGCGCACGGCGCACCAGCTTCTCAAGGTACATCTCGTCATTGCCGAAGGCGGCAGCCGCTTCACGGCGCGCGACTTCAAGCTGGTCCGGCAAGTCGGCCTCGGATTCGATCACGCGCATGCCGCGCCCGCCGCCGCCCCAGCTGGCCTTGAGCATCAGCGGGTAACCGATCTCGGCGGCCATCGCCTTGGCCTGTTCGATGTCATCGGGCAGCGCCTTGGTGGCGGGCACCACGGGCACGCCGGCAGCAATCGCGGCGTTGCGCGCCGCCACTTTATTGCCCAGGGTACGCATCACTTCGGGGCGCGGACCGATGAACAGAATCCCGTTTTTGGCGCAGGCTTCGGCGAAGTCCGGGTTCTCGGACAAGAAGCCATAGCCCGGATGAATGGCATCCACCCCCGCTTCTTTCGCGATGCGGATGATGTCGGCTATGTCGAGATAAGCCGCGATCGGCTTCTTGCCTTCGCCAACCAGATAACTTTCATCGGCCTTGAAACGATGCAGCGCAAAGCGATCTTCTGCCGCATAGATGGATACGGTGCGGATGCCTAGTTCGGTGGCAGCGCGCATGACGCGGATCGCGATTTCGGAACGGTTCGCGACGAGAAGTTTTTGAATACGCATGATTCAGTGAAGACCCGTGGGGTAGTGACCGGCTTGCCGCGCCTGGGCGCTGCCAGTTCTGTATGAATGAAAAAAAGACAACCGGCCGTATACTAGCAAGCAACATGCCTTGCCACGCCAATCCTGACTGTTGCGAGATGTTTTACTGTGTTGAAGCCCCTGATTTCTGCACGACCGTTCGACCGAACGCGCGCCCGTTGACCTGAACACCATGAACAGCCCCACTTCCCTGAAAAAACCCCGCCTGTCGATGCTGGACCTGGTCGCCAACCGTGAAGGCCTAAGCGTTGGCGACAGCATCGCCATCGCGCTGCGCACGGCACAGCACGCAGAGGCGTTGGGCTTCGCGCGCTACTGGCTGGCCGAGCACCACAACCTGGTCGATGTAGCCAGTTCGGCAACGGCTGTGCTGGTCGGCCACATTGCCGGCGGCACGCACAATATTCGCGTCGGCTCGGGCGGCATCATGCTGCCCAACCATGCGCCGCTGGTGGTGGCCGAGGCCTTCGGCACACTGGCCGAGATTTATCCGGGCCGCATCGACCTCGGCCTCGGCCGCGCGCCCGGCACCGATGGCCTGACCATGCGCGCGCTGCGGCGTGACCGCGTCGAGACCGAAGACGATTTTCCGCGTGAAGTCGAAGAACTGCAGCGCTATCTCGCGCCCGTGCAACCCGGCCAGCGCGTCGTTGCGATGCCGGGCGCCGGCACCAACGTGCCGATTTGGCTGCTCGGTTCGAGCTTGTTTGCGGCACGGCTGGCTGCGGCACGCGGCTTGCCATATGCATTTGCCTCGCACTTCGCGCCGCGCCTGCTGCTGCAGGCCGTCGCGATCTATCGACAGGAATTCCGGCCGTCGGCCACGCTGCAAGCGCCCTACGTCGCCATCGGCGTGCCCGTGATCGCCGCGCCGACCGACGCGGAAGCCGAATTCCTGGCCAGCACCGCGCAACGTCGCGTGCTGGGCATCATCACCGGCAACCGCAGCCGCTTGCAGCCACCGGTCGCCGGCTTCATGGATAGCCTCGACCCGCGTGCGCAAGACGGCATCGATGACTTCATGGCTGCGGCCGTGATCGGCGGCCCGGACACGGTGCGCGCCGGCTTCGAGCGGCTGGCCGAGCTGACAGCCGCCGATGAATTCATTCTGGTGTCCGACGTTTACGATCCGGAATTGCGGCTGCGCTCGCTCAGCATTGCCAGTGAGGCGAACCGTGCGATGTTCTCGGAAACCTCGTCGCCCTTGCAGCAAATCCAATCGGCGGCGACCGCAAGCTGAGCGCAAGCAATCCTTCGCATACCGACAAGCGCAGCATCAAGGGCGGTTGGCCCCGTCCCGGGGCCATGGACTGAACTCCGACAAGGAACCTGCCCGTGAATACTGCTCGCGTCACCGCCCTGCTCCGCTGCACGCTCCCGTTGGCGTTGCTGGCGATCTCCCTGCCCCCTTCAACAGCACTCGCGCAAGGCACAGAAAAGCGGGACAGTCCGCGCGGCCCTGAAGCCAATGCGGCCAAGAATGTGCAAGACGCCGTGGCCGTCGTGCACCGCATGGAATCCGATGCGACCATGCAGAACGTGCTGGCCGAAGCCAAAGGCGTGTTCATCGTCCCCACCTATGGCCGCGCCGCCTTTGGCATCGGCGGACAGGGCGGCTCGGGCGTGCTGCTGGCCAAGCAGGCCGATGGCGCGTGGAGCGACCCGGCCTTCTTCAATATCGGCGGCATCAGCATCGGCGCGCAGGTCGGCGCCGAGGCCGGGCCGATTGCCTTCGCGCTGATGAATGACAAGTCCGTGCAGCGCTTCTCCGACAAGAACAACTTTTCATTGAGCGCCGATGCCGGCATCACTGTCGTCAACTGGGCCAAGCTGGCACAAGGCTCGACCGGTGGCGGCGATGCGGTGGCGTGGTCGGGAGCGAAGGGCTTGTTCGGCAACGTCGCGACGCTGGGCGCGAATGACATACGCTTCAACCAGCGCCTGACCATGGCCTACTATGGCAAGCCGACGACAACGGCCGATGTCATCAGCGGCAAGGCAAAGAACCCGGATTCGGAGCCATTGAAGCAGGCTTTGTCCGAAGTTTCGTCCGGCAGTGCTACCGGCAAATCGACCGGGGGCACGCAGGCTCCCCCCGTGGAAGACAACTCGTACAACAAGTAATTCGGTAGCCAATCACTGCAGGCGAGGCCGGGCAAACCCGCGGCCAGTCGGCCTCGCCCTCAACCCGCCCCTGTCCTCCCCACATTTTTTAAGGCTGGGATCCGCGCCAATCCCGCCACGCCATCACGCTGACACGCTGACACGCACACATCGCCCGCAGATGCACAATGCCCGTCAGTGAAGGCCAGTCGCTGGATCCCGCCTTGCAGGGCGCGCACGGGCAAGTATGTCAGTGCCGTTTCGCGGTCAGGTCGCATGCGACCTGAATTCCCCGCTTCACCCGGCGCCGGGATCACGTGTTTAGGCCGATCGTCCTGGATGTGCCGTCCCGGCGCAGGCCGGACCCCCGTGTCATCGGATGCGAACGTGAACATTTCGCGCTTAACTCACGGGCATGACGCAGATGCGTATATTTTATGGATTGATAATTACCTTCCAGCAAGCTTTTTCAATTCAATTTATCATTCGATAGCGTGTCGTCGACCGCAAGGTACGCCACTCACCTTACGCAACAACTCAATAACCACAGTGCAGACACCGACCATTCCGGTGGTGCAAGGCAATCCGCAGTTTCGAAGCCGGCCGGAATGCGATCGTCTGCATCCCCGATGCCAGTGCCTGCACCTGTCTGCAACAGGCAGAACATGTTTTTTGAATCGTATTCACAGGAACAGCCGCAGCACGTTGAAGCGCTGATGGCCGAGACACTCGCATCGGTGCGCAAACTGCTCGGCATGGAGGTGGCTTTCGTTTCCGAATTCAGCGAAGGCCGGCGCATCTTCCGTTTCATCGACGCTACCCAGGATTTTCATCCGATCGAGGTCAATGGCTCCGACCCGCTGGGCGACAGCTATTGCCAGCGCGTCGTCGATGGCCGCCTGCCGGAACTGATACAGGACGCGACTAAAAACGCCGAAGCACTGACCTTGCCCGCCACACTGGGCGTACCGATCGGCGCCCACCTCAGCGTACCTATCCGCTTCAGCTCCGGCCGTGTGTTCGGCACCTTCTGCTGCTTCAGCCGGCAAGGCGATGCCACACTGGGGGAACGCGATCTGGGGGCCATGAAGCTCTTTGCGAACTTCATTGGCAATGTCCTCGAAGAGCGCGACAACGCGCTGCAGGAAAAGCGGATCACCACGCAGCGCCTGCGCGACACTCTGGATGCCCATCGGTTCACGTCCGAGTTCCAGCCGATCTTTGATATCGACAGCGGCAAGGCTGTCGGCTTCGAGGCGCTGTCGCGCTTCCCGTCCGAGCCGCGGCGCGGACCCGATGTCTGGGTCGCTGACGCCACGAGCGTGGGCCTGGAAGAAGAGCTCGAAGGTGCCCTCCTCGAAAACGCGCTGACGCAACTGCACGACATTCCCGACGATGCCTACTTGTCGCTGAATGTGACGCCCGCCACGATCTTGAGCGGCAAGGTCGGCACGCTGTTGCAAGGCCATCCGCTGGAACGCATCGTGCTGGAAATTACCGAGCACCAATCGATCGGCGACTATGAAAAGATCGACGCAGCGCTGGCGTCGTTGCGAGAACAGGGACTGCGGCTGGCAGTCGACGATGCCGGCGCAGGGTATGCCAGCTTCCGCCACATCCTGAAACTCAAGCCCGACATCATCAAGCTCGACATCAGCCTGATCAAGAACATCGACACCGATATCGCGTGCAAGACGCTGGCCGCTGCGCTGGTGGGCTTTGCGAAAGCAACGGGCAGTCAGGTGATCGCCGAAGGCGTGGAATCCGGCGCCGAGCTAAAGACTTTGCGCGAGCTGGGCATCAACCGTGTGCAAGGCTTCTTGCTGGGCCGGCCCAAGGCGCTCGATGACTACTGCGGACGATTGCCTGCCATGGCAACGACCGATGCCGTCGGCGATTGATATCCGCAACTTCTGCGCTACGCGAGCGGCATCAACAATGCGCCTCCCCATCACGAGACATCGCTGCGGCTCGCCATCGGGCGGTCAAATAGGTGGGCCCGCCACGCTGCGACCCCACGCAACACGAGGCACCAAGAAAAAAGCCGCCCGCAGGCGGCTTTTCTGAGGCAGGCAGAACTTAAGCTCCCTGACGCGCCGGAGCGATATGGTTCCGGATCATCACCAGACCGATGACGGTCACGACCATCGATCCGCCGAGCAGGTTCAGGTACGCCGTCGCACCGCCGGCTGTGATCATGGCAGCGCCAACGAAAGAACTGAGGATGGCGCCGCAACGCCCGAACGCGAGCGCGCCCGCCGTACCGGTGGCACGGATCGACGTCGGGTACATGTGCGCCGACAGCGTGTATAGCGCGCACTGCAGGGCGGCGATGAACAAGCCATGCACGCCCAGGCCCAGCAGGAAGGTCTGGGTATCGGCGGTCACGTTCACGGCCCGCAGCCCGAACGCCGTCGCCGCCGACATCGCGGCCCAAATGATCATGGGCCAGCGCGAACCGAATTTCGCCATCGCCAGTGCGCACAATACGGCGCCAATCACGCCACCGAAGTTGTAGGCGGTCAGGCCCATGCCAGCCAATGCGGGCGACACGCCCTCGGTGGTCAACATGGTGGGCAGCCAGCTGAAGGCGCTGTAAATCGACAGCAGGGTCATGAAGAAGCAGATCCACAGCCAGATGGTGTCGCGCGAACGGCCGTCCTTGAACAGTTCGCCCAGACTGCCGCGCTTGGTTTCGACCACGCCATCGGTGAACGCCAGCACATTGCCCACGTCATGCGCGAGCTTGGTCATCAGCGCGCGCAGTTCTTCCCAGCGCTCCTCATGGCGCGCCAGATACTTTGGCGATTCGCGCAGGACCGCGATCAGGAACAGGCCGTAGACAATCGGCATCGCGCCGCCAATGGTGAAGAAAGCGCGCCATCCGTGCTCGGGCAAGACCATGCCGGCGACCAGGCCGGCCAGCATGCCACCCAGCGGATAGCTGACGATGGCCGTGGTGACGGCGACCGTGCGCAGGCGGTGCGGCGTGAATTCGGCGATCATGGTGGTGGCCGCAGGCAGTGCAGCACCAATGCCAAGGCCGGCGAAGAAGCGAATGATGGCGATCGTGTTGAGATCCGGCGCCTGCCCGATCATCATGGTCGCGCCGCCGAACAGGAAGAGGCTGAACACCAGCACCGGCTTGCGGCCGATCTTGTCGGCGATCACGCCGGCCGTCAGGCTGCCGATCGCCATGCCAAGCAGGCCACTGGCCACCGTCATCGAGAATGCAGCGCGCGTGACGCCCCACTCTTTCATGATCGACGGGATCGCATAGCCGATCATTTGCCCGTCAAAACCGTCCAGCACCAGCGCGAGCGCGGTGATGACAAAGGTCAGTTTCTGTAGTGGGGTGAATTGTCCTTCGTCGATGGCATGCATCACATCATAGGTCGATGCGGACGCTGCTGCTGTTGCAACCGTCATGTGTTCTCCTCCGGCCGATTCGTCGATCGGCTTTGATTCGTTTTTATATTTGTGCCTGATAGGGCTTCGGTCAGCGCCATCGTTGGGGATGGTCCTGCCTTCGCCTTCATTTGCCCGCAGGGCGAATGCCAAGGCCTGCGAAGCGGGGACAGTATCACACAGATTATTGATGAATTAATCCGTATTTCAGTGGCCGGGAAGCCAGAAGTTCAGCGTTTTTTGCCGAAATTGGAAAAATCCCGGCGAACGCCTGCAAAAAAATGTGAACGCCCATGCGGCAAGAGCATGCTTTGCGATTGGGTGAGTACGATTTGACGGGTGAAAAAAAACGCGCCGGAAAGCGCGTTTTCTGGGATCACCAGGGGAAGGCTATGAAATTCAAACGATTCGCCTGATCGAGGACATTGACACGGAGCTCGCGTGCAAGACGCTGGCGAGTGCGCTGACAGGCTTCGACAAGGCTTGCACCCTCTTATTTTTTCCCTACGAACTCATCGTCCTTCCACAGGCCTTCAAGCTCTACGCTACCGTCTGGCAAATATTGGGTGCCACGCCCGTTACGCTTGTCGTTTGCAAATTTTCCGACGAACTTTGCACCATTCGTCCACAGCAGAACACCATCACCGTCTTTTCTGCTGGTCTTGAACGTACCTTTATACGAGCTGCCGTCAGCGAAAACTTGCTCGCCCTGTCCTTGTAACTCGCCATTCACGAAGTCACCGCGATAAATTTCACCGCTTTCCAGCTTGGCCTCGCCCTTGCCGTTGGGGACGCCGTTATCCAGCCGGCCAATGTAGGCATCACCATTCGGCATCAGCAATCTGCCGCCATAGCTGTACTGCCCGTTTTTGAAGCCACCTTCGTACAGGATGCCGTCACTGGACTTGTGAACACCAAAGCATTCGTTCCATGCTTTGACATCGGTACCCTCGCATTTCGGCAGCGGATTTTGCGCCAGAGCAGTCAACGGGCAGAGGAGCAAAGCTGCAAATATTGTGTTCTTCATGGGGTTAATCATTGCGGGTTGGGCCTTCAGAGCGGGCGGAGACTGGTAGATTCGCGACAAAATAGCACATACCCGACCGTGAATACCGGTGTAGCAAACAGGAATTGACATGAAAAACCCTGTCCTCTGAAGCCTGTGATTTCAAAGAAAAATAGGGATCTTCAAGAATTGGCGGAGGCTGTGAGATTCGAACTCACGGATGGGTCACCCCATCGGCAGTTTTCAAGACTGCTGGTTTAAACCGCTCACCCAAGCCTCCGGTGCGAAGCGCAACGCCGCGATTATACCTGCAAGGATCGGCGTCGCACCCTGCACCGGCGCGGGTTCGGTCTATTCGTCGGGCAAGAAGATCTGCTGCAAATCGTTCAGGAAGCGCTGACCGAGTTCGGTCGGCCAGATGCGCTGGTGATCAGCCTGCAGCAGCCCTTTCGACTCTGCACGGTTTAGGCTGGCATCGATCGCCTGCATCGACAAACCGGTACGCTCGCTGAACAACCGTGAATCGAAGCCCCCGGTCAGGCGCAAAGCATTGAGCATGAATTCGAACGCGAGTTCCTCCCGCGCCACTTCAACCTCTTCATGCACCGCATTGCCCGCCATCGAATGCTGCATGTAGCTGGCCGGCTGCTTGTAACGCATCTGGCGCACGATGCGATGCGGGAAGGACAGCTTCGTATGGGCACCGGCGCCGATGCCAAGGTAATCGCCGAACTCCCAGTAATTCAGGTTGTGCCGCGCGCGGCGGCCGTGCCGGGCATAGGCCGAGACTTCGTAGTGCTCATAGCCCGCTGCCGCCGTACGCTCGACCAGCATCTGCTGCATCGCTGCGCTGGCATCGTCATCCGGCAGCTCGGGCGGATACTTCGCAAACACCGTGTTCGGTTCCATCGTCAGGTGGTACAGCGACAGATGTGGCGGCGCGAAGGACAGCGCCGTCTCGAGGTCGAGCACCGCCTCGTCCATGGTCTGCCCGGGCAGCGCGTACATCAGGTCGAGGTTGAAGTTGCTAAAGTTCTGCTGTGCGATCTCGACCGCGCTGCGCGCCTCACGATCGTCATGGATGCGGCCCAGCGCCTGCAAATGGCGGGCGTTGAAGCTCTGGATGCCGATCGACAGGCGATTGATGCCGCTGGCCGCAAACTCCCTGAACTTGCCCGCTTCAAAGGTCCCCGGATTGGCCTCCATCGTCACCTCCGCATCGGCTTCCAGCGGCAGCAGGCTGCGCACGTCGGACAACAGGCGATCCAGCCCTGCGGCCGACATCAGGCTGGGCGTGCCACCACCGATGAAAATGGTGTGAATCTTGCGCCCCCAGACCAGCGGCAGCGATTGTTCGAGGTCGGCACGCACGGCATCGAGATAAGCCTGTTCGGGCAAGCTGTCGCCCCGGCCCTCGCCCTTGCCTTGCTCGGCAAACTCATGCGAATTGAAATCGCAGTACGGACACTTGCGCACGCACCACGGGAAGTGCACATACAGCGACAGCGGCGGCAAGGCCGACAGGTTCAGCAAGCCGGGCTTCAGGTAGCTGTCAACGACCTTGCGTGGCACAGCCTGCAACTCGGGCCGGATGGGAATCATGGGTGAATCGTGAAAGTGGCAGGTATCAGGCCAGTTTGCGGATCAGCGCCTGCAGCGCCTGGCCGCGATGTGACTGCCGGTTCTTGTCTTCGGCGCACAGTTCAGCGGCGGTCTTGCCCAGTTCGGGCAGCAGGAAGTGCGGGTCGTAGCCGAAGCCACCGTCGCCGCGCGGCTCGGCAATGATCTGCCCGTCCCAGCGGCCTTCGGCAATCACCGGCTGCGGATCATCCGCATGGCGCAGGTAGACCAGCACGCAGTAGTAATACGCCGACTTGTCGGCCTGCGACGCGAGGCTGTCGACCAGCTTGCGATTGTTGGCCGCGTCGGATTTGGGCTCGCCGGCAAAGCGCGCCGACAGCACGCCCGGTGCGCCGCCCAACGCCGGCACGCAAATGCCGGAGTCGTCGGCCATGGCCGGCAAGCCGCTGGCGCGGGCTGCATGGCGCGCCTTGGCCAGCGCATTCTCGACAAACGTCGCGTGCGGTTCTTCGGCCTCGTCGATGCCCAGCTCGCCCTGCGTGCGCAATTCGAAGCCGAGCGGCGCAAGCAGCTGCGAAAACTCCTTCAGCTTGCCGCGATTATTGGACGCGAGCACCAGCGTCTGGCCCATGGTCAGATCCCGAGTGCCTGCTTTTGCAAGCGGATCAGTTCGCGGATGCCGGCATCGGCGAGGTCCAGCAGCTGGTTCATCGTGGCGCGATCGAAGGCATCGCCTTCGGCCGTGCCCTGCAACTCGATGAAATGGCCGGCCTCGTTCATCACGACATTCATGTCGGTATCGCAGCCCGAGTCTTCCGGGTAGTCGAGGTCGAGCACCGGCTGGCCGCCGAACACGCCGACCGAGATCGCCGCGACGAAATGCTTGACCGGCACCGTGGGAATCGCACCCGCGGCAACCAGCTTGGTGAACGCGTCATGGGCAGCGACCATCGCGCCGGTGATGGCGGCGGTACGCGTGCCGCCATCGGCCTGCAGCACGTCGCAGTCCAGCTGTAGCGTGCGCTCGCCGAAAGCCTCAAGATCGAAAGCGGCGCGCAGCGAGCGGCCGATCAGGCGCTGGATTTCCTGCGTGCGACCGGACTGCTTGCCCTTGGCCGCTTCGCGATCCATGCGGGTATGGGTCGAACGCGGCAGCATGCCGTACTCGGCCGTCAGCCAGCCCTTGCCCTGGCCGCGCAGGAAAGGCGGCACTTTCTCGTCGATGCTGGCGGTGCACAGCACGCGGGTGTCGCCGAATTCGACCAGCACCGAGCCTTCGGCATGACGCGTGAAATGACGGGTGAGCCGGACTTCGCGCAAGGCATTGGCCGCGCGGCCGCTCGGGCGTTGGGTGTTCTGGTTGGACATGCGGTGGTGAATTTGAGGAATGGAGGTCGCCATTATCGCCGAACTGCGCCAGCCGCAGGCGCGCGCAGGCGCGCCGCGCATGGCCCTGCAGCGAACAAGGCCGCGCCGTTCAGGTCGACAGGCGAATCAGCTTTTGCAGCGCGTACACGCTTTGTGGCCGCGCCAGCGGGTCGAGCATCAGGCAGTCGCGGACCAATGTCACCAGTTCAGCCGAGTAAATCAATGCCAGTCCGCGGAAATACATGTCCATGCGGTCGTCGCGCTTGCGCTCAATGGCCGACTGCGGGGGCACCCCCACCATGCAGGTGAATACCGTCGCACCGATGCCATAGATGTCGGTCCACGGGCCGAGGTCGCGTCGCGTGTACATCTCGGGCGCGGCAAAGCCCGGCGTGTACATGGCCTGCAAGCCAGCCGGATCGACATGCAGGGGCTGGCGCGCAGCGCCGAAGTCGAGCAGCACCGGCGTCCCGTCCGGCCGCAGATAGATGTTGGCGGGCTTCAGGTCAAGGTGCAGCACGCGGTGCGTGTGCACCTCCCGCAATGCATCCATCACCTGCGCGAACAGGTCGCGCAGCGCCGGCTCGGACACCAGCGGTTTGTCTCCCTGCCGGCGGCGCAGCGTGATGTGTTCCTGCAGCGAACGACCGTGCAGGTAGTCCGTCACGAGATAGACCGTGTCGTTGTCGCTGAACACATCCGTCACGCGCACCACATTCGGATGGGCGACGGCAGCCAGCGCCCTGCCCTCGGCAATGAATTGCTGCATGCCGAGCCGGTACCGGTCCAGCTGTCCGGGCAACACGGCCGGCGCCAGCTGTCCGGGGTCGCGCCGCACCAGCGGCCCCGGCAGGTATTCCTTGAGCGCCACTTCGCGCCGCTGCCCGTCGTGCGCAAGGTAGACAATGCTGGAGCCGCCCACCGCAATCTTCTTTACAATGCGGTATCCGCCGCGGCTGGCGCCGAGCGTCAGGCCTTCCGGCAAGGCTGCGTTGTTCAGACCGGCCACCATGTTCT